>ENA-OQKL01000048-OQKL01000048.1-human-gut-metagenome-genome-assembly--contig:-NODE-48-length-40378-cov-7.443119_pt1 | contig 40378 bp, 35 predicted proteins | sample MGYA00242779_ERZ504800 | MGnify/ENA primary metagenome ERZ504800 (study PRJEB26092, sample SAMD00036410) | human gut metagenome | host: Homo sapiens | study: EMG produced TPA metagenomics assembly of... | reverse complement strand
CCGTTTTTTCTTGACAAAAAGATTTACATCTGATGCCGCACGACTTTGTATTCGTCCCCGGAACGGTAAAAGGGACATTCCTTGTAATTACTCTGGACAAAACGAGCCATATCGTCTTCATCCATATTGACGGAGCAGTAGTACGCTTCGTCCTCTTCATCATATTCATTGTATGCACAAAAATCACAACTGGCCATACAAAAGTTCCCCTCCTTTTATGAAGTGAATCAGGCAATTGCCTGTTAAATAAACTGATTCTGCCCCTCATCGTAATGATAATTGATGGCAGCAAGGGTTTCTGTAATTGCATCTGCATCTGTCATATATGCGGCAGCAAGTTCGGTAAGTGTCGGGTAATGATCACGCAGCTGTGTGTTGACAACAGACAGAAGCATGACAGGATCTTTCGGTAAATTCATAGTATATTCCTCCTTTGGAAACAATTATTGCATATCGGTATAACTGCGCAGGATTTCCTGCAGAAAAATTTGGTATTCATTGACAACGGAATCCGGGGAAATCACACGGATATGTGTGGATAAGCCAGCAAGCCAGCCAAAAAACTGTGGACTGACAGCGACCTGTGCCCGCGCGAGAATGTGGGTATCGTCGTAGGGGCGCATGGCTACACCGGCACCGAAACGGTCAATGATGACACCGGTCATGGAAGTATCGCACAGAAGCTGTACGGTTGTCTCTTCCCCGGCAAACATGCCGAAATTTTTGCGGGAATAAGAGGCGATATCCATCTGTTCGTAATCGGTCTGTCCGCACCGCGCCTGATCCACAGCGGTGAGATCAAGCATCTTGTCCACGCGGTAATGTTTCATTTTCCCGGCATCCGCGTCATAGGCAACAAGATAATAGTTCTCGTCATCCCAGGTAAGAAGCCAGGGGCTGACCTGATAGAATCTGCCGTCTTTGCGCAGCTGCATTTCTTTTCTGACATTCCAGTCGAAGTAGTGGAAACGGATCTGCCGGTTTTCTGCAATGGCAGAGTGGATGACATCCACGCTGTAATAGATTTTTTCATTGCTGGTTTTGTTGCGGTCTGCAACGACAACCTGACGCTGTAGTTTTTTCGCATCGTTTTTACTGACAAGCTGTTCCAGTTTGCCAATCAGCTGCCGTGATTTCTTTGTGGTAATAAATTTGGAAGACTGTACCAGGTCAACAAGCAGTTTGACTTCCGGCAGCTCAAATGTGCGGTCTGCTATGCGGTAACCGGCATGCGCGCCTTCGGTCCGGATGATGTCATAACCATAATCACAAAGCGTCTGGATATCGTTATAGATGCTTTTACGCTCCGCCCGGATGCCGTTTGCCGCGAGATGGTCGATGATCTGTGGGGTAGTGACGGTATGGGTTTCATCCGTGTTCTGACGCAGATAATCCAGAAGGAATAACAGCTTTTGTTTTTGATTCACAGATTTGGGCATGGCAGTTCTCCTCTTTCAAATAAAGCGAAAACCCGGCGGAAAAACCGCCGGGAATACCATTATCGTTTACACTTGGTTGCTGCTTCCACAAAACCACGGAACAGTGGATGTGGACGGTTTGGTCTGGATTTTAATTCCGGATGTGCCTGTGTGGCAATAAACCATGGGTGATCCGGGAGTTCGATCATTTCTACAATTCTTCCGTCCGGAGAAGTTCCGCAAAGTTTCATGCCATGCTCGGTGAGAGTGGCACGATAATCATTGTTTACTTCATAACGATGACGATGACGCTCGGAAATCTCAGTGGTTCCGTATACTTCATATGCTTTGGAATCCTTGTCCAGTACACAAGGATAAGCGCCGAGTCTTAAGGTACCGCCGATATCTTCTACACCGTCCTGATCCGGCATCAGTGCAATGACCGGATGTGTTGTGTTCGGGTCAAGTTCGATACTGTGTGCATCGTTGAATCCGCATACGTGACGTGCAAATTCAATGATGGATACCTGCATGCCGAGGCAGAGACCAAGGTACGGAATCTTGTTCTCGCGGGCATAGCGTGCGGCAAGGATCATTCCCTCGACACCGCGCAGACCGAATCCGCCGGGAACAAGGATACCGTTTACATCACCCAGCACCTCATCTACATTGTCTACATTTAATTCTTCGGAGTCTACCCATTTAATGTCGATGGTTGCATGCTCTGGAATACCACCGTGCTTTAAAGCTTCCACAACGGAAATGTAAGCATCGTGTAATGCGGTATATTTTCCGACCAGTGCAATCCGGACTTCCTTGTCCGGATGACGCAGATCATTGACCATGGATTTCCAGTCACTTAAATCCGGTTCCGGACAGTCAAGATTTAAACACTCACAGGCAATTTTCGCAAGATTTTCTTTTTCCATCGCCAGTGGAGCTTCATATAAATACTCAACATCCAGATTCTGCAGTACATGTGTGTTCGGAACATTACAAAACAGTGCGATCTTGTCCTTTAATCCCTGATCTAACGGCTGCTCGGAACGGCAGACGATGATATCCGGCTGGATACCCATACCCTGCAGTTCCTTGACACTTGCCTGGGTAGGCTTGGTCTTTAATTCCTGTGAGGCGCGCAGGTACGGAATCAGGGTAACGTGACAGAGAATCGCATTCTCATGTCCCACTTCGTGCTGGAACTGACGGATTGCTTCAAGGAAAGGCTGGCTTTCGATATCTCCGACGGTTCCGCCGACTTCTATAATTGCAATATGCATATCATCGGATGTGAAATTACGGTAAAAACGGCTCTTGATCTCGTTGGTAATATGCGGGATTACCTGTACGGTTCCTCCGCCATAATCTCCACGACGTTCTTTCTGCAGAACGGACCAGTAAACCTTACCGGTTGTCACATTGGAATTCTTTGTCAGACTTTCGTCGATGAAGCGCTCGTAGTGACCGAGATCCAGATCGGTTTCCGCTCCATCATCCGTTACGAACACTTCACCGTGCTGAATCGGGTTCATGGTTCCCGGATCAATGTTGATATATGGATCGAACTTCTGCATGGTGACTTTGTAGCCACGCGCTTTGAGCAGACGTCCTAAAGATGCAGCAGTGATACCTTTTCCAAGACCAGATACGACACCGCCAGTGACAAAGACGTATTTTACAGGCATAATTTTCCTCCTAAGTTTTTATCTAAACTACCATAGTTTAATATTATACAGCGGACAACGAAAATATTCCACACTTTTTTATAAAAAGTTTAGAAAGGATAGGAAAAGTTCTCGAACAAAATGTTGATTTTGCGTTTCTTATTACATATAATAAGGGTATTGATTACAAGAGATATACAAGTGGAGGGCTTATGGACAATCAGGCACCGAATAATTATAACAACGGAAACTATAACGGTGGCAATAATTATAATAACGGAAATAATGGAAACAACGGAAACAATGGTAATAACGGAAACAACGGTGGCAACAACGGAGGAAAGAAAGACAACCATAACGGACAGATGATCCTGGGATTTATCATGGTCACTCTGGTGGCACTCTTTTTCCTGTCATTTTTTGCCAACCGGTTTTCACAGATGAGTTCGAAGGAAACTACATACTCCGAATTCCTAAAACAGCTGGAAAAGAATAATGTCAAAACGGTGGAATTCAGCAATTATGAGATGGATTACACACTGGTGGACGATAAAAAACCATATGAGATAACATATTACACCGGAATTGTCAATGATCCGGATCTGATCACGACACTCAAGAGTGCAAAGACATCAGAGGGGAAAGCAATTGAAATTTCGGCATCCGTGCCGGACAATACTTCGGCATGGCTGGTAAACATTTTAAGCTTTATTATTCCGCTGGTACTGATCTGGATTCTTTTTGGATTCCTGATGCGCCGGATGGGCGGAGGAGCCATGGGGGTTGGAAAATCAACCGCCAAAGTATATGTGGAGAAAACAACCGGTGTGACATTTAAAGATGTAGCCGGACAGGACGAGGCAAAGGAATCCCTGCAGGAAGTGGTGGATTTTCTGCACAATCCGAAGAAATACAGCGATATCGGGGCAAAGCTCCCGAAGGGGGCACTTCTTGTCGGACCTCCTGGAACCGGTAAGACATTGCTGGCAAAAGCAGTTGCCGGAGAGGCAAAAGTTCCGTTTTTCTCCCTGGCAGGTTCTGATTTTGTGGAGATGTTCGTCGGCGTGGGTGCTTCCCGTGTGCGTGATCTGTTCAAGGAAGCGCAGAAGATGGCACCGTGTATTATTTTTATTGATGAGATCGATGCAATCGGTAAAAGCCGTGACAGCCGGTATGGCGGAGGCAATGATGAGCGTGAACAGACCTTAAACCAGCTGCTTGCGGAGATGGATGGATTTGATGCATCCAAAGGTATTTTAATTCTTGCGGCAACGAACCGTCCGGAAGTTCTGGATAAGGCACTACTTCGTCCGGGACGCTTTGACCGTCGGATCATTGTTGACAAGCCGGATCTGAAAGGCCGTCTGGAAACTTTAAAAGTACATTCCAAGGATGTACACATGGATGAAACGGTAGATCTGGATGCACTGGCACTGGCTACTGCCGGTCTGGTGGGATCGGATCTTGCCAATATGATTAACGAGGCTGCCATCAATGCGGTAAAGAATGGACGAAAGTTTGTCAATCAGTCGGATCTGTTTGAAGCATTTGAACTTGTGGCTGTCGGTGGAAAAGAGAAAAAGGACCGTGTCATGAGTGATAAGGAGCGTAAGATTGTCTCTTATCACGAGGTAGGGCATGCACTTGTTTCGGCACTTCAGAAAAATACAGAGCCGGTTCAAAAGATTACTATCGTACCGCGTACCATGGGAGCATTGGGATACACGTTACAGACACCGGAAGAAGAAAAGTATTTAGAGACCAAAGATGAACTTCTTGCAAAGATTACGACCTTTATGGCAGGACGTGCAGCGGAGGTACTTGTATTCCACTCAGCGACCAGCGGTGCAGCAAATGATATTGAGAATGCAACAAAGATTGCGCGTGCCATGGTTACGATGTATGGTATGTCAGATACGTTTGGCATGATGTGTCTTGCTACGGTGGAAAATCAGTATCTGGATGGAAGAGCCGGTCTGATCTGCGGAGAAGATACCGCAGGACAGATTGATAAGGAAGTGCTTTCCATTATTAATAAAAGCTACGAGGATGCAATGCAGATGCTGACAGAAAATCGTGACATTTTGGATCATATCAGCGATTATCTGTACGAAAAGGAGACGATCACCGGCAAGGAATTCATGAAGATTTTCCGCGAAATGAAAGGACTTCCGCAGGAAGAAGATAAAGAGTCACTGATGCCGGATGACACAGCGGATGAGAAAAAAGCATCACAGGAACCGCGTGTGTTATCCAAAGAAAATAATGAAGCGAAAGACGACACTTCAATTGCAGAGGATAGCCAGTCCAAAGCTGCGATTGTGAGTGATGATATGTTTGAGGAATAATTCATGTTCGACTTTCAGGAAGAATTACGTAAACTCCCGGATCAACCGGGAGTTTATATTATGCATGACAAAACAGATGCGATCATATATATAGGAAAAGCAGTCAGCCTGCGCAAACGGGTGCGGCAGTATTTTCAGCCGAGTCATGATGAGGGCATCAAGAAAAAACAGATGGTGGAGCACATTGCACGGTTTGAGTATATTATTACCGATTCCGAGCTGGAGGCTTTGGTGCTGGAGTGCAATCTGATCAAAGAGCACACACCCAAATATAATACGATGCTGCGGGATGACAAGACGTACCCTTATATCCGGGTGACGGTGCAGGAAGATTTTCCGCGGGTTCTTTTTTCCCGCCAGGTAAAAAAAGATAAGTCTCGTTATTTTGGACCGTATACGAGTGCCGGTGCGGTAAAAGATACGATAGAGCTGATCAATAAACTTTATAAACTGCGCACCTGTAACCGTAAGCTTCCGAGAGATATCGGATTAGAACGTGCCTGCTTGAATTATCATATTCATCAGTGTGATGCTCCCTGTCAGGGGCATGTGGATAAAGAGACGTATGGAAAGCAGGTCAGTAAGGCACTGGAATTTTTAAATGGAAACTATGGACCGGTAATACGTGAATTAAAAGAAAACATGCAGAAGGCATCCGAGGAGATGGAATTTGAGCGGGCCATCGAGTACCGTGAGCTGTTAAACAGTGTCAGCCAGATTGCCCAGAAACAGAAAATTACCAATACGGACGGAGAAGACAAAGATATCATTGCACTGGCGAGTGATGACCGGGATGCGGTGGTTCAGGTGTTTTTTATCCGCAGTGGAAAGATTATCGGAAGGGATCATTTTCATGTGCGTGTGGGATCAGAAGAAAGCACAGGGGATATTCTGGTAAATTTCGTGAAACAGTATTATTCTGGGACGCCGTTTGTCCCGCGGGAAATCATGCTCCAGGAAGCAATCGAAGACATTCCGGTGCTGGAAGAATGGCTGAGTGCCAAACGCGGGCGGAAAGTGACGATACGGATTCCGCAGAAAGGACTCAAAGAAAAGCTGGTGGAGCTGGCTGCGAAAAATGCACAATTGGTGCTCAGCCAGGATAAAGAAAAGATTAAGAGAGAAGAAGGACGTACCATCGGCGCGGTAAAAGAGATTGAGCAGCTGCTTGGCATGAAAGGGCTTAATCGTATGGAGGCCTATGATATTTCTAATATTAATGGATTTGAAACCGTAGGTTCTATGATTGTATACGAAAAAGGACGGCCGAAACGCAGCGATTATCGGAAATTTAAACTCCGCACGGTATCGGGACCGGATGATTACGCTTCCATGCATGAGGTCCTGACCCGGCGGTTTACGCACGGCATGCAGGAACAGAAAGAACTGGAAGAAAAAAATATGCCACAGGAAGTCGGAAGTTTTACACGCTTCCCGGATATCATTATGATGGATGGTGGACGCGGCCAGGTAAATATCTGTCTGCAGGTACTGGAAGAACTGGGACTGGATATTCCGGTCTGCGGTATGGTCAAGGATGACAATCACCGTACAAGGGGACTGTATTTCCACAATGTGGAAATTCCGATTGACCGGCATGGAGAGGGATTTAAACTGATTACCCGGATTCAGGATGAAGCACACCGGTTTGCCATTGAGTATCACCGGTCTTTGCGTTCCAAGGCACAGGTACACTCCATTTTAGATGACATTGAGGGAATCGGACCGGCCAGAAGAAAGGCACTGATGCGCAGATTCCAGTCTATGGAAAATATGAAAAACGCATCTGTGGAGGAGCTGGCAGAAACCGACAGCATGAATCTGGCGGCTGCACAGAATGTATATGATACCCTGCATTCCGGACTGGCTTAGCAACTTGTGATATGGAAAGATTCATGGTACAATCTGTTTATAAAAAGGCAGTCCGGCACAGGTACTGCTTAATATGAGCCACAGGGGGAAATGAATATGTCAAATGGAAGTGTTAGTGTTGAAAAAGTTGCGCAGGTTTTAAATCTGAAAAATTTTACGCCGGATATCAATCTGAAAAAATGTAAGATTATTTCCAGCGATGTGAATCGTCCGGCATTACAGCTGACCGGATATTTTGAACATTTCGAAGAATCAAGAATACAGATGATTGGAAATGTAGAATATACGTTTATCCAGCAGATGAGTGATGCGGAAAAGAAAACCCGTTATGATGCGTTTCTGAAGTTTGATATCCCATGTGTGATTTTCTGCCGCAATCTGCAGCCGGATGAAATTTTCTTAGAAGAGGCAATAAAAAATGAAGTGCCGGTTCTTGGTACGGATCGTCCGACTTCTGAATTTATGGCAGAGCTGATCTATACACTGGGTGAAGAACTGGCACCCTGTATTACCGTTCACGGGGTTCTGGTCGATGTATATGGCGAGGGTCTCATGATTACAGGAGACAGTGGAATCGGAAAAAGCGAGGCGGCTCTGGAATTGATCCGCCGCGGACATCGTCTGGTTACGGATGATGTAGTGGAAATCCGCAAGATCAATGAACATACACTGATCGGAACTTCTCCGGAAGTGACCCGGCATTTTATTGAACTGCGGGGCATTGGCATCATAGATGTAAAGACTCTGTATGGTGTAGAGTGCGTCAAGGAAAAGCAGCAGATTGATCTGGTGATTAAACTGGAAGACTGGAAGAAAGATGCGGATTATGACCGCCTGGGACTGGAAGAAGAATATATCGAATATCTGGGCAATAAGGTAGTATGTCATTCCCTTCCAATCCGCCCGGGACGTAATCTGGCTGTTATTTGTGAGACTGCGGCTGTCAACCACAGACAGAAGAAGATGGGCTACAATGCGGCACAGGAATTGTATCGCAGAGTCCAGGCAAATATGACAAAAAGTGACGATGAAGAATAGACGAGAGTAAATGAGGAGATGTAAGAAATCATGGAAAAGAAGAATGCGTGGGAGAAATACCCGGAAGGAACCAAAAGACAGGATGTATTTACATTTGCGGAAGAATACCGTAAGTTTATATCTTCCTGCAAGACCGAGCGCGAGTGTGCAGCGGAATTATACCGGCAGGCAAAGGAAAACGTATTTGCAGATCTGAGTGAAAAGATCGCGCAGAATGCAAAATTAAAAGCCGGAGACCGCATTGTTGCCAATAATATGGGAAAGGGTCTGGCTCTGTTTGTGATCGGCGAAAAAGACATCGAGGAAGGAATGAACATTCTCGGCGCACATATTGATTCCCCACGTATGGATTTAAAACAGGTACCGTTATATGAAGATACGGAGATGGCACTGTTAGATACGCATTATTATGGAGGTGTGAAGAAATACCAGTGGGTGACACTTCCACTTGCACTGCACGGTGTAATCTGTAAAAAAGACGGCACAACGGTTACGGTCAATATCGGAGAAAAACCGGAAGATCCTGTTTTTGGCGTGAGTGATCTGCTGATTCATTTAGCGGGAGAACAGATGGAGAAAAAGGCATCCAAGGTGATCGAAGGAGAAAACCTTGATCTGCTTGTTGGAAGTATTCCGGCAGCAAGTGATGATGAAAAAGAGAAAAAAGAGATGAAAGACCGCGTAAAGGCAAATATTTTAAATATTCTGTCCAAAGAGTACGGTGTGGACGAGGAAGATTTTCTGTCTGCGGAGATTGAAGTTGTCCCGGCAGGGGCTGCCAGAGATTACGGCTTTGACCGCAGCATGATCATGGGATACGGACATGACGACAGAGTGTGTGCTTATCCGTCTTTTGCGGCAATGCTTGAGATTGAAAAGCCACAGCATACCAGCGTATGTCTTCTGGTAGACAAAGAGGAGATCGGAAGTGTCGGTGCATCCGGCATGCAGTCCCATTTCTTTGAGGACAGTGTGGCAGAGATCATCAATCTGCTTGGGGAATACAGCGAATTGAAAGTGCGCAGAGCGCTGCATAATTCCAGAGTGCTTTCTTCCGATGTATCTGCGGCATTTGATCCGAATTATCCGTCTGTGATGGAAAAACGTAACTGTGCTTACTTTGGAAAGGGACTTGTCCTGAACAAATATACAGGAGCCAGAGGAAAATCAGGTTCCAATGATGCAAATGCAGAGTATATTGCAAGACTGCGCAGAATTTTTGATGATAATGATGTATCGTTCCAGACATCAGAACTTGGAAAAGTAGATCAGGGAGGCGGCGGAACCATCGCATATATTCTTGCAAATTATGGCATGAATGTTATTGACAGCGGAGTTGCCGTACTGAATATGCATGCGCCATGGGAAATCATCAGCAAAGTGGATCTGTATGAGGCATTGCACGGCTATGTGGCTTTCCTGAAGGAGGCATAATGGATCAGTGGCTTGAAGAAATCAGGGCGGCATTGCCTGAGCTGGTCGTATATCAGCAGGAACCGATGAAAAAACACACGACATTTCGCGTGGGAGGTCCTGCGGATCTTTACGTGTGTCCAAAGAAACAGGAACTTTCGGTAATTCTTGGCCTGGCTAAAAAGAAAGGGCTTGCAGTGACCGTGATCGGAAACGGAAGTAATCTTCTGGTTGGAGACAAAGGAATCCGTGGACTTGTTATTGAAGTCGGGGCACAGATGAATGCGGTGGAAGTGCAGGGAAATATCCTGCGTGCGCAGGCAGGTGCCCTGCTTTCCCAGGTGGCTGCAAAAGCGGCAGCTGCCGGTCTGGGCGGCATGGAATTTGCTGCCGGAATTCCGGGAAGTATGGGCGGTGCAGTGACCATGAATGCGGGTGCCTATGGCGGAGAAATGAAAGATGTCATCCGGCAGGTGACAGTGCTTACCCCGGAGTGTGAGCAAAAGGTACTCTCACGGGAGGAACTGGATCTGTCCTACCGGCACAGCTGTATTCCCAAGAATCATTTTCTGGTACTGGAGGCAGAGTTGTCCCTGACGCCGGCACCGGAGCAGGAGATCCGTGCAAAGATGGCAGAACTCAGGAAAAAACGTGTGGAGAAGCAGCCGCTGGAGTATCCAAGTGCAGGCAGTACGTTTAAGCGTCCGGAAGGCTATTTTGCAGGAAAACTGATTATGGATGCCGGACTGAGAGGCTATGCAGTGGGGGATGCCCAGGTTTCCGAAAAACACTGCGGATTTGTGATAAACAGAGGAAATGCCACCGCAGCAGAGATTTTGCAGCTGATGAAAGATGTACAGGAACGTGTGAAAAAACAGTCTGGTGTGACACTTGAACCGGAAGTGAAAATGATAGGAGAGTTCTAGATGAGATTTGTAATTGTGACGGGCATGTCAGGAGCCGGAAAAAGTACAGCAATGAAGATGATGGAAGATATGGGATTCTTTTGTATCGATAATCTTCCGATTCCGCTTCTGGATAAACTTGTGGATTTTGCAACAAATTTTGATACGCAGATGAAAAATGTGGCGATCGGAATTGATGCGCGGAGCGGTGAAAATCTGGATAAAGTGCAGGATATGCTGGAAATTTTAAAAAGTAAGGATGTCCAGTATGAAGTGCTGTTTCTGGATGCAGAGGATGCGGTTCTTGTAAAACGCTATAAAGAGACCCGAAGAAGCCATCCGCTGGCACAGGGGGAGCGTGTGGATAAGGGAATCATGCGGGAACGTCAGAAAATGGAATTTCTGAAAAAAGAAGCGGATTATATTATCGACACCAGCCGTCTGCTTACGAGAGAATTAAAAACAGAACTGGAAAAGATCTTTGTGCAGGATGAAGAATTTAACAGTATGTATGTTACTATCCTTTCTTTTGGATTCAAGTATGGAATTCCGGCAGATTCTGATATCGTCATGGATGTGCGGTTTCTGCCAAATCCGTATTATGTGGAAGAACTTCGTCCAAAGACAGGAAATGATGTGGAAATCCAGCAGTATGTCATGAAATATGATGAGGCAAAGATCTTTTTAAACAAGCTGGAAGATATGGTGACATTTCTGATTCCACACTATATTTCCGAGGGTAAGAATCAGCTGGTAATTTCCATCGGATGCACCGGAGGAAAACATCGTTCCGTCACACTTGCCAATGAATTGTACAAGCGTCTGAGTCAGAAAAAAAACCGGGAATACGGATTGAAAATTGAACATCGTGATATCGGGAAAGATGCGCTGAGAGGAAAATAGGATGTCGTTTTCGAGTGAAGTAAAAGAGGAACTGGCAAAACAGTTCGGACGGAGCAGACATTGCCAGATCGCAGAACTGGCAGGAATACTGGAACTGGAAGGCATGCTGGATGAAGAGGGAAAGCTTGTAGTTTCCAACGAAAATTCTTTGCTGCAGACAAAATATGGTCTGCTGTTGCAAAAAATATTTGGAGAGAAACAGGAGGTTTTACAGATCATGCAGACACTGCACTGGGATCAGGAACCGTACCGGTCCCGGAAAATAAATCACCGGAGAGCGGATGGGATGCTGGTGCAGCAGACATGCTGTAAGAGAGCATTTATCCGTGGAGCATTTATGGCAGCGGGATCGATCAGTGATCCGAATAAATCCTATCATTTTGAAATTGTCTGCCATACGCTTGAACAGGCACAGCAGCTGAAAGAACTGATGGAATTTTTTGAGGCGGAGCCTAAGATTGTAGAACGCAAAGAGCGTATGGTGGTTTACCTGAAAGAAGGTTCACAGATTGTGGATCTGCTGAATGTCATGGAAGCTTATGTATCTTTGATGAATCTGGAAAATGTAAGAATTTTAAAGGAGATGCGCAATTCTGTTAACCGCAAGGTAAACTGTGAGACCGCAAATATCAACAAAACGGTGAATGCAGCAGTGAAACAAATGGAAGATATCAAACGGATCCGGGATACGATAGGGTTTGACAACATTCCAGAACCGCTGGCGGAGATTGCACAGGTACGTCTGGATTATCCCGAGGCAACTTTAAAGGAACTGGGAACTTATCTTGATCCACCGGTCGGAAAATCGGGAGTGAATCACAGATTACGGAAACTTGCCGCAATTGCGGAAAATCTTATATAAAGGGGAAACTATGTATGAGCCAGAAACTGTTATTTATTTTTAATCCGCATGCAGGGAAAGGACAGATTAAAAATCATCTTGTAGATATTGTGGACATGATGGTGAAGGCAGGATTTGACGTGACAATTTATACCACACAGGCACAGGCAGATGCGACGCGCAAGGTGGTGGAAGAGGGTGCGGGATATGACCGTATTGTCTGCAGCGGGGGTGACGGAACACTTGATGAAGTGATGACCGGGCTGATGCAGGCGAAGCTGCATATTCCGATTGGATATATTCCTACCGGAAGTACAAACGACTTTGCCAATTCTCTTGGAATTCCGAAGGAGATGCTAAAGGCAGCAGAGCGGGCGGTTGGACAAAACAGATTTCCATGCGATATCGGAGATTTCAATTCGGATACCTTTGTCTATGTAGCAGCGTTTGGTCTGTTTACAGAGGTTTCCTATAAGACATCCCAGCAGCTGAAAAATATTTTCGGGCACGTGGCGTATATTATGGAGGGTGTCAAACAGCTTCGGGACATTCCATCGTTCCGTATGCAGGTGGAATATGACGGAAAAGTGTTTCAGGATGAATTTATATACGGAATGGTTACCAATTCCGTTTCTGTCGGGGGCTTTAAGGGAATGACCGGAAATGATGTAAAACTTGATGACGGTCTGTTTGAAGTGACTTTGATCCGCAATCCGAAGAATCCGATTGAGCTGAATGAAATCCTTGCCTGCCTGACAAATATGATTGATGATTCGGATCTGATTTATTCGTTTAAAACCGATGCCGTACATATTACGGCGAAGGAAGAAGTACCGTGGACACTCGATGGTGAATTCGGTGGAGCACACCGGGAAGTAGTCATCCGAAATTTGAAGCAGAGAGTTGAAATATTTTGTTAAAAAATTAACTTTATTTTTTGGAAAAAGTGTACTATAATCTAGGTAACTTATGATTAGGAGGAAATACAAATGTTAGTATCTGCAACAGAAATGCTGAAAAAAGCAAAAGCAGGCCACTATGCAGTTGGTCAGTTCAATATCAATAATCTGGAGTGGACAAAGTCCATTCTTCTTACCGCACAGGAATTAAAGAGCCCTGTAATCCTTGGTGTATCTGAGGGTGCTGGTAAGTACATGACAGGTTTCAAGACCGTAGCAGCTATGGTTAAGGCTATGGACGAGGAACTCGGAATCACAGTTCCTGTAGCACTTCACTTAGATCATGGAACATACGAAGGATGCTACAAGTGTATTAAAGCCGGATTCACATCCATCATGTTCGACGGATCTCATTATCCATTTGAGGAGAACCTTGCAAAGTCTACAGAATTAGTAAATGTAGCACACAACTTAGGACTTTCTATCGAGTGTGAAGTTGGTTCCATCGGTGGTGAAGAAGATGGTGTTGTTGGTATGGGCGAGTGCGCAGATCCAGACGAGTGCAAGACAATTGCAGATCTGGGCGTTGATATGCTGGCTGCTGGTATCGGTAATATCCATGGTAAATATCCTGCAAACTGGCAGGGATTAAGCTTCGAGACTCTTGATGCAATCCAGGCAAAGACTGGTGTTATGCCATTAGTTCTTCACGGTGGTACAGGTATCCCTGCAGATATGATCAAGAAAGCAATCTCTCTTGGCGTATCTAAGATCAATGTAAATACAGAGTGCCAGTTATCTTTCGCAGATGCTACACGTAAATACATCGAGGCTGGTAAGGACTTAGAGGGCAAAGGATTTGATCCTCGTAAGCTTCTTGCTCCTGGTGCAGATGCTATCAAAGCTACTGTTAAGGAGAAAATGGAACTGTTCGGTTCTGTTGGAAAAGCTGAATAATAGAACATGTACAAAAGGAAGTGCCGCATGACACTTCCTTTTTTTCATTTCATAGGAAAAAGGCTGGTATGCCTCATACAAAGAAATTAGAAAATGTACCTGTTTTGTAGTAGAACTGGAAGAAGTAGACAAAAAAGAAGTAGATTTTGATAGAAAAACGTCAAAATGTATAAATTATAAAAAAATTCTAAAAAGAGGTTGCATTTTGTGTTGGAAAGAGGTATCTTAGTTTCAGATTAAACATGAGTTAAGAACGAGGGCGTTCCAATATAGCTATTGGAATGCCCTTTTTTAGTAAAATGACTGATGTTTGGTGAATAAGCGTACAATCAGGGGATTTGATTGTGAAAAGAAAGGATGTTGTAAAAAATGAGTGATTATTTTAACGTTGCAGACATTTTTGGCGAGAACGTATTTAATGACACGGTCATGCAGGAACGTCTTCCAAAAAAAGTTTACAAGAAACTTCACGAAGTTATGGATGAAGGAAAAGAACTTGATCTTGAGACCGCAGACGTCATCGCACATGAGATGAAAGAGTGGGCCATTGAAAAAGGTGCAACCCATTATACCCACTGGTTCCAGCCATTGACTGGTGTAACGGCAGAGAAGCATGATTCTTTTATCACAGCACCGATGCCAAATGGCAAGGTTCTGATGAGCTTTTCCGGCAAGGAATTGATCAAAGGTGAGCCGGATGCATCTTCTTTCCCGTCTGGTGGACTTCGTGCCACTTTTGAGGCAAGAGGATATACAGCCTGGGATTGTACATCACCTGCTTTCGTTCGTCAGGATGCAGCAGGAGCAACACTTTGTATTCCAACTGCTTTCTGTTCCTACACCGGAGAGGCATTGGATCAGAAAACTCCGCTTCTTCGTTCTATGGAAGCGATCGATACACAGTCCATTCGTCTGTTAAGACTGTTTGGAAACACGACTTCAAAGAAGGTAACTCCTTCTGTTGGACCAGAGCAGGAATACTTTATTGTAGATCGTCAGAAGTATTTACAGCGTAAGGATCTGATCTTTACCGGTCGTACTCTTTTCGGGGCAATGCCTCCAAAGGGTCAGGAAATGGACGATCACTATTTCGGAGCAATCCGTGAGAGAATCGCAGCATACATGAAAGATGTCAATAAAGAACTCTGGAAACTTGGAGTATCTGCAAAGACACAGCACAATGAAGTAGCTCCGGCACAGCATGAGCTGGCACCAATTTATGCAGAGTGTAACGTAGCAGTTGATCATAACCAGATCATCATGGAGACCTTAAAGAAGGTTGCCGGACGTCACGGTTTACAGTGTCTGCTTCATGAGAAACCATTCGCAGGTGTCAACGGTTCCGGAAAGCATGACAACTGGTCCATTACAACAGACGATGGAATCAATCTGCTTGAGCCTGGTAAGACACCACATGAGAATGTACAGTTCTTACTGGTACTTACCTGTATCTTAAAGGCAGTTGATGAGCATGCAGCACTTCTTCGCGCAGCGGCAGCTGATGTGGGAAACGATCACAGATTAGGAGCAAACGAGGCACCGCCAGCGATCCTGTCCATTTACCTTGGAGATCAGCTTGGAGACGTATTAAATCAGCTGATCAGCACAGGTACAGCAACACACAGTCTGGAAGGTGAAAAACTTGAAACCGGTGTTAAGACCATTCCGGATTTCATGAAGGATGCGACTGATCGTAACCGTACATCACCGTTTGCCTTTACCGGAAACAAATTTGAGTTCCGTATGGTTGGTTCCCAGGATTCCGTTGCACAGGCAAATATCGTGTTAAATACCATTGTTGCGGAGGCATTTTCAGATGCCTGTGACGTTCTTGAAAAAGCAGACGATTTTGAGCTTGCAGCACATGATCTGATCAAGAAATATGCTATCGAACATCAGAGAATCGTATTCAACGGAAACGGATACTCTGATGAATGGGTTGCAGAGGCCCAGAAGCGTGGACTTCCAAATATCAAGTCCATGGTAGATGCAATTCCTGCATATACAGCTCCGGAATCTGTAGCTGCATTTGAAAAATTTGGAGTATTTACCAAGTCTGAGCTTGAATCCCGCGTAGAGATCGAGTACGAGACATATGCAAAGACCATCAATATCGAAGCAAAAGCCATGATTGACATCGCTGGAAAGCAGATTATTCCGGCTGTTATCAAGTACACAACAGAACTTGGACAGTCAATTGCAACTGTAAAGAGTGCATGTGCATCTGCAGATGTCAGCGCACAGACAGATATTTTGACAGAGACATCCTCACTGCTTGCTGAGACACAGAAAGCACTCAAGAGTCTGGAAACTGTTACTGCAAAGGGAACAGAAATGGGTGAAGGTAAGGAACAGGCTGTATATTACAGGGATGAGGTGAAATCTGCTATGGATGCACTCCGTGCACCGGTAGATAAGCTTGAGATGATCGTTGACAAGGATTTATGGCCAATGCCATCTTATGGAGATCTGATCTTTGAAGTTTAACCCAAAGATTTAAGGGACATTTTTTACAAACATCTTATAAAATAAAAAAGAGACATTTTTTCAGAACCACGAAGCTGTGGAATTTTGGAAAAGTGTCTCTTTTTCTATAGAGGGAGGAGATTGTTATGGATAAACAACAAATTGTAAGTTTTATCAATGAAAATATGTTTGGCATCTGGTTTCTGATCGGTGCCGCACTGGTATTCTGGATGCAGGCAGGCTTTGCCATGGTAGAAACCGGTTTTACCAGAGCAAAGAATGCAGGCAACATTTTGATGAAGAACCTGATGGACTTCTGTATTGGTACCGTAATGTTCATCCTGATCGGTTTTTCATTATTGCTGGGAGAAGATGTCCTTGGTTTTATCGGAAAACCGGGATTTGATATCTTTACCAGTTATGCAAATTTTGATTTTTCGAATTTTGTGTTTAACTTAGTATTCTGTGCAACTACAGCAACGATTGTATCAGGTGCTATGGCAGAGCGTACAAAATTCTTATCCTACTGTATTTATTCCGCAGTAATTTCGGCATTGATTTATCCGATTGAAGCACACTGGATCTGGGGCGGCGGCTGGTTATCACAGCTTGGATTCCACGATTTTGCAGGTTCCTGTGCCATTCATATGGTTGGCGGTATTTCAGCACTCATCGGTGCAGCAATGCTTGGACCACGTATTGGAAAGTTCTCAAAAGATAAGTCTGGGAAGATTACAAAAGTCAACGCATTCCCGGGACACAATCTTCCACTTGGATGCCTTGGATGTTTATTCTCTGGTTTGGCTGGTATGGATTTAATGGCGCTGCATGTACTTCCGGTTCACAGCTTGCCAGCGTATTTCTTACAACGACCGTAGCTCCGGCAGTTGCAACAGTTGTATGTATGATCTTTACATGGCTTAAATATGGTAAACCTGATGTATCAATGTGCCTGAATGCATCACTTGCAGGACTTGTAGCAATTACCGCTCCTTGTGATGTGACCGATTGTTTCGGTGCAATCTGTATTGGTTTTGTTTCCGGTTTACTGGTTTGCTTTGGTGTATGGCTTTTGGATTATAAGCTTCATGTGGACGATCCGGTTGGTGCGGTAGCTGTACATATGATGAATGGTATCTGGGGTACCATCGCCGTTGGTTTATTTGCTACGAAATCTGCTCCGGGAAATGACTCGGTTGTTGGTCTCTTCTATGGTGGCGGATGGAAGCAGCTTGGTATTCAGTTATTAGGTTTTGTTACGGTAGCTGCATGGACCGCAGTTACAATTACGATTGCATTTGTTGTAATTAAGAAGACCATTGGACTCCGTGTGAGCGAGGAAGAAGAAATTGTCGGTCTTGATTCCATGGAGCATGGACTTGCATCTGCTTACTCAGGATTCTCCATCATGGATGTTTCCAACACAATGACAATGGATATCAATGAAAATACAGATCTGGGTACACCGGAATATGCACAGGCTTCTACGGCAAAGAGAGATGCAGCAGTCAAGGTGGTTTCCACCGTGCCAAAGGATGCAACCGGCATGTACAAAGTGGTTATTATTGCAAAGCTTTCCCGGTATGATCATTTGAAGAAAGCAATGAACGATCTGGGTGTTACGGGAATGACCTGCACACAGGTTATGGGTTGTGGTATCCAGAAAGGCTCCGGCGAGCGTTACCGTGGTGCTGAAGTCGATGCAACCTTACTTCCGAAGATTAAGGTAGAGGTTGTTGTAAGCAAGATCCCAGTAGACAGCGTAGTGGCTGCAGCAAAGAAGGCACTTTATACCGGACATATCGGAGATGGAAAAATCTTCGTATACGATGTGGCAAAGGTTGTCAAGATTCGTACCGGTGAGGAAGATATGGAAGCCTTACAGGATGTTGAATAATTTTGCACTAATCTAATGGCTAGGTTAGTGAATCTAATCCCCTTAGTTTTAGTATACATCAACAGCGGACCCCTGGCGAAAGCCGGGGGTTTTTGCTGTCGATAAATAAAACTTTCTATTGCACATATTATTTGGTATAATATATGGATAAAAGAATTTTTATTATTTCTGCGGGGAGAAAACTATGAACTATGGAAGAACTTCTTTGCGCCGGAGAGCAAAACAGCTGGACGCAAGAGGAACGAGAATACGTCATAAAATCGGAGTCATACTGGGGAAACTTCTACTGATTGGAATCATTGTGGGAGGCTGTGCGACAGTGAGTTTTGGAGTGGGTGCATTTAAAGGAATTCTTGCATCCGCACCGGATATATCCGAAGTGGATGTCATTCCAACGGGATATTCCACGAAAGTGCTTGCGGCAGATGGAAGTGAGACAGCAAAATTAGTGGCAGCCGGATCCAACCGGCAGTACGTGACAATTGACCAGATTCCGGAGAATCTGCAGCATGCGGTAGTGGCGATCGAGGATGAGCGTTTTTATGATCATAACGGTATTGACCTGAAAGGAATTGTCAGGGCACTGGTGGCGGATGTCCGGACCAGAGATTTCAGTCAGGGAGCAAGTACGCTTACGCAGCAGCTGATTAAAAATAATGTGCTGAGTGAGCAGTGGGCAAACGAAAATGACAGTAATATTTCCAAAATGGAAAAGATGGAACGTCAGGTACAGCGGAAAATACAGGAACAGTATCTGGCAATAGAGCTGGAAAAAAAGGTAAATGACAAGAACTGGATTCTGGAAAATTATCTGAATTCCATCAACCTTGGAAGCAATACCCTTGGGGTTCAGGCAGCAGCACAGCGTTATTTTGGGAAAGATGTGTCAAAGCTGACACTTTCGGAATGTGCGGTTATTGCCGGAATTACAAAGAATCCGGCAGGTTACAATCCCATTCTTCATCCAAAGGAAAATGCAAAGCGCAGAAAGAATGTGCTGGATGCCATGAAAAAACAGGGATATATTTCGCAGAAACAGTATGATAAAGCGATGGCAGATGATGTGTATGGCAGGATTTCCGAACACAATGATGTGAGGGAAGAAACCATGAACACATATTTTGTGGACGCGGTCATTGATGATGTTTTTGATGATCTGGTAAATATCAAAGGCTATTCGGAGTCAGAAGCATACAAGGCAATTTATCAGGGGGGATTGACGATCAAGTCCACACAGAATCTTCAAATCCAGAAAATCTGCGATGAGGAGGTGGCAGACAAAGCCAATTATGATGCGGGTACCAAATATTCATTCTATCTTTCTTTTCAGGTGAAGGAGAAGGATGGTACAATAAAAACATATACCAATCAGACAATGCTTTCCTATTATAAAAGAAAACAAAAGTCAGAATTATTCGATCAATTTTGCATCGGAGGAGGACTGCCGGGCTGCAATTGCACAGTACGAAAAAGATGTCCTCGGGAAAGGGGACAAGCTGGTAGAAAATTCAGAGTATATTTTCATTACCATGCAGCCACAGGTGGCGATGACGATTATGGATCAGTCGACCGGAGAGGTACAGGCGATTGTCGGCGGACGTGGAAATAAGGCGGGAAACCGTACCTGGAACCGTGCAACAAAGACCTGCCGGCAGCCGGGATCTACTTTTAAAATCATTGCATGCTATGCGCCGGCACTTGATGCCGGGGGAAAAACGCTGGCATCCGTGCAGGATGATGCACCATTTACAGTCGGAAATAAAACATATAATAATTACTCACATACATTCGGAGGTTTTACAAGCATCCGGAAAGCAATTACAAAATCCATCAATATTGTGACTGTAAAAACACTTCAGGATATTGGCGTGGATCTGGGGTATGAATATGCAGAAAATTTCGGATTTTCTACGTTGACCGATACGGACAGAAACCTTGGAATTTCTCTCGGAGGTCTGACACAGGGGGTGACAAACCTGGAACTTACTGCAGCTTATGCCGCAATTGCAAATCAGGGAGAATATAACGAACCAAATTTTTATACCCAGGTGCTGGATCATGACGGCAATGTTCTTCTTGACAAAACACAGACAAAGGAACAGCGTCAGGTAATAAAAGAGGATACCGCATGGCTTCTGACAGATGCCATGAAAGATGTTATGACGAGTGGAACGGGTATGAGGGCTTATTTTGGAACCGGAATGGCTCAGGCAGGAAAATCCGGTACGACAACGCTGAACAGGGATGCACTGTTTGCCGGATTTACGCCTTATTACACCTGCGTGGTATGGGGCGGATATGATGACAATTCCATTCAGTCAGCTACGGGATATCCAAAGAATTTGTGGAAAGCCGTGATGAAGCGGATTCATGCGGATCTTAAGGCAAAAGATTTTGAAAAGCCTTCCGGAATTACACAGGCTGTTGTCTGTGCAAAATCCGGACTTCTGCCGGAAGCGGATGTCTGTGATAAAGACCCACGTGGAACGCAAAGTTATACGGAATATTTTGCAGAAGGAACGGTTCCGACCGAGAACTGTGATCATCATATTTCTCTGCAGATCTGTGAGGCATCGGGAAAAGTTGCCGGAGAATACTGTCCGGCAGATCAGGTTGTGACAAAAACTTATATTGTGGGTGCCGAAAAGGGCTCGGCTGATTACCAGTACTGTGCGACAGAGAAATTTTTAAATGGAACATGCAATATACACGATGCCGAAACGCAGGATGAGGAGAAGCCGGAAGAAGAACCGGCAGATCCACCGGATGATGCAAAGCCGGAAGAAACACATGAACCGGAACAGATACCGGAGAAGAATGAGGAATGATACAAAGGAGAATAGGATATATGCGAGTGGTCTATACCGGAGGAGAGGGTGAAATCACAGAGAAGAAATCCCGTTTTATAGCAACGGTAAAACCTGTCCAGTCAGAAGAAGAAGCGGTTGCTTTCATTAATGAGACAAAGAAAAAATACTGGGATGCCCGTCATAACTGTTCTGCTTTTGTCATCGGGGAGAGGCAGGAACTGACGCGCTGTTCGGATGATGGAGAGCCGGCACAGACCGCAGGCCGTCCGATGCTGGATGTACTTCTCCGGGAGAAAATTACGGACGTTGCGGTTGTTGTTACACGTTATTTTGGAGGTGTGCTGCTTGGAACAGGAGGGCTTGTACGCGCCTATCAGGCAGCCACACAGGCTGGACTTGCAGCCAGCCGGCTCATAGAAAAATGTAAGGGGCAGCAGCTATTGGTTCATACCGATTATAATGGACTTGGAAAGCTGCAGTATCTGTTCGGACAGAAACACACTGTGATTCTGGATACGGCATATGAGGCGGATGTTACCATGATAATTCTCGTACCTGCAGAACAAAAAGAGATACTTCCGAAAGAGATTACAGAACTGACCAACGGATCTGCCGGACTGGAATGGGGGAAAAACTGCGTATATGCACTAATTGATAAAGAAGTTGTGTTTTTTTGAAAAAATTTGAAAATATGGGTTGACACTTATAGGGGTTCCATGTATAATACCATTTGTTGAGAGACATGAAACACATTGGCCCATCGCCAAATGGTAAGGCAACGGACTCTGACTCCGTCATTTCCAGGTTCGAATCCTGGTGGGCCAGCTGAAGAGCACTACATTATGTAGTGCTTTTTGTTTTATAAAAGATAAGAAATAAGAAATAAGAAAGGACACGGTAATGTACGAATTTGACAGCAGAGTAAGATACAGTGAGACAGATGCGCAAGGCCGGATGACATGGCTGGCGCTTATGGATTACTTTCAGGATTGCAGCGTATTTCATTCAGAGGCCGTGGGCCTTGGTGTGGAAGTATGGACCGATGCACAAAAGGCGTGGATCTTATCTTCCTGGCAGATCTGTCTGAACCGGATGCCGCGGCTGGGCGAACAGATTACGACACAGACATGGGCATATGGAATGAAAGGCTTTTACGGTTACCGGAATTTCTCCATGAACGGCAGGGATGGGGAACGGATGGCATATGCAAATTCCGTATGGGTACTGATGGATACAAAGAAGGGGATTCCGGTCAGAGTGACAAAAGAAATCTCGGATGCATACGGATTGGACCCACAGCTTCCCATGCAGTGCAGCGAGCGGAAAATTATGCTGCCGGAAAAATATGAAGAAAAAGATTCATTGGTCGTTCCTTCTTATTTCATAGATACCAATCACCATATGAACAATACCAGATATGTACAGGTGGCGATGGAATATGTTCCGAAGGAGTTTCGGACAATGGAAGTCCGGGTAGAATATAAAAAAGCTGCGATGTGCAGAGATGTAATTGTGCCGCATGTGACGATAGAAGATCCCCGTGTGACGGTTGCACTGTGTGCACCGGATGGGCAGCTATATGCAGTTGTTGTTTTTTTGAAAGCGTAGGAAAAAGATGAAATTAGCAGAATATCAGGATTTGTATTATGTAAAAAAAGTAGACTTCGGAGTATATCTGGCAGAGGATATGGGCGGTGAGACACATGTGCTGCTTCCGTCAAAACAGGTGCCGGAAGATGCAAAACCGGGGGAAAAGATAAGGGTCTTTTTATATAAAGATTCCAAAGACCGGCTGATTGCAACAACCAACACACCGAAGCTGACACTGGGAGAATATGCACCGCTTGTGGTGAAAGAAGTTGGAAAGATCGGTGCTTTTCTGGATTGGGGACTGGAAAAAGATCTGTTCCTGCCATATAAAGAGATGACTTCACGGGTAGAAGCAGGAGACGAGATTCTTGTAACCCTTTATATTGATAAAAGCAAGCGGCTTTGTGCCAGCATGAAGGGACTGTACGATCTGCTTTCCAAGGATTCACCGTATCAGAAAGATCAGATGGTAACCGGAAGGGTGTATGAGTTTTCCGATAACTTTGGTGCTTTTGTGGCAGTGGATGATCGCTTTTCCGCAAGAATACCAAATTCAGAGGATCACAGTTTCCTGAAAATCGGAGATGTGATTGAGGCGAAAGTTACTGCAGTAAAACCGGATGGAAAGTTAGATCTTACACTGCGGGAAAAAGCTTATATTCAGATGGACACGGATGCAGAGAAAATACTTGAATTGCTGGATTCCTATGCAGGAGTGCTTCCGTTTTCGGAAAAAGCGAGTCCAGAGGTGATTAAGAGGGAAACCGGATTGAGTAAAGCTGCGTTTAAACGTGCCATCGGACACTTATATAAAGAAAGAAAAATTACACTGGATGATGGAAAAATCCGCAAGAGTTTCGTATAATGCAGGTAAAGGCAAAAGGAGGAATATAAAATGAAAAACGTAATCAGTACAGATAAAGCACCGGCCGCAATCGGACCGTACTCACAGGCGATTGAAGTGAACGGAACGGTATACACATCCGGCATTATCCCGGTTGTTCCTGCTACCGGAGAAATTCCGGAAGGATCTGTGGCACAGGCGCAGCAGGCATTTGAAAATCTGTCAAATCTGCTTGAGGCAGCCGGAACCGGAATGGATAAGGTAGTAAAAACCACTGTTTTTATCAAGGAAATGAATGATTTTGCAGCAATTAATGAAGTTTATGCAAAATTTTTCCCGTCACCATTTCCATCCAGAAGCTGTGTGGAAGTGGCACGTCTTCCAAAAGATGTTATGCTTGAAATTGAAGCCATTGCTGTAAAATAAAGAAAAGATCAAAAACGAAAAGAGATCTGTGCATTGCACAGATCTCTTTTGTTGTCTTTGCGGTTCTTTTTCCGGTTAGACGGAAACGTCAATGTTACTTCCTAAATTAGGATAAACAGAGTTCTCCATCATTTTTGCCAGCCCGACACCAAGTGATTCATTCGATGAGATGGCATTGTCAAGCATTTTAATGCTGACGGCATTTGCCAGGGAGCCGGGATCGGAACTGTTTACGGAAAGAAGCGCAGAACTGATACTTGAAATATCCATATGACAGATCTCCTTTTAAAATACTCGGTATACGTGTTTTTCTTTATTACATCTTTATTATGGCATAAATATACGAAAAATTCAATTGAATTCTGTGGATGGAAAAGGGGTTGACACATATCCGTGCCTTTGCTATAATGACAATGTAATAATTGTAACAAATTCGTAATAAAGAAGTACAAAAGTCATTGGAGGCGAAAATGAAACGTAAAACATTATTAAAATTGACCGCATGTGGGTTAGTTGGGGCACTGACCATTGGCAATTTTACTGTAGCAGCTTACGCAGCACCAACTGCTGGAGTCGCAAGCCTTGCTTCCGATATTGCAACAACATCATCTGCACCGACTGCAGGATTTTCACTGGCACTCAGTGAAGTCGCAGAAAAAGTGGAAGATGAGGCAACCGTTGCAAGTGCACAGCCGGAAGTAAAAGAAGTTGAAGCACCAGTTGTAAAGTCTGAGTATGAAGACAAAGCGGTAGCTGTTGTGGATGATTACGTGAACGTTCGTAAGAAACCAACTACAGACAGCAAGGCTGTAGGAAAATTATATAAGAATAACGTAGGAACCGTCATCGGGGAGAAGGATGGCTGGTACAAAATCAAATCTGGATCGGTAACAGGTTATGTAAAATCTGAATTCGTATCCATTGGTGATGAGAAAAAACTTAAAGAAAGCAGGAAGAAGAGTTGCTCTTGTAGAGACAGAGACATTAAAAGTCCGCAAGGGAGCTTCCCAGAAGGCAGAAGTAATTACTCTGGTGCCGGAAGGAGACGATCTGACGGTACTGGATGAGTCAAAGGATGGATGGGCAAAGGTTTCTGTAGATGAAGGCAAAGGCTATGTATCTACAGAGTATGTCACATTATCTACAGAATACACATATGCAGAGTCTGCTGCAGAAGAAAAGGCAAGATTACAGAAGGAAAAAGAGGAGCGTGAGGCTGCGGACAGAGCAGCACAGAAAGCAGAGAGTGCATCTCAGACAACCTCTTCAGGTTCTTCACAGTCACAAAGCTCAGATTCTTCCGTACAGGATTCATCAAGCGCATCTTCAACAGGATCAGCGGTTGCAAGTTATGCAGGACAGTTTGTAGGAAATCCATATGTATATGGTGGGACAAGCCTTACAAACGGAACGGATTGTTCCGGATTTGTAATGTCTGTATACGCACATTTCGGTGTCAGCCTTCCACACAGCTCAAGTGCTTTAAGAAGTGTAGGATATGGCGTCAGCACATCAAACATGCAGCCGGGTGATATCGTATGTTACAGCGGACATGTTGCAATCTATGTTGGAAACAATACGATTGTACATGCAAGCAATGCAAGAGACGGTATTAAATATACTTCTCCTGCAAATTACAGAACCATTCTTGCAGTTCGAAGAATTTTCTAACAATTAAGATAACATAAGTATAACAGGAGCACTTGCGAAAGCAAGTGCTCTTTTTCTTAATATTATTTAAGGATTTCTTAAATTTGCAAAAAACAGATTTTGCAAGGGAAATAACATTGACAAGCACAATCATATAAAGTTACTATGTAAAATGAGTAGTTTATTGAACGGTAACAGAGGGAGGAACAGAAATTGGCATTTACCAAGGCGAAGATAGTTATGGCAGGACTGGCGGTGACGGCGGTTTGTATTGTGGCGCCACAGCAGTTAAAGGCTCAGGTGCCCGAAGCGCAGATGGATGGCGTCATGGGACAGAGCATAGAGGATGAGACCGTGTATGAGTCAAAGCCGGATCTGGATACACTGATAGAAAAGAATGCACCTGTTTTCGGGAATCGGACATCCTTGAAAAAAGCATCGTCGTATTCGAGTGCTTTTTTGAATGCGTCTTTTACGACGGCCGGTGATTATACCAGCGCAACCTATTATCACAAAACGGACTATGCGGATGATGAACTGGTCAACGGAATTGATGTATCATACTGGCAGGCGGATGCAGCACTGAAGAAAAAGTATTCCAAAGACAAAACAAAGTGGACACAGACCGGATTGGACTGGGAAAGTATTCACGGAGCCGGAATTGATTTTGCTTTCGTGCGTGTGGCATCCAGAGATACGAAAGATGGAAGTATTTACAGAGATAATTGTGCAGACAGTCATATTCAGGGAGCAGTTTCCAATGATATCAATGTCGGACTGTATTTCTTTTCCCAGGCTCTGAATGAGACAGAGGCACGGGAGGAAGCACAGTATGTGCTCGATATGATTGACCAGTACGGTTGGAATGTGTCGATGCCGATCATCATGGACCGGGAGGCAGGGGCAAACAAGCGTCTGACTGCGGGAAAACTTTCCAAAACAAAAGAGACAGCGTTATGTCAGGCATTTGCGGATACCATTACGGCAGCCGGATACCGGGCAGGCGTATATGCATCTTATGCGTGGATCAAAAACTATATCAATACGGATGCTTTGTATGACTGTTCCCTGTGGGTGGCACGGTACAACAATACCACGACAAACAATACAAAATCGGGAACGCCATATGCGGATGCCGCATACGATTATGAATTCTGGCAGTATTCATCTGCTGCAAAAATAGATGGCTATGCGGGAAGCCTGGATGCAAATTTCTGGTATAAGGATACCAGTGAACAGACGACCGGGCTAAAGGCTGCGGATGGTGCTTCGGGTACTGTAAATCTGAGCTGGGACAGTGTTTCTGCGGATGATGTGGAAGGTTATCAGGTGTGGCGCAGTGACTCGGATCAGGGAAAATATACGTTGCTGAAGACAACAACAGATTGCAGTTATACAGACACAACGGCAGAAGGAGGAAAAGTTTATCAGTATAAAGTGAGATGTTACTGGACGATAGGAGGAAATGCTTATTACGGAACATTTTCTTCTCCGGCTTCGGTAACTACTTTGCCGAAAAAGGTCAGCGGAATTGCAACGCAGACGCGGACCGAAACCTCTCTTGGATTGTCATGGAAACAGACGCAGGGAGCTGCCGGATATCAGATTTATCAGTACAGCGCTGCAAGCGATCAGTATGAAATGGTTGCTGACGTAGAAGGAGGAAGTACTTCTTATACTGTAAGCGGCCTGACAGGCGCAACCGAATATAAGTTTAAAATCCGCGCATATGAAAAAAATAATGACAATGTATTGGCGGGCAGTTTTTCGGATGTTTACAGCGATGTGACATTGCCGGGACAGGTGAACTTGACGAATGTTTCCGCAACCGGGACTTCTTCCGTGAAACTGACGTGGAAAGCAGTGGACGGAGTAACCGGATATATGATTTACCGGCTGGATACAGCAACCGGGGAATACAGACAGATTGCGACGGTAAAAAGTGCCCGGACGCTTTTCTACAGCGATCAGAAACTTGCTGCGGGAAAGACTTATACATATAAAGTCAGTGCATACAAAACTTACAGAAATAAAAATTACAGGGGCGCGTATTCCGCAGAAAAGCAGGTAACGACCAAAAAAGCGGAAAAACCTGCAAATCCAGCAAAGGTAAAAACGATAAAACTCAGTGCAAAAGATGCAGCAGTTACCGTGCAGTGGAGTAAGGTTTCCGGGGCAACCGGCTATCAGGTATACCGGCTGAACACGAAGACCGGAAAATATACAAAGATTGCAGCGGTCAAAGGAACTTCGTATCGGAATACAAAACTGAAAAAAGGGGCAACCTATCGCTATAAGGTCCGCGCATACAAAACGGTAAACAAAAAGAACTATTACGGAGCATTTTCAAACACCACAGCAATTAAAGTAAAGTAGGAAACAAATGAAAAAGAAAGTACAAATGAAAAAAATGGCAGGCGTGTTTTTGGCATTGGCAATACTGGGAATTGGTCTTTTCCCGCCGGGAAACGTGTATGCGGCTGCAAATCAGGCGCCGGACGCAGATTCGGTGGTTGTAGTTCTTGATCCGGGACATGGAGGGCATGATCAGGGTGCCAGATATAAGTGGGGCGGAAAAACATACAAGGAGAAACAGTTAAATCTTGCCATTGCAAAGGCCTGTAAAACCGAACTGGAAAAGTATGCAGGAGTGAAGGTATATATGACGCGTTCTTCCGACCGTTTTGTGACACTTGGAAACCGTGTGAATTTTGCAAAAAGCAGGAAAGCAGATCTGTTTGTTGCGATACACAACAATGCTTCCCTGAAAAAAACCGACCATGGAGCCTGTGTTTATTATCCGAACAGCGGGTATAAAGAAGAGGTGGGAAGTGAAGGAAAAATGGCGGCAGCAAGTATTCAGAAACAGCTGGTGGCACTTGGACTGAAAAATAATGGAATTCTTTACCGGAATTCGGCTGTGGGGTCCCGCTATCCGGATAAATCAAAGGCAGATTACTACGCCGTGATCAAGCGGAGCAAGTATGCCGGCTTTCCGGGACTGATTGTGGAGCATGCTTATGTCAGCAACCACGATGACAGTACAACATTTCTGAATGGTAACGACCGGCTGAAACATCTTGGCGTGGCGGATGCCACGGGCATTGCAGAATATTTTGACCTGATTTTAGATCAGGCACCGGTTCTGCAGACACCGGTTGTAAATGCGGATGAGTCGGTGACACTGGCATGGAATACGGTGCAGGGGGCTGATTATTATCGTATTTACCGCAGAATCGCGGGGACGAAAACATATGTCTGTCTCGAAGAAACAGAGGAAACCGGATACACGGATACCGGGGTAATGCCGGGAACATCTTATGAGTATACGGTATGCGGATGCCATGTGGGGTATCAGAAAGATTCCTACACAAAAATTGCGCAGGCAATGCAGATAACCGTTACAGGGGAAAACGCGAATATACAAAGTGCACAAAAAAATCAAAACTAAGATGGGGGATGGAAACCACAGATGTGGATAAAATGAAAAAATTATCCACTATCCGGAATCAAAAAATGCCGAAAAATTGAGTTATACACGAAGTTATGAACATTATCCACATAATTTGGGATAAGTTGTTTGTGGATGACAGGGATAAAAACAAACGATTGTTTTGTTAACAACGCATAAAAAGCATGTATTTGAATGATTGCAAACGGGAGGTATTTTTGATATACTAGGGAAGTTATGATTAAAACGATTGATTTTGCTGGAATTGAATTGGACAATTATACCGTTCGGGAAATGATCATGAATGTAGAAAAGGATATGTCTGATCATGGATTCCATACAATAGAAGAAGTAAACATGGATACGCTTATGCTGGCAGAAACGGATGAACTTGTCCGCAAAGCCATAGGGTTTGCGGAACATACCGTGATTGCGGAAAACGGAATTTTAGAAGCTGTTGGTGCAGGATCTTACCAGCACCGTCATGAGATCGAACATCATGATTTCTTTTTTGAACTGATGAAGCGGGTGGAACGCAATCATCAGACGGTGTTTGTGATCGGAGATACCACGGAACATGTGGAAAAGACCTGTGCTTTTTTATCAGAGCATTTTGGAAAATGCGAGATCCTGGGAGCAGAAGCGTTTGAAAACTGTCAGGGGGGGACGGATGCCATGGTCAATGAGATCAATGCACTGACTCCTGATATGATCTTAAGTGTTCTGCCAAGTCCGGATCAGGAACATTTCCTGATGGAGAATTGTGAGAAACTGTCTGCCGGACTGTGGTATGGAATCGGTTCCTGGGATTTTACAAAGCGCAGACAGGGACTGCTTGGAAATATACGGAATCTGATCCGCACGCATAAACTGGAGCGGCAGCTGATTCATTATCATGGAAAGCAGGAAAGCATATCATGAGGGCAAATGTCTGGAAAGAACTGGAAAATTATTTCCTGATTTTGCTGGGCACTGCACTTATGGCCATTGCCATTCAGTGGATTTTTGACAGGGTGGGGCTGATCACCGGAGGGTTTACTGGTCTTACCATTATTATACGAAATCTTACGGAAGCGCTTCTGCCGGGAGGAATTCCTCTGTGGCTGACGAATATTGTGCTGAATATTCCGATATTTCTGTATTCCTATATCCGGTTTGGAAAAAGTTATATCGGGAAAACGGGCTTTGCAACCATTTTGCTTTCGGTGTGGCTTTATCTGATACCGGTGATAGATATGTCAGGGGATGATTATATGCTTGCAGCCCTGTTTGGCGGGGCATTTACCGGCATTGGCATGGCACTGGTTCTTAAGGCGGGAGCAACGACCGGCGGAACCGATATGGTTGCGGCGATCATCCAGTCACACATGCGGCACTATACGGTGGTTCAGGTGATGCAGGTACTGGATGCAGCCATTGTGATTCTCGGATTATATGTATTTGGTTTAAGACCTACACTTTATGCAGTTGTTTCTATTTTTGTGTCGACAAAAATATCCGATGCCTTTCTGGAGGGCTTTAAGACTTCCAAAGCAGCTTTTATTATCACAAACCGGTATGAGGAAGTGGCAGAACGGCTGATGGATGAGCTTGACCGCGGGGTTACGGGACTGCACGCACAGGGGATGTACACAGAGGAGAAAAAGTGCGTTCTGTATTGCGTTGTATCAAGGAAAGAGATCGTGCGTGTGAAAGAGATTGTAAATGATGTGGATTCCTCTGCGTTTGTAATCGTATCGGATGTCCGGGAGGTTTTGGGCGAGGGATTTCTGGAATATTCGGATGATTTTTAAAACGATATTGTTAAAATTTTATAGTGAAATATTACTAACCGGAAAAAGTGGTAAGAGAGGAAATGCATAAAAAATATACATTTCCTCTTTCTTTTTTTGGAAGAATGTATTAAAATAAAGTAATTGTTCAGAAACAGGTGGGGAACGATAGATTTCTGGATGAAATATGGGGATAAGGAGAGCTGACTATGATATCCAATCAAATACTTCAAAATACAATTGACGGACTGAAAGCAATTACACGTACAGATTTATGTGTGATTGATGTAGAGGGAAAAATTCTGGTCGCGACATTTCCGGATGCAGAACAGTTTGTAGCTCCGGCACAGACCTTCGTGGAATCGCCGGCGGACAGTCAGGTGGTAAATGGCTGCCAGTTCTTTAAAGTGTTCGATGATCATCAACTGGAGTATATTCTGCTGGCATATGGAGACAGCGAGGATGTGTATATGATTGGAAAGATTGCTGCTTTCCAGATTCAGAATCTTTTGGTTGCCTATAAGGAACGTTTTGATAAAGATAATTTTATCAAGAACCTGATTTTGGACAATCTGCTTTTGGTAGATATATACAATCGTGCCAAGAAACTTCATATTGAAACAGAAGTACGCCGTGTGGTATTCTTGGTGGAGACAAACCGTGAGAAAGATGGAAATGAGCTGGAGAAGATCCGGGGACTTTTTGGTGGAAAATCAAAGGATTTCGTCACAGCGGTAGATGAAAAAAACATTATTGTAGTCAAAGAACTTGCAGAAAATGAAACCTATGAGGATTTGAATAAGACAGCAGATGTAATCATCAGGCTGTTTAAATCTGATACCAATTGCAATATTCATATCGCATATGGTACCATTGTGAACGAATTGAAAGAGGTTTCGAGATCTTATAAAGAGGCGCGCATGGCACTGGATGTCGGAAAGATCTTCTTTGAGGGACAGGATGTGATTGCGTATTCTCAGCTGGGAATTGGCCGACTGATTTATCAGCTTCCAATTCCATTGTGCAAAATGTTTATCAAAGAAATCTTTGGTGGAAAATCACCAGATGATTTTGATGAGGAAATTCTGACGACGATCAACAAATTCTTTGAAAACAGTCTGAATGTGTCAGAGACGTCAAGACAACTGTACATTCATCGAAATACGCTGGTATATCGTCTGGACAAGCTGCAAAAAAGCACAGGTCTGGATCTGCGGGTTTTTGAAGATGCAATCACGTTTAAGATCGCACTCATGGTAGTCAAGTATATGAAGTATATGGAAACACTGGACTATTAGAGATTGAAGGAGAGATTATGATTACACTGGAACATGTCAGCAAGACATATGCGGCAGGAGTTCCTGCCTTAAATGACGTGAGTCTGGAAATAGAAGATGGTGAATTTGTATTTGTTGTAGGAGACAGCGGTTCGGGAAAGTCAACCCTGATTAAACTGTTGTTAAAAGAACTTGAGCCAACGGAAGGAAGCATTACCATTGCAGGGAAAAAGCTTGGGAAGATCCGCAGAAAGCAGATCCCGAAATTCCGGAGAAACATCGGAGTGGTATTTCAGGATTTCCGTCTGTTGAAAGACCGCAATGTCTATGACAATGTAGCGTTTGCACAGAAGGTGGTTGGTGAGCCGAACAGCCATATTAAGAAAAAAGTACCGCTTATGCTTTCTATGGTGGGACTTGCCGCAAAATACCGTTCTTTTCCGAAACAGCTATCCGGAGGTGAGCAGCAGAGAGTGGCAATTGCCCGTGCTCTGATCAATGAGCCGAGCATTTTGCTTGCAGATGAGCCAACAGGAAATCTGGATAACAATAATGCGTGGGAGATTATGAAGCTGCTGGAAGAAATCAACAGCAAAGGAACTACAGTGATTGTTGTAACCCATAATCTGGAAATTGTGAAAGTTATGAAAAAACGTGTGATCACAGTGAAAAAGGGTACGATTGTCAGTGACAGTAAGGAAGGTGGCTACGACGATGAGAATTAATACCTTTTTTTATTCGATCAGACAGGGCTTAAAAAATATATTTCGAAATAAAATGTTTTCGCTTGCTTCCGTGGCAACCATGGCGGCCTGCATTTTTATGTTCGGTCTGTTTTATATTATTGTAACGAATTTCAGTGCGACGGTACATTCTATTGAAGAGGGTGTGTCAGTTACCGTATTTTTTGAAAATGATGCGACAGATGCACAAATCCGTGACATCGGAGAAAAGATTAATAAGCGTGCCGAGGTCAGCAAAAACGAGTATGTGTCTGCCGACGAGGCGTGGAAAGAATATAAAAAAGTATATTTTCAGGGAAAAGAAGAACTTGCGGATGGATTTACAGATAATCCGCTTGCGAATTCTGCGCATTATCAGGTGTATCTGAACGATGTTTCGATGCAGGATTCCCTTGTAACCTATATCAAGGGACTTACCGGGGTGCGCGAGGTAAAAGAGTCTGCCAAGGTGGCAAATACACTGACGGATTTTAATAAACTGCTGGGATATGTTTCCGGAGGAATTATTCTGATTCTGCTGTGTGTGGCTGTCTTTTTGATCAGCAATACCGTAACGGTCGGTATCTCGGTCCGTAAGGAAGAAATTGCCATTATGAAGCTGATCGGAGCAACGGATTTTCTTGTGCGTGCGCCGTTTATTGTGGAAGGAATTGTGATCGGACTGATCGGAGCAGCGATTCCGCTTGGTGTGCTGTATTTTATGTATCAGAAGATCATTGTCTATATTGCAGCGAAATTCAATTTTATCGGTTCGATGATCGTGTTTGAACCGGTGAAGGTTGTTTTCCGGACACTGATTCCGGTGGGAGTTATCCTTGGAGCCGGTATCGGATTTATCGGCAGTCAGATGACGATCCGCAAACATTTGAAAGTATAATATTGTTATTGTTGTCATAAAATGACAAGAAGCCATGCTGCAAGGTGTGGCTTCTTGATTTATAGGGAAAATTATGGAGGCAGGAATGCAGGAAGAACAGGAAGAAATGATCAAAACCGGGAAACCGGAAAAAAGAAGACCATCGGGCTTTAAAAACGGAGTGATTATCGGGCTGGTGCTGGGACTGCTGATTACGGGAATCGGTGCCGGAGTCGGAATCCGTGCGTATGCGAATCTTACAAACAATTATGTTATATTTGGACCACAGGGAGTAAAACAGACAGCCAAAGACAATGTTCTCGACCAGGCGGCAATAAAGAAAGTGGATGAGCTGTTGTCATATATCGATTTGTATTACAACGATTCTTACAAAGAAAAAGATATCCGCAATGCCATTTATAAAGGAACGCTGAGCGGGCTTGGAGATCCTTATTCCGTATACTACACGGTAGATGAATATAAAGATCTGCAGACATCAACCAATGGAAATTATTATGGAATCGGTGCGGCGCTTTCACAGAATGCAAAGACCATGGAAGTGACAGTGATTAAAGTGTACGAGGGAACACCGGCAGAGGAAGCGGGGCTGAAAAACGGAGATGAAATTCTATCCGTGGATAAGTATGAAGCGACCAGTATGGAACTTTCCAACCTTGTAAAAAAGATACGGGGAAAAGAGGGGACAAAAGTCCATTTGAAAGTTTATCGTTCGCAGACTGGGGAAAATCTTGAACTTGATGTGGAACGTAAAAACGTGGATATTCCGAGTGTGGATTCCAAAATGCTTTCCGATGGGATCGGCTACATACAGATCAGCGAATTCCAGAGTAATACCGCAAAACAGTTTAAAAAGGCACTTGCAGCACTTGAAAAGGAAGATATGAAAGGGCTGATTGTCGATGTGCGGAGCAATCCGGGCGGACTGGTGACTTCTGTCGTGGATATTCTGGATCAGATTCTTCCGGAGGGAACGGTTGTTTACACGGAGGATAAATATGGGAAAAAAGAGACATATACATCCGATGCGTCCTGCATTCATTATCCGATGGCAGTTTTAGTTAATGGAGACAGTGCCAGTGCATCAGAAATCTTTGCCGGAGCAATCAAGGATTATGATTATGGAACATTGATTGGAACAAAAACGTTTGGCAAGGGAATTGTCCAGACGGTATTTCCTCTGGAAAACGGGGATGCCATTAAAATTACAACCGCGAAATATTATACGCCAAAGGGACATTACATTCACGGGAAAGGCATTCAGCCGGATATCAAACTGGAATACAAATACAGCGGTCCGGAAGATGAAAGTTATGACATGAAGTACGATAATCAGTTACAGAAAGCAATTTCTGTTGTGAAAGAAAAAATAAATTAAAGGGTAACAATGAAAAGAAAACGTGTATGGAGAATTGTCAGTGTTGCGTTGATTGTTGTATGGGCTGTGGTTATTTTTTCGTTTTCCGCGCAGCCGGATACGGAGTCTTCGGAAATCAGCGGGCATGTGAGTTACCGGATTGTTAAGATGTGGAATCAGGTGTTTGGATGGAAACATTCCGGGCCGGAACTGGAACAGATGGCACAGAAAATTGAATATCCTGTGCGCAAAGCTGCACATATGAGCGAATATGCAGTTCTTGCACTTCTGATATTTCAGGCATTGACGGCATTTGACCGGAAAAAGAACCGTGGATGTATGGCACTTGGCATAACGGCAGCCTATGCAGCAACCGATGAATTTCATCAGCTGTTTGTGCCGGGAAGAGCCGGAAGAGTGACGGATGTGCTGATTGATTCGGCAGGAGCATTTCTTGCATTGCTTGCTATTCATATTATTTTATATTATCATAAGTCTGAAATAAGAAATAGAAAGAGGTGATTCTGTGGTAGAATTGGATAATTTTAAGAGCCAGCTGCAAAGCTACAAGGCTCCACTGCAGGAAGTGAGGGATTCACTTTGACTTAGCTGGCAAAGAACAGCGGATTCAGGAATTGGAACGGGAGATGGAGGCACCGGATTTCTGGAACGATCCGGAAGTTTCCCAGAACAAGATGAAGGAAGTCAAAAGTTTAAAGGACGATGTGGCAACTTATGCGGCATTGTCGACGCAATATGATGATATTGAAACCATGATCGAGATGGGATATGAGGAAAATGATCCGGAACTGATCCCGGAGATCGATCAGATGATGAAAGAATTTGTTCAGACCTATGAGGATATCCGTATGAAAACGCTTCTGTCGGGAGAATATGACAGGAACAACGCCATTGTTTCCCTGCATGCGGGAGCGGGTGGCACGGAATCCTGTGACTGGGCAGCCATGCTCTATCGTATGTATACCCGATGGGCAGATAAAAAGGGATTTTCCGTGGAAGTGCTGGATTCTCTGGATGGAGAAGAGGCCGGAATCAAATCCATTACATTTCAGGTGAATGGGGAGAATGCGTATGGATATCTGAAATCGGAAAAAGGTGTGCACCGGCTGGTTCGTATTTCTCCGTTTAACGCGGCAGGAAAAAGACAGACTTCTTTTGTATCCTGCGATGTGATGCCGGATATAGAAGAAGATGTCGATGTGGAGATCCGGGAGGAAGATATCCGTATTGATACGTTCCGCTCCAGCGGTGCCGGAGGACAGCATATCAACAAGACGTCTTCTGCTATCCGTATCACGCATTTTCCGACCGGAATTGTGGTGCAGTGCCAGAATGAGCGTTCGCAGCATATGAACAAGGATAAAGCGATGCAGATGCTCAAAGCGAAACTGTATCTTCTCAAACAGGAAGAAAATGCAGCCAAAGCAGCTGGAATCCGGGGCGAAGTGACAGATATCGGCTGGGGAAACCAGATCCGTTCTTATGTTATGCAGCCGTATACCATGGTTAAAGATCACAGAACCGGTGTGGAAAGCGGAAATGTGGACGCAGTGATGGACGGAAACATTGATCCGTTTATCAATGGATATCTGAAATGGCAGAGCCTGGGATGTCCGAAAAATATGGACAATGATGACGTGTAAATAAAAACAGGAATAAGGAGGAGCGTAATGGGAATTATTAAGGCAGTAACGCAGGCAGTTGGAGGTGCATTTGCAGATCAGTGGCTGGAAGTCATTGAAGCAGATAATATGGGGGATCAGACCGTTTTTACCAAAGGAACACTGATCCGCCGTGGGGAAAATAAAAAGGGAACGGACAATGTCGTGTCGAATGGTTCCATGATTCATGTATATGACAATCAGTTTATGATGCTGGTGGACGGAGGCAAGATTGTAGATTACACAGCAGAGCCGGGATATTACAAAGTGGATCATTCTTCCATGCCGTCACTGCTCAACGGACAACTGGGAGATTCCATCAAGGAATCGTTTGACCGTTTCCGTTTCGGCGGACAGACGCCGCAGAAACAGCGGGTATTTTTTGTCAATCTGCAGGAAATCAAAGGCATTAAGTTCGGAACAAGACAGCCAATCAATTATTTTGATTCTTTCTATAATGCCGAACTGTTTTTGCGTGCACATGGCACATATTCGATTAAAATTGTAGATCCGCTCAAATTTTATGCGGAAGCGGTTCCGAAAAATAAGGATCATGTAGAGATTGACGAAATCAATGAGCAGTATCTGTCTGAGTTTTTAGAGGCTTTGCAGTCATCCGTAAATCAGATGTCGGCAGATGGTTTCCGTATTTCTTTTGTTTCGAGCAAGGCAAGAGAACTTGGAAAGTATATGTCATCGGTTCTGGATGAGGAATGGAATCAGACCCGTGGTATGGAAATCCAGGCGGTAGGTATGACGGTTTCTTACAGCGAGGAATCGCAGAAACTGCTGAATATGAGAAATGAAGGAGCCATGCTTTCCGATCCGACGGTTCGGGAAGGATACGTGCAGGGAGCGGTAGCCAGAGGGCTTGAGGCAGCGGGAAGTAATTCCAATGGTTCCATGGCCGGTTTTATGGGAATGGGAATGGCTTCCAATATATCCGGTGGTATGATGGGAGCGGCATCAAATGTGAATCTGCAGCAGATGCAGATGATGAATGGAGGTGCACAAGCTGGAATGACACAGGGGGCGGTGCCTGCGATACCTCCTGCTGGGCAGGAGGCACCGCAGGCACCGGCAGGCTGGACCTGTGCATGTGGACAGCAGAATCAGGGAAAATTCTGTTCCAATTGTGGAAAACCGGCACCGAAAACCGAGTGGACCTGTAGCTGTGGACAGGTTAACAGCGGAAATTTCTGCTCCAACTGCGGAAAGCCGAGAGCGTAAAAATCGGGGACAGATCCCCGATACCTCTTGCAAGATTGATGTTCTTATGGTAGAATCTTTCAAGTGAGCACAAGTGTCGGTCGTAGACAGACAATACATAAGGGAGGAAATCAGGATGGGCGAGAAGGCATCTTTCTTCGTATTGCGGGCAAAAGCCGTGCCTGAGGTATTGCTCAGAGTCGTGGAAGCGAAGCGGCTGCTGGATTCTGGTAAAGTGGAGTCTGTGCAGGAAGCCACAGAGATGGTACAGATCAGCAGAAGCTCTTTCTACAAATATAAGGACGATATATTTCCATATCATGAAAATGCAAAAGGAAAAACGGTCAATATGGTGATCCAGCTGGATGATGAACCGGGGCTGTTATCCATGGTATTAAAAACAATTGCGGAATTTCATGCAAATATTCTGACGATTCATCAAAGCGTTCCGGTTAATGGAATTGCTTCATTGTCGCTCAGTATTGATGTGTTCCCTGCGACGGGCAATGTGGAGGATATGAGAAACAGTATTGAATCTGTGCAGGGGATTCATTATGCAAAAATATTAGCCAGGGAGTAAGAAAAATGAAGATTGCAGTTATGGGCTACGGCACCATTGGTTCCGGTGTTGTAGATGTATTAAGAATTAACAAGGAAAAGATCACAAAGCGTGCGGGAGAACCGGTTGATGTCAAATATATTCTTGATCTGCGGGAATTTCCGGGAGATCCGATGGAAGATGCCATTGTACATGATTATCAGACGATCGTAAACGATCCGGAGATCGGCATCGTAGTAGAGACCATGGGAGGCGTGGAGCCGGCATATACGTTTGTAAAGGCAATGCTTGAGGCTGGAAAACAGGTTGCCACTTCCAATAAAAACCTGGTTGCAGCCAAGGGAGCGGAACTGATTAAAATCGCACGGGATCACAACGTAAACTTTCAGTTTGAGGCAAGTGTAGGCGGTGGAATTCCGATTATCCGTCCATTGAATAAATGTCTGACTGCCGATGAGATCGAAGAGATTACAGGTATCTTAAACGGAACCACAAACTACATGCTGACAAAAATGGCAGAGGAAGGTGCAGATTTCGATGAGGTACTGAAAGACGCACAGGAAAAGGGATATGCAGAGAAAGATCCTACTGCGGATATCGAAGGACATGATCCGTGCCGCAAGATTGCCATTTTAACTTCTCTGGTGTGTGGCCGGCAGGTAGATTTTGAGGATATTCACTGCGAGGGAATCACAAAGATCACAGCAGATGATTTTAAGTATGCAAAGGTTTTGAACCGTTCCATCAAGCTTCTTGCATCCAGCCGTAAAGTCGGAAACAGTTACAGTTGTATGGTTGCTCCTTTCATGCTCAGCGCAGAGCATCCTCTTTGCGGAGTAAACGGTGTGTTCAATGGAATCTTCGTACATGGAAATGTACTGGGCGATGCAATGTTCTACGGCAGCGGAGCAGGTAAGCTTCCGACAGCAAGTGCAGTAGTAGCAGATATCGTGGATATGACAAAGCACAAAAATACCAATATTTACATTGACTGGTCACCGGAAAAACTGACACTGGTAGATTACAAAGACAGTGTAAACAGTTTCTTTGTACGCACTTCTTCCGGTAAGGAAACAATCGAAAATGCATTTGGCAGTGTAGAATATGCAGATGCCGGAATTGCAGGAGAGATTGGATTTACTACAAAAGATATGACAGAGGCTGAATTTGAAAAAGCGGCAGCACAGATTGAAGTTCGAAACCGTATCCGTCTTGGATAATTTTCTGGAATGTATATTTCCGCCACGCTGTTTTGTATGCGACCGTCTGCTGGAAACGGCAGATATCCGCAGACAGCGAAATGTTCACGCAGCGTGCCGGAAAAAATTGTATCCCGTTGTGCAGCCGTACTGTTATCATTGCGGAAGCCCGCTTGCGGATACCGAAACAGAATATTGTCAGAATTGCAGAAAGCATCGTTCTTTTGTTGCAGAAGGACGATCGCTTTTTGTATATCGTGGGGCTGTGCAGAAATCCATGTACCGGTTTAAGTATGCAAACCGGAGGAGATATG
>ENA-OQKL01000046-OQKL01000046.1-human-gut-metagenome-genome-assembly--contig:-NODE-46-length-41450-cov-5.120829_pt1 | contig 41450 bp, 37 predicted proteins | sample MGYA00242779_ERZ504800 | MGnify/ENA primary metagenome ERZ504800 (study PRJEB26092, sample SAMD00036410) | human gut metagenome | host: Homo sapiens | study: EMG produced TPA metagenomics assembly of... | reverse complement strand
CGCTTACGTTTGCGTGCATGAATTTTAAAAAAGCTTGCAAAATGCAAGCAGGAATGGGGATTACGGATGGCATAATCCAAGGGAAAATTTCCTGTTTTCGGAATAAATTTCATAAACACAAAGAAAATGCTCCGAGAAACGGAAGTTTCTCGGAGCACTTTGTCTACGGTCTGAAGGTCTGTCAGTATAGCTGACAGACCTTGTTTTTATTATATTTTTGTAACTGTTCAGTAACTTCACAGCTGCGCAAGACTCTCAATAGCCTTGTCATCAAGAATAACTTTTGCATGCTCCATAAGAAAAGCCCTTTTGTCAGCCCCTGCAATGATATCATCTGCATACTCATCTGCTATGACAGACATCTTTTCAAGCTCATGCTCATCATAGCCCGATAAATCCATGCTCATAAAGTACTCTCCCTCAAACTTAAAAAGCTGTGAGGATGGCATTGGCAGTCCTTTAATCATCTTTGCAAATCTGACAGCCACATCAAATTTTTCAAAAATGAACATTACAACAGACACCATATCCTGCTTTTTTGCAGTTGTCCTGCCTTTTTTATTTTTCTCATTCTCTGCAGCCTCGGCCGGCAGCGAATTAAGCAGTCCATTAACGATATCTTTAAGATGCTCCATCATGCCCTCAGTAGCAGGATATTCAGAAAATGTCAGAGAAAGTGTGTGATCCGCCAAAAAATCTGCTCTCACAGTCTTGATTCCCGAATTAAAATCAGTTCCAAACTCTTCTGAAGCCATGTCAAATATCTGGTTCATGAATTCCTGGGTGCGCTCGCCATTGCTCATAATTTCATCCATTGTATATCCCAGATCATATATTTCTTCTTCTGAAATAACACATTTTATAGTGTGTTCACCTATTCTTGAAAACTCCATAACAAGCTTCACCTACTTTCTTTTTAGCTTTTGTCTGATACGGGATAGTGCATTGTCAATTGATTTGTCTGATTTTCCAAGCATACGCGCTATCGATGTATAATTATTTCCTTCCAGATACAATTGTAGCACTTTTTTCTCCATATTACTCAGTTTATTCCACAATTGTTCCTTAAATTCCTTAAATTTTTCCTTCTCTATGAGAAGCTGCTCAGGACTTGCAATATCATCTTGCAGTATTTCTTCAAACTCTGTACCATCACTGTCACTCTGCGAAAAGGATATATATGTGTTAAGCGGCATATGTTTCTTTCGGTTTGAAGCCTCAAGCGCCGAGCTAAGCTGCCTTGTGATGCATAGCTGTGCAAAGCTGTAGAAAGATGCTTCCTTGTCGCTCTTATAGTCTCTGACCGCTTTAAACAGGCCTATCATGCCCTCCTGAATAAGGTCGTCATTCTCACCGCCTATCAGGTAGAGTGCATTCGTCTTTTTACGCACAAGTGGCTTATACTTTTCCAATATATAGTCCATGATTTCATTGTTGTCACCATGGTCATTTTTGTCATTATGAATCCTCATAATAAGCTCTTCATCCGTATATGCGCTGTAATCTTCCACTATATGCTTCCTATTCTATAAATATACAATTCATAATATACACCACTCATCCGCGACATGTAATCCTACTTTCCACTCTTAAGTCTCTGTCTGACTATCTCATATGCAAGCACGCCTGTCGCAACCGATGCGTTCAGTGAATCAATATCGCCCACCATAGGAATAGAAGCTGTCATATCACAATTTTCCTTTACAAGCTTGCTGACTCCGTCACCCTCATTGCCTATTACAAGACCTATAGGACCTGTGAGGTTTAAGTCATACATGGTAGTGCCACCCATATCAGCACATACAAACCACATGCCCTTTTCCTTAAGCTCCTTTATGGTATTTGAGATATTGGTAACCTTGGCAACAGGTGTATAGTTTATCGCACCTGCAGACGTCTTTGCCACTGTAGGGGTAAGTCCCACTGCACGCCTTTTTGGTATGATGATGCCATGTGCACCCGCCTGATTTGCGGTACGGATTATTGCGCCAAGATTGTGTGGATCCTCTATACCGTCAAGTATGATGATAAAAGGCGGCTCGCCCTTTCTTTCGGCATTTTCCAGTATGTCCGAAACCTCGGCATATTCATATGCTGCTGAAACTGCAATGACACCCTGATGCTTGCCTGTCTCAGACATCTGATCAAGTCTTTCCTTTGCAACATAGTTTATGATTGCATCATGCTTTCTGGCCTCTCTTGTGATTGACTTTATTGGTCCGTCCTGACAGCCGTCAAGCACAAAAAGCTTGTCTATTGTCTTTCCCGAACGGAAAGCCTCTAGCACAGCATTTCTGCCCTCTATATAATTCTCATGAAATTTTTCTTTATTGTTGTTATCCATATTTTCCTCTTATTTTGTGCTATATTTCAATTCCTAAAAGCTCCACTCCAAGCTTGGTGAGTGAAACAACCCTCTCAAAATCATCCTTCAGATAAAGATAGCCCATGACCGCCTCAAGCCCTGTAGCTTTCCTGTAATCAGCCATTGTAGCGTTTTTTGCCATGGAAGGCGACTTGGCATTGCGCCCTCTGTGATACACATCACTCTCCTCCTCTGTCAGATGAGGTAAAAGTGCCTCTATCATGAGAGCCTGCGTATGTGCCTTTACTATATTACTTGTGTGCTTATGAAGCAGATTTGCCTTTGTATTGCCTTTTCCCACCACAACTGAGCGGATGACAATATCAAATATGCCATCACCGATATATGCAAGTGTAAGCGGCGAGTATGTCCTTATATCAACATGCTTTATTCCAAACTGTTCCTTAATATATGAGTCTATCTTCATACTATACAAGCTCCCATTTTACTCCCTCTCTGGTATCCTTTATGGCAACCCCCTTTGCCAGAAGCTCATCTCTTATGGCATCGGCTGTCGCAAAATCCTTTGCCTTTTTAGCGGCTGCACGCTCTGCAATTTTATCATTGATAAATGCCTCAAGCTCACTGTCTACAGATGACGATGCCTCAAGTAAGGTCTTTCCTGATTCCCTAAGTCCCAGATCAAGTACCTGCTCAAAATCATCGATAAGTGCAAGCTTTGTCCTGTCTGAGATATCAGCCTTAAGCACATCATACACTATGGTTATAGCCATTGATGTATTCAGATCATTTGAAACTGCATCAGTAAATTTCTTCTTAAAGTCAGCAAAAGCTGTCTCATCTATATCACCCTCATCCTTAAGCTCTGCCACACGCTTTGCAATCTTATTGTATGCCGCAACTGCATTGTCGAGCGCATCAAACGAAAACTCAAGAGGCTTTCTGTAGTGTGACTGTAAGCAGAAGAATCTGTAGGCAAGCGGATTGTAGCCCTTCTCCTGAAGCACCGAAACTGTGAGGATTGCACCCTTCGACTTGCTCATCTTGCCGGCTCTGTCATTTAAGTGATTGACATGGAACCAGTACTTGCACCAGTCGTGTCCCAGATAGCTCTCTGACTGTGCAATCTCATTGGTGTGATGTGGGAAAATATTGTCCACACCGCCACAGTGGATATCCACGTACTCTCCGAGATGCTTCATGCTGATGCATGAGCACTCTATATGCCAGCCCGGATATCCGACTCCCCATGGGCTGTCCCATTTAAGAGCCTGGTCCTCAAACTTAGACTGTGTAAACCAGAGTACGAAATCATTTTTATTCTTCTTGTTTACATCCTCCTCGACATCATCTCGCACTCCAACCTGAAGCTGTTCCTTCTCTACTGCTGAAGAAAACACAAAATAATCATCAAGCTTTGATGTATCGAAATATACATTGCCTCCTGCAAAATAGGCATAGCCCTTCTCGATAAGCACCTCCACCATATGGATAAACTCCGGAATACAGTTGGTTGCAGGCTCTACGACATCAGGCATCCTGTTGTGTACAGCCGTAAAATCCTTGAAAAAGGCGTCCGTGTACTCCTTTGCCACCTCCATGACGCTCTTATGCTCACGCTTTGCGCCCTTTAGCATCTTGTCCTCTCCGGTATCTCCGTCGCTTGAGAGATGTCCCACATCAGTGATATTCATGACACGCTTTACATCATAGCCCACATAGCGAAGTGCCTTCTCAAGCACATCCTCCATGATGTATGAGCGGATATTTCCGATATGTGCAAAATGGTAAACTGTAGGTCCACATGTATACATGCCGATTTTGCCGTCAACACGCGGAACAACAGTATCAATCTGTCTTGTGAGTGTATTGTAAAACTTGAAATTGTTCTCCATTATTTATATCTCCTTTTGGATGATTTATAACTATCCTATTATTTTAGCATGTTTTCCCTATATATTCAAATCAATCGGCCTGACAGCCGTTGCAGCCGCTGCAGCCGCCTCCGACCTGCATACTTGCCTCATAGAGACCTGTAAGTGAGCAGATTGCCTGTGATGCAATTCCCTCCTCGCGGCCTGTAAAACCAAGCCACTCCTCGGTCGTTGCCTTTATATTTACCTGCTCCTTTGCGATTTGCAGCGTATCAGCCACATTCTGCTCCATCTGCTCAATATACGGACGAAGCTTCGGCTTTTGTGCAATTACTGTCGCATCTATGTTTTCTATCACATAGCCTTTTTTTGCAATGAGGTCTCTCACATGCTCTAAAAGCTTAAGACTAGAAATCCCCTCATATGCCGGGTCTGTATCCGGGAAATGCTTTCCGATATCGCCAAGTGCCGCTGCACCCAAGAGTGCATCCATTATCGCATGCAACAGTACATCGGCATCCGAATGGCCTAAAAGCCCGAGTGTATGCGGAACCTTCACTCCTCCCAAAATCAAATCTCTGCCCTCAACAAGCTTGTGCACATCATAGCCCATTCCTACTCTCATATATCGTCTCTCTTTCTATCAGATGCAATACCTCATGTTATTGCCAACTGTCATTGCTCTGTATTTTAGTTTTTAACTATAGTATACCTTATTTCTTCTGTTGCGCCAAGATATTATTTTCAGTAACTTTTTTCAAATAAAAGACCGCCCCGGACAAACCGGAGCGGTCTTTATTAAAATGAGAATAGTCCATTAAATGTCTTATGCAAGTGCTGCAGTGATGATAGCCATTGAGTAAACCTCTCCTGCATTACATCCACGAGAAAGGTCATTGATTGGAGCATTGAGTCCAAGAAGGATTGGGCCGTATGCTTCGAAATTACCAAGTCTCTGTGCAATCTTGTATCCGATATTTCCTGCGTTGATGTCAGGGAAGATAAATGTATTTGCATGACCCGCAACCTCAGACTGTGGGCACTTTGTGCGGGCTACACGTGGTGCAACTGCTGCGTCAAACTGGATTTCTCCCTCGATTGGAAGATTTGGATATTTTTCTCTTGCCTTGTGAGCTGCGTTTCTCATCTTGTCAACGTCCTCGCCCTTTCCTGAGCCAAGTGTTGAGTAGCTTAAGAATGCAACCTTTGGATCGATACCGAAGATCTTAGCACACTCTGCTGATTCTCCTGCGATCTCAACAAGCTCATCCTCTGTAGGATGAATGTTTATAGCACAGTCGCTCATTGCAAGCACCTCATTCTCACCTGTTGCAGATGGACGAACAAGGATAAAGCATGAAGATACGATTGTGTTGCCAGGCTTTGTCTTGATAAGCTGTAATGCCGGACGAACTGTATCTGCTGTTGAGTATGTAGCTCCTCCGAGAAGCGAGTCTGCGATACCCATCTTTACGAGCATTGTTCCAAAGTAGTTAGCTGATGAAAGAATTCCCTTAGCCTGCTCCGGTGTAACACCCTTGCTCTTACGAAGCTCGCAGAATAATTCAACCATCTCATCCATACGGTCAAAGTTCATAGGATCTATAATCTCTGCTCCACGGATATTGAAACCGCTCTTCTCAGCGCTTGCACTAATCTTCTCAGGATCTCCGACAAGGATAGGATGTAAGAAGTTGCTTGCAAGTAAACGCGAAGCTGCCTCAAGGATACGTGGATCCTCTCCCTCTGTGAATACGATTTTCTTTGGGTCTTTCTTTAATATTTCGATTAACTGACCAAATCCAAACATGATAATTTCTCCTTTATATATATTATTTATTATTTAAAACTATATCTGGTTTCACACCACTGACTATAATATACTTATTTTTCACGAATATCAATAATTGTTAAAAGGTTGTCAAGATGTTCGCGAAAAAATCCAATCCATGATATTTCATGGCACAATAAAAGGAACCGGATTAATATTTTCCGATTCCTTTTATAATGATCACTATTTATTCGTTTAAGGAGTATTTATCATACAAAACCGTTTACTCTGCAAGTGCCTTAAATGCCTCATCAAGATCCTCAATTATATCATCCACATTCTCAGTTCCGATTGAAAGACGGATTGTGTTTGGCTTGATGCCCTGATCTAAGAGCTCTGCTTCATTGCACTCTGAGTGTGTGGTAGAAGCCGGATGTATAGCAAGTGACTTAACATCAGCTACGTTTGCAAGCAGTGAGAAAAGCTCAAGGTTGTCAATAAATTTCTGTGCTTCCTTTGCTCCACCCTTAATCTCAAATGTAAATATAGAGCCGCCTCCGTTAGGGAAGTATTTCTTATAAAGTTCCTGCTGCTCTTTATCCTTTGAAATAGATGGATGATTAACCTTCTCTACGAGTGGCTGATCCTTTAAGTACTGAACTACCTTGAGTGCATTCTCCACATGACGCTCCACACGAAGCGAAAGTGTTTCAAGTCCCTGAAGGAAGATAAATGAATGAACAGGTGAAATTGTTGCTCCTGTATCACGAAGTAAAATTGCCCTGATATATGTCGCAAATGCTGCCGGTGCGCAATCCTTTGCAAAGCTTACTCCGTGGTATGATACGTTTGGCTCTACAAGCCATGGCCATTTATCATTCTGTGTCCAGTCGAATTTACCACTGTCAATTATAACTCCACCAATTGTTGTTCCGTGTCCACCGATGAACTTTGTTGCTGAGTGAACCACGATATCAGCACCGTACTCAATCGGACGGACAAGATATGGTGTAGCAAAGGTATTATCTACGATAAGTGGGATTCCTGCCTCATGAGCGATATTTGCAATTTTTTCGATATCTACTACCTCTGAGTTTGGATTTCCGAGTGTCTCGATTTCAATAGCTTTTGTGTTCTCTTTGATGGCAGCCTTGATTCCATCATAATCGAATGGATCTACGAATGTAGCCTCAATTCCGTAATCAGGAAGTGTGTGTGCCAAGAGATTGTATGTACCGCCGTAGATATTCTTTGCTGCAACGATATGGTCTCCTGCGTGTGCTACTGCCTGGAAAGCATATGTGAGTGCCGCTGCTCCGGAACCAACAGCAAGTGCTGCCACGCCACCCTCGAGTGCTGCAATTCTTCTCTCGAATACATCCTCTGTAGGGTTTGTCAGTCTGCCATAGATATTTCCTGCATCTCTGAGTCCGAATCTGTCTGCAGCATGCTCACTGTTATGGAACACATATGATGAAGTAAGGTAGATTGGAACTGCTCTCGCATCTGTAACCGGATCAGGTGTTTCCTGTCCTACATGTAACTGTAATGTCTCAAATTTTAAATTTCTGTCTGCATAATGTTTCTTGCTCATATTAATATCCTCCTATTAATGATATGTTAATGTTATTTGTTTTTAATTTTAATTCCGGGATGCTGTTCCCTTGAACTAAACATATCATATCATCTTTCTAGGAAAAGTGTTAATACTTATAACTAAGAGCTTGCTATAAATATATTTTATAAGCAATTGTTTTCCAAAACATCAGAAAGCTCCCTAGTAGCTGCACCAACATCCATGTTATTTACAGCATAGTCACATATCTGGCGGTTGCGTTTCTCTGCATCTATCGACAGAATACGCAGTGTCTTTTCTTCTATTGAGTAATCCTGCTCTATGATATCCCGAATTAAGAGCTCCTTATCACGTGCCACATACACTATTACAGTAGGAAAATGGCGCTTCATTGCAATGGCGCCGCACATGTCAAGCGGCATCACGACAAAGTGTCCCTTTGCAAGTACCGCCTCTATATCCTCCATTTTGGTGCCATACTGTATTCCGGCGTACCTTGTCTTTTCAAAGAAATCCTGTGCATTGAACTCCTCCTCCGTCAGGTACCTGTGCTTATCTCCGGGCTTGGTACAGTATGTTTTCGGATTCTCAAACTGCTCCATGGCACACAGGCTGTCTGAGAGCGCTGTCTTTCCCGAGCCTGATGGTCCGACAAGCGCCACAACTGACGGATTCTTTATATTTTTATTTCTATATAATGACGCATTTATTATCTGCTCCACGAGATATACAAACTCTGTGATATTATTGACCGATAACAGTCCTGTCATTTTTGAATTCCACGGCTTTCGCATGAGCACGGGATATGTGGCCGGTGTCTCAAGCACATTGTGTATGGCATCATCTAAAATAATATCAAACTGCACGAGATTTTTTGCATTGCCAAGTATGATATTTTCTGTCGGAAAATCAGGAAATGCCTCCATTATCTGGCTCGCCCTCACTCCCATGAAGCCCGGTGCCACCGCCGTGATAAAATAGACCTCTCCGATATCCATAAGCTTTCTTATCATCCGCTTTGTCTCTTCTGTAGGCTTCTGCCTCTCGTAAAGTGTATTATCCCGGTAAAATTCCTTTATGACAGAGGCTCTGCCGGTATTCTCCCAGGAATCTATATCATCCAGCGCAAGAGGTGGGGTGATATTATATTTTTTGTTTGCCATATCTATGGCTATGCTGTTGAATGGGGCTGTCACATCATCCCAGTCAAGTCCTATTTTAGGTCTTATCATGCTTATCCCTTTCTATTTCGTAACTATTTATAACAAAAAGACCTGCAACAACTGCAAGTCTTAACAAGTAGCGAGGGAGAGACTCGAACTCTCAACCTCCCGGGTATGAACCGGACGCTCTAGCCAGTTGAGCCACCTCGCCATATTTAATTGATACCTTTAAAAGGATGGGACCTACAGGGCTCGAACCTGTGACCCTCTGCTTGTAAGGCAGATGCTCTCCCAGCTGAGCTAAGATCCCATGTCGTCAACTGACTTGATTATTATATACAGTCAGCACCTTATTGTCAACAACTTTTTTTTATTTTATTAAAAAAATTTTTAACTATTCAAAAGTCTCTCCACAAGCTTCACGCACTCTGCCGCATCCTTTGAATATCCGTCGGCTCCTATCTCGTCTGCAAAGCTTTGTGTAATGCAGGCTCCACCGATTACCACCTTACTCTTACAGCCCTTTTCCTTGCAGATTTCCACCACATCCTTCATGCGCATCATGGTGGTGGTCATAAGAGCTGACAGTCCGATAACAGCCGCGTTCGTCTCAATCGCCTTGTTGACAATATCCTCACAAGGCACATCCTTTCCCATATCAATCACGTTGTAGCCGTAGTTTTTAAGCATAAGCACGACAAGATTCTTTCCTATATCATGGATATCGCCCTCCACCGTTGCAATGACAAGAGTCGGCATATCCTCCCCTGAGTCTTTCTTCTCAAGCAGTGGCTCGAGATGTTCTATAGCAAGCTTCATGGTATTTGCACTGCCGATAAGCTGTGGCAGGAAATATTTCTTCTGGTTGAAAAGCTCTCCCACCTCATTAATAGCCGGAATCAGGCTGTTATTAATAATCTCGTCAGGCTTTGCACCATCAGAAAGCATTTTCTTTACTTCATCAATTATACTGCCCTTGTTTCCCTTTAAGACAGCCTGAAATACCGCATCCTTACTGCCCGCTGCGCATGTGCCGTTTGAAGCAGACGCATCATTGTCCGTTTTTTTCACAACAACAGTCTCATACCGGGCCTTTTCCTCCGCAAGCCTGCTCATGCGCTCGATGTATGCTATATCGCTGTCAGGTCTGTCGAGCAGCATATCCGATGCAAATGCAGCATTCATCAAAAGCTCCTGTGATGGATTGGCAATAGCCATGGTGAGTCCCTTGCATATGGCCATTGTAAGAAACGCTGTGTTCACGTACATACGCTCAGGCAGTCCGAAGGATATATTTGAAAGGCCGCATATTGTTGGAAGCTTTTTCTCATCCTTACAGTACGCAATGGTCTCATAGCACTCGATTGCGGCCTTTGGATTTGCACCTATTGTCGCAACAAGTCCATCCACCACGATATCCTCATGTGCCATTCCAAGCGAAAGTGCCTTGTCATAAATAGTATTTATAATCTGCTTTTTTTCCTCGACATCCTTCGGCAAACCTGCATCCGAAAGCGGTAAAAGTATGAACATCGCTCCGTATTTTGCCGCAAGAGGCAATAATTTTTCCATCTTCTCAGTCTCAAGAGAAATGGAATTGATGAGAGCTCTTCCCGGATAAATCTTAAGAGCCTCCTCTATTACCTCCACATAGCTTGAATCAATACAAAGAGGGCAGTCCACGGTTGATGAAACCTCATATATAACCGATTTCATCATCTCCTTCTCATCGATACCATTCATGCCCATATTGATATCAAGTATTCCCGCACCATTTGTCTCCTGCTCCATAGCCATCTGGCGCACCAGGTCAAGCTTTCCCTCACGAAGCTGTGCCTGCAGCTTTTTCTTGCCTGTAGGGTTGATTCTCTCTCCGACAACGGTAAAGTTGCCATCTAAGTCAATCTCTACATTCTTTCGTTCAGACGCAAGCACTCTTCTATGATGCTCAAGCGGCTTATGAACAGGCATTGTCTTTACAGCCTCTGTGAGAGCACGAATATGCTCCGGCGTGGTGCCACAGCAGCCCCCGACAATGGATGCACCTGCCTTCACAAGCCCTCTCATCGCATCGGCAAACATATCCGGAGTCATCTTGTATACTGTTTTACCATCCTCAAGCTCCGGAAGCCCTGCATTTGGCTTGGCAATAAGAGGCACTGTAGAGTACTCTGCCATTTTTTCAACCAGCGCTATCATCTCAGCTGGTCCCGTCGAGCAGTTCACACCGATAGCATCCACTCCAAGTGACTGTAGCACAACAACTGCTGTCTCAGGCGGTGTACCAAAAAGAGTCCTGCCATCCTCGTTGTAGGTGAGTGTCACCATAATAGGCAGGTCGCTTACCTCTTTTATAGCAAGCACTGCAGCTCTGCACTCCTGAAGACTCATCATTGTCTCAACCACAAAAACATCTGCGCCTGCCTCATCAAGGATCCTCGCCTGCTCCTTGTACACCTCCAAAAGCTCCTCAAACATCAGATCCCCGAGTGGAAAAAGCTGTCTGCCAGTCATCGTCATATCTGCTGCTACAAGTGCCCTATCCCCGACAGCCTGCTTTGACAGGCCAACCAGTGTGGTATTTATCTCGTTAATTTTCTCCTGTAAACCATATTCTAAAAGCTTAATCCTGTTTCCTGTAAATGTAGGTGCATAAACAATATTCGTGCCGTTATCGACATAAGCCTTCTGCAAATCAAGAATCACCTGCGGATGCTCCATCACCCATTCCTCCGGACATACTCCTACCGGCATGCCTGCTGCCATCAGGTTTGTACCGGTCGCTCCATCCAGGATAACTATGTTTTCTCTGATATATTTTCTGAATTCTTCTCTTGTCATTTCGTTTCCTTTTCTGTTTCAGCTGTTATTCACTCCACAGTGTAAAGTATTTCAAAGCAAAAGCTATGTGCTCTTCATCCTTGAAATTTGTGATAATTTATATTATCATTGTAACCGATTTTAAAACACAAAAATCAATAGTCTATTCACCATAATATACTAAAACACTATATTTTTCAAACAAAAGAAAGGATTTCTTATGAAACTTATTGCTTTAGATCTTGACGGAACACTTTTCAACAACAAAAGTCAGATATCCAAGGAAAATATAAAAGCTATAAAAGAGGCAACTGCTGCCGGGATAAATGTGGTCATCTCCACAGGCCGTCCATTCGGAGGGCTGCCGTTTGAGGCAATTAAGAACACCGGCATCCGCTACGCTATCACTGCAAACGGAAGTGCAATCTACGAGATTGACACCAAAAAATGTCTTTACGAAAACTGCCTTTCTGATGAGACAGCGTTTTCAATAATTGATTACCTGATGACAAAGCGCGTTCATATGGATGCCTTCATAAACGGCTGTGGCTATTCTCCATACAAGTGTCTCGAGGATGCAAAGGATCTCAAAATGCCTCCTTCTATAAAGGAATACATCATGACCACCAGAAAGCGTGTGAACGATATCACTGAAATGATGCGCGAAAACAATTACCATATGCAGAAAATGACCATCAATTTCCCAAAGGATGTAAATGATAACTACTACTGCCGCGACGAAGTATTTGAGCATCTGAAAAAAATCCCTGAAATCACGCTCGTAAGCGGTGGCTACGGTAATCTGGAATTCACAAAAGCAGGCGTTGACAAAGGTGTGGCACTTCACAAGCTGGCTCAAATCCTGAATATAGCAGCTGATGAGACAATGGCTGTCGGTGACACTGAAAACGACATGGCTATCGTAAAAGCCGCATACATCGGCGTGGCCATGGGAAATGCAACCGATGAGCTTAAGGCACAGGCTGATTACGTCACCGACACAAACGAAAATGACGGCGTAGCCAAGGCTATCCGCCACTTTATGGGTTAATCTCACATAATTAAAATAACGATAACTATCATATAAGAGTATAATAGTTGTTTGACACACAATAAAATAATCATCTGTCATATATATCCAAAGAAGCACATATACTTCTAAGACAACATATGACAGGTGATTTTTTGATTGTAAAAAAATATTTATCCAATCCACTTGTGACCGGAACTATCTTCCTGACACTTGCCGGTACAACCAGTCGGTTTATGGGTTTTTTCTTTCGCATATTTCTTAATAACGTCATGGGCTCAACAGGTCTTGGACTCTATCAGCTTGTGATTCCACTCATGTCCGTATGCATGTCACTCTGCTGCAACGGCTTTCAGACTGCCACATCAAAACTTGTTGCCGAAAAGCCTCAAAACAGACAGATTATACTCATTTGTGCAATAATTATGTCAGCCACCATTGCTCTTTTACTCACAATTATTATGTATTCCAATGCCAACTACATAAGCCTTTGTATTTTAAGTGAGCCACGCTGTACAGAGCTTGTCAAGGCGCTGTCCTTTTCCATTCTGCCCGCTGCTATCCATTCCTGCATAAACGGATACTATTATGGATTGAAAAAAGCAGCCATCCCCGCTGCCACACAATTAATTGAGCAGACCGCGCGCATTGGCACCTGCTATCTGATATACGCAATACTATCTGACGGTGGCAGCTGCTTTAAGCCTGTATACTCTATATACGGCATCGTGGCAGGCGAAGCGAGTGCAACCGTCTTTTCCGTTATCACAATAAAAAAAGATTTCTCATACTTTAAAATATCCGTCAAGAGCCTGAAAACAACAGCCTATGGAATGGCTGCGCTTTTCATTCCTTTATCACTAAACTACATATTGGCAAGCTTTTCATCCTCCGCCGAAAATGTGCTTATCCCGAGAACTCTTAAGCTCTACGGACTATCACCGGCATTGTCCCTTGACATATTTGGAACCATTTCCGGTCTCACCCTTCCCGTGCTTTTATTTCCCGGTGTACTTTGCAGCTGTGCCTGCGTGATGCTTCTGCCATCTGTTTCTGAAGCGAATGCCGCCGGAAAGGATGCAAAAATCACTAAAACCATAAACTCCTGTGCCTTATTCGGACTATGCTTTGGTCTTATCTTTACATGCATATTCTATCTGCTGTCGGATTTTATAGGGGATTTTCTTTTTTCATCGAAGCTTTGTGGATATTTCCTTAGAAGACTGTGTTTTCTGTGCCCACTGATGCACATAAGCGGAATGCTCTGCAGCATACTGCACGGTCTGGGTAAAGCAAAGCAGGTGCTCTTCGTCAATCTGCTCACCTGTGCGATAAGAATCCTGATGATTATGCTTCTCGTCCCCCACTATGGGATAGATGCATATCTGTGGGCTATGCTTGTGTCGCATGTGTTTATGACACTTGCTGTCGGGATTCTCACCTGCCACACAGCACACAAATAAAAAAAGCCTGCACATACTCCGGGCATACCGGAATATGTGCAGACTCATAAAACTACAGATTATACACGTGAAAGGTACTCACCTGTTCTTGTATCAATCTTGATAACATCATCTGTCTCAACAAAAAGTGGTACATAAACTGTAGCACCTGTCTCAACTGTAGCAGGCTTTGTAGCACCTGTTGCTGTATCACCCTTGAAGCCAGGCTCTGTCTCTGTAACAGTAAGCTCAACGAAAAGTGGTGGCTCAACTGCAAATACATTACCCTTGTGTGAGCAAACTTTACACATCTCGTTCTCTTTTACAAACTTGAGAGCATCGCCAACCTCATCCTTTGGTAAGTCAATCTGGTCATATGTCTCAACATCCATGAAATGATAGAAATCATCATCTGCATAAAGATACTGCATATCCTTACGGTCAATGTGTGCTGTAGGGCATTTCTCTGTTGGACGGAATGTCTTCTCAACAACACCACCACTGATGATATTCTTTAACTTTGTACGTACAAATGCTGCACCTTTTCCTGGTTTAACATGCTGAAATTCGATAATCTGATAGATGTTTCCCTCGAACTCGATAGTAACACCGTTTCTGAAATCTCCTGCTGAAATCATTAGTTACTTCCTCCTTAAATCGTGCGAGCCTAAGCTCTCTCATTCGTCCATTTTACAATAAAAAGCAATACATTTCAAGTATTTATTTTCTATTGCATGAATTTGTATTGGTTTTATATTAGTTTCTAGCCTCGATATCCGATATCATAGCTATTCTCTTTGCGTGTCTGCCGCCCTCAAACTCGGCTGTCAGATAAGCCTTTACGATATCCTTTGCAAGCTCAACACCTACAATCCTCTCACCAAAAGCTATGATATTGGCATTGTTGTGCTGTTTTACAAGGCGTGCTGTGGCTGTGTCTGAGCAAACTGCCGCACGGATTCCGTTGACCTTATTTGCTGCTATTGAGATACCTACACCGGTACCGCATATCAGTATTCCGCAGTCAAACTCGCCTGATGCCACTGCATTAGCCACCTTCTCACCATACTCCGGGTAATTGCAGCTCTCACTTGAATCTGTGCCGAAGTTGGTCACCTCGTGACCCATGCTCTCAACATACTCCATTATTGTCTTTTTAAGCTCAACTGCTGCGTGATCGTTTCCGATTGCAATCTTCATAATATATATGCCTCCAAATTTTAAATTATTAATTAAAAATTATTTATTTACTTTCTTTAAATGCCTCTTGTAGCATGCAATTACAGGCTTTTCAATAAAGCGCTTAAGCACAATCTGTATCTCCTCATGCGGGTCAATAGGTGCTACAAGTATTGATCTGATGCCCGTAAGATTAGCTCCGATGATATCTGTAAATATCTGATCTCCCACAAAAAGAGTGTTTTTCGTATCTGTGCCAAGCCTCTCCATTGCTGTACGATAGCCTGATGGCTTGGGCTTTCCTGCCTTGTAGATATACTTTATCCCAACCTGCTTAGCAAAGCTCTTCACACGCGGCTCCTTGTTGTTTGAGAGCACAAGGCACGAAAAACCAAGCTCCTTAAGGTGCTTAAACAAAGCAATCGCCCGCTCATCAGCAGGCGAACCATGAGTCACAAGGGTGTTGTCGATATCAAAAATAATGCCCCTGTAGCCCTCCTTATATAATTTATCAAAATCTATGCTGTATGTCGAGTCAATGTACTCTCCCGGGTATAAAAAACTCATAGTATAAAATTCTCTGTCTCCCTGTTAATCTGTTCATTCAAGGCTGCCTGCTACCTAAACACTATTTGGTGTCAAGCATCTTTTTAAGCTCTGTCATAAATGTATTGACATCCTTAAACTCTCTGTAAACTGATGCAAACCTCACATATGCTACCGCATCAAGCTCCTTTAATTTGTCCATAATCAGCTCTCCGATGAGTGATGTAGAGATTTCCTTTTCCTCTCTGGCAAAGATTTCTATCTCGACCTCATCTACAAGCTTTGAGATTGTATCTGCTGAAATCGGTCTCTTGTGACATGCAAGAAGCACGCCCTTTTCAATCTTGGAGCGGTCATACTGCTCTCTGTTGTTATCCTTTTTTATAACGATGAGTGGGATTGTCTCCACCTTCTCATATGTAGTGAAACGCTTGCCGCAATCATCGCACAGCCTTCTGCGCCTGATAGAGCTGTTGTCATCAGCCGGTCTTGAGTCTATTACCCTTGTGTTGTCACTACTGCAAAATGGACACTTCATGCTGTACCCTCCGTAGATATCATATAATATGAAGAAGCAAAATATCTTTGTTTCTCATTATAATACTTCAAATCATCATCTGTATTTAAAAAGACCTATACATATTTTAGTATATCTATACTAATTTTCATTGTCAATATGTTTTGTACTGATTTTGACTTTTTCAGCACTTTTTTGTTTTCAATGTCACTGAATAGTTTCCTTTTATACTATCATAACAGCTTACGCCGCATATCAGACTCACATATATTCACCAATATTATGTCGGGTCCAATTTTCACAATTTTAACCCATGGAATACAATATTCGTAATCCCTGCAAAATATTCCCATATATTTTCCCGGTCCCGGCACGATAATCGCACAGATTTTGCCACAGACCGGGTCAAACTCAAGGTCACGCACATGCCCGATGAATCTGCCCTCTTCCACACTCACAACCTCTTTTTCGCATAAATCCAGAAAACGCATAAAACAGACCTCCCTTGGTCTATCTTATGCGTATCTTTTTGATTTTGTGCTTATAAAAGCGTTTTATTCATAAAATTATACATTAAATCTGAAAAGAATTACATCTCCGTCCTTAACAACGTACTCTTTTCCTTCCATGCCTACGATGCCCTTTTCTCTTGCGGCTGCAAGGCTTCCATTGTCGAGAAGATCCTGATAGTTGACTACCTCCGCCTTGATGAAGCCACGCTCGAAATCAGTATGTATCTTGCCGGCTGCCTGTGGTGCCTTTGTACCTTTCTTTATAGTCCATGCACGGCACTCATCCTCTCCTGCTGTGAGGAAGGAAATAAGTCCGAGAAGTGAATAGCTGGCTGCTACAAGCTTATCGAGACCGCTTGACTCAACACCTAAATCCTCAAGGTACTCCTTCTTTTCGTCCTCATCGAGATCTGCAAGCTCCTGCTCAATCTGTGCACAGATAACAAATACCTCTGCGCCCTCTTCTTTTGCCATTTCTCTTACCTTTGCAACATGCGGATTGCTTGCGCCGTCATCTGCGAGGTCGTCCTCTGATACGTTTGCTGCGTAGATGGTAGGCTTTGCTGTAAGGAGATTATATCCCTTGAACCAAAGCTGTGCATCCTCATCATCAGGCACTTCAAAGGTTCTGGCCATCTTTCCGTCCTCAAGATGAGCCTTTACTGCCTCAACAAGCTCAAGCTCCTTTGCAAGTGTCTTGTCCATTCTTGCCTGCTTTGCAATCTTTGCAATTCGCCTGTCAAGAATCTCAACATCCGAGAAAATAAGCTCAAGATTGATTGTCTCGATATCTCTTGCAGGATCTACAGAGCCATCTACATGGATAATGTTTGTATCCTCAAAGCAACGCACTACGTGTACGATTGCATCTACCTCACGGATATTTGCAAGGAACTGGTTTCCAAGTCCCTCACCCTTACTGGCTCCCTTCACAAGACCTGCGATATCAACAAATTCGATTGTTGCAGGTGTAACCTTCTTTGTGTGATAGAGCTCTCCGAGCTTTACGATTCTCTCGTCAGGCACTGAAACAATACCTACGTTTGGGTCGATTGTAGCAAATGGATAGTTTGCTGAAAGCGCTCCTGCCTTTGTGAGTGAGTTGAATAATGTAGACTTTCCGACGTTCGGAAGTCCGACGATGCCGAGTTTCATGGTATATATATCTCCTTTAAATTGATTTCATATGTATTTTGTGTATCGGATGTTTGTTGATACAACTATGTAGTGTACCACATTGCAAGAGATTTGTACATAACCTAATGTGCAGGAAGGTTTTCACATTTTATTATTCACTTACCATCTCATCACACTTAATCTGCTCGATATGTATGGCAAGGTAGCCTGTCTCATTGTCCAAAAACTCATGATTTAAGTCCTTTCCAAGCTCATTACATATCTCACCTGCCAGTGCGAATGACTCCGGATAATTTTTCTCGATAAACTGATTGAGATCAACCTTTAATTTTTCTCCGGTCGTGGCTCTTGATACCATATGGCGGATATGGTTCATGAGGCGGTTGTAGGCCATAGTAGTGACATCTATGTGCTTTCCAATCTTTTCCTCTATAAATGTGGCGCATTTTCGAACTGCTGCCGCCATCTCCATGGCATCTGATACCTTTGAATTGTTTAAGGATGTATGAATATGAAGAGTAATGTAGCCGATCTCATCATCAATTATATCAATTTGTTTTTTATCCTTTAGTATATGGCGTATATTCTCAGCTATCTTGTACTCCCTATAAAACATCACACGGATGTCATCGTTTAAAGGATTGCTGATCTGTTCTTTGTTTTCCATACGCTTTACAGCAAATGCTATATGATCTGCCATAGGAAACAATATGCTTCTGTCTATATGACCAAACTCATGCTCTGCATTATCGAGCAGTGTGTTTGCAATCTCAAGATACTCCGGCTCGATGGATTTTACTATGTCCTTTGCCGGACCTCTGTCCCTTGTCTGGGTCAGCTCATACAGTGAATCCTCTTCCGTTGGCTCGACAGACTGTGTAATTTTCTTTCCAAAACCCACACCCTTTCCGACTATAAGATATTCTCTTGCGCTCTTGTCCTTTACCGCAAGCACTGTATTGTGATTTAAGACCTTTGTGATTCTGTACATATCATTCCCCTGACATTTATTAATGTACTCCTGATAATTTATACGAACTATTTATTATTAACATAACCGGACAATTCAATTATCATGAAGTATGAATTACTTCTCGTAGGTGTCAACTGCGTAGAGAGGCTCTCCTGCCTTAATCGGTCCGTCTGTGATGAGACGGATTTTCTGATTATCTTTTAGCTCTGTGCAGATGACAGGAGTGGTAACTGATGGTGCGTTCGCCTTTAAGTAGTCAAGGTCAAGCTTCATGAGCACATCACCCTTATTAACATGGCATCCTGCCTCAACCTGTACGTCAAAGCCTTTACCCTCGAGCTTTACTGTATCAATTCCTACATGGATTATCATACCAATTCCTGAGTCGGTTGTAAATCCCAAAGCATGCTTTGTATCAAAAACGAATAAAACAGTTCCATCCTCAGGTGCTACAACGACTCCCTCCTCAGGTGTGACTACTGCTCCGTCACCCATCATTTTGCTGGCGAAGGCCTCGTCCGGCGCTGTTGAGAGGTCTGCTGCTATTCCTGTCATAGGGCTTGAGATGATAACTGTACTTGTCGGCTCTGATTCAACATCCGAATCCTGTGCTTTATCAGAAGAGGTGTTTGAATCTTTTGTCTTTGATGCATCTGCTGTATTATTTTCTACTGCATCATCCTCGAAATGCTCCTCTGTCACGCTCGCAAGATAATCCTCTAAATCTGATTTAATCACTGTTACTCTTGGTCCATAGATAATCTGTACGCCCTGTCCCTTGTGCACGACTCCTGATGCTCCTGTTGATTTAAGAAGCGCATCGTTTACCTTGTCTGGATCAATTACTGTGATACGAAGCCTTGTCGCACAGCAGTCTACATCTGAGATATTGGCTTTGCCGCCGAGACCTCGTGATATGGTCTGTGAGAACTCATCTGCTACAGCCCCTGCTTTTTCGTCAGAGTTCTTTACGTCCTTGGCAGCTTTTCTTTCATTTACATCTGCCTTGGTGTATAGCTTTGTCTTAGTGTCGTCATCCTCACGGCCCGGAGTCTTAAAATCAAACTTCTTTATTAGGAAGCTGAAAATAAAGTAATACAGTAAGAAATATACTATTCCCACCGGAATCACGAGCATCCAGCTTGTCTTTTCATTACCCTGCAATATACCAAACAGGAAGAAATCAAGTAATCCTCCTGAGAAAGTAAGTCCTACAGCAATGTTTAAAATATGTGCTATCATGTATGCGCTTCCTGCGAGCACTACCTGTACTGCAAAAAGAGCCGGTGCTACGAAAAGGAATGAGAACTCAAGAGGCTCTGTGATTCCTGTAAACATACATGCAAGTGTTGCAGAAAGTAAAAGGCTTCCTGCCTGTTTTTTCTTTTCCGGCTTTGCACATTTATACATTGCAAGTGCTGCTCCCGGAAGACCGAAAATCATGAAAATGAACTCTCCCGAGAAATATCTTGTGGCATCGGCACTGAAATGTGCGATGTTTGCAGAGTCAGCAAGCTGTGCGAAGAAGATGTTCTGTCCACCCTCAACCATATGTCCTGCAACCTCCATCGTTCCACCGACTGCTGTCTGCCAGAACGGCATGTAAAATACATGGTGCAGTCCGAATGGAATAAGTGCTCTCTTTATGATACCAAAGAGAAGTGTTCCGAAATATCCTGTTCCTGTCACCACTCCGCCGAGTGCATAGATTCCGTTCTGCACAGTAGGCCAGATAAAATACATTAAGATTCCTACAAAAAGATATACCACTGTTGATATGATAGGCACAAATCTTGTTCCACCGAAAAATGACAATGCATTCGGCAGCTCAATCTTGTAGAAACGGTTGTGCAGTGCTGCCACTCCAAGTCCTACGATAATTCCACCAAACACGCCCATCTGCAGCGACTGGATACCGCATACTGATGTGATGGTTCCATCAAGCACATCCTTTGCAATACTTCCGTCTGCAAGGATTTTTCCGGAAATCTTGAGCATCGCATTGATTGATACATTCATAACAAAGTATGCTATGACTGCTGAAAGTGCTGACACCTCTTTTTCCTTCTTTGCCATTCCGATTGCTACTCCGACCGCAAAAATGAGCGGAAGGTTATCGAATATGGCACTTCCGACCGCATTCATGATTACAAGAAGTGCATGGAGTATAGTCTTATCTCCGAGCAGCCACTGTAAACCATAGGTCTCAATTGTTGTGGTGTTGGTGAATGAGCTTCCGAGTCCTAAAAGCAAGCCTGCTACCGGAAGGATTGCGATTGGAAGCATGAAGCTTCGTCCTACTCTCTGCAGGACACCAAAAATTTTGTCTTTCATGAGCTTTTCCTCCTATAAATGCAGGGTATGTACCGATTTGCACCTATCATTCTTTTTTGCTCCAGCGACAAAAAGGAGGCACTTATCATACACTAACCCTGTTAAAGTTATGTACGACAAATGCCTCCCTAAAAGTAACACGTCTGCTTAAGTTTATATCACAGAAGCCTTATTATTTCAACACAATTTTCCTTACGAGTTTATTTTTGTTAATCATGCTGTTTTTATACATGTTTTTTTGTGAATTATGTCTAATGTCTTTTTTCTCCAGACGCCTCCATGTTTCCATCACCATAAAGCATTCTTCACCTGTGATACCCTCTGATGAATACACAGCCTTTTGTATGATGCGCATGTACTCGTCCCAGTGGATTCCGCAATAATCCGGTCCGCAGTATTTTTCCTTAAGGTTAGCCAGATAAAGCTCATCTGTCCTGTTTTTTGAAGGATGTCCCAGTCCTTTGTAGATGCGGTTGTTTATCATTATTGCTGCCCTGCTGTAACGGCCTTTTTTCACCCTTTTTGCAAGTCTTGCTTCCCACAAAATATTTCTTCGCCTTTTGATATAAACTAATGACGGCTGTAAGTGCAGTCAGAAAAATCACACAGAGTGACGGTTTTTAAAATCACCGGTGGTATATGAAGTCTCGTTTTTGAGTTCTGAGCATCTGTACGTTTATCCGCACCTGACTGTGAACCATAAGCATTCTCACTTCCATCACCTGGCTCATATTGGTTTGAGGCACTGTTTGCTGTAGTATCGTTTGCTGTGCCATCATTTTTTACATCTGTATCTTCATTTTCTGCATCTTGATCTGCTGCATCTTCATATGCATTATCTTCATTTACCGCAGTATCATTCATATGCTCACTATCATTATAAGCAGCACCGGTGTTTGTTTTCTTTCCGTTGACACCAATATAGTCAAACGGATTCTCACCTGTCACATACTCAAAATATCCCGGTGTCATCTCCACCGGAATCCATCCGAAATCATCCAGATATATTTCAACCCAGGCATGCGACTGCGAATCCTTCACCTCACATATATCCTCATCATTTTCACCGGATTTGAAGCTGTCCTCCTTTGCACAGTATCCGCTTACATAACGGCATGGAACGCCCATCTGTCTGAGTATCATCGTGCCAGCCGATGCAAAATGCACACAAAAGCCCTGTCTGCTATTTGAGAGGAAATTTTCAACTACATCCTTACCGCCTGTGGAAGGAGGATTTTTGCTGTACTTAAAAGCCTTCGATGTCAGAAACTGCTGCACCAGCTGTGCTGCAGCAATCCTGTTGGCATCATTTTCTCTTATATAGCCTGTGTACATCATATTGCTTGTGAGCTGTCCTGTCCTAAGAAGCAGCTTCGCATCTTTTGCAACAATTCCGTCACCGCCCTGCTTTTCAGTATAGTTTTCCATTACATAATCATTGTATGCCACATAGAAATCATTGTTGACCTCAAGAGGCTGCTCCGGCTCAAGGATAGACATTTCCAGACTACCATCGAAAAAGCCTGGACACGCCGACACCTCGACAGTCTTTGTTCCTTTATCCTTTGTGATAAAAAAGTCTTCGTCAAAATCTATATCGCCCTTGGCATCTATACTGTACGGGTCGATACAGTACGGCAAATAGGTGTATTTGGTGGAAAGCTTCTTCATCGTGATTGTATACTTTTCGGTAGCCGGATTGGTCTCATCATCATAATAACCATCAAGCAGCGTGGCTAATCCGATTGTAGTCTGCCAGGCTGTCATCCTTGAAGCATCATGATACTCTTTTTCCATCCCGGAAAAATCAGACTTTTTAAATCCATCTGCCATTTTCATAGGTATCACCGTAGAAGCTTCTCAGATAAATATTAGAAGGTACTCCTGCCTTTGCTTCTATCGTCATCACTGTTTTTTCACTGTAGCTAGGATAGTGATTACTAACCGTGCCATCCTGTAAATCAATTCCCACGCTGAAGAATGATTTTACGCTGCCCTCCAAATCCTTTTGAAAGGCAAGCATCTGTGGCTTTTTATCGGCAAGTGTATCAGCAAGAGGTTTAAATGAAAATACACATATGAAAAGTACTGCAGACACCGCCGCCATGTATAAAAACGCTGCCGCTATCCTTAAAGCCTCATTGCCCTGTGCACTGCCATTTGCATCATATCCTGCCACTGTGCGTGCGTTGCCATCTGCGATAAGACACCAGAGTGTACACAGTGTGAGCATAACGACCTCGCTGACACTTGGGCTTTTGCCTATGCACAGCTGTACCACAAGCATAAGCGTTGGAAATAATGTGAGCATGCGTCTTCTTTTAATTTGAACCGCCAGTGTCACCAGCAAAAGCATAACTATAAACGATACAAAGCCAACAAATGCCCCCGCAAAGGCTTTATCTCCCTTTGGACAGACAAATGAAGTGCCATAGTACACATTTATCAACTCAAGATACCTGCCCTTTACATACAAAAAGCCGTCTTTTATATGCTCTGCTGCCTGCCAGTTTGCAATAAACACTCCAAGCAAAAATACAAGCAGTAGCCCCGTATTTATCGCATGGCGCACCCATTTTCTTGTGTCAAGCAATGTAAGCCTGTTTATAAAGCCGCTTATCACCGAAAAATAAACAGCCACACATACACATAATATGGGCATCTCACATGTGAAACGGTCGTATTCACAACAGACACTGCACACACCGTAAGAAGTACTGCTGCAGCTGCATTGGCAAGTTCAGTAAGCAGGACGCCAAACACTGTAAATGCATTATTATAATCAGGCTTTATCTCATTTGTGTCAGATCTCTGCCATCTGCTTTTCCTAAATGACAATCTCATTTTTTTCATCCGCTCTGCCAACTATCTCCTCTCCCCTTTTTATCTGAAGTCTTCCGTCCACGCTAAGCAGACACACAAGCTTTTCTGCCCGGTACTTTTCCTCATACAAAAAAAGCGCATCATTCTTTGTATCCGGCTTTATTTTAAGAAAACTGTTCAAAAATATGTAAAAGCCCTCCTCGTCATCCACTCTGGCTCTCACAATATCGTTTATTGAGGTATCATACCATGCCACATAATGAGAGCATTTTTGATCCATAAGCGAAAAAGAAAGTGAGACAAGAAGCTTCATAAAAGCATCCGCCTGTCTGCCTTTCTTTATTCCCCTTAAATCTGCTACTATGGCCACCGCACATGCCTTTGGCAGGCTGTTCTCCTTTACCATCAGCTCATCAGTCCTTGCAGAAAGCTTCCAGTGCACACTCTGCAGCCTGTCACCGTTTTGAAACTCTCTGACATCAAACAGCTCCGACGGATCATATCCCGGTCTTAAATCATCATATATATCAGAATCCCCAAAGAAATTTCTTACTCTGTCCGTTATCCTCACAGGAATCTCATCAATCTGCGGCATCACCTCAACATTTGCATATTTTTTAACTCTTTTCGTGACATAAAAAAGCCTCGAAAAATCATATAGCTTTATCCTTACAAGCTCAAATTCATAATTGCCGCACAGGTTTACGCTGTACAAAAAATCACTGCCTCCTGACAGCCATTTTGTACTTTTTTCGCCGGATAAATTATTTTTCACCGTTACACGGTATTTTACACCATCGAAGCCTGCCTCCTTCAGCCGGCAGGAAAGACTCACCCTGATGCTCTCGCCCTGTGTGGCGATAGCTATCGGAATGTTTATAGCTGCCACTGCCCGGTGCGCCTTTACAAGCAATGCTATAAATGTCAGCACCATAAACACACACATAAAGCAGCCAAGCAGTGCCAGCGCAGCATTACCGTATATCATCGACATATAAAAACTATTGCCGCAGTAATTATTCCTATCAAAAACTAATCACGATTACCTGCCTTTTTCACATAAGTTGTCGGCTGTTTAACAGCCTTTAGTATCTCATCTATCACTGAAAGCTCTGATACATGTGATACTCTCGCCTTGGTATTTAGCACGATTCTGTGCTTTGTCACATCCGCAAATACAGAAACCACATCAGATGGTATGACATAGCTTCGCCCACTCAGATACGCATATGCCTTTGCCATCCTAACACACGCAATCGTACCTCGCGGACTCACTCCAAGCTCAATATACGGACTTGTCCTTGTCGCATCAACCAGATCCACAATGTACGAATAAATGCTGTCATGTATAAACACCTGCTCAACCTCTCCCTGCATCTCAACAAGTCCCTGTGCATTCATAACAGGCTTTATCGTATACTCATCAGCCTTCACACTTTTGCCCTTTGCGATATCCACCTCTGCATCATGTGAAGGATATCCCATGCTCATACATATCATAAACCTGTCAAGCTGTGACTCCGGCAACAGCTGTGTACCGGCGCTGCCCTTTGGATTTTGAGTGGCCATCACTATAAACGGCTCCGGGACCTTCCTGCTTATTCCATCCACAGTGACATTTCCCTCCTCCATAACCTCCAATAGCGCAGACTGTGTTTTGGGACTTGTTCTGTTAATCTCATCTGCCAGAAACAGATTACACATCACGGCACCCTCGTGGTACACAAACTCTCCGGTCTGCTTCTGATACATAGAAAAGCCAAGTATATCAGCAGGCAGCACATCCGGAGTGAACTGTACTCTGTGATTCACAAGCGCCATAGCCCTTGAAAAAGCTACTGCAAGCGTAGTCTTTCCCACTCCCGGCACATCCTCAAGCAGTATATGTCCACCTGCCAAAAAGGCAGCAAATGCCTTGATGATACAATCATCCTTGCCCTTTACTGCCTTTTTTACTTCGTCTATCACTAACTGTGCATTATTCATTTGTCTTATCCCCCGGTTAATCATTTTAAACTGCCGATGATCATCTTCATCATCTTATTCATAAATAGCTATATATATTTTACATATTTAGTATCAATATTTCAACTTTTATCCCTTAAATTAAACAATTCTTAAACCGTATTAATCATCTCTGCTGCTACACTGTTCCGGTGATGACAAGTGTGCTCTCACCCGGTGTGACAACCCACGCTCCGGTTGTGCTATCCTGCGTGTAGGTTGCAGCCGGAACAGTGATTGCACCTGCCGTGCTCGAAAATGTGCCAGTCGCCTCATTGTAAGTGTAATCTGTAGCTGCAGTCCAGGCTGTGCCGTTTAATGCGGCTGTAAGATTGTTCTAAAACCGGAGCAAATGTGTCTGTTATAACCACGCCTGTGGTATTGGTTGCCGCAACGCTACCGTAGTTTTGAATCCTGAAGGTATAGGTCAATGTACCGTTTTCCGTCACAGGAACAGGGCTTACTGACTTAGTAATTGCAAGATTTGGTGCAGCCTCGGCATTTACTGTCTCTGCTGCTGTGACCGGAGTGATTCCGGTACCGCTAACTGTAGCAGTGTTTGTAACAGCAGCCTCTATGCCAAGAGGCGCATACTCATTTAACGCTGCCTCATAGATGACAGTTGCATTGCCACCTGCAGGGACATTTATGCCTGTTATGCTAAGAGGCGGTCCCTGGGTTACTGCAGGCGCTGCCTGAAGTGTGCCGTTTGTATAGTATTTTGCGGTGTTATTCACATAGGTTAATGGTACAAGAGTGTTGGTGTTAAAGGTATAAGCACCTAGATTGTCAGAAAGTGTCAGACCGTTTATTGCGGTATTTCCGGAGTTTACGATGCTCACCACATAGGTTATTGTATCGTTTTGATTGTAGGTGTTTTTGACTGCTGTTTTCGTAGCAGAAAGCACCTCCAGTATTTCTCCGACTGCTATATTTGAATTGGCTATATTGTTGCCATAACGAAGCTGTGCCTGATTAGTAAATCGTGCCATATATTTTCCATCCTTTCATATATTCAGGTATGGTTTAATATATGACACAAATCTACAAATGCCACAGATTATTTACTGTCCTGTTTATTTTTCTCCACATCAGCCTTTTTGATAAGCTCCAGAAGCTTTTCAAGCTCCTCCTCATCCACGCCGGTGTAGCCTGAAAGCTCACTAAGGCTCGGCTCAAAACCCTTATCGGATTTTAGTTTCTCCACTGCACGGTTTACTAATGAAACTTTTCCTACAACAGTATTCTCGCTCTCATCCTCACCGGTCTGCTCCCTGATACACTCTTTCATAGACTCCTCTATGGCATCCAGAAGCTCTTTTTCCACATCTATCTCATCCCCGCAGCCGCAGAGCTCAGTAAGGCACATGAAAAGTCCCATGTTTCCCTCCTGTACTACGTCCTCAAAGCCCTCTGATGTAACGGCAAGCTTCTTTGCCATGGCAAGCACACTTTTGAGCCAGAAATTTGATATAGTGTGTATCACACTCTCATCACCTGCGAGCAGCTTTTTGTACATATCATCCTGCTCGGCCTTTGTGTAATCAGGTATCTCTTCAAGCTCCTCAAGATACATCCTAAACATATGTGAATCCGGGATAAGGCTGTCCTCGTCTATATCAGGCTCAGCTTCATTATCCTGCTCAACCTTATTATTCTTTCCACCTGCTATGGCATCCATCGAATCTCCTTCTGAGTATATTACATTGTTTAATGCAGCATTTTCAGACGATTCATCCACATGTAATTCGTCCTGTGATTCATCCTCATAATCACCTGCACTCTCATTCTCCTGCTCATGTGGTGTGATGAGAAATTCAAATACCATATCCTCCTGCGCCTTATTAAGCTCCATATCCTTAAAATAAGACATGATTTCATCTCTGCCTATCGGCTCTGCTGATGTCCTGATAATCTCGGCCACGCTCTGCACTGTCTCTATAAAGGTATTCTGATCTAACATATTTTACACTCTCCTGTCTGATTTCCAAAAAATACGTAACTATATCAATCCCTGTATAAAAATAAACAAAATTAAAAGCGGCAGTATGAACTGAAAATACGGCTTAAGCTTCCTTGAAATCTTAAGTCCTGCTCCTGTATTTGCCTCATCTATATACTTATCAAAGCCCCAGCCCCACTTTGTCACACAAAAAAGCAGATAAACCAGTGAGCCAATCGGGAGAAGCAGATTGCTTACCATAAAGTCCTCGCTGTCAAGCACATCCCTGCCTCCTATGAGGTGCAGATTGCTCCACACATTGTATCCAAGTACACACGGCATACTTGCAATAAGTATTATCACACCATTTATTAGCGCAGCCTTGTTTCTGGACCAGCCAAACATATCAATGGCAAACGACATGATATTCTCAAATACCGCTATGACTGTTGAAAAGCTGGCAAATGTCATAAACATGAAGAAAAGACAGCCCCATATGCGGCCTCCCTGCATATTTACAAATACATTTGGCAAAGTGATAAAGATAAGGCTTGGTCCTGCGTCTACCTCCACCCCATAGCTGAAGCAAGCCGGGAAAATGATAAGGCCTGACATTATAGCTACAAATGTATCAAGAGCACATATTTTGGCACCCTCACCTGCAAGAGTGCAGTCCTTTCCCATATAGCTGCCGAATATCTCCATTGCGGCCACACCCAGACTCAGCGTAAAAAACGCCTGATTCATGGCTGCTGTTATTACATTCTTTATTCCAATTTCAGAGACCGCATCCAGATTTGGAACAAGATAGAATTTCACTCCTTCCAAAGCCCCTGAAAGTGTGATACTGTGCACCGCAAGGACAATGATAAGCAAGAGCAGAGCACTCATCATAAATTTACTGATTTTCTCAAGCCCATTCTGCAGACCACGGCTGCACACCAAAAAGCCAAGCACAACCGTAACTATCATCCAGAAAGCCATCTGCTTGGGGTCTGCAAGCATGTTTCCAAATGCAGCTGCCGTGTCATCAGTATTCATGCCTGATGTAAAATCTCCCTTTAGGAATTTAAAGAAATACGCAACCATCCAGCCTGAGACTGTTGTGTAATACATCATGAGCATGTAGCAGCCAAGCATGGCTATCCATCCGTGAATATGCCATTTACTGCCCTCTTTCTCAAGAGCCTTGTAGCTCATCACAGCACTTTTTCTGCTGGCTCGGCCTACAGCAAGCTCCATCGTAAGCACCGGAAGTCCCATGCATACCAGAAATATAAGGTAAAACAGTACAAAAATACCGCCACCGTTTTGACCTGTCACATACGGAAAACGCCATACATTACCTATGCCTATAGCGCATCCTGCACTTACCAGTATAAATCCCAGACGTGATTTAAATGATTCTCTTTTCATATTTATATATCTCCTATTGTTATTGCGTTACGTTATCACCCTGCTGTGAGCATTGACTATTGCTTTGTGCTTTATTACTCTCCTCAAAGACCCGCAGCTCCTTTATTGCCTGTCCACCCATCAGATAGAGAATACCTGTATTGAATATAGTCATAAGGCCGATTCCTACATCTCCGAGATCCCAGACAAATGTGTATGCCGCGATACCGCCTACAAACAGCATAACAAGAGCCAGCACCTTGTACATGGTCTGTGAAATCCAATTATCCCCAAACAGGTACGCAACATTACTCCTTGCATAAAAAAGTATACCAAGGAAGGTGGAAAAGCTGAATAAAAACAATGTGACTGCTATAAAAATAACTCCAAAATCTCCAAGATGATACCTCATAGCTGACTGTAATAAATCCATGCCCTCTTTCCCTGCCACTATATTCTCCGGTGCAGTGAGCATGATCATTGCCGTACAGCTGCAAATCACTATCGTATCTATAAATACACCAAGCGCCTGCGTCAGTCCTGCCTTTACAGGAGTATCGCACTCTGCCGCCGCTGCAGCGCATGGAGCAGAGCCTGAGCCTGCCTCATTTGAAAAAAGACCTCTCTTTACACCATTCATGAGCACCGCTCCAAAGCCTCCCGCAGCCACCTGCCTGATACCGAAGGCTTCCTCAAATATCCTTGAAAAAACCGATGGCATCATGCCTATATTTTTAATTATGATAAAAATGGTTATGGCAAAATAGCACACCGCCATGATAGGAACAACTATGTCAAGCACCTTTACCGTAGCATTTTTCCTAAGCACAATGACAGCGGCCACTGCAACTAAAATTACGGTAGTGTAAATAGGTGGTATGCCAAATGCATTTTCAAATGATGATGTAACTGAATTGCTTATAACCTGACTTATGCCACACCAGCAGATTAGTCCGGATATAGCAAACAAAACAGCTATAATAACATGTTTTTTCTTTTTGCCTGATTTATCCTCAAAGTAATGGTGTATGTAATACGCCGGACCTCCACGATAGCCTGAGTACAATGGATCCGGCTCCTTGTGAAGCTGTGCCAGTGTAGCCTCCACAAAAGCCGTGGATGAACCTATAATGGCTGTTATCCACATCCAGAAAACCGCACCTGCGCCTCCCACTGATATGGCAGCCACAACACCAACCAGATTACCCATGCCCACTCTCGTCGCCGTAGAGACAATGAGTGTCTGGAATGTGGACAGGCTGTCCTTATTTTCCTTTTTACCTGTCAGCGCCTTTATCATGTCCGGAAACATTCTGATTGGTAAAAGTCTTGTCCTTACAGTGAAATAAATTCCTGTCGGAATCAAAAGAATTATGAGCAGGGAGATTCCCACGCTCCCACCGCCGGGCAGCGGAATGTGTATCAGATCTCCCCACAAGAAAGAATAAACTTTTTCAATAAGTGCTACTATCATAGTAAATATCGTCCCCTTAGTTTTCATTGCTTCAACGCATTGAAGATGAAGCCAGTATTACTATGATACAATATGAGCAGGAAACTTTCAATATATTCTGGTTTTTTCTTTCACAAACAGTAATAAATACACTATAAGTCCCTTGCATATGAGATTATAATTTCTTATAATGATATAGTTGAATATTCAAAAGATATACGCCCTGGGAGATAAATAATGATAAAACTAATAGCAACAGATATAGACGGAACACTTGTAAAGGACGGCTCACTGCTCATAGATCCTGAGTACATGTCTGTCATCGACAGGCTCATAGACAAAGGAATAATATTTGTAGTCTGTTCCGGCAGACAGTTTTCAAGCGAATTTAAGCTGTTTGCTCCGATAAAGCACAAGCTTTTGTATATAACAGACGGAGGAACAGTCGTGCGCACTCCAAAGGAAATCCTAAAAACCTATCCTATGGACGAGGATATATGGAAGGGCATGTGCCGGATGGTCCGCGATGAGCTGCCTGCATGCGATTACTTTGCTGCTACTCCTGATTTCTGCTTTGCAGAGGATGGTGGCAGCCCAGTCTTTCATCTGCTTCGTGATTCATACGGCTTTGAGATGCGTGAGGTTGATGACATCACAAGGCTTGACAGAAATGACATCATCAAATTCACTGTCTTTCATCCCGACAAATGCGAAGAGCTGTGTACACCGGTTTTCATTCCGGCATGGAATAAAAAAGCTCACCTGGCAGCCGCCGGCAAGGAATGGGTAGACTGCAACGCAAAGGGTGTCAGCAAATGGACTGCACTCTCATACCTCATAGACAGATTCGACCTGCTTCCGGACGAAGTATGCTGTTTCGGTGACAATCTGAATGATATTGAGATGCTTCAAAATGCCGGTATAAGCTACGCCGTGTCAAATGCCCGCCAGGAAGTTATTGCAGCCGCAAAACACACCTGTGCGCCTTACTGGGAAAACGGAGTACTCAGTGTTTTAAAGTCTTTTTTATAATTTTTAAAACTTTTTTAAAAAAGTACTTGCATTTTTGTAAAACCCTGTGTATAATATCATTTGTCCGTGTGACACAGATATTCGCACAGATGTTTGCGCCTCTAGCTCATTTGGTAGAGCACCTGACTCTTAATCAGGGTGTGCAGGGTTCGAGCCCCTGGAGGCGCATTTTTTGTACCCAAATTAATTTACCAACACTTTAAAAGAAGCCGGATTTATTCCGGCTTCGTTTTTTTACATATCTCTATTTATATACATCTGTTTTTACTTTTTATCTGTTTTATTATCCAAAGCAGCTTCAATCGCATCAATCACAATCTTAAGAGCCTTGATTCTCGCATATTTCTTGTCGTTTGACTCAAGCACATGCCATGGTGCGTAAGTGGTATTGGTTTTCTTTAGCATCTCATTTACAGCAGTCTCATACAGATCCCATTTTTCTCTGTTTCTCCAGTCCTCATCGGTAATCTTCCATTGCTTTTCCGGAGTATTCTGGCGTTCCTCAAATCGAGCCAGCTGTGTATCCTTATCAATCTGCACCCATAACTTTATGATGACAGCTCCCCAGTCTGACAGCTCCTTTTCAAATTCATTAATCTCATTGTAAGCACGCTGCCATTCATTCTCGCTGCAAAAGCCCTCTAGTCTTTCTACCATAACCCTGCCATACCATGTCCTGTCAAAAATAGCTATATGCCCGGTCTTAGGAAGACGATTCCAAAATCTCCACAGATAGTGTCTGGCTTTCTCGTTTGGCAGCGGACTTGCAATCGGATGCACCTCAAAGCCTCTCGGATCCAGCGCCTCTGTGATTCTCTTTATATTTCCGCCCTTTCCTGCTGCATCCCAGCCCTCATATGCTATGACAACAGGAATCTTTCGCCTGTATAGCCTGTTATGCAGCTCGCTAAGCTTAGACTGCAGATTTTTGAGCTCCTTTTTGTATTCTTCCTCAGATATTTCCTTATCAAGTGATATCTCAGAAAGCTTTGGAATCTTCTCAAGTGGGAACACATTCTGTAACAGCGGCACAGCAAGATTACTGTTTTTAAGTGCTGTCTCTATTCCACTAACCAGCGTCTCCAGCACCTGAAGCTCAGCCCATTTTCTATTCTTTGCATCAACTATATACCATGGATCTGCAGGCGAGTTTGTGTCATTCAGATATCTGTCAAACACATGCATACACTTGTCATAATGCTTATTCTGCCAGTCTTCATCTCCACTGACACGCCATCTGGTATCCTTATCCTGCTTTAATACCTCAATACGCTTTTTTTGTTCCTTCCGGCTGATTTGGAAGAAAAATTTCATAACAAGATAACCATTGTCAGTCAGCTGTCGCTCGAAGCGCTTCACGCTTTCAATTTTCTTCTTGTACTCCTTCTCTCCTATCTTGTCGTGCAGTACATCCTTTACTACCTCATCCATCCAGCCGGAATCAAGAAACTCAAGCTTCCCCTTTGCCGGAATCTTTACAAAATACCGATATAAAAAAGGCTTGCGTCTTTCCTCCTCTGTCGGCTCGTCCATGGTTGCAACCTTGAAAAATCGCGGATCAATATTCTTGATTACCTTACCGAGCACACTGCCCTTTCCTGCAGTGCCCCAGCCCTCAAACAGCACAAGCACCGGAAGTCCATGCTCCTTAATCTGCATCTGAAGCACAGACAGCTTAGAGCGTGCTGCATGCAGGCGCTCATCCAGCTCTTCCTCCTCCGGAATTTGTGGTTTAATCCAGTTTTCTAACATGTAATTACCTCCCAAATATATAATTTCAGCCATAAAACCGCTACATCACTATATTAGTATAGCTTTTTTCAGGCTAAAATACAATCTTCACACTATATTTGTTTCAGGTATGTTTCAGTTCTCTGCTTCTCCAATATTTGTCATTTTAAAGCCCTCTCCGTGCACCTCATGAGACTCAACAACCACAATAAAGGAGTCCGGATCTGCATCTTTTACGGATTTACGTACCTGGTACATTTCCTTACTGTTGCATGCACACATTACCACCTGGATATCGTCCTGCTTATAACCTCCCTGTGCCTTAAGAATAGTGCTTCCGCGCTGACTGCATTCATCAATCACATCACATATTCTCTTTCCATTTTTTGTGACTATAAAGGCTACCTTGCCTGAATTCATACCGTATATCATTTTATCAATAACAACCGCAGACAGTATATTCACTATCATGCCATAAATCATTCCGTCAATATCCCGAAACAAAAGTCCTCCCACCAGAATAATTCCGACATCAGTAAGAAAAGAGATGTTTCCCATCGATAAATGAGGCCTCAATGCTTTTACAGCCATAATGATAAAATCAGCTCCTCCTGTTGAAGAATTTCTTGTATAAATCATGGCATACCCTATTCCGCAAAAAACACCTGTGCACAATGCCGCAAGCAGCCTGTCGCCCTGATACACGGGAAATAATGGTGCAACATAGTCAACAATAAATGAAGACAAAAGCATGCATCGTATCGAACTGACAAAAAATTTCCTGCCTAATAATTTGCAGCATAATATCGCAACCGGAATATTAAGCAGTACCGTTGATAAACCAATGGAAATATTAAACAACCTGTACAAAATAATCGAAATACCCGAAAACCCTGTCATAGGAAACTCAGCCTGCAAGGCGAAATTATATATACCTATTGCATAAAAGATGCTCCCTGCAAGCTCCCACATAATCTGTACCAATAATTCTTTTTTCTTATTCATATTGCATCTATCCTCCAAAATAAATAAGCGCCCGGAAACAAATCTTACAGTGTAAATTACTGCACCTACGATTTGCTCCCAGACGCTTTAACCACTCATCCGGTGAAGAGTGAACGTTTTCTGATGTATGCAATTATTATATTTGAGATGTTAAATTAAGTCAAGCCGGAATCCTCAATTTTCCAGATACTACTTCACAAGGTATGACAGCACATCACAAACTGCTGTAGAAACCAGTATTGCAACATACACTCATTATTTCTGCATAAATTCAAACACTGCCTCTTTCGTCGGAATCGCAGGTATTCCACCTCGCTTTTGCACACACAATCCTGCAACTGCATTTCCCAAAACAGCACACTTTCTGATTTCTTCCCATTCCATCTTTTCTACTGGCTTATTTATAGAAAGAATACTGCATAATACGCCTCCCCAGAAAGAATCCCCCGCTCCGGTTGTATCGACTGCATGTGCCTGAAATGCTTTGATGATTTCTTTTCTGCTTTTTGCTGCCATAAGAACGCCATGTTCTCCCAATGTAATGGCAACCAGCTTTGGTCCCATAGCAAGAATTTCTTCTGCAGCCTGCTCATAACTTTTAGCCCCTGTCAGTAGAATACTCTCTTCATCCGATACTTTCATGACATCTACCAGTTCTACAACAGACTTCATTTTTTTCACTGCATACTCTTTGCTCTTCCAAAGAGACGGCGGTAATTTGGATCATATGAAATAAGTACACCCGCTGCTTTTGCCATTTTTACTGCTTCGATCGTTGCGCTTTCTGCCGGCTCGTCTGTCAGCGATAATGATCCAAAATGAAAAATTCTACATCCGGAAATTAATGTCTGATCCAGTTCTTCTTTTTTTAACTGTGTATCTGCACCCGGTTTTCTTGCAAAAGAAAAATTTCTTTCTCCGTTTTCACCGATTTCCACAAATGCCAGTGTTGTAAAATAATCCGGATCTTCGACGATAGCATCTGTATTGATTCCTTCCGTTTGCAGTGTCTTCTTTAAAAATTTACCATGCATATCGTTTCCAACTTTTCCAATAAAAGAGGTGCGATACCCAAAATGACTTGCAACTGTCAGAAGATTTGCCGGAGCACCGCCGGGATTCTGTTCAAACAGTTTTCTCCCACCCTGACTGTGTCCTGCTTCCGTAAAATCAATCAGTAATTCCCCCAATGCCACAATATCAACTTTTTCTTCCATTTTTCAGTTCCTCCACAATCTCGTTATAACGTTTTTTATTTAACCGGTAGAAAAATAATACAACCGCAGTCACAATCCAAAGTGCACCCGGAATCGTCGTAAATGCATGTTTCATAATTGAAAGTACAATTGCATTTTGTGTCTGATTTGCAATATAACCATATTTTCCAAGTAATCCTGCTAAAAGTGCTGTTCCAACTGCCATTCCGATTTTATTTCCAAGTGAAATAAATGCATACTGAAAACCGTCATTTCTAAGTCCGGTTTTCCACTCCCCATATTCCACACAGTCTGGAATAATTGCATAGATTGCGGTATTAAATCCAGAGAAGAAAAACTGTGTGAGACCAGATAATGCATAAAAAATAGCTGGTGATTCTTTGGCATTGAAGAAAACATAGACAACATGGAAATTCCTGTAAATAAAGCAAAGAGAGATGCTGTTCTTCCTTTGTTATTCAACTTGCGGAATACTGGTTGAAAACAGGCTGCCCCGATGATAGAAGGAATAATAATGCACATCGAATAAGTTGTGTAGTAGGAGGCATTCCCTTCCACATATGTAAAATAATACAGAATATCTGCGTTTCTACCATATAATGTAAATCCAAATAATATCTGCCCTGCCAATGCAAGAAGATATGGTCTGTTCTGCATGACTGCTTTCAACTGAACCTTTACAGAAATTTTTCTTTTTCCGGAGTGATCACTGCCTCTTTCGTCTTCGCAAAGCAGAAGAAATGACAGGCTGTAAAAATACATCCATATATGACCGCAACCGTCAGATATCCTGTCTTTGCACTGTGACTGCCGAATTTGCTGAGCAGCGGAACTGTGATAATATTTAACACACCAATTGCAATCATCGCTGCAACCCGAACGGGATGTATTTATTTTTGCACGTTCATCAATATCCTGTGTCATAGCACCACACAAGGTTCCATATGGAATATTACACACAGGTATACCCCAAAACCAGCAGACAATATGTACTTACCATATAAATGATCTTTCCATTCTGCGGCCAGTCAGGTCTTGCCCAGAATGTCATGACAAGAAGAATTGCTGTAATTGGTGCCGCTACTAACAGCCATGGACGGTACCGTCCCCATCTCGATTTTGTTTTATCCGTAAGTCCCCCGACGATTGGATCATTGATTGCATCCCAGAATCTTGAAAAAAGCATAAGTGCTGACACAGCCGCCATACTGATTCCGAACACGTCTGTATAAAATATCATCAGAAAATTACTTACGAACATCCAGCTGAAATTACATCCAACATCACCAAACCCATATGCAATCTTACTGATCAGCGGTACTTTTCCATTTTTGTTTTCGCTTCCCATATGTCTCTCCTATTTTTATCAGAGTTTCTGACAGAACTCTATTCTTTCCTCATTTGGTCCCTTAATCATAAAAAACTTCACACCATTTTCCCAAAATGGTAGTTCTTCGATTCCGTCTGTAATAATTGTGTATTTTTCATTGCAGATTTTCTGATACATACTTTCAATGTCTTCCACATCAAGTGCAACATGTTGGTATGCACCGTCTGACATTGCCGCCTGCCCATTTTCAAAAGTCTCTATACAGTAATTTTTTATCTGTAAAAATGCCACTTTTTCCCCTGCTTTTTCATTATAAGACTGCATAATCACTTCAAATCCAAGACTCTTATAAAACTCAACTGTTTTCTGTAAATCGTTTGTCGGAAGCCCGACATGGGCAACTCCGACAATTCCATATTTATTTTCCATACGAACTCCTTACTTTTCACTGACGTTGATAATTACTTTCATCGTTGTCTCGCGGTTATCATCAATATACTGGTATGCCTTCAGATAATCTTTAAAAGCAAATGTCTTTGAGATGAGCGGTTTCAAATGAACTTTGCCCTCATTCACCAGTCTGATTCCATCTATGTAATCATCATGGCGGTACATCATCGTGCTCTTAATGTCAAGTTCGTGATCATTTGCCACTGCAAGATCTACTTCTGCCATTCCTGCAAAAACAGCCACCAGTACAATTGTGCTTCCTTTTCTTGCATATTTAATTGCCTGTCCCATTGTGATATTGTTTCCGGCACAGTCGTAGATCACATCCGCCTTATCCGGACCAAATGCTTCGATCATTGCCTCACCGAAGTCTTTATTTAGGGTATTCACACACACATCAATTCCACATTCTTTTGCCTTTGCCAGTCTAAGATCACTGATATCTGTGATCATCACTTTCGCTGCCCCCATTCCTTTTGCTGCCTGTGCCACGAGATTTCCAATCGGTCCTGCTCCAAGGACTGCAATATTCATGCCAGCCACATCGCCCATCTGTTTTACACCATGAACTGCCACAGCAAGAGGTTCGATCATAGCTCCTTCTTCATAGGACATATCTTCTGGAATAGGTGTTACTTTAGATGCATCCACTGCAAAATACTCAGATGCTGTTCCTGTCGTCTGAAATCCCATTACTTTTAATTCCTCACAGAGATTATACTTTCCATGACGACATGGATAGCAATGTCCACAATATACCTGCGGCTCTATCGTCACCTTCTGTCCCACATGAAACTCTGTGACATTTTTTCCAAGTTCTGTAATCTCACCAGAAACCTCATGTCCCTGTGTTACCGGATATTTTGTAAACGGATGTTTTCCATGATAAACATGAATATCTGATCCACAAACACCAATATTCATAATCTTTACCAACACCTGATTTTCCTTTACCTCCGGAACCGGAATCTCTCTGAAAATAATTTCTCCTGGATTTGTCATTACCTGCTGTAACATAATTGTTTCCTCCTTATTTATATTGTTTTATTTGATCTTTTATAAATTGTTTTATTAAAGTAATTACATTATTATCCTGTAAACACGATTTGTCAATATGTTTTTTCATAATTTTATATATTTCATAATTTTAAAATACATTTTTTGTGTATTTTTCACAATCAACACGAAAAAAACGGAAAGGAAACCGTAGTTACTGTTTTCTTTCCGTTTTTTACTATAATATCTTTTTCTAATTTTACACAACTTCTTGTTTTTCACACATATAAAGCGGACATCCTCATTCGCTTTGCAACCTGTCAGTGGGAGCTTTTAACTCCAACAGAGTGAACATCCCCTTCCCCAACGCTTAATGCCCTGCGCACCAGATGCGGTGTACTGCTTATCTGCGTTCAAAAAAATTACAATTCTACCATATGTTTTGTAAAAAAGTATTTCGCGGCTCCAACAGCCGACGCTTCTTTCTTATACGAACAATTTTTCAAGTATGAAACATCATGCTCAAAGCCATTATATGCCATCACTTTTTCTCCCAGTGGTATCATATAATCTGACAATACACCTCCCACATCACCTCCTAGTATGATATCCATATCATATGCCATCCGCAGATTTGATATCAAAACAGCAAGATGATCCAAATACTCATTCCATGTCTGCAAATTTTTTTCATCACCACTTTCAATTTTTTCCATAAATGCATCCAGTGACTGCCTGTTATCTTGTGTCAGTACACTTGCAGCACAATATGCATCTGCACATCCTGATTTACCACAATAACACTTTCTTCCACCGGGAACGAGTATCATGTGACCAAACTCCCCTGCTTTCTGGTTCTGCCCGCGAAACAGCTTTCCATCTATGCAGAATGCACCTCCTAAGGTGTGATTCAAAGACAGATATATCGCATTTGGATATTTTTGCTTTTTTTCTGCAAGCATTGCAGCATTAGCATCGTTTTCAAAATATACTGGAATTTCCAAAGCCTGCTCTAAAAAGCGCAGACTATAATTCTCTATACCTAAAGCATGGGATTTTAAAACGATCCGTTCTTTCTGATCAATAATTCCCGGAATCGCCACTCCAATCCCAAGCAGCGTATCCTTCGCTAATTCGCCTTCAAGAAAAGTTTTGACCTTTTGTGCCACCTCTGTACAATAGGATAATTCTGCCGTAAATTTTAAGCGGATGCGATCTTTCTTTATAATCTCATCTCCAAGATTTACTAATACCATTTCTATATGATTCGCTGTAATCAAAATTCCCATTGCATGACAGTATGACTTATTAATCCCTATACTTTTTGCCTTTCGTCCACCGGTCGAAGCATATTCCCCAGTTTCTTCCAACACCATTTTTTCTAACAAGTCATTCACATTTGCTAACACAGTCGGCATACTCAAGTTTAACTCTTTTGCGATTCCCGCCTTGGATGTAACATGATTGTTCAGCACATAGTTAATTATTCTTTTTCTTGTTATATTTTTTTTATCTTTATTTTCCGTTTTCTTACCCTCTTTTATTAAATATATTATAAAAGAATTATATGCTTTTTTATTCTTCTTGTAAAGTAATGTTTTATAATAAATCTCCGACAGAATTTATCTTATAAACAGCCAAAAGCTCCCGAAGGAGTTTTCCACGCTTTAGATCTACACCAATTCTTTTAGCACAAGTTCTTCTGCCATATTACGAATACCATTTACCAATCTGACCCATTCCATCTGATCACGAGCTTTCAACTCAGCACTGGTTGCATCCAACTTCTAAATCTAAGTCGATCTCTATCGTGTCATCTGGTTTTTGTTGGGACAAAAGAACTACCGTCTCACAGAACATATTTTATCGCAGGGCTTTTAAAAATGGAATAGATTTTACCAAACGACAGTTTTCAAAAAAACTTATAAGGGATTTTCCCCTTGAACCCATCATTTATGATATATGGTGGCGCTTTTCGCCCCCAAATAGTGAAAGTGGGGGCACTTTCTGCCCCCACTCAGGAAATGTTGCTAAAATACTGTTTAGATTTATCATACATACAAAATGGAAGTTATCTATTTCTCCTCTTCGTTAAGACCTAGTTCATTACATATTACTTGCTATCCCTGATACCTTATTCTTTCTACCAGCGTTTCCTTTTTCAGATTACTGCTTAAAACGCAGGAAAGTACAATCTGCAACAGACCGACCAAAAAAATCATAATAAGAATTGGTACGATTGGAACATGATAGATATTCATTCCAAATATTCCATTATGTTTTGCATAGGAAAAAAGTGCATAGCCGAGCGGCAGACCAATGATCAAAGCTACGCATATGGTACCAACCGTAAAAATCAGTCCCTGTAACTGCAGACATAAATTTAATTGTTTATTTGTCATACCCACAGCCTGTAATACACCATATTCCTGCTTTTTTGTCGTAATATTCATGATCATGGTATTCGCCATATTCATAAACCCGATGAGTCCTACAATAGCCATAAACAGATAACAGCCAAGCTTCATCATGCGGGCTGCGACTTCGGCATTTTGTAACTGTGCATGATAAGTATCCATTTTTATATGTGAAGTATTAGAAATCAAAGTATTCAGACTTTGTTCTACAGATGCCACATCTTTTTTATCACAGTCCACCCACAGATAGCCATAGGCTGTTCCTCTCGGATTCATGGAACGATATACACCTTCCGGAATGACAAGATAAGTGTCCGCACTTACAAAAGATCCTGCAATCTTTCCCTGATAGGTATAGGTTCCACTTCCATTCTCAAAGTCAAATGCAATGGATTCACCCGGAGCATATCCATCTTGTTCCATCCACGTTGACCAGCCAAAGAAAATATCACCAT
>ENA-OQKL01000045-OQKL01000045.1-human-gut-metagenome-genome-assembly--contig:-NODE-45-length-41550-cov-7.556840_pt1 | contig 41550 bp, 38 predicted proteins | sample MGYA00242779_ERZ504800 | MGnify/ENA primary metagenome ERZ504800 (study PRJEB26092, sample SAMD00036410) | human gut metagenome | host: Homo sapiens | study: EMG produced TPA metagenomics assembly of... | reverse complement strand
TTACTATATAGGTGACATTTCCTGATTTCAAGCATTAAAATTTCGAAAAACCGTCACCTAAAACTTTAATTTTTCATCTATAGATACCCGGCCTTATCATCAAGTGATTTAACAGGGTATTTTTATGCTTATTCCAGTTCATGGCATTCGTAGCTGCTTTTGAGGCGTCCCTTTAACTGCAGGTTCTGGTGCCTTTATGTTTGTTCCACAGACAGGATTTGCGGACATCATTCTTTTGCTTATAGTTTCTCCAATCCACAGGAAGAAGGGGAACATTTCTTTCGGAAGAACAAATTTGCAACTTGCTCTGGCACTCACAACCCATAGTGAATTGCGTAAACTGAAAAACTTTACTCCACGTACCTGAAACCAACGCCAGAGCTAACTTGTAAATTTTTCTGGAGAAAGAGAATGTCCCCCTTCTTCCGTCGCATTGAAAAAACTTATATTTAGAACAATCTCCGCAAATCCGTCCCTTTTAAGAAACTCAAAAGGTCCCAGACCACGCAGTTAACCAGCAATTTAATTGTCCATAAAAATCCCGGCATTGAGATTCAAGCAAAATTCAATCTTTCCATGGTACCGTAGAAAGAAAGGAAAATTATTCCTACAATACCTATTGACATGATAGGAATTAAGGGGTATGATAAACGAAAATCGAGGGAGGCGGAAACATGAAGCGAAAATCATTTTCAATGGTAAAGAAAATAGCTGTACTGTCCATGGCAACAATTCTGTTGATTGGATGTACCGGATGCGGAAGCAAAAAAAGTCATGTACGGACAATCACCAACGTCTCCTACGATCCGACAAGAGAATTTTATGAAGCATATAATCCGCTGTTTGAGAAATATTATAAGGAAAAAACGGGAAAAGAAGTGGATATTATTCAATCACACGGAGGTTCCGGTGCACAGGCACGCTCTGTTGTGGAAGGATGTAACGCCGATGTCGTTACACTGGCACTGGAGCACGATATCACACTGATTGAGCAGACCGGACTGATTGAAAAAGGCTGGAAACAGGAATTTGCCGATGACAGTTCCCCATACACTTCGACGATTGTTTTCCTCGTCCGGAAAGGCAATCCGAAACAGATCAAAGACTGGGACGATCTGGTAAATAAAAAGGTCGAGATCATCACCCCGGACCCGAAGAGCAGTGGTGGTGCCTGCTGGAACTTTTTAGCAGCACTTTCCTATATAAAGGAGCAGACCGATGATGAGAAGGAACAGAAAGCATTTCTGCAGAAACTTTACTCGCAGGTTTCCGTCATGGATTCCGGAGCGCGCGGTTCCACAACCACGTTTGTGGAAAACCAGAAAGGGGATGTGCTGATCGCGTGGGAAAATGAGGCAATTACCACGATGAAAAGTTATCCGGATGAATATGAGATGATTACGCCGAGTGTCAGTATTCTGGCACAACCGAGTGTGGCGATTGTGGATGACAATGCGGATGCCAACGGCACGCAGGAAGTGAGCCGCGAGTACCTGAATTATCTGTACACCGATGATGCGCAGCGGCTGGCGGCAGAGTATGGTTACCGTCCGAGCAATGAATCAATTCTGAAGGAATTTTCCGACCGTTTTGACCTGAATGTGAAATTATATACGATCAAAGATTACGGCGGCTGGAACGAAGCATATAAGAACTATTTTGACGATGGAGCAATGTTTGATGAAATCTACGGCAACGAATAAGACAAAAAAAGTACGTGTGATACCGGGGTATCACCTCACATTGGGAATTACAGTGACAATGCTTTCCCTGATTGTGCTGATCCCGCTGGCATCTGTGATGGTTTCCGCATTAAAACTGCGTCCGGCAGAGTTCTGGTCCCTGATCACGAAGCCGACCGTGCGGCATGCATTTGCGACCAGCATCGGATGTTCGTTTATTGCGGCACTTATAAACAGTGTGTTCGGTGTGATCATTGCCTGGGTGCTTGTAAGATATGAGTTTCCGGGAAAACGTATCCTCGATGGCTGTATTGAGCTTCCGTTTGCACTGCCGACTTCGGTAGCAGGTATCACACTTTCTAAAATGTATTCCGAAAACGGAATCCTCGGGACTCCGCTTGCAAAACTTGGCATCAAAGTATCCTACACACATCTGGGACTGGTCATTGCACTGGTGTTTGTCGGAATTCCGTTTGTCATCCGTGCCGTGCAGCCGGTGCTTGAAAAACTCGACGGACAGTATGAGGAAGCGGCATTTATGCTTGGAGCCAACCGGTTTCAGACCTTCCGCAGAGTGCTTCTGCCGGAGATGATGCCCCCGGTTTTAACCGGATTTGGGCTTGCCTTTGCCAGAGGGATTGGTGAGTACGGAAGTGTCATTTACATATCCGGAAACAGTGCAAGGGAACATACGCAGGTGATCTCCTATGTGATCATGCAGAAGCTTGGGTATATTGATTATGCGAGTGCCACGGCAATCGCGCTGGTAATGTTGATTTTATCGTTTGTTTTACTGCTTGCTGTGAATATCGTACAGATGAAACAGGCAGCCAGAACCAACAATGTGTAAGTACAACGGGAAACCAGCCAGTTTGTTTTAAGAAAGGAAGTTCGTTTTTATGGAACAAAAGAAAAGTACGAAATACATCTTAATAGCCATCAGCGTTCTTTTCATATTTGTTATGCTGATTCTTCCCCTGTTTTCGATTCTCTTTAGTGCGTTGAAAGAAGGATTTGCTTTTTACATACAGGCGGTCACAACCGAATATGTGCGTTCGGCTCTTTTGGTTACATTGCTTGCAACTGTGATCGCGGTAGTTGTCAATACGTTTTTCGGAATCATGGCGGCATGGCTTCTGACAAAGTTTTCTTTCCGTGGGAAACAGGTGCTTGCCACGCTGATCGATATCCCGTTTTCAATCTCTCCCGTCATTGTAGGTCTTGCCTTTTTGATGACCTTCGGACGGCTCGGCTGGACGTATCCGGCAATCCGGGCGATCAACCAGTTTTTCGGAACAAACATCCGCATTACGTTTGCGTTACCGGGTGTGGTGCTTGCCACAATTTTTGTCACTTTCCCGTTTGTATCGCGTGAGATCATCCCGATCTTAAATGCACAGGGCAAAGACGAAGAAGAGGCTGCAGCATTGATGGGAGCCGGGGGATTTACGATTTTCCGGAAAATTACCCTTCCCCAGATGAAATGGGGACTGATCTATGGTATCATTTTATGTACGGCGCGTGCGTTAGGCGAGTTTGGAGCAGTCAATGCACTCTCAAAGACCAGAGGGCAGACATTTACCCTGCCGCTGGAGATTGATGCCTTATATATGTCGGGGACGGATACTTCCATCACCTCCGCATTTGCGGTATCTTCCATTCTGGTCATTATTGCGGTGATCGTGCTGATACTCAGAAACATTTTTGAATACAGAAGCAAAAACAGTAAAGGCATACAGTAAGGAGTCAGGCTATGTACGTGGAAATGAGAGATATTTGTAAAAATTACGGAAACTTCCGGGCTTCCGACCATGTCAGCTTTGGCATTGAAAAAGGAAAATTAGTCGCACTGCTTGGACCTTCCGGAAGCGGAAAGACCACACTGCTTCGCATGATCGCGGGGCTTGAGACACCAAACAGCGGCGATATCTATATTGACGGGCAGCGTGTCAACGATGTGCCGGCGGCAAAACGAGGCATCGGTTTTGTCTTTCAGAACTATGCATTGTTCCGTTATATGACCGTCTACGACAACGTAGCTTTTGGTCTCGAACTTGCCAAGGTGCCGAAAAAAGAAATCAAAAAGCGCGTGACCGAACTGTTGGAACTGACCGGATTAAGCGGAATGGAAAAGCGATATCCGAACCAGTTGTCCGGTGGGCAGCGTCAGCGAGTGGCATTTGCCCGCGCACTGGCACCGAATCCGCAGGTACTTCTTCTCGATGAGCCGTTTGCGGCAATCGATGCAAAAGTCCGCACCGAACTTCGCAACTGGCTTCGCGAGATGGTTGTAAAGCTTGGCATTACAAGCATTTTTGTCACCCATGATCAGGATGAAGCCGTCGAGGTGGCCGATGAGATTATCATCACAAACCATGGACATATCGAGCAGATGGGAACGCCGATGGAAATTTATAAATCACCGGACACCCCGTTCGTGGCACAGTTTATCGGCCGTTCCTCGATCGTAGAGCATTATGAGCGTCTGCTTGGATTTGATCCGGTCGAGGGCGCAACCCACGCAGTTATCCGTCCGGAATTTGTCCGCATGTCCAGAAGCGAGCCACCGCAGCACATGAGTGCCGCCGAGCGTGGAATCGTAAAAGATGTGATATTCCGAGGAAATCATCTGGATGTTGTCGTTGATGTGGGAGGTATCCCGATCGTCACCGAGCGCTCACTTGAAAAAGATCCGGTTGAAATTGGAGAACAGGTATATGTCTTAATTTACCGCCTGTATATATTTGATGAAAACCAGACCTATCTTGTAGAAAATAAGGAAATGCAGGAAGGCGAGGTCTTCTACATTTAATCACAAGGAAGGATTACTTATGAAAATCGAGGGAAAAAAAAATACTCCATACGGATGTCCTCATCATCGGCGGCGGCACAGCAGGCTGCTACGCGGCAATGACCATCCGTGAACAATCCGATTATTCCATAATCATAGCAGAAAAAGCAAACATCAAGCGCAGCGGCTGCCTGGCAGCCGGAGTCAACGCGCTCAATGCCTATATCACCAAAGGTCATGTTCCGCAGGATTACGTGGACTACGCCACAAAAGATGCCGACGGCATCGTCCGGCCGGATCTGCTTTTGACCATGTCCGAAGGACTCAACCGTGTGACCGCCAAAATGGAACAGCTTGGTCTGGTCATCTTAAAAGACGAAAACGGCGAGTATGTGGCAAGAGGAAACCGCAATATCAAGATCAACGGCGAAAACTTCAAGCCGCTTCTTGCAGATGCTGTCAGCAAATTAGACGATGTGACCGTCATCAACCAGTTAAACATTACCGATTATCTGGTAAACAATCATAAGATCGAAGGAGCCGTCGGTTTTTCCATTGCAGACGGTACGGCCTACGAGATCCGCGCAAAGAAAGTGCTGATCGCAACCGGAGGAGCCGCAGGACTTTACCGTCCGAACAATCCTGGCTTTTCCCGTCATAAAATGTGGTATCCGCCGTTTAACACCGGAGCCGGATATGCCATGGGAATTGAAGCCGGAGCCGAGATGACCACATTTGAGATGCGCTTTATCGCCCTGCGCTGTAAAGATACGATCGCTCCGACCGGAACGATTGCACAGGGTGTCGGAGCAAAGCAGATCAACGCACACGGAGAAGTGTATGAGACAAAATACGGTCTGACTACTTCCCAGCGTGTGTACGGAACTGTTGAAGAAAACGTAAAAGGACGCGGACCATGTTATCTTCGCACCGAAGGCATCTCCGCAGAACAGGATGAATCGCTCTTAAAAGCATACTTAAACATGGCACCGGGACAGACACTTAAGTGGGTGGAATCCGGGAAAAATCCAAGCGAACAGAACGTGGAAATCGAGGGAACCGAGCCGTACATCGTAGGTGGTCATACCGCCAGCGGTTACTGGGTAGACACCGAACGAGAGACAACGATCCACGGACTTTATGCTGCCGGAGATGTGGCAGGCGGCTGTCCACAGAAATATGTAACCGGCGCACTGGTGGAGGGCGAGATCGCAGCCCATTCCATCGTGCAGAAATTAAACGAAGAACAGGTGGCAGATACGGCGGCTTCTGATGAAGAAGCGGTTCTTGAAAATAAAATTGCCGAGTATGATGCATTTCTCACAAAGCAGGACCCGGCATTTACCGTTGAGGAACTCGAGGAAGCCATGCAGAAAGTCATGGACCAGTATGCAGGCGGAATCGGAACCCATTACCAGTTCAACGAAAAGCAGCTTGCCATGGCGGAAGAAAAAATAAAGAAACTGCAGATCCTTGCAAAAGGACTTGCGGCAGCCGATATGCATGAGCTGATGTTTATCTATGAGCTGAAAGAACGCCTGACCGTGTGCCTGACTGTGATCGCACATCTGCGTGCACGCAAGGAGACACGCTGGCACAGTTTCGCGGAGAATCTGGATTATCCGGAGAAGAGTGATGCATGGCTCTGCTATGTAAACTCGAAAAAGAACGGGGACCAGATTACGATGATCCGCAGAGATCTGGTGAAAGGAGGAGAAACCTATGAGCATCGCGATTGATTCCATGAAATGCAGGGCATGTGGAAAATGTCTGGATGTCTGTCCGGGAAGCCTGATCGTGCGCGGCGAAGACAAAAAAGCCGTGATCCGGTATCCGAAGGACTGCTGGGGATGCGCCTCCTGTATCAAGGAGTGTCCGTTTGAGGCAATTTCCTATTACCTGGGTGCCGACATCGGCGGCATGGGAAGCCAGATGACCGTTCATACGGAAGGAGATCTGTTACATTGGCGAATTAAAAAAACAGATGGTACAATAGAAACAATTGTTGTGAATAAAAAGGATTCGAATAAATATTAAGGAGGAAGATCATGAGTCAATTATCTCATCTTGATGCACTCGAAGCGGAAGCAATCTACATTATCCGTGAGGTAGCGGCAGAGTGTGAAAAACCAGTAATGCTTTATTCCATAGGAAAGGACAGTTCGGTAATGCTTCATCTTGCCATGAAAGCATTTTATCCGGAGAAGCCGCCATTCCCATTTTTACATGTGAACACGACATGGAAATTCAAGGAAATGATTCAGTTCCGTGATGAGACGGCAAAGAAACTTGGGATTAACATGATCGAGTATATCAACGAGGACGGTGTAAAGCGTGGCATCAATCCGTTTGATTACGGCAGCCAGTACACCGACATCATGAAGACACAGGCATTAAAACAGGCGTTGAATAAATACGGATTTACTGCAGCATTCGGCGGCGGACGTCGTGATGAGGAAAAATCCCGTGCAAAAGAGAGAATTTTCTCTTTCCGTAATGAGAATCATGCATGGGACCCGAAGAACCAGAGACCGGAGATGTGGAAACTTTATAACTCCAAGATCAACAAGGGTGAGAGTATTCGTGTGTTCCCGATTTCCAACTGGACGGAGACGGATATCTGGGAGTACATAAAGAGAGAAAACATCGATATCGTGCCGCTGTATTTTGCTGCAAAGCGTCCGGTGATTGAGCGTGACGGACAGATTATCATGGTGGATGATGATCGTCTGAAACTTCGTCCGGGTGAGAAAATTGAATACAAGAATGTGCGTTTCCGTACCTTGGGATGCTATCCACTGACCGGTGGAATCGAATCCAACGCGACCACATTAGATGAGATTATTGACGAGACCTTGAGTGCTGTAGAGTCTGAGCGGACCACCCGTGTCATTGACAACGAGGCAGCCGGCAGCATGGAACGAAGAAAGAGGGAGGGTTATTTCTAAAATGAGCGGATTATTGAAATTTATTACCTGCGGTAGTGTAGACGATGGAAAGTCCACACTGATCGGACATATTTTATACGATTCCAAACTGCTTTACGCAGATCAGGAGAAAGCACTGGAACTGGATTCTAAAGTAGGAAGCCGCGGCGGTGCGATTGACTATTCCCTTCTTTTGGATGGACTGATGGCAGAGCGTGAGCAGGGTATCACCATTGATGTGGCATACCGTTATTTTACCACCGAAAAGAGAAGTTTTATCGTTGCAGATACACCAGGACATGAGGAGTACACCAGAAACATGGCAGTCGGTGCTTCCTTTGCAGATCTGGCAGTTATTCTTGTGGATGCCAAGCAGGGCGTGCTTGTACAGACCAGAAGACATGCCAGAATCTGTGCACTGATGGGAATCCGTTACTTTGTATTTGCTGTAAATAAGATGGATCTTGTCGATTACAGTGAGGAGCGTTTCAAGGAGATCGTTGACCAAATTCAGGAACTTTCCAAGGAACTGCATTTAGCAAGTGTCAAGATCATTCCGGTATCTGCAACCGAGGGTGACAATGTCACCACCCATTCCGACAATATGCCATGGTACACGCAGGAGCCACTGCTTGCTTACTTAGAGAATATCGATGTGAGCGAAAAGAAGCAGGAAGAAGGCTTCTATATGCCGGTACAGCGTGTCTGCCGTCCGGATCACACGTTCCGTGGTTTCCAGGGACAGATCGAGAGTGGCGCTGTATCGGTCGGTGATACAATCGTGACTCTGCCAAGCAATGAGCATGCAAAAGTAAAGAGCATTTTAGTCGGAGATAAAGATGCACAGACTGCAGATGCAGGCCGTCCAGTTACCATCCAGCTTGACAAGGAAGTGGATGTATCCCGCGGATGTGTTCTCGCAAAAGATACGAAGCTTCCGGTCAGCAAGAAATTTACCGCAACAATCCTCTGGATGGACGATGAGGAACTGACCGTCGGCAAAGATTATCTCGTAAAACTCGGTACACGTACGATTCCGGGTATCTTAAAGAATATCCAGTACAAGATTGATGTCAACACCGGTGAATTTATTCCGGTTGGCCGCCTGCGCAAGAACGAGATTGCAGTCTGCGATCTGGTATTGCAGGAAGAGATCGTCATTGATGCTTTTGCAAAGCATAAGACATTGGGAGAACTGATCCTGATCGACCGTATTTCCAACATGACCTCCGCATGTGGTGTTGTGGAAAATCCAACGCTCGATGAGACGAAAGACTTAAAATGCGCATTTGCCCACGGAAATCTCAAGGCAAACGGAGATATCTTCGAGGAATATTACTATGACCTTGAGGCGATGAACGTCTTTAAGGTACAGCCTTCCGATAAAACTTACACGATCGGTGATGTGATTCCGGTCAAGGGTGAGACGTATCAGTATCCGGACAGCTTTGATGTGGTTGTTCTGCGTGAGCAGGTAGCGGTATCCATCCGTGACCAGAAGGTTACTGCAATTATTCCGCTTGCTGACTTTGCATACAACGATGTGCCTATCATCAACGGCCGTGGATTTGCAGTTCATGTAACAAGTGCCGCAGATGTGGATGCGTTCAAGAAGGAGCTTTCCGCAGAGGGCAGTGAGATCTCTGAGAACTTCTTTAATAAGTGGGTTGATTTTGAGACTTACCGCCGCATCGTATTTAAGGATGAGCACTGGACAGAATAATCATTTTATTATGAGAATGGAATCCCTGCTGGTTTTAACCAGCGGGGATTTTTTTGATGGAAAAATAAGTGGAAATAAAAGGTTGACAATAGGGTATGATTGCGGTATATTAACTATAACATATTAAACCTATTAGATAAGTATGAATTAGGGGAAATGAAATGGGATTCAACACAGAACTACTACATGGTACAAAAACCGGAGATCCGGTGACCGGAGCCACACTTACCCCGGTGTACCAGTCCAGTGCTTTCTTTCAGCCATCGGCAGAGCAGCATGAGAAGCTGTTTCACAACAAAGCTGCTGGATATTCTTACACAAGAATCAATAACCCGACCATCGCAGCATTTGAAGAACGCATGACGGTTCTGGAAAAAGGTGTGGCATCCGTTGCCTGTGCATCCGGCATGGCGGCAATTACCAATGCCCTTCTGAATATCGTAGGAAGTGGTGATGAGATCATCACAAGCACCAGCCTGTATGGAGGAACGATTGATCTTTACCACGATCTGGAAGCGTTTGGGATTACAACAATTTTTGCAGATACGAATGATCTGGCAGATCTCGAATCCAAGATCACGGATAAGACGAGAGTCATCTTCGCGGAGACGATTGGCAATCCAAAGCTGGATGTGACCGACATCCCGGCACTTGCAGGGATCGCAAAGCGGCACAATCTTCCGCTCATGATCGATAATACGGTAGCTACCGCGTTTCTCGTTCGTCCGCTCGAACTTGGCGCAGACATCGTGATCAATTCCACATCCAAATACATCAACGGCAACAGCAGTGCCATCAGTGGTGTGATCACCGATGCGGGAAGATTCAAATGGGATCTGGAGCGGTATCCGGGCATGAAAGACTATAAAAAGTTTGCAAAATTTGCCTTTACTGCAAAACTGAGAAACGGATTGTTCCGCAACATGGGAGCCTGTATGGCGCCGCAGACTGCATACTATAATCTGCTTGGTATGGAGACACTGGGGCTTCGTATGGAGCGGGCGTGTGACAACGCAATGCAGCTTGCGGCTTATCTGGAAACCATTCCGGGAATCAGCGTAAACTATCCGGGACTTGCGTCGAGTCCGTGGAACGGTGTGGCAAAGCAGTTGCTGGATGGAAGATTTGGAGCAATTTTAACCATTCGCGTGGGAAGCAAGGAACGCGCTTTTGCAATCATGAATGCGCTGACCATTCCGCAGATCGTATCCAATATCGGAGATACCAAGACACTGATCGTACATCCGGAATCCACACTGGCGGCACACTCAACCGAGCAGGAAAAGATTGACGCCGCCGTATTTGATGATATGATAAGAATAAGTGTCGGTATTGAGGATATCGAAGATCTGAAGCAGGATTTTACAGCAGCAATCCAAAATACCGCCGGATAAACAAAGAAAAATACACAAGGTTTAAAGGAGAGAGTAATGGCTGTTGATTATGCTACATTGAAAAAAGGCGGATTTATGCGCCAGAAACAAAAAATAATTTTTCCCTGCGGCTGGCTGTGGTAGGTGGAAATCTTACAGCAGAGAATTTACAGATTATCGCAAAGGTTGCAGAAAAATACGGAGACGGACACGTACATCTGACTTCCCGTCAGAGTGTGGAAATCCCATTTATCAAACTTGACGATGTAGAAGAAGTTAAGGAAGTGCTGGCAACCGGGGGATGTAAGCCGGGTGTGTGTGGACCGCGTGTCCGTACGATTACAGCCTGTCAGGGATCGGCGGTATGCCCTAGTGGAAATATTGACAGTTATGATATTGCAAAAAAACTGGATGAGCGTTATTTTGCAAGAGAACTTCCGCATAAGTTTAAATTTGGTGTAACTGGATGCCAGAACAACTGCTTAAAGGCAGAAGAAAATGATGTCGGAATCAAGGGTGCATCTATTGTGGAATGGGAGGAAGCAGCCTGCATCAACTGTGGGATCTGTGAGAAGACCTGCCGCGTGGATGCAATCAGCACCGTGGACGGAAAAATCGTTCTCGATGAGGAAAAATGTAACAACTGCGGACGCTGTGTAAAGGCCTGTCCGACCGATGCATGGAAAGCGACACCTGCATTTGAGGTATCTTTCGGTGGACTGTTTGGAAACCGCGTATACAAAGGCGAGAAGTATCTTCCGCTTGTGACATCCGAGGAACAGTTATTCCGCATTACCGATGCGGCAATCCAGTTCTTTGATGACAATGCCAATCCGGGAGAGCGTTTCCGCATGACACTCGAGAGAGTGGGACTTGATAAATTTGAAGAGAAGATAAAGGAGGCATACAATGGCTGATTTTACAATTGATGAAACTGTAGATATTACGGATGTGGTCTGCCCGATGACGTTTGTCAAGGCAAAGGTAGCCATGGAAGAGTTAGAGATCGGACAGGTGCTTTCCGTACATATGAATGATGGAGAGCCGGTGCAGAACGTACCGAGAAGTTTCAAGGAAGAGGGACAGCAGGTATTAAAGCTGATCGACAATGAAGATGGAACTTATGACCTTATTGTAAAGAAACTCGAAGAGTAGACAAGAGAGGTTAAGCGCATGGCAGCAAGAGTAAGTAAAGATAATTTTGAAGTGGAGGTTTTGCAGGCTTCTATACCGGTACTGGTGGAGTTTTATTCCGATTCCTGCATTCCGTGCAAACAGATGTCACCGATTCTTGGCGATATCGAAGATGATTATGAGGATCGCTTAAAAGTGGTCAAAGTCAATGCAAATTTTGACGGGGAACTGGCAGAACAGTATTCCGTTATGGTTTCTCCGACCATCCTGTTTTTCAAAGATGGAAAGGAAGCAGAGCGTGTGCGCGGTCTGATTAAGAAGCCGGAACTGGAAGAAATTGTGAAAAAATATATTTAGGAGGAGTTACCGATGAAAGTAACAATCGCAGGAAACGTAAAAGACATCAAAGAGGGAACCACGCTGGCACAGCTCGTTGTTGACGAGAAGGTTGAAAATCCGGAATATGTGACCGTTACCGTAAACGATGATTTCGTAGAAAATCACGATCTTGCAAACGTAACATTAAAGGAAAACGATGTAGTTGAATTCTTATACTTCATGGGAGGAGGAAGCTTCTAATGGCATTTACCAATGAACAGATGGAGCGTTACAGCCGTCACATCATCCTGCAGGAGGTTGGTGTGAAGGGACAGAAAAAGCTCCTTAACGGAAAAGTTTTGATTATCGGTGCAGGCGGACTCGGTGCACCGGCAGCAATGTATCTTGCCGCAGCCGGTGTGGGAACCATCGGTATTGTCGATGCAGATGAAGTGGATCTGTCCAACTTACAGCGTCAGATCATTCACGGCACCGCAGATGTAGGAAAAGCAAAGGTAAAATCTGCAAAAGAGACCATGAACGCAATGAACCCGGATGTAACCGTAAATACATACCGTGAGTTCGTTACTTCTGAAAATATTATGGATCTCATTAAAGATTATGATTTCATCATTGATGGAACCGATAACTTCCCGGCAAAATTCTTAATCAACGATGCCTGTGTAATGGCAAAGAAGCCATTCTCCCATGCAGGAATTATCCGGTTCAAGGGTCAGCTCATGACCTATGTTCCGGGAGAAGGACCATGCTATCGTTGTGTATTCAAGAATCCACCACCAAAGGATGCAGTTCCGACCTGTAAGCAGGCAGGTGTCATCGGCGCAATGGGCGGTGTCATCGGATCCTTACAGGCGATGGAAGCCATCAAGTACCTGATCGGTGTTGGCGATCTCTTAACCGGAAAGCTTCTGACTTTTGATGCGTTAAAGATGGAATTCCACACGATCAAACTGCCAAAGGCAGATCATAAGTGTGCAATCTGTGGCGATCATCCGACCATTACAGAACTGATTGATTACGAGCAGATCGAGTGCCCGGATCATTGAGGTATCGCGTAAGCGATATCTCCTACGCAAATCGCCTCTGCGAAGCAGACTTTATATGCGATTTGCTCCTTGAAAAGGAGGAAAATTTTATGCTTACCATGAAAAAAGCAGACTATGAAAAAATCTTAGCTCATGCGAAGGAAAACCTTCCGGAAGAGGCATGTGGTCTGATTGCAGGCACCAAAGACGGAGACAAAAAGATCATCGAGAAGGTGTACCTTCTGGAAAATGTGGATCACACCAATGAGCATTTTTCCATGAACCCGAAGAAACAGCTTGCCGCAGTTAAAGATATGCGTGCGAACCATCTGGTACCGCTTGGCAACTGGCATTCCCATCCGGAATCGCCGTCACGCCCGTCCGAGGAAGATAAGCGTCTGGCATATGATCCGACGGTCAATTACCTGATTCTTTCCCTGATGGATATGGATCAGCCGGTGCTTAAAGCTTTTGACATTGACAAAGAGAAAAATGTGACGATTGAAGAACTGGTTATTCAGTAAAGGGTATCCGTCTGCGGATAGATTTTCTATCTGGGGTATCTCGCATAAGCGATATCTCCTATGCAGCTTAGAAATTGCCGAATAGAAATGCTGCCTGTACAATATTGCTGTCAGGCAGCATTTTTCGGTAGTATGGTGCAAAGATTATCTTTTTACATGATCAGTAACAAAAATGCCAGACCGTAATAAGTCACAACAGCCACAAGGTCATTGATTGTTGTAATGAGTGGACCGGATGCTACTGCAGGATCGATCTTTATCTTATGGAAAAACATGGGAATCACAGTACCTACGAGGCTTGAGATCACCATTGCCACGAGAAGCGAGATGCCAAATGCTCCGATCCAGGTGTATCCCTTAAACAGGTGGATGTAGATGCCAAGCAGTGCAAGTGCCATAATACCAAGGATTCCACCATTTAAAAGACCAATTTTCATTTCTTTTACCAGTAAGAAAAGTTTTTGTTTTCCGGTGAGTGTTTCATCCATCAGGACACGGATGGTAACTGCCAGAGACTGGCTACCGACGTTCCCGGCCATGTCAAGCACAAGGGACTGGAAACAGATTACGATCGGAAGTACAGCCACAACATGCTCAAAGACACCTACAACAGAGGAAACGATCATCCCAAGGAACAGCAGGATGATGAGCCATGGGAGACGTTTTTTCATGCTTTGTGCCGTGGTTTCTTTGAGATCTTCTTCGGCGGTGAGGCCGGCCAGTTTTGCGTAATCTTCCCCCATCTCATTGTCAACCATCTCTACGATATCTTCGGATGTAATAACACCGAGCATATGACCGTCCTGCGACAGGACAGGAATGGAATCTTCCGAATAATCCATGATTTTTTCCATGCAGTCATCAATTTTTTCGTGATCGGTTACCGATGGATAGGAGCGGACGATAATATCGTCAAGCACATCATGTTTTCTTGCAATAATAAGATCTTTCAGATCAATAGCACCGGCAAATTTCAGGGATTCATCCAGTACATAAATGGTTGAAATATTGTCATTGGTTCCGGCCTGACGGACCAGTTCGCTCATTGCCTGACGGACGGAAAGTCCCTTTGGAATGCAGATGTAGTTGGTTGTCATGCAGCTTCCGATTTCGTCATCGTCATAGGAAAGCAGCATTTTTACATCTTTTATGGCAGCTTTGTCCAGGTTTTCCACGATTTCATATTTCGTTTTTATCGTCGAGTGTTTCGAGGACGTCAACGGCATCATCGGAATCCATCAGGGAAACTACTTTGGCGGCATCTTTGACGGAGAGTTCGGAAAAGTAGATTTGTGGTTCATCCAGATATGCGAAGATTTCCGCAATTTTCTGTGGCCCCAGAAGCGTATAAATACGTTTCCTTTCTTTTGGAGTCATAACCGTAAGCATATCGGCAATGTCGTTTTCGTGATAATTAGATAAGCATTTTAAGATTTCATGGTCATTCTGTTTGCTTCGGATCAGCTTTGTAAGCTCTAAATATTTCTTGTTCATATGAATTCTCCTTTCCTTGTGTGCAGTCATCATGTGCAACAAAAGCTACATCATGCTGCGGATATGCACAATAGAAAAGGGCTCAGGTATACAGTTTTATATATTCAGGCACAAAAAAAGCACCTACCGGTGCTTTAAACATCATGAACCGGCAAAATTCATTTTCCAGTGAAAACGATAATTTTGCCAGTGAAAAAAGCATCGGTATTCAAATGTCTACTTCGCCCAAAACTATCGCTACTGTCCATGAATTTCACCTCCATTACTCAGATTTTTATGATTGTGGATTTAAATCCTTGGTTATGGTAGCATTTGTAAATGGATTTTTCAACCCTGAATCACGTAAAATTTTTGTAAAAGGAGCATATTTTGTTATTATTGGAGAAAAGAAAATAGCGCATTGTATAGGGGTATGGTAAAATAGGAAAGAATAAAAATGCCATTATTTATGAAATAGATTTTTTTGAAAATCAGGAGGAATAACATGTACGATTTAGTCATTATAGGAAGCGGTCCGGCAGGTCTTTCGGCAGCTGTTTACGCAAAGCGTGCCTGTCTGGATGTGGTTGTTTTAGAGAAAGAGCCGATGGGTGGCGGACAGATGATTTATACGCAGGAAGTTGATAATTATCTGGGACTGCCGGAAACCAATGGGTTTGATCTGGCACAGAAATTTGAGCAGCATGCAAAAGCACTGGAGGTTCCGTTCATCAGCGATGAAGTGGATAACGTAGAGAAAAATACAGACGGAACGTGGAAAATCACCGGTGCTTCCGGAACCGTCTATGAGACAAAAACCGTACTGCTGGCAACCGGAGCCGGACACCGGAAACTCGGGGTGCCGGGAGAAGAAACACTGGCAGGAGCCGGGGTGTCTTACTGTGCAACCTGTGATGGAGCTTTTTTCCGTAACAAGACAGTGGCGGTTGTCGGCGGTGGAGATGTGGCACTGGAAGATGCCCTGTATCTGGCAGCCGGATGTGAAAAAGTGTATCTGATTCACCGCAGACAGGAACTGCGTGGCACGAAGGTACTGCAGGAACAGGTGGCAAATGAGCCGAAGATCACCTTCCTGCCGGATACCGTGGTGAAAGAAATCTGTGGGGAGCAGATGGTCGATCATCTGGTAATCGCAAACACCGGAACAGGAGAAGAAAAAGAACTGCCGGTCAGCGGTATCTTTATCGCAGTTGGTATGAATCCGCAGACCGATGCGGTGGTTTCTGTGCTGGATTTAGATCATGGCTATGTGCGTGCCGGAGAAGACGGGGTGACGGAGCAGCCGGGGCTTTTTGTGGCAGGAGATGTCCGCACTAAGAAGCTGCGTCAGATTGTGACCGCGGTGGCGGATGGTGCCAACAGTGTGACAAGTATTGTAGAGTATCTCAAAACTTTATAAATTGCTGGTTAACTGCGGGGCTGGGAGCCTTTGGGTTTGGCAAATGGGACGGATTTGCGGGGGAGTTGTTTTAGATATAAGGTTTCTCTATGCGACGGAAGAAGGGGGACATTCTCTTTCTACAGAAAAATTTACAAGTCAGCGCCGATGTTGATTTCAGGTTGGTTTGGCAAAGGTTTTACTTTTATGCTATTAACGTTACATGATGGAACTACGGCGCAGTTGTAAATTTGTTCTTCCGAAAGAAATGTCCCCCTTCTTCCTGTGGATTGGAAAACTATAAGAAAAAGAATGATGCCCGCAAATCCTGTCTATGTGACAAATATAAAGGCACCAGAACCTGCAGTTAAAGGGACGCCTCAAAAGCAGCTACGAATCCCATGAACTGGAATAAACATAAAAATACCCTGTTAAATCACTTGATGATAAGGCCGGGTATCTATAGATGAAAAATTAAAGGTTTAGGTGACAGTTTTCCGAAATTTTAAGGTTTAAAATCAGGAAATGTCACCTATATAGTAAAAATTGTTTCTCCAGATACCGGTTTTTTAGAAAAAGCGGTACCTGGAGAAGCAATTTTTGATCTATAGAGACTTTCCGGTATCTGAATATTAAATTTTCAATATATAGGTACCGCAATGGTATCTTTTACGTGAATTTTATTTGCATAGATACCACGGTGGAATTTTTTACGGAATTTTATTTGCATAGATACCACGATGGCATTTTTCCTATGAATTTTGATTATATAGCCCCCATCTTTCATTTATAAATTCATAATGCCTAGATCATATAAAAGCTTCAATAGAACGATTGTTTCACAAAATACCAGCAATGAAATTTTCACTTATTTGCATTGTTAAGTTTCCCAAACATTTATCACTTTACCGTAAACATTCATTACACGCATTACCTTCCGGGAGCACCTTTAACTGCAGGTTCTGGTGCCTTTATATTTATTCAACAGACAGGATTTGCGGAAATATGTTTCTCAATTATATTTTCTCCAGCCAACAGGAAGAAGGGGTACATTTCTTTCGGAAGAACAAATTTGCAACTTGCTCTGGCACTCACAACCCATAGTGAATTGCGTAAACTGAAAAACTTTACTCCACGTACCTGAAACCAACGCCAGAGCTAACTTGTAAATTTTTCTGTAGAAAGAGAATGTCCCCCTTCTTCCGTCGCGTCGAAAAAACTTATATTTAAAACACCCCCGCAAATCCGTCCCACCTGCCAAACCCCAAAGACCCCAGACCACGCCGTTAACCAGCAATTTGTACTGGAAGAAAAACATAATTAACCCCATTCCCCTATTTACATAGTAGGGGAGTGGGGGTATAATCACACCGTAGAACTCACGGAATACGCTGCGGTCGTATTTCATGAAACGAGGTGGTAAAACGATATGATGATATCCGCAAAAAGCAGATATGCACTGCGTGTGATGGTCGATCTTGCGCAGCACAATTCCGGAGAATTCATTCCGGTCAAAGAAATTGCCACAAGGCAGGGCATTTCCCTGAAATATCTTGAAAGTATTATGACCATACTGACAAAAGGGAAGATGCTTGAGAGTGCCAGCGGAAAGGGTGGCGGTTACCGTCTGATCAAACAACCGTCGGAATATAAAGTAATTGAGATCCTTCAACTGATCGAAGGAAATTTAGCTCCGGTGGCGTGCCTGTGTGAAGGTGGGAAAAAGTGCGAGAGCACCGCAGAGTGTACCACACTTCCGTTCTGGCAGGGACTGGAAGCTGTGATCAATGATTACCTTGAGAAGCATACCCTTGAGGATATGATTTCACAGAAGACGCATTCCTGTGAAAGTTAAACAACATGTTTTATATGGAGGAAATACAAATGTCTGAAAAAAATTTATTAGAGATCAAAGATCTGCACGTAAACGTTGAAGATAAAGAAATATTACACGGAGTAAATTTAGAAGTTGGAAAAGACGAAGTGCATGTTCTGATGGGACCGAACGGAACCGGAAAATCCACCCTGGGCTATGCCATCACCGGTCATCCGAAATATGCCATCACATCCGGACAGATCTTTTTTGACGGAGAGGACATCACAGAGATGCCGGTGAATGAGCGTGCCAAAAAGGGAATCTTCCTCTCCTTCCAGAATCCGCTGGAAGTTCCGGGGGTGACATTGAGCGCATTTATCCGTAATGCACTCGAGCAGAAGACCGGAAAGCGTGTCCGTCTGTGGGATTTCAAGAAAAAACTGACCGAGACCATGAAACTTCTTTCCATGGACGAGTCCTATGCAGAACGTGATTTAAATGTCGGCTTCTCCGGTGGTGAAAAGAAAAAAGCAGAAATTCTGCAGATGCTTATGTTAGAGCCAAAGCTTGCAATCCTTGACGAGACCGACTCCGGACTGGATGTGGATGCTGTCCGTACCGTATCAAAGGGCATCCAGCTTTACAAAGAAAAATGCAAGGGAAGCCTTCTGATTATTACCCACAGCACACGAATCTTAGAGTCGTTGCATGTGGATGTCACCCACGTTATGGATGAAGGAAAAGTTGTGAAAAACGGAGATGCTTCCTTAGTAGATGAGATCAACGAAAACGGTTTTGAGGAATTTGAACAGTAAGAAAGGTGCGTGCGAAATGAGAGAAAAGAGTCAGGTAGAAGATATCGACCGCAGCATCTATGATATCCGCGATGAGGAAAAAGATGCATACAGAATGAAAGAAGGTCTGACCCCACAGATCGTGGAGCAGCTTTCCAAAGAAAAGGGCGATCCGGCATGGATGCAGCAGTTCCGACTGGAGTCCTTACAGATTTACAATGAGATGCCGGTTCCGGACTGGGGACCGTCCATTGAGGGACTGGATATGGATCACATTGCAACGTATGTCCGCCCGAATACAAAGATGCAGGGTTCCTGGAAAGATGTGCCGGAAGACATCAAAGAGACGTTTGAGCGTCTGGGAATCCCGCAGGCCGAGCGGAAATCCTTAGCCGGTGTCGGTGCCCAGTACGATTCCGAGCTGGTATATCACAATGTCAAAGACGAGGTTGCCGCACAGGGCGTTGTCTACACCGATATGGAAAGTGCCTTAAAAGGAGAATATGCGGACATGGTACACAAGTATTTCATGAAACTTGTCACCCCGCATGACCATAAGTTTGCAGCACTGCACGGAGCCGTATGGTCCGGTGGTTCGTTCGTCTATGTGCCAAAGGGCGTGCACGTGTCCATTCCGCTGCAGTCTTATTTCCGGTTGAATGCCAAAGGAGCCGGTCAGTTTGAGCATACACTGATCATCGTGGACGAGGGCGCAAGCCTTCATTTCATCGAGGGATGTTCTGCTCCGAAATATAACGTAGCAAACCTGCATGCAGGCTGCGTGGAGCTGTTCGTCAAAAAAAAATGCAAAGCTTCGTTATTCCACCATCGAGAACTGGTCCAAGAATATGTACAACCTGAATACCAAGCGTGCCTCCGTTGAGGAAGGCGGAACGATCGAGTGGGTTTCCGGATCGTTTGGTTCCCATGTGGGCTGCCTGTATCCGATGAGCGTTTTAAAGGGGAGGGTGCCAAAATGGAATTCACCGGTGTCACATTCGCCGGACACGGACAGAATCTGGATACCGGTGCCAAAGTGGTACACGCAGCACCAAACACCAGCTCCTATATGAATACCCGTTCCATCAGCAAGGACGGCGGAATCAGTACCTTCCGAAGCAGCGTGGTTGTGGCAAAGAATGCGAAAGGATCAAAATCCGCCGTATCCTGTCAGTCCCTGATGTTGGATTCCGAGTCCCGTTCCGACACGATTCCGGCAATGGATATCCGCACGAAAGATGCCGCTGTGGGGCATGAGGCAAAAATCGGAAGCATCAGTGACGATGCCGTCTTTTATCTGATGTCACGTGGCATGACCGAGGAAGATGCCAGAGCACTTTTGGTCAGCGGTTTTGCTGACAACGTATCAAAGGAACTTCCAGTCGAATATGCAGTGGAAATGAACAACCTGATTCGTCTGGAGATGAAGGGAAGCATAGGTTAGGAGGACAAACATGACAGAAATGACAATCAATAAACTTCCATCGAAGACCTGGTATTGGTTAAATGTCAACGAGACCAAGCTTCCGTGGGACAAAGAACATACAACAGAACTTCCAGAGGAAACCGTGACTGCTGGTGCTGCAAAAGAAGTGCGTTTTTCCATTACCGGAGAGAGCGCATACAGCAGCAAAACGATTAACATTACAGCACCGGCAGACAAGCAGGTGACCGTATTTATGGATTATCAGACAGCAGAAAAACTTGCGGTAAAGACAAACGTGACCGTCGAGGAAAATGCAACGGTGCGTCTCATACAATTGCAGCATACACAGGAAAGTTCTCTGGTCTACAATCAGATTCAGGGAGAATGTGCAAAAAATGCGCGTGTGGAACTGGTGCAGGTATACCTCGGAAAAGGGGATATCTATTCCGATACGACCATCAACTTAAATGGGGATGGCAGCAGTTTTAAGAGCGATATCGGATATATCGGGCAACATACGCATATTATAGACATGAACGAAGTGGTCAACCATTTTGGAAAACATACCGAAAGTGAAATCAATGTGGGAGGTGCCTTGCGTGACGGGGCAAAGAAAATCTTCCGTGGAACGATCGACTTTAAGACCGGGTCTTCCGATTCTGTGGGAAATGAGCTGGAAAATGTGCTGATGCTCGGAGAAGATGTAGAAAATAAAACCGTTCCGGTCATCTTATGCTCCGAGGAAAATGTCGTGGGAAATCACGGCGCAACCATCGGCGAACTTGATGAGGATACGATGTTTTATTTTGCCAGCCGCGGCATCGACAAAGAACATGCCGAGAATATTATGGCACGAGCCAACATTGATCGTCTGAAAGCGATCATAAAAGATGAGAGCTTCGCCAAAATGATCGATGAAGAACTTGGGGAGGTGTAACATGACCGATTATCGCAAGGACTTTCCGCTGCTTTCGGAAATCGAAGCAGGAGCGGGCGATGGAAAGAAATGGGTCTATATCGACAATGCCGCAACTTCCCAGCGCCCACAGTGTGTCATTGACGCAGAACGCGATTTTTACCTGAAACACAATGCAAATCCACTGCGTGGAAATTATCCGCTGAGTGTGGAGGCAACCGAGCTGTATGAAAATGCCAGAAAAGGTGTGCGTGATTTTATCGGAGCCAAATCCGCGCGGGAAATTATTTTTACAAGAAACACGACCGAGAGTATGAACCTTGTAGCGTACAGTTATGGTTTAACCAATGTAAAAGAAGGGGACGAAATTCTTGTCTCCATCATGGAGCACCACAGCAATCTTCTGCCATGGCAGATGGTCGCCCGACAGACAGGAGCAAAACTGCGGTTTATCGAGTGCCGCCCGGATGGATCTCTCGATCTGGATCAGGTGCGGGAACAGATTACAGAAAAGACGAAGATCGTCGCAATCACACAGGTTTCCAATGTCCTTGGGAGGATCAATCCAATCAAAGAGATCGCGGCCATGGCGCATGAAAAAGATGCCGTGATCGTTGTGGACGGGGCACAGAGCACCCCGCATATGCCAGTCAATGTGCAGGAGCTGGATGCAGACTTTTTTGCATTTTCCGGACACAAAATTTTTGGACCAATGGGAATCGGTGTCTTATATGGAAAGAAAAAATTGTTAAAGAAGATGCCGCCATTTCTTTCTGGAGGTGAAATGATCGATTCGGTCACCCGTGAGAGTGCAAAATACGCAGAACTTCCGCACAAGTTTGAGGCGGGAACCGTAAATGCTGCGGGTGCAATAGCATTGCATGCTGCCATAAAATACGCACAGTCTGTTGGCTTTGACGTGATGCAGGAGCGGGAACTTGCTGTGACAAAGCGTGCGTTTGACGGATTAAAAGAACTTCCACATGTACATGTACTGGGTTCTGATCTGGCAGAAGAACACACCGGAATTCTTACATTTACCATTGATGATGTGCATCCGCACGATGTGAGCGAGATCCTGATTGCCGACGGTATCTGCGTGCGTGCCGGACATCATTGTGCGCAGCCGCTTTTGAATTATCTGGGTATCAGTTCCGCCACACGGGCAAGCTTTATGTTTTACAATACCGAAGAAGAAGCCGATCAATTTGTAGCAAGCATCGCAAGTATAAGGGAGCGAATGGGATATGGAAAATAGAAGTTTTTATAATGAAATCTTAACGGAGCACAACGTGCGCCCGGAGTTCAAGCATGATCTGCCGGATGCGGATATTGTTCTTGAGGGTGTCAACCCGAGCTGTGGGGATGATATTTTCCTGAAATTAAAGACCGATGGCGATACGATCGTAGACGGTGCATTTGTCGGGGACGGATGCGCAATTTCCCAGGCTTCCGCAGATATCATGCTTGGCATGATTGTCGGAAAGAAAAAAGATGAGGCCCTGCAGATGGGGAAAATCTTTATGAAAATGATCAAAGGCGATGCCAGCGAGGAGGAGATTGATTCTCTTGAGGAGGCATCGGCACTCCGCGATATCGCCCATATGCCGGCGCGTGTGAAGTGTGCAGTCCTTGGCTGGAGAACTTTAAAAGAGGCTTTGCTCGGTGAGGATGCGGACGATGATGACGATGAGGATGACGAGTAATAAAGTCGGAGGGTTTTTCATACACATATAGATAAAAATACACGATGCTTCTTATAGGATACGTTACGAATTTTGTGCAGTTTCTGGCTCTGTTAAAATTTTGGAGTCTTAATTGTGGCAAAGCGGAGTAAAATATAAGGAGTGTCGTGTATTTTTTTAGGGGTATAAAATAATATCCTAAAAAGTAGTTGACAGCGTTTGGGAAAGGGTGTATATTCATAACAACAGATAATTCCTACTAAAGAAGTATGAAAATAAGGGATTGAATCAGAGAGAGTAAATTGGAGGATAATAAAATGGCAAATATTTATGAAGGAACATTGGAACTGATCGGACACACACCACTGGTAGAGTTCAAACACATCGAGAAGAAGTTTGGCCTTGAGGCAAGACTTCTTGCAAAGCTGGAGTACTTTAACCCGGCAGGATCTGTTAAGGACCGTATTGCAAAAGAGATGATTGAGCAGGCAGAGAAGGACGGAAAATTAAAACCGGGCTCCACCATTATCGAGCCGACATCCGGAAATACAGGTATCGGACTTGCGGCAATCGCAGCAGCAAAGGGATACCGCCTGATCATCGTTCTTCCGGAGACCATGAGTATTGAGCGTCGCAACATCATTAAGGCATATGGCGCAGAGCTTGTTCTTTCCGACGGAAGCAAGGGTATGAAGGGAGCCATCGCAAAGGCAGAGGAACTTCACAAAGAGATCGCAGACAGCTTCATTCCGGAGCAGTTTGAGAACCCTGCAAACCCTGCAGCACACAAAAAGACAACCGGGCCGGAGATCTGGGAAGATACCGACGGACAGGTCGATGCATTCGTAGCTGGTGTTGGTACCGGTGGAACCATCACAGGTGTTGGAGAGTATCTGAAATCCCAGAACGCGGATGTAAAGATCGTTGCCGTAGAGCCAGAGACATCCGCTGTATTATCTACCGGAAAGGCAGGCCCGCATAAGATTCAGGGTATCGGAGCCGGATTTGTTCCAAACACACTCGATACCAAGGTTTATGATGAAGTAATCCCGGTTTCCAATGAAGACTCTTTCGAGTATTCCAAATATATTGCAAAAGAGGAAGGTGTGCTGGTAGGTATTTCTTCCGGAGCTGCATTAAAGGCAGCCATTGAAGTGGCAAAAAGACCGGAGTTTAAGGGAAAGACTGTAGTTGCCCTTCTTCCGGACAGCGGAGACCGTTATTATTCTACCGATCTGTTCAAGGATTAAGATAAAATTCGGAAAAAGTTCAGACTTTATTTATTCCGTTTTGCGGATGAATCCATTATAATAAAGGCATGTGGAAACCAGAAAGGAAAGTCCATGTGCGGAGAGCTTCATGGAAATTTATTTCCGTGAAGTTCTTTTTATTTAAAACAATTGGGAAAGTTTGTGCTCCGGCGGACTCCCGTGTGGTGGCTCCGGCTGCGGCCTCTCCGATACGCACGAATTAGACAGAATCTTAGAATTTGCGAAAGTGATTGCGTGGCTCTAATTTTGTGTCCGGGCAATGTTTCGACAGCGGCGCGGTTTGTGTCCGTCTACCAAGGATGCGCTCAGAATTTCTAGTCTGCCTAAGCGGAGCACTTCAAAAATTTTATGGCGCCCGCTCCCGGTTATGTCTCCCTACGGACTTTTTTGAATGACCTTAAATAAATGTGGTCGCAAACACGACCCGCGGGCACAGTATTTTGAAGCACTCCGCTAAGGCAGACACGAAATCCTTCGGACGCGTCCTTGGCAGACGGACACAAACCGCGCCGCTGTCGAAACTTGAACGAACATAAATCATCAAAGGAGTCACGCAGTCACTTTCTGCAAATTCTTGATTCTGGATATTGAGTGCGTATCGGAGAGGCCGCAGCCGGAGCCACCACACGGGAGTCCGCCGGAACTAAGAATTTCACAATTATTTATATAGAAAATTACAGGAGAAAAAGAGGAAATAGATATGAACGAATTAAGTAAAGTAGTAAATGCGCAGCTGCAGCAGGCAGCGGAAAACCTTGTCCGTAACCGTCTGATGTCTGATGAATTTTTGGATTTTGTGCAGGAAAATACAAAACCGCTGGATACGCTGATGGCATATTACAAGTGCGCAATCATGGAAGTAGAAACGAAGTTTAAAGTGTTAAACGAACAATTTTCGCTGGAATATGACCGTAATCCGATCGAGTCCATCAAGACACGTGTGAAATCGCTGGACGGAATCGTGCGCAAAGTGCGCCGGAAAAATATTCCGTTGACGCTTTCGGCGATTGAACAGAACATCAATGATATAGCAGGAATCCGGGTTGTGTGCTCTTTCCCGGAAGATATCTATCTGCTGGCAGACTGCCTGCTTCAGCAGGATGATATCCGTCTGATCGAACAGAAAGATTATATCAAGCATCCGAAGGAAAACGGATACCGCAGCCTGCATCTGATCGTTGCAGTACCGATTTTTTTACAGAATGAGAAACGGGAAATGAAAGTTGAAGTACAGCTTCGCACCATTGCCATGGATTTCTGGGCGAGTCTGGAGCACAAAGTGCGGTACAAAAAGAATGTTCCGGCAGATGAAACCGAGCGTCTGGCACAGGAACTGAGCGAATGTGCACAGATCAGTGCAGATCTGGACCAGCGGATGCAGAATATCCGTACCCGCCTGGCAGATGCGGAATTACAGCATCCACAGAAACAAAAGAAAGATGAACAGATCCTTCTGGAGGTACTGGGACTGTAATGCCGCTGGTGCTCACAGGTAAGCATGAGAACGGTAACTTCTTTATGCACTGTGCTCCCATGGACGTACTTTCAGATGGACACCGCGGCTGTCGGCGATGCGCTGACACGCCTTAATGTCTTCTTCCGGAAGAATATCCACGATCGACAGCTGCGTGTGTGGGATAAGTTTTCCACATTCCTCTGCAAAATCAAGCATTGCCTCATAAGCATGAGGGAAGGATGGGCGGGTTACTTTTTCATACTTTTCTGCAGTTGCCTCATTTAAGCTGATGGAGATACTATCTACCACTTCTGCCAGCTGTGGTACAATGTCACGTTTATAATACAGGTTTCCCAGACCATTGGAATTGACACGGATCGGGAGACTTGTTTTTTCTTTGACATATCTGGCACTGGCGATCAGATTCTCCAGTGCGCAGGTCGGTTCCCCATAGCCACAGAAAACAAATTCTTTGTAACCGGTGAAATCAAAGGCATCAATTGCGGCAATAATCTCACTTAAAGAAGGCTCTGCTTTGTGCCAGAGGGTATCCGCATCACCCACACCATCAAACTGTTTACGGATACAGAACGTACAGTTGCAGTCACATTTGTTTGTGATATTTGCATATACCTGATCATTATACACATATAAAATTTTTGCCATAACAATTCCTTCTTTCTATCGTATGGATTCATCAATTGCGAAATTCGTTTCCGGGTTTTTCGTTTTTACACGTTTGAATCTGCAATCAGGTCAATAAGAAATTTCTCGAAATTAACGCCATCGCGTCCCGGCGTATTTTCTTTCATGGTATCCCCGATACTGTGGGATAAGAATTTCCCTGCAAGCAGAATCGCATCTTCCGTGCACATGCCCTTTGTGCGGCAGCCACACAATACAGAGGCAAACAGATCCCCGGTTCCGGAAAAACTCCGGTCAAAAAACGGCGATTCGTGCCGGTAAATTTCATTTGCAGTGGCAGCAATATTATAAATGACGGGATGTTTTTCATCACGGCATTTGACACCGGTGATCACGACATCCTGTGGGTGTGAGGCTTTTTTTTGCAGCCGCAGTGCCACATCTTCTGCCAGCTTCAGCAGATCCGTGTTTGTCCTGCAATGAAGTAAGGCATCTTCCGGGATGTCTGCCAGCAGACAGGCTTCCGTCAGATTCGGTGTGATCACGTCTGCTTCAAGCGTCAGTTCTTTCATTCCATTTAACAGCCCCGGAGTAAAAAACGGATAAGCATTTCCGTCATCCCCCATAACAGGGTCAACCAGAAGAAGCGTATGTTCTTCCCGAAAATAGCGGATGAAATCAAGCACCTGCGAAATCTGTTTCGCCCCGGTCAGAAATCCGCTGTAGATGGCATCAAAATGTGCGTTATTTTTCCCCCAGGCATCGATATAGTCCGGTAACATAGCGGTCAGATCGGTACAGTGATAACAGGGATAACCGGTCTGGCCGGTCAGTACGGCTGTTGCAACCGGACAACACTGCACGCCCAGCGCGGATAATACCGGAATCGCTGCCGTGAGCGAACACTTTCCGAAACCGGACAGATCATGGATAACAGCTGCTTTTTTCATGGAAAACCTCCGAATTGGTGAAAATAGTTCTTTGTATCCTAGTATAGTGCGATCTATCGGTGTGTATATATCCAAAATGGGAAAAAAATATAAATCCAGTCTGCAAAAAATCATAGACAACCATTTGTGTTTTGATAAAAATAACGGAAAAAGCAAGGTTTTGCTGGACAAATATAGTAAAAAGTAATAAAATTATAAGCATATAGGGGTAGTGTTTATACGAAAATCATAATAAGGAGTGCGTTTATGGAACTGATTTACACAAATGATTTATGCACCGGATGCAACAAATGCGTGCGGGGCTGTCCTGTACTTACGGCAAATATTGCAACGCAGGAAGGTTATGTAACGGTAGACCCGGACAAATGTATTGCATGTGGGGAATGCTTTGATGTCTGCCCACATGAAGCGAGAGACTATTATGATGATACGGACCGCTTCTTTGAAGACCTTGCATCGGGAAAGAAAATTTCCGTGATACTGGCACCGGCATTTCTGGCAAATTATCCCAAAGAATACCAGCGTGTGCTGGGATATTTAAAGAGTAAGGGAGTCAACCATATCTGCAGTGTATCGTTCGGTGCGGATATCACAACCTGGGGATATCTGAAATACATTACGGAACACAAATTTTTCGGGGGCATTTCCCAGCCGTGTCCGGCAGTAGTCACCTATGTGGAAAAATATATACCGGAGCTGATTCCGCGTCTGATGCCGGTACACAGTCCGATGATGTGTACTACTATTTATATGAAAAAATACATGCAGGTCACAGATGAAATTGCTTTCATCAGTCCGTGTATTGCCAAAAAATTAGAGATTACCGATCCAAATTGCGACGGATATGTTTCTTATAATGTAACTTTTGAAAAGATGATGAAGTATATCGGAAACGATTATGAAGGATGTGAACCATATACCGATGAACTGGAATATGGACTGGGGTCTTTGTATCCGATGCCTGGTGGATTGAGGGAGAATGTAGAACATTTTCTTGGAAAAGAGCAGGTAGTGCGTCAGGTAGAAGGCGAGCATGAGGCCTATGAATATCTGCGTTCCTATGCAAAACGCATTCAGCAGAATAAAGAACTTCCGTTTATGGTAGATATCTTAAATTGCGCGAAGGGCTGTCTCTACGGAACTGCCACAGATCCGAAACGGGGAACGGATGATGTCATGCTGACAATCGCAAAACTGCGGAACAGCAAAACCAGTGCAAAACAGGGGAAGGCACACTTTGGCAGGAAGAGCAAAAGCAGGAGTCCGTGGGCAGATACACTGACACCGGAGGAACGTTTGAAAAACTTCATGGACGCTTTTGGGAAGCTGAACATCAACGATTTTATGCGCAGCTACACCAACCGTGCAGTACATATTGAGGAACCGTCCGAACAGGAGAAGAACCGCCTGTTTGCAGAAATGAAAAAAGATACCTATGAGGAACAGCACAGGGACTGCGAATCCTGTGGATATTCAAGCTGCACCAACATGGTACGTGCCATCCACAATGGAGTCAACGTAAAAGAAAACTGTGTGCACTATGTGCGGGGCATGGCAGAGGAAGAGACAAAAAAGATTGCAGAACTTCGCGATCAGGAGCGGACGGAACAGGAAATCCGCCAGCAGAAGATTACAGATATCACAGACCGGTTTATTACCCTGAGTGATAACATTGCAGAACTGAATACGGCAAACGAGGAATCTGCAAATGAAGCAACCAATCTGGCACAGTATATTCAGGATATTTCCCGCCTGTGCGACGAACTGAATGAGTCCATCCGTATTATGTCGGATTTCATCAGTGTATATAAAAAGAGCAATGAAGATATTTCTGCCATTGCAGGGCAGACAAATCTGCTTTCACTCAATGCCTCCATTGAGGCGGCGCGTGCCGGTGAGAACGGAAGAGGCTTTGCAGTGGTAGCGGAGGAAATCCGTACACTGTCTGATTCCACGAAGGATCTTCTGACACAGAACGACCAGAAAGCCGAGGCAATTCTTCCAAAGATTACACAGAGTATGGATTCAATCAAAGATCTGGTAGAAAGCATGAATACCATGACACAGAAAGTGTCAACGATTGCCGCAAACACGGAAGAAATTTCTTCCCAGACGACCTATGTACAGAATATGACAGAAGAAATGCGGGATGAGGTGAAAGAACTGTAGATGAAAAAGGATGCGTATTACACATCCGGACAATTTGCAAAAAAAGCACATGTGACACTTCGCGCGATCCGGTATTATGATAAACAGAATATTTTAAAGCCAAGTGCACGGACTGCCGCAGGAGCGCGGCTGTATACGGATGCAGATCTGGCAAAACTCCAGCAGATCCTTTTATTAAAATATCTGGGATTTTCGCTGGAAGATATCCGGGAGATGACACTTGCTGCGGCAGACCAGCAGTATCTTCTCGAATCCATGCGGATACAGAAGAAGCTGCTGCGGCAGAAAATGGACGAAATGCAGGCGATGGATGAGGCAATTGACCGCACCATAGAAGCCATCCAGACGGAACAGGCGATTGACTGGAACAGTATGCTGGATCTGATCCATCTGACGGCAGTGGAACGAAGCCTGAAAAACCAGTACCAGAATGCGGCAAATATTTCCGCCCGGATTCGCCTGCACAGGGAGTATTCCGTCAATCCGCAGGGGTGGTTTCCGTGGATTATGCAGCAGTGTAATCTGCAGCCGGGGATGCGGATTCTGGAGCTCGGCTGTGGAAATGGAGCACTCTGGACCGAAAACAGGGAACAACTGCCTGCGGATCTTTGGGTCGTTCTCTCGGACAAATCGGAAGGAATGCTAAAGGATGCACAGCGTGCACTGGGAGAGGACAGCCGCTTTTCCTATAAAAAATTTGACTGCGAAGAAATTCCTTATGAGGAGGGAATGTTTGATCTTGTGATCGCGGATCATGTGCTGTTTTACTGTGAAAATATCCCACAGGTGCTTGCAGAATGCAGGAGAGTCTTAAAAGATGAGGGACGTTTTTTGTGCAGTACTTATGGAAAGCAGCATATGTGGGAAATTACCGATCTGGTGCAGAAGTTTCATAAAGAAATCGTTTTATCAGCGGAGGTGCTGTATGAGCGGTTCGGGCTTGAAAACGGAGAAAATCTGTTAGCACCGTATTTTCCGGAAATTCAGATGCGAAGATACGAGGATGCGATTGAAATAGCGGAAGCAGAACCGCTGATTTCCTATATTCTTTCCTGTCACGGAAACCAGAACCAGCTGCTTTTGAACCAGTACAAAGAGTTCCGGGAATTTGTTTCTGCCCGTGTGGCAGATGGATTTCATATCACAAAAGATGCAGGGATCTTCCTGTGCAGAAAATAGTTTGAAAATCTATAAAAAAGACTTGAAGGTGACCTAGCGTCACCTTTTATAATGCAATCAAATAGAAAAATTGGAAACTCACACAGGAGGAAAAGTACATGACTATTATTGTAACGGGTGGTGCCGGTTTCATCGGCAGCAACTTTATCTTCTATATGTTAAAAGAACATCCACAGGATCGCATCGTATGTCTGGATTCCCTGACCTATGCGGGCAATTTGTCCACGCTCGCACCGGTGATGGAGCAGCCAAATTTTCGTTTTGTCAAATTGGATATCTGCGATCGACCGGGAGTATACAAACTTTTTGAGGAAGAAAAACCGGATGTCATCGTCAATTTCGCGGCAGAGTCCCATGTGGATCGTTCCATCGAGAATCCGGAAGTCTTTTTGCAGACCAATATTATCGGTACGTCTGTGCTGATGGATGCATGCAGGAAGTATGGCATTTCACGTTATCATCAGGTGTCCACAGATGAGGTATACGGTGATCTGCCGTTGGACCGCCCGGATCTGTTTTTCCACGAGGATACGCCGATCCATACCTCCAGTCCTTACAGCACTTCCAAGGCATCTGCGGATCTGCTTGTTATGGCATATCACAGAACGTACGGCCTGCCGGTGACGATCAGCCGCTGTTCCAACAACTACGGCCCGTACCAGTTCCCAGAAAAACTCATTCCGCTTATGATCGCAAATGCGCTGGCAGATAAGCCGCTTCCGGTATACGGAGAGGGACTCAATGTGCGCGACTGGCTGTATGTCGAGGATCACTGTAAGGCGATTGACCTGATCCTGCGCAACGGAACCGTCGGAGAAGTCTACAATATCGGCGGACACAATGAGATGAAAAATATTGATATCGTAAAACTCATCTGTGAATATCTTGGCAAGTCGGAGAGTCTGATCGAGCATGTGCAGGACAGAAAAGGACACGATATGCGCTATGCCATCGATCCGACAAAGATCCACAACGAGCTGGGCTGGCTGCCGGAGACGATGTTTAAAGATGGTATCCGCCTGACCATCCAGTGGTATCTGGATCATAAGGAATGGTGGGAGAACATCGTAAACGGGGAATACCAGAATTATTACAAAGAAATGTACGGAAAGAAAGGCTTATAAATATGAAAGTATTCGTGACAGGCGTTGCCGGACAGCTGGGACATGACGTGGTAAACGAACTGACAAAGCGCGGACATCAGGCAGTCGGTTCGGATATTGCACCGACACTGGAATCCTGTGCATCGTATGTGCCGCTGGACATCACCGATGCGGCAGCGGTGGAACAGACAATCATGCAAGTACAGCCGGATGCCATCGTGCACTGTGCGGCATGGACCGCTGTGGATGCTGCGGAAGATGAAGAAAATCAGGCAAAAGTCAGAGCTATCAACGTAGATGGAACGAAACATATTGCGGAAGCGGCAAAAAAAGTAGATGCCAAAATGGTCTATATCAGCACAGACTATGTGTTTGACGGACAGGGCGAGACTCCGTGGGAGCCGGACTGCAAAGCATACGCACCGCTTAACGTATACGGACAGACGAAACTTGGCGGGGAACTGGCAGTAGCACAGACACTCGGGAAGTATTTCATCGTGCGTATCGCATGGGTGTTTGGATTAAACGGAAAAAATTTTATCAAAACCATGTTGCAGGTAGCGAAAAATCACCCGCAGGTGCGCGTGGTAAATGACCAGATCGGCACACCAACCTATACTTACGATCTGGCAAGACTGCTTGTTGACATGATGGAAACCGAAAAATATGGTTATTACCACGTAACAAACGAGGGTGGTTACATCTCCTGGTACGATTTCACGAAAGAAATTTATCGGCAGGCAGGGCTTTCTACCGAAGTGCAGCCCGTGACAACCGCGGAATACGGTCTGTCAAAGGCAGCGCGTCCGTTTAACAGCAGACTGGAAAAAAAGAAGCTGAAAGAAAATGGATTTACACCGCTTCCAACCTGGCAGGACGCACTGGGGCGGTATCTGCAGGAATTAAAGCGACAGGGGGAACTTTAAGATGAAGGGAATTATATTGGCAGGCGGCGCAGGTACACGGCTGTATCCGCTGACGATGGTAACCAGTAAACAATTGCTTCCGGTATATGACAAACCGATGATTTATTATCCGCTGTCTACACTGATGCTGGCAGGCATCCGCGATATTTTAGTTATTTCCACGCCGGAAGATACCCCGAGATTTGAGGCACTTCTGGGGGATGGAAATCAGTTCGGGCTTCATCTGTCCTACAAAGTGCAGCCGTCTCCGGATGGACTCGCACAGGCATTTTTGCTTGGAGAGGAATTTATCGGAGAGGATGCCTGCGCCATGGTACTTGGTGACAACATTTTCTATGGAAACGGATTCGGAAAAATTCTGCGCAATGCCGCAAAGGATGCACAAGAGGGACAGGCAACCGTCTTTGGCTATTATGTCAACGATCCGGAGCGTTTCGGTGTCGTGGATTTCGATGCGAACGGAAAAGCGGTATCCATCGAGGAAAAACCGGCACAGCCAAAGAGCAACTATGCCGTGACCGGACTGTATTTCTATCCGGCAGGCGTGAGCAAAATGGCAAAACAGGTGCAGCCATCTGCCCGCGGCGAACTGGAGATCACCACCTTAAACGACATGTATCTGCAGCAGAAAAACCTAAATGTACAGCTGCTCGGCCGTGGCTTTGCATGGCTGGATACCGGAACGATGGACAGCCTGCTGGATGCGGCGGCATTTGTGCAGATGATTGAGCACCGGCAGGGTGTGACCATTTCCGCACCGGAAGAAATTGCATATATCAATCAGTGGATTGATAAAGAAAAACTGCTTGATTCTGCGATACGCTATGGGAAGAGCCCGTATGGAGAGCATTTAAAAGCAGTCGCAGAAGGCAGAGTGAAATATTAAAATCAGCGTAACTATTCAGAACCCCTCAGAATTACGAAATCAGAATCGTTATGTTACATAAAGAGGCTGATTTCGAATTCTGAGGGAGCTTGAATAGAGTTCCCTCCCCATATATGAGCAAAATTAGCTGCGTTAGCAGCGAGAAAGCACGTGAAGCGTGCGTTTTTGCGAATATATGGGGAGGGGGTTCTGAATAGTAACTATTCAGCATGAAAGAGGGAAAACAGTGGGACAGATAACAGTTTAAAAAAAATGTCGGTGGCATCGAAGGGCTGTGTGTGATTACACCGGCCGTACACGGGGATGCCCGCGGATACTTTATGGAGACCTACAATGAACGGGAAATGAAAGAAGCCGGATTTGACATCCAGTTTGTACAGGATAACCAGTCCATGTCCGTCAAAGGCGTACTTCGCGGACTACATTTCCAGATCAACTATCCGCAGTGCAAACTCGTCCGTGCCGTGCGCGGAAGCGTATTTGATGTGGCAGTGGATCTTCGCGAAGGTTCCGTAACCTATGGAAAATGGTACGGAGTGGAACTTTCCGAGGAAAACAAAAAGCAGTTTCTGATTCCGGAAGGCTTTGCGCATGGCTTCCTTGTCCTGTCCGACGAGGCAGAGTTCTGTTACAAAGTCAATGACTTCTGGCATCCGAACGACGAGGGCGGCCTGGCATGGAATGACCCGGCAATCGGTATCCGGTGGCCGGATGTGCAGGGGGAGTATCAGGGAACCCCATCGGCGGAAGGATATTGTATGGCAGATGGGACACCGCTGACACTTTCGGAGAAAGACCAGGAGTGGCCGGGGCTGGAGAAAAAATAGAATATGGATAGAAAAAGGTGTCTTGAAAAGAGACACCTTTTTTATTGTTTCGTTTTTTCGGGAAAAATTGTATAATAAAGATGGAATAGGAAAAGATAGAAGGAATATCTGGGAGAGGGAACGCATATGACCGTAAATGTAGCGATTGGAGTACAGGATTTTTCCACGATTATTGAAAATCAATATTTTTATGTAGATAAAACCGCTTTCTTAAAAGAATGGTGGGATAGTGGAGACAGTGTGACATTGATTACAAGACCCAGACGCTTTGGAAAAACACTAACGATGAGCATGACAGAGCAGTTTTTTTCCCTCGACTATGCAGATCGGCCGGATTTGTTTGAAAATCTGGAAATCTGGAAGGATGAGAAGTATCGCAAACTGCAGGGGACGTATCCAGTCATTAGTTTGTCATTTGCACGGATTAAAGAGCGTGATTATGAGAAAACCAAACAGAAGATGTGCGAAATTTTAAGGAATATCTATATAAAGTTTTCTTATGTGAAAGATTATAAAAAAATGACAGAGGCAGACCGGGCATATTATGATCGCATGATGTCTGATAATATAAGAGAAACGGATGCAACTTCATCATTATACCAGTTGTCAGATTTCCTCTATAGATATTATGGCAAAAAAGTAATCATTCTGCTGGACGAATATGACACACCTATGCAGGAAGCCTTTGTGGATGGCTATTGGGATGAACTGGTATCATTTACAAGAAGCCTGTTTAATTCAACGTTTAAAACGAATCCGGCACTGGAACGTGGAATCATGACTGGAATTACCAGAGTGAGTAAAGAGTCCATATTTTCCGATTTGAATAATTTAAAAGTGGTTACTACCACATCGGATGAATATGCAACGACATTTGGATTTACCGAACCGGAAGTGTTTGAGGCATTAGAGAAATGTGGACTGAGTGGCGAAAAAAAAGAGGTAAAAAGATGGTACGACGGATTTATATTCGGAACACATAAGGATATCTATAATCCATGGTCCATCCTGAATTATCTGGATTCACAGCAATACACAACCTATTGGGCCAATACCAGTGCAAATAGTCTGGTTGGCAAATTAGTCCGAGAAGGAAACCGGGATATCAAAGAAAAATTTGAAAAGCTGTTATGCGGGGAATGCATCTGGACGGAAATCGATGAGCAGATCGTATATAATCAGTTGAACGGAAGTGAGGAGGCCGTCTGGAGTCTGCTGCTTGCAAGTGGTTATTTAAAAGTCCTGTCCTATGAAAGTTATCTGGATATTGGGGAGCGTTTTGCACCAAGATATCAGCTTGCGCTTACCAATCTGGAAGTGAAGATCATGTTTCAAAGGATGATCCATGACTGGTTTGTACCTGTGAAGTCAGAGTACAATGATTTTGTAAAAGCAATGTTTCTAGGGGATGTGGATGCAATGAATGAATACATGAACCGTGTCGCATTGCAGACATTCAGCTATTTTGATACCGGGGACAGAGCTTCCGGAGCCGAGCCGGAGCGCTTTTATCATGGATTTGTACTCGGACTGCTGGTGGATTTACAGGGCAGCTATTATGTAAAATCCAATCGTGAGAGCGGTTTTGGAAGATATGATGTTATGCTGGAACCCAAAAATCCGGGAAAAGACCCAGCAGTGATTCTGGAATTTAAAGTACGGAGCACAAGAAAAGAAAACAGTCTGGAAGAAACCGCACAGTCGGCACTTGCACAGATTAAGGATAGAAAATACAGCGAAGAACTGAAGGAAAAAGGAATTGCAGGAGAGCAGATCAAAGAGTATGGATTTGCATTTGAAGGAAAGAATGTGCTGATTGTGGATTGACTTGGAATGTGAATTGCCTTATAAGTTTAAAATTTAAAATCAGGCATGGTGTGTGAAAGGAGAAAAAATGGGACTTTATGTAAATCCTGGGAATGAAGAATTTGATAGAGCAACGAAGTCGAAAATATATGTAGATAAAACGGGAATGATTTCTTTTATCAATCAGAATTTAAATACAGAGCATCAGAATATCTGCGTAAGCCGCCCACGTCGTTTTGGCAAATCCATTGCTGCCAATATGCTTGTGGCATATTATAGCAGAGGATGTAATTCCAAAGAGTTGTTTGAAAAATTAAAAATAGCAGGAGATGCCGGTTTTGAAGAACATTTAAACAAATATAATGTGATACATTTGAACATGCAGCAGTTTTTGGGACGTACAAAAACCATTGACGAGATGTTAGAACTTCTAACTCGGAAAGTGACGCGTGAATTGAAACGTGAATTCTCGGATGTCACATATTATGAAGAAGATCTCGTATCTGTCATAGAAGAAATATATTCCCAGACGCACAGCTTTTTTATATTTATTATAGATGAATGGGACTGTATCTTCCGGGTAAAAGGAAATGATACTGATGCACAGAAAATTTATCTGAACTTCCTGAGGGATTTATTAAAAAACCAGCCATACTGTGTACTGGCATATATGACAGGAATTCTTCCGATAAAGAAGTATGGGGAACACTCTGCACTTAACATGTTCGATGAATACTCCATGACAAATCAGCGGGAACTTGCTGAATTTACAGGGTTTACCGAGCAGGAAGTGCAGGAACTCTGCCCAGCGTATGATATGCCATACGAGAAAATGAAACAATGGTATGATGGTTATGATTTGAAAGGCATACAGATCTACAATCCAAGATCCGTTGTGATGTCACTTCTGGGACATGATTTTGACAGCTACTGGACAAAGACAGAGACCTATGAGGCGTTAAAAAAATATATCCAGATGGATATGTACAATTTAAAAGAACTTGTAACAAAACTCATAGCAGGAAGTTCTGTTGCAATAAATCCGGATAAATTTCAAAATGATATGACAACCTTTGCAAGTGCGGATGATGTGCTGACGCTTCTTGTGCATCTGGGATATCTGACTTATGATTTTGATACCCGTACGGTTCATATTCCCAATCAGGAAGTGCAGAAAGAGTTTATCAATTGCATAGAGGATGGCGGTTGGGAACCGGTCATGGATGCTATTCGGAAATCAGAAGAACTTTTAAATGCAACGATTTCCGGTGATGAGGATACCGTTGCCAGGATAATAGAACATGTACATCAGGAGAATACATCCATACTTGCCTACAATGATGAAAATTCACTGGCATGTGTCATCTCGCTGGCATACTATTCTGCAAAAAAGAACTACGTGATTTATCGTGAACTTGTAGGCGGCAAAGGCTTTGCAGATCTGGTGTTCATACCGCGAAAGACAACGCAGGCTCCGGCGATAGTGGTTGAACTGAAAAGGAATCAGACGGCAGATGCTGCAATTGATCAGATCAAAAGAAAAGAGTATGTGCAAAGTCTGAAAGATTACAGGGGAGAAGTGTTGTTGGTAGGAATTAATTATGAAAGTAAAGATTCGGATGGAGAAAATTATAAAAAACATTTTTGTAAAATAGAAAGGGTGACGATTGCTGCGGGTGGTGGAACTGGAAACTTATGCAGAAAATAATTTAGATTTTGTAGATTGAAGTATAAGATGTCATGCTTGATGAAAGTGTTTGAAAGAAGGACGAGGTGCGGATATTGAAGAAACCATTGCCGATTGGAATTGAAAATTATAAGGAAATCATCGATAAAGATTACTACTATGTAGATAAGACACGGATGATAAGAGATCTTTTGGAAAGAGGCAGTAAGGTAAATCTTTTTACAAGACCACGCCGGTTTGGCAAAACGCTCGCACTCAGTATGCTGAAAGCATATTTTGAGACGGGAACGGATCATTGTCATTACTTTGAGGGAATGAAGATTATGCAGGAGAAAAAGTATATCTGTCAGATGGGGCAGTATCCAGTCATATTCCTTTCCTTAAAGACGGCAAAACAGCCGAATTTTCAGATGGCATATGAATGCCTGCTGGAACAGATTTCCTTAGAATATGAGCGGCATGCATATGTACTTGATTCAGATATGATTTTACAGGAAGATAAAGCAAAATATACTGCGATTATGAACCGATCCGCAGAGCCAAGCGGGTATGCTACTGCATTGGCTTTTTTATCAGGATGTTTAAAAAAATATCATAATAAGAACTGTATTATTTTACTGGACGAATATGATGTCCCATTGGAAACAGCTTATTTTAGAGGATTTTATGACCAGATGGCTGATTTTATACGTTCTTTGTTTGAATCCGCATTGAAAACAAATGATAATCTGGAATTCGCCGTTATCACGGGGTGCTTGAGAATCAGCAGGGAAAGTATTTTTACAGGTTTAAATAATTTAGAAGTGAATTCTGTCTTGAATGATAATTTTGCGGACTATTTTGGATTTACACAACAGGAAGTGAAGGCTATGCTGGATTTTTATGGCATAAAGGAAAAGTTGGCAGAGGCAAAACACTGGTATGACGGATATCTGTTTGGAAATAAAGAAGTTTATAATCCGTGGAGCGTGATTAACTATGTCAAGACAGCAGTTACGAATACGGTGGCATTTCCAAAGCCGTATTGGTCGAATACATCTTCCAACACGATTGTCCGTGAACTGGTGGAGTCCGCAGACGAAAGGGTAAAAGTAGAAATAGAAAAGCTGATTGCAGGAGAAACCATTGAAAAACCGGTACATGAAGACATTACCTATGAAGATGTATACCGGACACAGGATAATTTGTGGAATTTTTTATTCTTTACCGGATATTTAAAGACCGTGTCGCAGCGGATGGAAGGAAATACCATCTATCTTACAATGGCAATCCCAAATGAAGAAGTCCGTTACATTTATCAAAATACAATCCGGGAGTGGTTTGAACAAAAACAGAAAAAATATGATGTCGGGATTTTATATGATGGATTAAAAAGTGGAGAATGTGAACAGATAGAAAGTTTCATTAACAGTCAGCTGATGGCAAGTATCAGTTATTATGATGATGCGGAAAAATTTTATCATGGATATATGATAGGCATTCTGAGTCAGATGACAGGTTATGAGATCCAGTCAAATAAAGAACAGGGAAATGGCAGACCGGATATTGTATTAAAACCTTTTTCGCCAAAGCAGCCGGCAATCATATTGGAATTAAAGCGTGCGCACAAATTCACCCAGATGGAAGGATTATGTGATGCGGCATTAGAACAGATGGAAGAGAAAAGATATGACGCGGAGCTTGTAGAGGAGGGGTATCAGATCATCTTGAAGTATGGAATCTGTTTTTGCAGAAAAAATTGTATGGTGAAGATTGGAAATCACTGATGCAGATCCCAAAGGAACTTGATCCATATGTCAATGATTATAAAATGGAAGTTTTCGAGATAGCATGGCTTACGGACAAACAGATTGAAATGTTTAAAAGTGATTTCAAAGTCGTGGCACGTTAAGAGGCGGTTGTGATGGGGCTGTGGTTCGGATATTAGAAAAAATTAGAAAATTTTAAAATTAATGCTAAAGTATTCCAAACCCCGTCCGATATATATAATAAGTAAACAAGATAACAATTGTTTCTTAAAAATCGGATGGAATTCGAAGCGGAGCGTACGGCCACATAGGAAACTGTCACAAACAAATCAAATTGCAGCATGGAAGCTGCACTTAATTCAAGGAGGAAATTAATTATGGTAGTACAACACAATCTTACAGCGATGAACGCTAATCGTCAGTTAGGCATCACAACAAGTGCTCAGGCAAAATCTTCAGAGAAATTATCTTCTGGTTACAGAATCAACCGTGCAGGTGATGATGCAGCAGGTCTTAAAATTTCTGAGAAGATGAGAAGCCAGATCCGTGGTCTTGACAAAGCTTCTTCCAATGCGCAGGATGGTATCTCTTTGATCCAGACAGCTGAGGGCGCATTAAGCGAGTCCCACTCTATCTTACAGCGTATGAATGAGTTAGCAGTTCAGGGTGCTAATGATACAAATGAGTCAATCGACCGTGATGCTATCAATGAAGAGTTAGATGCTTTGACATCAGAACTTGATCGTATTGCTTCTACTACACAGTTCAACAAACAGAACTTATTAGATGGCAAATTCGAGTCCAAGAACTTACAGGTTGGAGCAAACTCTGATCAGAAGATTTCTATTTCTATTGGTAACATGAATGCATCTGCTTTAGGCTTACACAATATTTCTGGAACAACTTCACAGGCTCAGACAGGTAAGAAGGTAACCGGCTTTACATTTGGCAAGTATTCAACAACGACTATTGCGGACTCTAAGTTTTCTGTGCAGGCAACTAGTGCAATTGCAAGTTTACAGGCGATTGCTTCTAATGAGGCAGATTCTGCAGGATATATGAGACAATTAGATATGGCAACTGGTAGTGCATATTATTTGGATGCAGATAATGCCAAGTATTCTACTGCAAGTGCTGCTATGGGTGCAGATTTATCTAATATGAAAGCTACAATTTCTGATGCAATTACTGCAAATGCAGCTACATACGCAGATGTAGAAAACGTAACTGCAGATAAGGCAACGGTTGGTAAGGGAACAACACTTACCAAGCCGAATGTAAGTGATTATGCAAGCGCAAATGCAACAATTGATGCAGTTCAGAAAGCTATCAATTCAGTTTCTTCACAGAGATCTGCACTTGGTGCATTACAGAACAGATTAGAGCATACAGTATCTAACCTGGATAACGTATCTGAGAACACATCTTCTGCTGAGTCCCGTATCCGTGATACAGATATGGCTGATGAGATGGTTCAGTATAGCAAGAATAATATTCTTGCACAGGCAGGACAGTCTATGCTTGCTCAGGCGAACCAGTCTACACAGGGTGTATTATCACTGTTACAGTAATTAGAGCTTCTAATTTAAAAATAAGAATAAAAGAGTTGGCTTTGCCAACTCTTTTATTTTAAAGAAATAGAGGATTCCGAATGCAGGATAAAATAGTAAATTTATATGACAGATTAAAAGTAATATCAGCTGATTTCTTAGATTATCAGAAACGGAATGATTTCATGCCGATCCGGGAATGCCTAAATGAGATTCAGGAATTTGCAGTTTGGTTTATGGGGGAAAAACAATTAGATATAGATGACCAGACCTGGCAGAAATTAAATAAAAGGCTTTTGGATACCCTTGGTGATATTGTG
>ENA-OQKL01000042-OQKL01000042.1-human-gut-metagenome-genome-assembly--contig:-NODE-42-length-41784-cov-3.335526_pt1 | contig 41784 bp, 43 predicted proteins | sample MGYA00242779_ERZ504800 | MGnify/ENA primary metagenome ERZ504800 (study PRJEB26092, sample SAMD00036410) | human gut metagenome | host: Homo sapiens | study: EMG produced TPA metagenomics assembly of... | reverse complement strand
GAAAAACAGCGCGCTTTCTTTTTCTTCATGGGTCACCTCACAAAACGACATAGCCGCTGCCGACGCGCGTCGTGATGAAATCGGTCAGGCCGATGCCGGAAAGCTTCTTACGCAGGCGGGTCATGTTGACGGTCAGCGTGTTTTCTTCAATGTACAGGTCGTATTCCCAAAGGCGTGTCATGAGCGTTTCGCGGCTGACGACCTTGCCGCGGCTTTCCATAAGCGTCTGTAAAATGCGGAACTCATTGCGCGTGAGCTGCACCTTTTGGCCGTCGTGCGTCACGGTCTCATCGTTCAGATTCAAGACCGCGCCGCCACGCTCAATGACCGGCACACGGTCGCCGAGGTCGTAAGTGCGGCGCAAAACGGCGCGAATTTTTGCCATAAGCACGGAGGGGTCGAACGGCTTTGCGATAAAATCATCGCCGCCCATGTCTACCGCCATCAAAATATTCATATTTTCCGACGCGCTGGAGACGAAAATGATCGGCACGGCGGATATTTTTCGGATCTCGCTGCACCAGTGGTAGCCGTTAAAAAACGGCAGGGTGATGTCCAAGAGGACAAGATGCGGGTCGAAATCCGTAAATTCGCGCAGAACATCGCGAAAATCGCGGACACAGCGCGGGGTAAGCCCCCAAGATTCGATGATGCGGCTGACCTCACCCGCAATAGCCTCATCATCTTCAACAATCAAAATTCTGTGATTTTCCATAGTATCTCCAATTTACAAATTGTTAGCCTCACTTCTCTCCGAGTACCCGCTTCAAAAACGCCGCCGAGCGCTCCATGCATTTCAGCTGCTCTATGGAGCCGAAATGTTCTGCCGCAAAGCTGCCGGTGTAACCGGAGTCAAGCAAAACACGCATCATTTTTTCAATGGGCAGATTGCCATCGCCTACCGCCACGGGATACAGCTTGCGGTTTGCGACCGTGACGCACGGACTACCGGCGTTTTCCGTAAACGCGCGGTCTTTGCAGTGCACGGACGCAATGTACGGACGGAACAAGGAAAAGCTCTTCACCGCGTCCTCCTCATTATAAAGGAAATTGCCGGTATCAAAGCCGCAGCGCAGACCGGGCACATGCCGCATGAACCACATGAGCTCATCGGCACGGGAGTACGGCGCCGTAAGGTTATCGAACTCCTCCATGACAACCGTGATGCCGTGCTTTTCCGCTTCCGTTGTAAGCTCTGTTAAAGATGCCGCCATGCGCAGACGGCGAGCTTCATACTTTGCGCTGCCGCGCACCATTTCGTCCTCCGTCAAAAAACCCGCCACGGCAAGCAGGAACTTGCAGTTTGCTTTTTCGCAGCAGTCTATGACGCGCAGAGATTCCGCACGGTCATTTTCCGGGGAGCCCGTCTCGCTGCCGAAATCAAAAAAATTATAAATGCCGTTCACGCAAAGACCGGATTTTTGCAGCGCAGGCAAAATTATATCACCCTCGTTTTTGATGCGGTTCGCGTCGAGCTCCACACCGTCAAAGCCAAAGCGTTTTACCGCCGCGCACACTTCATCTAATGCAATATTCTCCTGCTTCATGGCTTCTGCCATGTGCTCGTAAAAAACAGAAATTCGGTTCATATAAACGCCACCTCCAAAAGTATTTTCAGCATAGCAGGCCATGCGGATTTTGTCAATGCAAAACCCGCAAGCAGCACGCGTTCCGCCGCCTTTTCCGAAAATTTTTCCCGGCGGCACAATGTGACAGAATCAAAATTTGTCCCACATGTATACTGGTGTCGGGAGGTGAAAGCGTGACCGTTTATGCCGATCTGCTTTTCATCGTGAACCTCTACATAGACGCGCTTTTGCTCAGCGCGGTACGGCGTTTTTTGCGGCTGCCGCTTACGGGAAAAAGGCTTTTGCTCGCTTCCGTGCTCGGCGGGGTGTTTGGGCTTTCCGCCCTGCTGCCCGCGCTGCCGGGGGTTGTTTTGTTTCCGCTGACGCTGTTGGAATCGCTTGCGCTGTGCGCGGCGGCGTTTGCGCCAAAGCCGATGACGCAGCTTTTAAAAGCCGTTTTTTTGCTGTTTTTGTTTGGCGCGGCGCTTTCCGGGCTTTTGACGGCTGCGGCGTATTTTCTGCCGATACACGGCATTTTGCTCGCAAACGGCGCGGTGTATTTTAACATTTCCGCATTGACGCTCATTTTGCTCACGTGCGTCTCTTACGGCGTGCTGTACGGCTTCGACCGCCTGTTTCGAAAAAAGGAGCCGGACGTGTTTTTCGCAAAACTGACCATCACACGGCAGGGCAAAACCGTCACGCTGCCGGCGAAAATTGACACGGGGCTGACGCTGACGGAGCCTTTTTCCGGCACGCCTGCCATCGTTGCGGATCGATGTGCGCTCGGTGACATATTGCCGCCGAATTTCGGAATGCAAAGCACGGAAAATGCTGTTTCTATGCGGCTCATCCCGTTTTCTTCACTCGGAGCGGACGGTGTTTTGCCCGCGTTTCAGCCGGATGCGGCTTCGCTTTCGGGCATATCAATCGAATGTTGGGTAGCCGTGACCGACCGCACGCTTTCCGCAGGGAGTTTTCAGGCGCTCGTCGGCGCCGCCGTGTGTGACGCCGCGCAGATACAGGGTTTAAAACCCGGAAAGGACATCCCATGAAACACGATTTTCTCACCCGCATGCGCGAAATTTTTGCTCACTTTTTATCAAAGCTGAACGAAGACACCTGCCACTACATAAACGGCCCGGAAACGCTTCCGCCACCGCTGACGAAAGCGGAAGAACAGGTGATTTTTCAGAACATCCGTGACGGAAAACCGAACGCACGCGACCCTCTTATTACGCATAACCTGCGGCTTGTCGTGTACATTGCGAAAAAATTTGAATCGCCTGCCGTGAACGTGGAAGACCTCATTTCCATCGGCACCATCGGGCTCATCAAAGCGGTAAATACGTTCAGCGTGGAGCGCAATATCAAGCTTGCGACGTATGCTTCTCGGTGCATTGAAAACGAGATTCTGATGTACCTGCGCAAAACGGCGCAGCTGAAAAACGAGATCTCGCTCGACGACCCGCTGAATGTGGATTGGGACGGCAACGAGCTCCTGCTCTCCGATCTACTCGGCAGCGACCCCGACATTGTGAATCGCGGCATCGAGCAGGAATCGGAAAAGCAAACGCTGCTCCGTGCCGTTGAAAAGCTTGACCCGCGCGAAAAGCAGATCATGGAGCTGCGGTTTGGGCTGAACCGGCAAAAGGAGCACACGCAAAAGGAAGTTGCCGATGCACTCGGCATTTCGCAGTCGTACATCTCAAGGCTTGAAAAGCGCATTTTGCACCGATTGAAAACAGAAATGGAGAAGGCGGGATAAACACGCCATAAACACGACAAAAAGCAGATGTATCTACCGATTTTGGTGACACATCTGCTTTTTCTAAAAAATACACCGGTTTTAAAGTATTCGGTTTATACGAGCTTCAAATATTTGACCCCATACGGCGGCAGCTCCACCCTGCCGTGGATGTCGCTTGTTTCGCCGGTTAAAAAATCGACCGCTTTGTACTCGCCGCGGGCGTCTATGGAGCACGGCGCGTTTTCCGCATTGACGGCAACAAACACCGTCTCATGATCACAATGACGCTCAAACAGCAGATTTTTATTCTGAATGGTGATGTTCTTATAATCTCCGTAATTTAATGCGCGGCTTTCGGTCTTCACCTTCGCGAGTTTTTCGATGAACGCGGTCAGCTCGTTTTCGACGGGTGCATCGAAGCACGGGCGCAGGGCGTTGTCACCCTCATGCTTTTCGCCCTTTGCGCCCCACTCGCTGCCGTAATACAGGCACGGAATGCCCGGCATGGCGAACAGCACGCCGTACAGCGGGTAAATTTGCTTTTCGTCGTTTAAAACTGCTCGCGATGCGCGTTACGTCGTGGTTATCGGCGAAGTTCATCAGGTGCTTGCCGCGGTACAGCGTCCACGGCTCCGGGCCGAACTGCCGCCCGAGCGAATGCGCAATCTCAAAGAGATTCATCGAATTGAACGCAGAGTAAAGCCCTTTGTAGCACTCGTAGTTCGTCACGCTGTGCAGCAGGCCGTCTGCGGTGATGCGGTTGTAATCGCCGTGAATCATCTCGCCGATGAGCACAAACTCCGGCTTTTTGCCGTCGCAGTACGCGCGCAGGCGGCGCATGAAATCTTCATTCAACATGTACGCCACGTCAAGACGCAGGCCGTCGATGCCGAATTCGTCGATCCATCTGCCGACGCAGTTTAAAAGGTACTCGACAACGGTGGGATTATAGAGATTGAGCTTGACAAGCTCGTAATGTCCCTCCCAGCCCTCGTACCAAAAGCCGTCGTTATAGGCGCTGTTACCGTCGAAATTCAAGTGAAACCAGTCTTTATAGGGAGAGTCCCACTTTTTCTCCTGCACGTCACGGAACGCAAAAAAGCCGCGGCCCACGTGGTTGAACACGCCGTCAAGCACAACTTTGATACCGTTTTCGTGCAGCGCATCGCACACGGCTTTGAAGTCTTCATTCGTGCCGAGGCGGCAGTCTATCTTTGTAAAATCACGCGTATCGTAGCCGTGGTTGTCCGATTCAAACACCGGGGAAAAATACACCGCGCCGATATGCAGCTTTTTCAGGTGCGGAATCCACCCTTTGACCTTTTGAATGCGGTTCACGCATACGCCGTCGTTCGGCATGGGTGCGCCGGTAAAGCCCAAGGGATAGATCTGGTAAAACACCGCTTTATCTGCCCACATTGTTATATTCGTTCCTTTCAAGAGAGTTATACTGACTTCAACTTAAAACGTATACATGCCGTCTGCCGTCTGGCGGATATCCGCATTATAGAACGCCGTCATGGCCTTTACCATGTACGCGGTGTCCTTTTCGCCCGCCGTCTCCACGCAGGAGTGCATCGCGAGCTGCGGGATGCCGATATCGACCGTGTTGAGCGACAGATGACCGTTTGAGATATTGCCAAGCGTGGAGCCGCCCGCCATATCGGAGCGGTTATGGAAGATCATCACCGGCACCTCGGCCTTACGGCAGATCTCGCCGAACACGGCGGCAGAAACGGAATCCGTCGTATACTTCTGGTTTGCACTGTACTTGATGACGATGCCGCCGTTTAAGTAGCAGCGGTTCGTCTGGTCACACTTTTCCGTGTAGTTCGGGTGCACGGCATGGGCATTATCGGCGGAAAGCATGAAGCTATCCGGCATTTTGCGCAGCCACTCCGCTTCAGGGATATTGAGCGCGGAAGCGATGCGACGCACGGTATCCGTGAGGAACGTGGAATCTGCGCCCTGCTTTGTCAGCGAGCCGACTTCTTCGTTATCGAACACGGCGCTGATGAGCAGCTTTTCTTTGTTTTCCGCGTTCAAAAACGCTTCCGTTGCGGAGAACGCGCACTGGAGGTCGTCGAGGCGCGGGGATGCAATAAATTCGTTCTCCATGCCGAATACAACGCCGTGCTGGCGCGGATAGAGGAACATATCGCTCGAGATGACGTCTTCCTTTTTAACGCCTGCCTCTTCCGCGATGAGCGCGTTATAATCGGCGTTTTCGCCGCCGAGCAAGGGCAGCAGATCGACCTGCGGGTTTAACTTGTGGTCTGCCATGCCGCGCGTCATGTGAATGGCAAGGCTCGGGATGATGCACAGGTCGCGGTCAATGTTCAAAAGTACGCTCTTTACGCCGCTTTCGGTACGCACCACGGCGCGGCCGGCAAGCGACAGCGGACGATCAAACCACGTGGAAAGGATCATGCCGCCGTAGCCTTCGGTGTTGAGTTTTTTGTAGTGACCCTCTACGATGATCTCCGCGCCGCTCTTTACGCGGAACGTCGGGGAATCGCTGTGCGCGGAGACAATCTGCATGCCGTTATAGTTTTCCGGCACGGAGAACGCCAAAACGGAGGAGCCGTTGCGCGTCGTAAAGTAGCGCTTGCCCTTTTCGAGCGCCCAGGTTTCGTTTTCAAGCAGGCGAATGCAGCCCGCATCTTCCAACATTACACATATATTTTTCACCGCATGAAAACACGACGGAGAAGCGTCGATAAACTTCAGCAGCTTTTCGGTGGTTTCAGAAGTCTTTAACATTTCGGTCATTCCTTTCCTTGTTTCTATTCATCATAGCACAAAACGACAAATATGGGTAGAGCAAATTTCAGAAAAAAGACCGCCGCACCGAAACAGTACGACAGTCTTTAAAAAATGAATTCATTTGCACGCATTTCCGATGGCTTCGTTCACGCGCTCGCGCAGATCAGGCAGATAGGACGATGTGCGCGGATAGTTTGCAAACGTCATGCTTTCGCCGTCTCCGAGCAGTTTTAAGACGTTTTCGCGCCCGAGCTTTTCTTCAGCGAGCGACAACGCGCGCATATCATAAAGCGCCATGGCGAAAACCTTTTGCCGCAGCGACGGCAGCGGGCCGTTTTCGCCGGGATAGACGGAAAATCCGTCGCCACCCGGAAACGCGCCGCCTGCGTCCGTCACCTTGAACGGATCAATAACCGCTTTGGAGAGCTGCGAGTTCCAGAAGTTATAGCCCCAGTGCAGGAAGCCCGTGATGTGATACTTCCACATCTGCACGCCCAAAATGCGATTGCGGTTTGAGGGCATCGCGAGGAAACGGTTGCCCACGTCCACGCACTGGCTGCAGCAGGTGTACGCCCACAGATCCGGCACATCGTTTTCGATAAACGGCGTGATATGGTTCGTCGCGACGACGGGGTGCTTGACGAGCCCCTCCGTGTAGTAATCATACGACGAGAGCGCGTCGCGCAGAATGCAGCCGGGCAAATACGGCTCCACAACAGCTTTCGCCTTTAAGTAGTCCGCCTTGTGCTCCTCGCTCGGCTCGTCCGAAATGTGGAACATAAGGTCATTTTTTTCAACGCCTACTTCTTCAAAGAATGTAAGCAGCTGCGGCAGCAGCGCATGCAATAATGCCGCGTATTCCGGGTCGGTTGCCGCAGTATGCCAACCGAATTTCAGCTTGCGTTCGCCGTTTTCGGTGACGTAGATATTCGGCGCACATTTTGCACCCCACTGTGTGAAGAAGTGGGAAATCTCAAACTTAGAAATGCCGCAGTCCTTTGCGGTTTCCACCCAGCGGGCAAGCCTTGCGAAATCAAAATGATAACCCGCGTCGTTCTTTGTGATCTCCACAAGCTGCGTGCACGGGCGTTCTTTGCCGATCTCGGTATCGAGCGCGGGAGTGAACACCGGCGTCAGGATCATGTTCATGCCGTGTTCCGCCGCCATGCGCATATATTTTTCTAACAATGCCCAGTGCTCTTTTGCGTAAATCTCCACGCCGTAGCGCGCTGCGATGCAGTCTCCATGGAACCACTGCGTGAACGTGAGCTTCTGCTCCGGCAAAGTGACCGGCACGACCGTCAAACGGAAAATTTCGCTTTTGCCGTTTGCGCTGATCTCCACAGGGTAATCGCCGCCCGCGGCATCGTCGTTCACTTTGAGGCTCACCCATAGCACCTCGCGGCCGTTGACGTTCACCGCGCCGTCCGTGACGGGATACAGCACATCCGGGAACGTGCTCGGCTCTATTGTGATGTAGTCATCATCGAACCTGTCCGGGTATGCGGAAAGCGTGCACGGCACATAGCCCTCGCGGTACACCGCCACTTTAACGGGTGCATCGGTGCGCACCTCAATGTAGTGCTCGCCCTCGCCCGTGACGATGGCCTGAAACGCGGTCTCTTCTCCGCGCAGAGCGCTCGCCTTCGGGTACGGCGCTAAAGGTCTTTTCTTCCTGCGCCATGACGTTTTTCATCGGTGAAAGAAGCTGGATCGTTGTCTGCATGGATTTTTCCTCCCCTAAGTTGACCGTGTCAAACTGTGTAAAATCCGGTATATAACGTTCGCCGGCGGCACTGCGCTTTTGGCAGAAGCCGGGCAAACCCAGTTCCAACTATATAATTTTGTACCTTGCGGCTCTACCCGCAGGGTGATGCGGCGGTTGATGTCCGCAAATTCCGGCTCATGCAAAACACGTCCCATCGGCGTATACTGGCTCATCAGGCTCACGGGCACGCCCGAGAAATGCTGTTTGATGAGCTCCAGCGCCTGCATGGAATTGCGCGTGTGGCCGGGCAAAATGAGCTGCCGAATGATGATGCCCTTTTGCAGCATGCCGTTTTCGTCGTACACATTTTCGCCCGTCTGTCGCACCATCTCATGAATGGCAACAAGCGCCGTTTCACAGTAGTGCGGCGCATTGGAAAGCCGCACGGCGAGATCGTCGTCCGCATATTTGAAATCCGGCAGGTAAATGTCGACGAGCCCCTCTAACATGCGCAGTGTCTCGACCGATTCATACCCGCCGCAGTTGTAGACAACGGGCACGCGCGGCTTATAAATGCGCAGCGCTTCGGCAATTTGCGATGCAAAGTGCGTCGGCGTAACAAGGTTGATGTTGTGCGCACCCATAGCTTCGAGTTTTTTTATTCGTCTCGATAAATTCTTCAACCGTAAAATCCTTGCCGTGTAGGCTTTCACCGGAGATCTCGCTGTTCTGGCAAAACGCGCAGCGCAGCGAGCAGCCGGTAAAAAACGATCGTGCCACTGCCGCGCGTACCGCTGATGGGCGGCTCCTCCCAGTAATGGAGCTTCGCGCGCGCAATGTGCATTTTGCCGCCGCTTTGGCAGTAGCCGCGCATGATTTCACGGTCAACACCGCATTTTCGCGGGCACAGTATGCAAACGCTCATGCGTTTTGTTCCCTGAGCATCAGGAACCCGGCGTTAGAGCCGCGCTTGCCGCGCGTCACGCGGTGTGAAAACAGCAGATCACTGTTGCACATGGTGCACACGCCGCCCGTTGTGATGTGCTCGGGCAGCACGCCTGCACCTAATAAGAACGCACGGTTGCACGCCCAAAGATCAACGTGGAATTTGCCGTTGCCGTCGTCCGTGACGAATTTGTCGCTGTCCGGCAGCGCGAGGAATTCCTCCGCACACGGGGCGTCCACCTCAAAGCACTCTTTTGCAATGGACGGACCGATGGCCGCGAGCAAATCCTCGGGGCGGGTATCAAATTCCTCCTGCATTTTCTCTACGGTAGCTTTTGCCATGCCGTTCACCGTGCCGCGCCAACCGGCGTGCGAAAGTCCGATAGCATGATGAATGGGGTCGTAGAAGTAAAGCGGCACACAGTCCGCCGCGTAAATGAGCAGCGGCAGATTCGGCTCATCCGTCACAAGGCCGTCCACGCTTTCCATGTCCTTCGGCTTCCAAATACCCGTGCCGGCGTTTTTCATCGTGACACGGCGCACGTTCGTGTGGTGATCCTGCGCACCCGCCGTAATGTTCTCTACAGGAATATTCGCCGCTTGAGCGATGAGACGGAAATTTTCTTTTACATTTTCGTCGCTGTCGCCGCGGTTGAAGCCGAGGTTCATAGCAGCAAACTCTTCTTCACTCACGCCGCCGATGCGCGTGGAGAAGCAGTGCGTAAGGTACGGGATATTCTCCCACGCCTTAAACGTCAGCAGTCCCACACCGTTTTCCTTGATTGTCAGACGCATATCGGCGATATTTGCGTTTTCGGCGCGGCGCGGTTTTTCGATTTTCGGCAGCGGAATGGATTTTCGACTCACGATAATACCCTCATACTTCTGCTTCACGCGCAGCTGACCGCAGAATTCATAGCCGCACTTTTCGCACTTAAATATGCTGCGCAGGCTCTTGTTTTTCACAGTCCATTTGCCGCGGCGCTTTGCTTCGCCGCCGCATTTTTCGCACGTGAAATGCAGATGCTCTTTTTCGATCAACGGGCTGTTCACGTCGCAGATATACGTCGTTTTAAACGTGATGCGTCTGTAAAACTCCGGGTCCTTGCAGTCCTGAATGAACGGGCGGAACGTATCCTTTGTATAAATGCGCTCCAGCACCATGGCGGACAGCACGCTGTCGTCGAGCGCGCGGTGGTGGTCGAGCGCACCGTCATCAATGGAAAGCAGCTCTGCCGCTTTGGAAAGCCCAAGCTGCTCCTTGCCGTCCTCGTCAAGGCGCTTTTCCACGTACTGCTGTAAATCGACATAGCGCTGCAAAAACGGAACGGTCTCCCCGCCGCCGAAATAGCGGCAGTTTTCAATCAGCGCCAGAATGTCCGACGTGCCCCACGTGGCAATCACGCAGTCGCCCGCCCATTTTTTGAAGCGGCTCATCACCTGCATGTACGGGCGTGCGTCCAAAAGATTCGCATCCGTAATGTTGGTGAGGTCCGAGATAACCGCGCTGATCTTTTTTGTCACCTGCGGTTTGACAAAGCAGGAAAACCGGTCTGTGATATTCAGTTGTGCATCGAGCTTGACCGCGCCGAACTCGATAATCTCATTGATAAAGCCGTGGAGACGGCGGCTGTACGCACCGTTCCACTCCAGATCCAAAATAACGATATTCATTGGCTCTCCGTGTGTCTTTTCCGTTGGTCAAGTTTATGAATTACTTCTTTTTCGCAGCCTGCTTCATGCGCAGCTCTTTGCTCAGCACCATTTTGCGCATGCGGATGCTCTTCGGTGTGATCTCCACAAGCTCGTCGTCCGCGATAAACTCGAGGGACTGCTCCAGAGAGAGCACGGTGTGCGGGGTCAGCTTCAGTGCGTCGTCGGAGCCGGAAGCACGGGTGTTTGTCGCGTGCTTCTTCTTGCAGACGTTGATGACGATGTCGTCGCCCTTCGGGTTGCTGCCGACAATCATGCCCTCGTAAACCGGTACGCCCGGCCCGATAAACAGGCGGCCTCTGTCCTGTGCGTAGAACAGGCCGTAAGCCGTGGACTCGCCGGTCTCGTGTACAACGAGAGAACCGGTGCTGCGCTGCTGAATGTCTCCCTTATACGGCTCGTAGCAATCGAACACGTGGTTCATGATGCCGTTGCCGTTCGTGTCCGTAAGGAACTCGGAGCGGTAGCCCATGATGCCGCGGGACGGGATCTTGAATTCGAGGTGCGTGGTGCCGCTGTCGCGGGTACCCATGTTGAGCAGCTCTGCCTTTCTGGTGCCAAGCTTTTCCATGACCGCGCCGACGTAGTTATCCGGAACTTCAATCATCAAAAGTTCCATCGGCTCCAGCTTCTTGCCGTTTTCTTCCTTGAAAATAACACTCGGGCGGGAGACCTGAAATTCGTAGTTCTGGCGGCGCATCTGCTCGATAAGAATGGAGAGGTGCAGCTCGCCGCGGCCGGATACCTTAAACGTATCGGCGGAATCGGTCTCTTCCACGCGCATAGCAACGTTCGTTTCAACCTCCTTAAACAGGCGGTCGCGCAGGTTGCGGGAGGTGACATACTTGCCCTCGCGGCCCGCAAACGGGGAATTGTTGACCATGAACATCATAGAAACGGTCGGCTCGTCGATCTTGACGAACGGCAGCGGCTCCACGTGCTCCGGGTCGCAGGCGGTCTCACCGATGTTGAGGTCTGCCATGCCGGAAACGGCCACGATGTCGCCGAGCTCTGCGCTCTCTGCGTCCACGCGCTTGAGGCCCTCAAACTGGTAGAGCTTCGTAATGCGCGCGTTGCGCTTTTCGTCGCTTGTGCTGCTGCAGATGGTAACGGTCTGGCCGACCTTTACGGAGCCGCGCTCCACACGGCCGATACCGATACGACCGACGTACTCATCATAGTCAATGTTGGAGAACAGCACCTGCGTCGGGCCGTCAAGGTCACCCTCCGGCGCCGGAACATCGTTTATAATGGCTTCAAACAGCGGCTTCATGTCCGTGCCCTTTTCGTCCGGCTGGTTCATGGCGTAGCCGTCACGTGCGGAAGCGTAGACCACCGGGAAATCGAGCTGGTCTTCGTCTGCACCGAGCTCAATGAAGAGGTCAAGCACTTCGTCCACGACTTCAAGCGGACGTGCGCCCGGACGGTCGACCTTATTGACGACAACGACCGGCGTTTTTGCCAAGACCAAGCGCCTTCGTTTAAAACGAAGCGCGTCTGCGGCATACATCCCTCAAACGCATCGACAAGCAGCAGAACGCCGTCTACCATCATCAGAATACGTTCCACCTCACCGCCGAAATCGGCATGGCCCGGGGTATCAACAATATTGATTTTGATGTCATTGTACATGACAGCTGTGTTTTTGGAGAGGATCGTAATGCCGCGCTCACGCTCCAAATCACCGGAGTCCATGACGCGCTCGGTTACGGCTTCGTTGCTGCGGAAAACGCCGCTCTGGCGCAGAAGCTGGTCCACAAGGGTGGTCTTGCCGTGATCAACGTGTGCAATAATGGCTACGTTGCGCAAATTTTCTCTTTTTCCCATCTTTATCAATCCCTTTCTTTATCGTTCTTAACTTCAAACTGCTTCAAAAAATTCAAAACCGGCCGCGCCGTTTTGCATGCGCGGGATACGGCAAAAAACGGATTAAAAACTCGGTTTGCTCGCTAACCGAAATATTATACCACTTTTCGCGCGTTTTGTGAATATGTTCCGCCTTGGCGAAACCGCTGAAATATTGGGTTTTTGCGTTTTTTCTTTTGTCCTGCTTTCCTTGACGGCGGGCTTTGTTCGTGCTATTCTTGTATTGATTTTGAAACAGAGGAGTGCAAAACCTTGAAGAGGATCTTGAATTTCGGCTCACTCAATACAGACTATGTTTATAAGGTCGACCACATTTTGCAGGGCGGTGAGACCATTCAAAGCGAAAGCCGCACCGTGTTCCCGGGCGGCAAGGGGTTAAACCAGTCCATTGCGCTTGTGCGGGCGGGGCTTTCCGTCTGCCACGCGGGACTCATCGGCACGGACGGCGAGCACCTGCGCGATTTATTGAACCAAAACGGCGTGGATACCTCCCTCATCGAAACGCGCGATATGCCGGGCGGGCACACCGTCATTCAGGTCAGCCGAGAGGCGCAGAACGCCATTCTGCTTTTCGGCGGCTCCAACGGGGCTGTGGATGAAGCATATGCCGACCGCGTGCTTGCGCAATTCGGCGCAGGCGACATTCTTCTGCTGCAAAACGAGATCAGCGCGCTGCCGTATATTCTCGAAAAAGCCCATGCGCGCGGCATGGAGATCTGGCTCAATCCGTCCCCGATGAACGAAAACGTTTTAAAGTGCAATCTGTCGCTCGTTTCCGTGTTCGTTTTGAACGAAGTGGAGGGCGAACAGCTGACCGGCACAAAGATTCCCACCGCTATTTTGGATAAGCTCCTTCAAAAATACCCGCACGCCGCCGCAGTCTTAACGCTCGGCAGTAAAGGCGCGTGGTACGCCAAAGAAGATAAGCGCGCGTTTGCCCCGGCGGAGCTTGTCCGTGCGGTCGATACCACCGCGGCCGGCGATACGTTCACGGGCTATTTCATGCGCGGTATGCTGGATGGGCTTTCGCCGAAAAAATCGCTGACCCTCGCGGCAAAAGCCGCTGCCATTGCGGTCTCGCGCCCCGGTGCCGCACCGTCTATTCCCCTATATGCAGAAGTTACGAACGAAAGGAACTGAAAATATGAGTGATTTCAGAGTTGCAGTACGCAGAACGAACGAGTGGGACGGCCCGTCCATGCTCAAAATTTACACACCCTACGTCGAAAAGACGCACTACACGCCCGACACCGAAGTGCCGACGCTCGCCGAGTACGTGCAGCGCATCGACACCTATACATACGGCCGTATGTGGATTCTGACGGAGATCAACAACCAGACGGCGGGATTCTGCTTTTTGACCGACCGCGATATTCCGAAAGACGACCTGTTCTCTGCCGACGCACAGCTGTACGTCTCCGAAAAATGTCTGCACAGCGGCGTGGGCACGTCTTTATACAGCCTGATGCTGGACATCATGCACCATGCAAATTACCGCCGCGTTACAGCGCACATCAATCTGCCGAACGATGCCGCCGTGGCATTCCACAAAAAGATGGGTTTTCACGAGGTCTCCGAAACGGACGGTGTTCTTTTAATGGAGCGCGCCATTGAACCGGAAGACCCGAACGCAAAGCGATTCACGAAAGCCTACCTCATCTTAGCGCAGGACTACGAGGCCGCGCGTGAGCACGCCGCCACATTTGTTAAAGAAGGTACGGTGGTATAATGGGCCCCTACGAATACGAAGTGGCGAGCATCGACGGCGACTACGCCATTTTGCGCCGAACGGACAATGACATGCACGATGAAATTCTGGTCGCTCGCGCGCTTTTACCGGAGGAGATTGACATCGGCACCGCGCTGCACTACGAAATGTTCACCTATTCCATCGTTTAACATTTAATTATTGGCAAAAATAACCAAATATTTTTCCCGTTGATTTGGGTAAACCGTTCATTGAACTCACATTGCTTTCTTGGTACAATGATACTTGTAAACTAACACGCAGCGAAGAGGTTCTACAAACGCGGTTTACCCTTATTTTCTACGGAACGGTTTACCTTAATCTTACTTTTTAGGAGTTGTTGTATCATGTCCAAACCGTCCGGTGCCATCGACATGACGCGGGGCAAACCGATCAACCTGATGCTTCGTTTTGCGCTGCCCATGATGATTGGCAGTATTTTCCAGTCGCTTTATTCCATGGTGGACTCCGCCGTGCTCGGCCGCTTCGTCGGCTCGCACGCGCTGGCCGCCATCGGTGCCACCACGTCCACAACGGGCCTCATCCTGCTGCTTGCAACCGGCGTGACGAGTGCCATTTCCATCGTGCTTTCGCAATACGTCGGCGCAAACGACACCGACCGCGTGCGCAAGGGCATCGTCGCCTCCGGGTGGATCACCCTTTTGCTCGGCGTTGTTCTGGGTCTCATCAGCGTTTTCGCCGCGCGGCCGCTCATGCAGCTTTTAAAAACGCCGGAAGACGTCATCGACATGTCCGTTTTATACATTCAGATTGTCTGCGGCTGCGGCATCGCACAGTTTGCGTATAACGCCGCGGCATCTATCCTGCGCGCACTCGGCGACAGCAAAACACCGCTGTATTTCCTCATTCTGTGCTCCATTTTGAATGTTATCCTCGACCTCATCAGCGTCATCGGACTCAACATGGGCGTTGCGGGCGTCGCCGTTGCAACGGTCGGCTCGCAGGCCATCTCCGCCGTCATCTGCATCCTCGTCATGTTCCGCAAATATCCCAATCTGATGCCGAAGCGCCACACCCTGCGCCCGGATATGCCCGTCAGTCTTAAAATATTCGGCATGGGTGCGCAAATGGCTCTGCAAAGCCTGTTTCTTTCTGTCGGCATGATGGTCATTACGCGCGTCATCAACGGCTACGGCTCCAACGTCGTCGCGGCGTTCACCGTCGGCAGCAACGTGCAGAACCTCGCCGTGATGCTGTTCAGCAATTTCTCGTTCGGCTTTTCCGTCTATGTCGGGCAGAACTTCGGCGCGAAAAACGCGGAGCGCATCAAGCTTGGCGTGCGGCAAATCTTCCTTCTTGTCGGCGGTCTGAGCTTTTTTGCAGGCGTGCTGACACTCATTTTTGCTGAGCCGCTCGTCTCGTTGTACGTCAAGCCGAACGAGACCGAAGTCATCGCGTATTCGCTCGAATTCATCCGCATTCAGGCGTGGTTCTTCCCGTTCCTCGGATGGATCTGGCTTTATAACAGCACCGTCAAGGGCATGGGCAAAATCAACATTTCCATGGTCTCCTCCGTTGTGGAGCTGTGCAGCAAGATCGGTCTCTCGTTGCTTCTGCCCATCTGGATCGGCACCACAGGTATTTGGTTTGCCGCGCCGATCGGCTACATTCTGGGCATCATCCCGCTGCTCATCTACTATTACAGCGGCCGCTGGAAAAAGCTGCTCACCGTCCCCGCCGCAGAACCCGCAAAGGCGTAAAATACAACAAAACGGCAAAAGTCCGAAGCACCTAAACCGTGTTTCGGACTTTTTATTCTATCTTAAAATTTCACCCCAGCATCACGTCCAAAAGCATCATTAGCGCAAAGCCCGTCACAATGCCCATTGTCGCCGCATACGGCTGCGCTTTCTGGTTGCGCTGACACTCGGGGATGAGCTCGTGCACCGCGACTAAAATCATCGCGCCCGCCGCAAAGGACAGCGCAAACGGCAAAACGGCTTCAATGTACACGGCAAGCAAAGCGCCCAAAACGCCCGCAATCGGCTCCACAAAGCCGGAAGCCTGCCCGATGAAAAAGCTCTTCCTTCTGGAGCACCCCTCACGGCGCAAAGGCAGCGAGACCGCCGCGCCTTCGGGGAAATTCTGCAAGCCGATGCCCACGGCCACCGTCACGGCACCCATCAGCGCTTCCGGCGTATAGCCGCCGTTTTTCAGCGCACCGAACGCCACGCCCACAGCGAGCCCTTCCGGGATGTTGTGCAGCGTGATGGAAAGTACCAACAAAATGATGCGGTTCAGCCGTGCGTTTTTCTCGCCCTGCGCCAAAGCGGAGCGCCGCTGCGCGTAGGTCACGCATTTATCGGAACCCCACATGAACAACGCACCGCAGAGAAACCCGAGTGTCGCCACCAAAAACGCAGGCATGCTTCCCGCCGCCTCCGCGCGCTCGATGGCCGGCTGCAAAAGTGACCAAAAGCTCGCCGCAACCATCACCCCGGCGGCGAAGCCGAGCATCAAATTGAGAATTTTGGGGTTCGGCGATTTAAACAGCACCACCGTAGCAGCACCAAGCGCCGTGACGAGCCATGTCCCCAGCGTCGCCAACAACGCATAAAATACAATATCATTCATTTTCAGCCCTCCTAATTTTATTATATGGAGAGAGAAAAAATGAGTGAAAAAAGCACGCGGTTTTTAAAACCGCGTGCTTGCCGCATTAAATTGATCGGATAATCTTCCACGCTTCCGTCAGCCGCTCCAAGCTCCACGCGGCGTTCGCGGGGCTAGTGCTCGGCAGAACCGTTTCCGGCAAGTCGATCTCTTTCGCCAGATAGTTTTGATACAGCTTGTGCGCCATTTGACCGTTTGTACACACATGCGTGATGTTCGCTGTCGATAAAATCACGGAAAGATCATTCGGCACAACGTTTTTGATGCTCGCGTCAGACGAGCCCGTCACGTCGCACGAGGCAATGACGTCCCACAAGGCAACTTTATGCTTTAGCAAAAGCGCCTTCTTTTCGGGGACATCCCCCGGCACCGGTTCACCGAAAACCGCGCTCAAGACGCGCCAAAAGCGGTTTTGCGGGTGCCCGTAGAAAAACGCCGCTTTTCTCGACTGCACAGACGGAAACGAGCCCAAAACGAGCACGCGGCCGTTTTCGTCGAACACCGGCGGAATTTCGTGCTGCACCATCAGTGTACCTTCTCGGCAAAATCCTTCTTGCGCTGCTCGTAGGCCTCCATGTTTTCCGCTTCAAACGCAAGCTTCACATCGCCCGCGCCCATCAGGTTCAAAATGTACTTTGTAAACGGCGGATTCAAAACCAAGATCGGCCCCACAAGGTATGTGCCGAAGAAGTTGTTTACGCGGATACCCTCGTATTTCGCCTTTATATTGAGCCCCACACCTTTGTTTTTCACGAACAAGCCGTGCGATTCATCCGGCGTGTAGGCCATCGTGAACTGCGTCTTAAAGCCCATGATGACATTGCCGTCAAATTCGCCCTCAAAGTCGCTGTTGTGGCGGTGCATCATATCGCGCTTTGCGTACAAACGATAAAGCCCAAGGCACTCTACGCGGCTGCCGTCCTCGTTTTCAATGTAATCGCCGAAGATTTCGAGCGCATTGCCCGTGAAAAGGAACACCGTGCCGTCGTCAATGGCTTTTTGGATTTTCTCCTTCAGCGGCATCAACTTGCGGATGACCTGCTCCTGCATACGCTCCGTCATGGGACCCATATACACAAGGTTCATTTTTCTTCGGTAAAGCGCACATCGTCGCTGAATTTCGTGCGGATAAACTCCGCTTCCGGCAGCGTTTTTTCAAGGTAGACCATGTTGTACGCGTCGCCGAACAGGTTGCAGAATTCCGGGAAAAGGACTTCTATTTTCATTTCGTCTCGCCCTCCTTCTCACGTTCGATCATCTTATCGCGAATGTCATTTGCCAAACGAATGGTGTATACGTCGTACAGAATAAAGACTGTATCCGCTTCTTTCGAGACCGCCGCAGGCGTATCGCTTTCATCGCGCATGTGCACGATCTTCTCCGCCGGCACACCGGCCAGAAGCGTGCGCACATACGTATCGTGGTGGCGCGCACCGGCAATGACGACCTGCACGATGCTCGGGTCATTTAAAAACTCAAAATCGGTGTCGTAGAACCACGCGGTGTTCTCCACGGTGTGGCGCGCATCGAAGTAGTCGTCGAGAAACATCACAACGGACTTTTTGCCCGGCGCGTTACGGATATTTTCAAACGCACGGGAGCACGCAATGGGGTTCTGCCCCTTTGCAAGGTGCAGAATGTACTTTCTGCCGTTCACTTCTTTTTCAGAGTAACGCGTCTCGCTGATGCCCATTTTCTCCATAGAATTGCGGATTTTTTCTTCGGAAAGGCCGAATTCACGCAGCGTCGCAATGGCGGCAAGGGCGTTATAAATATTGATGTTCGTACTGTTCAAAAGCGGGTATTCCGATTTTTTCCGCCACCGTCACGTTCATTTTCATGTCTTTCGTATCGATGTCCGTTGCAAGGTAGTCGATGTCCGGCGAGCGGTAGCCGCAGGCTTCGCAGTGCACACGGCCGATATGATGGTAGCGCACAATGTCGTGCACAAGCGGACCGTGGCATTTTGGGCAGGCAGGCACATCATTTACGATATTGTCGCATTCCTTTTTGTCCGTGTCAAGGTGGTCGATGCCGAAATATACGCGGTCGTTTTCGGGCTTAATGGAACTGCAAAGCGGGTCGTCGCCGTTCAAAACGAGCTTTGTGTTCTTTGGAATTTCCTTATTCAGAATGTCGAGGATAAACTCCGCGTGCGCGTTGCGCTTATAAGAATCACGGAAAATATTCGTGCACAGCACAATGTCCGGCTGCATGTAGGGGTAAATGTTCGGCGCAGAGCGCTCATCAAGCTCAAACACCGCAAGGTCACACTTCGGCTTGCCGAAAAAGTGACTGTTCGCAATGAGCGTAGATGCCACGCCGGTCGCGACATTCGTGCCGGAGCGGTTGCACATGAACTCGATGCCGTTATCCTCCAAAACATCCTCGATCATGTTCGAGACAGTCGTTTTGCCGTTCGTGCCCGTAATGCCGATGATCTTCTTCGGTTTCGGCATGCGCCCGATAAAATCCGGGCACAGAATAATGGCCCAAGAGCCCGGCATGGACGTGCCCTTTCGCCCGATGAGCTTTAAAACCAGCGCCGTACCGCGGGCAAACATCAGCGCAAAATAAAAGCGTAAATTTCGTTTCATTTTCTTCATTCCTTAAATTTGAATTTTCCGTTTATCGATACGCATGATTATACTACTTTTAGACGTGAACTGCAAGATGAACTGCAAGATAACGCCGTTTTGAATTGTTTCGGCTCTGAAATTGCGAATATTTAGGAATTTTTCATAATCACGGATTGATTTTTCACAAAAAAGACTGTATGATAAAGAAAAGCAATCCATTAATTTAGGAGGAGTTCACCATGAAAACTTTACCCGTAGCGGTACAGGTTTATTCTGTCCGCGATGACGCTGAGCGCGATTTTAAGGGCACCATGCAGAAAATCAAGGACATGGGCTATGACGGCGTTGAGCTTGCAGGCCTTTATGGCATGAAGCCGGCGGAAGTCAAGGCGATTTTGGAAGAAGTGGGCCTCGTTCCGCTTTCCGCACACGTTCCGTTCCAGGAGCTCGAAGCCGACATCGAAGGCACGGTCGCACAGTATAAGGAGATCGGCATGCAGTACATTGCCATCCCGTATCTGATGGAAGAAGATCGTCCGGGCACCGAGAAGTTCCTCAAGAACATTGAGACCTTCAAGAAGATCGGCGAAGCCTGCAAGAAAGTCGGCATCACGCTGCTTTACCACAACCACGATTTCGAGTTTGTAAAGATGCCGAACGGTCAGTATGCACTCGATTATATCTATACCGAGATTCCCGCTGACCTGCTCCAGACCGAGCTTGATATCTGCTGGGTCAAGGTCGCCGGCGAAGAGCCGGTCGATTACATCAAGAAGTACGCCGGCCGCGCACCGGTCGTCCACCTCAAGGACTTCTACAAGGAAGGTAAAGCCGGCCAACATGTACGAGCTCATCGGCATTGAGACCGAGAAGAAGAAAGAAACCGGCAAGTTCGAGTTCCGTCCGGTCGGCCACGGCATGCAGAACATTCCGCCGGTGCTCGATGCAGCACTGGAAGCCGGCTCCAAGTGGGTCGTTGTCGAGCAGGATCAGTCTTATGACACCCCCGCTCTCGAAGCCGTGAAGATGAGCCGCGATTACCTCAAGGGCCTCGGCTGGTAATTTTGCTCTAAGTAAGACATAAGAATACATATTTTCAAGGCGTACTTTCTCTCCGAAAGTGCGCCTTCATTATATTCGCCTGTCGGCGAATGCTATAGTCCTTCGGACAATAAAAAGAAAAACGGCTCCCGGCGCATGAAAGCACCGTGGAGCCGCGTATGTATAAGCGAGATATTATGCGCCCTTCTTTTCCTCTTCGTCTTCCGGCGGAAGCACGGATGCGCAGTGCGGGCATTTCGTCGCGCCGATCTTCACGTCATCCATCAGGCAGTATGGGCAGGTTTTCGTGGTAGGAGCCGTTTGTTTTCCCCTCAAAATTTCCGATATTGCTGCGGTTTTCGACAGGTTTTTTCTTGCAGAAGTATTGTTGAAAACCGTGAAATATGCTATACTGTTTTATACTTTTCCGAGATATACATAAGACGCTCGATGGTTTAAGGAGATGCACGCATGGCATATAAGATCTGGCTTTTTCTGTGGTACTTTGTGCTTGCTTCCTTCTGCGGCTGGGTCGCAGAGGTGGGGTACATCGGCATGGTATACCGAAAATTCAAAAACCCCGGCATGCTGAACGGCCCGTACTGCCCGCAGTACGGCCTGATGATTGCGCTGCCGTGGGCGGCATTGACGGCGCTGCATTGGCAGACGTCGTTTGTTGCCACGCTGTTTTTCTGCCTGATTTCAAGCTTTCTTGTGGAATTCACGTTCGCGTGGCTGCTGCGCAAAACAACGCACATCCGCCTGCGTGATTACTCCAAATTCAAGTGGAATATCAAGGGCTACGTTTCCGTGCCCGTCGCCACCGTGCGCGGCGTGTGCTTCTCGTTCATTGTGGTGTTCATCGTGCCGGTACTCACGTCACTTCTGCACTACGTCAACCGCACCGTCGGCTGGGTCATCCTCTATGCCGTCCTCGGCATCATGCTGCTCGACATCATCATCACGTCCATCACCGTGCAGCGCTTGAATCACCAGTTTAAACGCTTATCCGAACTCGGAGACCGCGTGCGCGAGGCGAGAAACGCCCTCGGCAATGCCGTCACCGGCGGCGCCATCGGCGCAGCGGAGGCCATCGATGACCTCGACCTGCAAAAGAAGCTTCAGGAAGCACAGAAGACCGCCGACGAAAACTACACAGCACTCCTCAACAAATCGAACTTCTTAAAGCGCCGCTTCATGAGCGCCTCGCCGGATATGACGAACGAGCAGTACGAAAAGGAATTAAAAGCGTACCGCATCACGACGGAAGAGCGCAAAAAGCGCTCCGCCGAACGCTGGAAGCGCAACCGCTATGAATATGAAGCTACATTCGAAAACCCGGAAGACCGCCCGTTTGCGTTCGGCATGAACTTCACAAAACTCTTCTGGATCTTCTTCATCGGCTGCCTTGCCGGTTTTGTGCTTGAAGAATGCTGGGCGTTCTTCATCGCGCACCAGATTGAGTTGCGTGTAGGCCTTGTGTACGGCCCATTCCAACCCATTTACGGCGGCGGCGCAGCCATCATCACGCTGTGCCTGTATAAGCTCTACAAGCAGGACGACATCGTCATTTTTGTTGCCAGCGGCATCATCGGTGCGGCGTTCGAGTATCTGTGCAGTTGGGGACAGGAGATGCTGTTCGGCACCGTTTCGTGGGATTACAGCGGCACACCGTTCAACATTGACGGCCGCACAAACTTGATGTTCGCGCTCATCTGGGGCACGCTCGGCCTTATCTGGATCAAAGAAATTTACCCCGCCATGTCGCGCATGATCGAAAAAATCCCGAAGCGCCCGGGCGCTATCCTCACCATTTTGCTCGTTGCGTTCATGCTGTTTGACGGGCTCATCTCCTGCGCCGCGCTGACCCGCGCCAACGAGCGCGCCGAGGGCATCCCCGCCACAAGCTCGTTCCAAATGTTCCTCGATAAGCACTTGGATGACAACTACCTCGCACTCGTCTACCCGAACATGCAGAAGGTCAACGAAGACGGCACGAAAAGCGAACCGCTGAAAGACACGGTAAAGAACACGTAAACGCAATCCGTCCATACTGCGGCAAAGAAATTTGAAGCTGTTTCATCACGAATTAAAAAGAATCCACCGTATCGCTTTCACACATACGGTGGATTCCTTATTTTATCGTATTATTTTCGATTCAGCGTACGCTTTCTACAAACGTTCTGAACGCTTTTCTGCCCTCTGCCGTGCATTTGTAGACGCCTGCGTTCTCCAGCACCTTTACAAACACCTTTCCCACTTCCTGCTGCAAGATGTGCTCGGCATTCGCTTCGTTCATTTCCGGGTGGTCGCGCTTCACCTGCGCTGCCCACTCCGCGTGCTTTGCGATGCTCTCCACGCTTGAAACATCGCCGTTTTTCAGCATCACGTCTTTCAGGGTCTTCAGCTCGTCTTTCAGTCTGGACGGCAAAACCGCGAGGCCCATAACTTCAATGAGGCCGATGTTCTCTTTCTTGATGTGATGATATTCGTCGTGCGGGTGGTATACGCCGAGCGGATACTTTTCCGTCGTAATATTGTTGCGCAGCGCAAGGTCAAGCTCGTATACGCCGTCCACACAGCGCGCAATCGGCGTGATGGTGTTGTGCGGCTCGCCGTCCGTCTCCGCAAAAATGAACGCATCCTCGTCCGTGTAGCTTCTCCACGCTTTCAATACATGGTCGGCCGCGTCAATCAGGCGATCCGGGTTTTTATGGCGCAAACGCAAAACAGATACCGGCCAGTTCAAAATGCCCGCTTCCACATCTTCAAAGCCGTGCAGCGTGCAGTGCTCCTCCATGTTCGCGCGCGCCATCGCGAACGTATAGTGGCCGCCCTGGTAGTGGTCGTGTGTCAAAATGGAACCGCCAACGATGGGCAAATCGGCATTAGAGCCGAGGAAATAGTGCGGAAACTGCTCCACAAAATCAAACAGCTTGCGGAACGTGCTCTTGTCAATCTGCATCGGCACATGCTCGCCGCAGAACACAATGCAGTGCTCATTGTAGTACACATACGGAGAATACTGCAAAAACCAATCCGCATGGTTCACCGTGATCGGGATTGCGCGGTGGTTCTGTCTTGCCGGGTGGTTCATGCGGCCCGCATAACCGATATTCTCCTTGCACAGCATACAGGCAGGATAACCAGAAGCCTTCATTTTCTTTGCCGCAGCAATAGCCTTCGGATCTTTTTCCGGCTTTGAAAGGTTGATGGTAATATCAATCGCACCGAAACGCGGGTCGTTATACACCCACTTTAAATCGCGCGCCACACGGTCGCGGCGGATATAATTGCAGTCGCCGCAAAGCTTATAGAACCAGTCCGTCGCCTTTTCCGGGGATTCCTTGTAAAGTGCACGAAACGTGCGGTTCACATCGGACGGGCGCGGTGTCAAAAGGCCCATCAGTTTCGTGTCAAATAAATCGCGGGACGTCGCACCGTCCTCGATGATGCCGCGCTTTACGGCTTCGTCGCAAAGACCGTCCAGCAAAAGTGCCAGGTTTTCGCTCTGCTCCGCTTCCTCATCCGCGTAATCCTCTTCACAAAGCGCCTCCAATAAACGGTTGCGCGTGTAAATCGTGTCTTCCGCTTCGATGAGCCCCGTGCGCACGCCGTATTCGACAAGCGCCTTGATTTTTCCGAAAAGCATACTTTTTACCCCCGTATAGCTAAAAATTCAGAAGGAGAGCGTAAAAATCAGCGCATCCTCTCTTGGTTCTGTATAAAAATTGCGGCGCACACCCGCTTCCGTAAAGCCGAGCGAACGGTACATCGCAATGGCCGGCAGGTTTGATGTCCGCACCTCCAGCGTGATGAAAACGCCGCCGTTTTCCCGCGCTTTTTCGATCAGCGCCGCCATGAGCGTTCTGCCCACATCGTGGCCGCGAAACTCCGGGAACACCGCAATATTATCCACATAGCTTTCGCCGAGCACCGTGTGCATGCCGCCGTAGCCGAGCACCTCATCTTGCTGCATCGCCACCTAAAAAGCACGCGGCAGGATTATCAATCTCCTCCGTCAGGCGTTTTTTCGCTCCACGGTTCCGAAAAGCAAAGCTTTTCAAGCTCCGCAAGGCGCGAAACGTGCTCCGCCGTCATCGAAACAATCTGCATAAACGCTCCTTTAAAAACCGAGATGCTGCTCAAACGTCTGCAATTCCTCGCAGATCTTGTCGCGGCACTTGCGGTAGGTATTTAGGTCCCCGCCGTAGGGATCGTCAATGTAATGCGGCACGTAAATCTTCTCCGCCGGCACACCCGCCTGCATCAAAATGTACGCATGGGTTTTCGACATCGTGAAATAAACGTCCCACACATCGATTTCTTCCGGCGTAAAGCGGCGCGCAATGTGACCGCTAATGTCCACGCCGATCTCTTTGCAGACCAGCACCGCATTTTCACTGGGGTGCTGCCCGTCCAGCGCGGAAAGGCCGGCGCTTTGGCACATGATATTCTCAAAGCCGCGCTGCTCCATTTCGTGGCGGAAAATGCCCTCCGCCATTGGGCTTCTGCACGTGTTTCCGGTGCAGACAAACAAAATTTTCATCTTTATTATAAACCTCGAATACTTCTATAATCGGTCGTATTTCGTCTTCCAAAATGAAAACGCTCCCGAACGACCGCTACCTATCATAGCACAGTTCGGGAGAGAATTCTACTAAGTATTCTTTAATTTTCAATGAATGACAACAAAACAACAATAATAAACAACATTGTGCCGCACAAAGCTGCTGAAAGGCGCACCCGCCTACTTCTTCCTGTAAACCAGAAAGTCAAATTTAATCTCGGTCTCGAGCACATCGAGCGCGCGCAGACGCTCTCCGCCCTCTACGTCCGTCTTCCAGTAGTACGGCGTCATGGAGAACAGCGCTTCAATGCTCTCCTGCCCGTTCACCGTGATAAACTTTTGCACACACGCACGGCCGAGGTATTCAAACCCGTCGTAGGCCGTGTCGTGCTCTTCGTTCTCATACGGCTCTTTGTATAAAACCTCTTTCATGCCGTACAGATGTCGCGCACCCGGCACCGCAAGGATCATCACGCCGCCCGGCTTCAGTACCCTAAAAAACTCCTCCGGCACAATAGGCGCAAAAACGTCCGTCAGCACATCTGCACTGTTTTCCGCACACGGCAAGTGAAATAAACTCGCCACCGCGAAATCGATGCCCTTATATTTGCCCGCAGCCGCTTTCACCGCGAATTTCGAGATGTCCACGCCGGAAACCGAACCGTTTTTCGCTTTGGCTTTTTCATATAAAGCCGAAGTGTAAAAGCCCTCGCCGCAGCCTGCGTCCAAAACAACGCCGTTCTCGGGCAGATATTTGTCCGTCAGCTCCGCCAGTTTGTCACGGAACGCATCGTAGTAGCCGCCGCTCAAAAACACGCGGCGCGCGTCCACCATCTGCTTTGTGTCGCCGGGAATCTTCGCGTGCATCTGCTTTACGGGCAGAAGATGCACATACCCCTGGCGCGCAATATCATAAGAATGTCCGTTTGCGCAGCGCAGCGCGCGGTCTTCTCTTTCCAACGCGCTGCCGCATGCGGGACAGCAAAATATCATCATAAACCCTTAGCCCTTCGCCTGATACCAGCTCTTACCGCTTCCGGCCTCTGCCAGCATCGGCACGCTCAGCTGCACCGCGTTTGCCATTTCTTCTTCCAGAATTTTCTTCACCGTGTCGCTTTCCGCTTCCGGGCACTCCACAATGAGTTCGTCATGCACTTGCAAAATCAGCTTTGCATCGAGCTTTTCGGCTTTCAAACGGTTGCGCACGTGCACCATCGCAATCTTGATGATGTCCGCCGCCGTGCCCTGAATCGGCATGTTGCGCGCCACACGTTCACCGAACGCACGCATGTTGAAATTGGAGCTTGCAAGCTCCGGCAGATAGCGTCTGCGGCCGAACAGCGTCTCCACATAGCCGTTTTTCTTCGCTTCCTCCACCACGCGTTCCATATAGTCTGCAACGCCCTTATAATTGCGCAGGTAATCGTGAATGTAGTCCTCGGCCTCGCGGCGGGAAACACCGATATCCTTTGAAAGCGAGAACGCGCCGATGCCGTACACAATGCCGAAATTGACCGCTTTCGCACGGCTGCGCATCTGCGGGGTCACAAGGTCTTCGGGCATATCGAACACACGCGCCGCCGTCATAGTGTGGATATCGCGCCCAAGTCGGAAATCCTCCTGCATCTGCGTGTCGTTTGCCACGTGCGCCAATACGCGCAGTTCAATCTGCGAATAGTCGGCGTCCACAAGCACATTTCCCTCTTTTGCGATGAAGAACCGGCGGAATTCACGCCCAAGCGGCGTGCGCACCGGGATGTTCTGCAAATTCGGCTCAGTCGAGGAAATACGCCCCGTGCGCGTTTCAGTCTGGTTGAAGCTCGAGTGAATGCGCCCGTCCGCCGTGATGGCTTTCAGCAAGCCCTCGCAGTACGTGGAACGCAGCTTCGTCAGCGTGCGGTAGCGCAAAACCTTATCGACCGCCGGGTGCACACCGCGCAGACCCTCCAGCACATCTGCGTTTGTGGAGTATCCCTTTTTCGTCTTTTTGCCGTGCGGCAGTCCGAGCTTTACGAACAGCGCTTCGCCCAGCTGCACCGGGGAGTTGATGTTGAATTCGTACCCCACGTCTTCATAAATTTCTTTCTGCAATGCGTCCACCTGCTCAGAAAGCACCTCGCCGTAGGTTTTTATGGCCTCGCGGTCAACAAGGAAGCCGCTTTCCTCCATCTCGCCCAAAACCAAAGCAAGCGGAATTTCAATGTTCTCCAATAATTCGTGCTGGCCGTTTTCGTCGATGCCCTTTTGCAGCGCCGCACAAACAGCGGGCAGCACAGCCGCCGCCTGCACGTTCGCGTCCTCATATGCGGGCACGGCAATGCCGTATTCCGCCGCCAAACGCAGCACACCGTAATCGGAGCCCGAGGGGTTCAAAAGATACGCCGCAAGCTCCGTGTCCATCACAGCGTTTTCAAGGGAAGTCCTCAAATGCAGCGCCGTGCGGTGCAGCTTTTTCAACGCAAACGTGTACTTTTTCGTCACCTTACTGCCGAGGAACGCCTTCAAAAACGCGTCGTCCGCATCCACGACCGCAATCGCCGGCTTGCCCGCGTCGAACTTACCGTTAAACACAAGCTGCTTTAATTCGTCGTTTTCAAACACCGGCACAAAGTACGCCGCCCCCTCGTCCTCACACCGGCCGAGCACCGCTGCGCCGTCTTTATAATTCTTCACGGGCAGCAAAGCCGTTTCTTCGGCCTGTGCGCTGTTCGCCGTCGGCGCCGCGCCGGGGGTCAGGTGCAGGCGTTCCATCAGCTTAAAGAGCTCCAGCCGCGTCATGAGCTGCGCCGCAGCTGCGGGGTCGCCCTCGCCGGGAATATAATGCGCAAGCTCCGTATCAATCGGCGCATTACGGCGGATGGTACCGAGGTCGTAGCTCAAAAACGCGTTGTCTTTGGAATTGATCAGCTTCGTTCTCATGCCGGACTTGATGTCCAGCTCATCTAAATTGTCGTAAATATACTGCAAAGAGCCGAACTTGCGGATCAGCTCGCCCGCACCCTTTTCGCCGATGCCCGCAACGCCCGGAATATTATCCGAGGTATCGCCCTGAATGGCCTTGATGTCGATGAGCTGCTTCGGTTCCACGCCGTACGTCTCTTTGATATACGCCTCATCACACAGCGTCACGGCAGACTGACCGAATTTCGTCGTTGCAAGGCGCACCGTCGTTTTCGGCGAGACAAGCTGCAGGCTGTCCCGGTCGCCGGTCGCAATCATGCACGTATTGTCCGTGTTTTCGCACGTTTCCGCAAACGTGCCGAGAATATCGTCTGCTTCCCAGCCCTCGCACGTCACGATTTTATAGCCGAGGTCGCCGAGCAGTTCCTTTAAGACCGGCATCTGCGCCGCAAGCTCCGGCGGCATGCCCTTGCGCTGCGCCTTATAACCCGCATAGGCCTTGTGGCGGAATGTCGGCGCTTTCATATCGAACGCGATGGCCACCGCGTCCGGCTCCGTTTCGTCCTTCACTTTTTCCAGAATGTTCAAAAAACCGACAATACCGTTTGTAAACTCGCCGCTTTTCGTTGTCAGCAGCTTAATGCCGTAAAACGCGCGGTTTAAAATGCTGTTGCCGTCCAGTACCAAAAGCTTCACGCTGATCTTCCTTTCCGTTACGGGTCAAAAGACACGTCTTTGTTTTCTATATACACTTTCTCAAGCAATTTATCGAGGTCGCTGAGCGTTTCCAGCTCGCCCGCCATGCGCCGGAATTCCGCCGCACCGCGCAGACCGTGCATGTACCACGCCACATGCTTTCTCGCTTCGCGCATGCCGCGCCCTTCTCCCTTTGCGGCGCACAGCGCATCTATATGCTTTTTAATGACCACAATGCGCTCCGCAAGCGTCGGTGGCGGCATAATACGCAGACCGCTGCTGAAATAGCCGTTGATCTCCCTGAAAATCCATGGATTACCGAGCGCCCCGCGCCCGATCATCACCATGTCGCACCCGGTTTCGCTCATCATACGCACGGCGTCCTGCACGCATTTTACGTCGCCGTTGCCGATGACGGGTACCTTAACGGCTTCCTTCACCTGACGGATAATATCCCAATCCGCCGGCGGCTCATACATCTGTGTGCGCGTTCTGCCGTGCACGCAAATGGCGTCCACGCCCGCGTCTTCGCAATATTTTGCAACCTCCACCGCGTTCACGCTGTTTTCGTCCCAGCCCTTACGAATTTTCACCGTCACGGGCAGGTCGACCGCAGTTTTTCACGGCGCGGACAATGTCCCCACACAGCGGCGGCTTTTTCATTAGGGCGCTGCCGCAGTTATTGCCCGCAATTTTCGGCACGGGGCAACCCATATTGATATCAATAACATCCGGCCCGGCCGCTGCGGCGCGCTTTGCGGCAGATGCAAAGATGAGCGGGTCGTCACCGAACATCTGGATGGCGACGGGATGTTCCTTTTCGCCAAGCGTGATGAGCTCCTGCGTTTTTTTATAGTTATACTGCAGCGCCCTCGTCGAGACCATTTCCGTCACACAGTACGCTGCGCCGAACGAGCAGCAAAGCTCGCGAAACGGCCGATCGGTCGCGCCCGCCATCGGCGCCAGCGCCGCCACACCGTTTAAAGTCAGATTTCCGATTTTCATTTTTATATCCTTCTGATTTTTCTGTATTTTTAATTTTACTTATATTATAATACCGAACTGCCCCGCACATTTCAATAAAAATTCCTTAAAAATTAGAATTTGCCTTTAATCTACCCTTTATTTGTGTTATACTGAGCTTAAATATAGATGCGGGGAATCTCTCTTTTAAAAAGGCGTTACACGCCTTTCGGGAGACCCCCTAATTGGGTCTCCCGCGCAAAAACAGTCCACCGGACTGTTTGATAGCAATGCGAAGCATTGGTTTCTCCCAGTCCTGATTTTTGGGAGGCAAAAAAGTTTTCGTCGTCTGCGGACGACGACTCTGGGCTTCACCCCGAGACCCCACGACCGAACCGCAGGTTCGGTTTGACCTTCATTTGAAAAAAGGTCGATCAAAAACTTTTAACCACGCTTACAAGAAACCTCATTCTAAATTCACATACAGGAGGACATTCACTTGGATACCTCAAAATCTTATGTGCGCGATGGTCGCATCCAGCAAAAGCCGCGCGGCAATTATTTCCTCTTCTCCTTCCTTTTCGGCCTCGCTCTGGCCTTTGTCATCTTTGTGCCGTTCATGATCGTAGACGGCGGCCGCTTTCTGTTCTACGGCGATTTCAATGTGCAGCAGGTGCCGTTCTACCGCATCGCGCACGATGCCATTCGTTCCGGCAACATCGGCTGGAATCATTTAACAGACCTCGGCGTCAATTTCATCGGTTCCTATTCGTTCTACCTGCTCGGCAGCCCGTTCTTCTGGCTCACCATTCCGTTCCCGGGCGAGTGGCTGCAATACCTCATGGGCCCGCTGTTCATCTTAAAGTTCGGCTGCGCCTCCCTCTCCGGCTACATTTATCTGCACCGCTATGCAAAGAACCCCAACACGGCGCTCTTAGCGTCTCTCTTATACGCGTTCTCGGGATACTCGATCTACAATATTTTCTTCAATCATTTCCACGAAGCCATCATCGTATTCCCTTTGCTCTTAGCCGCGCTCGATGAATACATGTACACAAAGCGCCGCGGCATTTTTGCGCTCATGGTCGCCGCCGCGTGCATCGTGAATTATTATTTCTTCGTCGGCATGGTGACATTCACGGTCATCTACTTCTTTGTGCGTCTGCTCTCCGGCAGCTGGCACATCACGGTCAAAGATTTCCTCCTGCTCGCACTCGAAGCCGTGCTCGGCCTCGGCATCGCGTGCATTCTGCTTGTGCCAAGCGTTCTGTGCATCATTCAAAACTACCGCGTTTCCAATCCCATCAGCGGTTGGAGCGCCCTGCTTTATGACCGAAACCAGCGCTACATTCACATTTTGCAGTGTCTCTTCTTCCCGCCGGATCTTCCCGCACGCCCGAACTTCACCCCGGATTCCGAATCCAAATGGGCGTCCCTCGGCGCGTGGCTGCCCATGTTCAGCATGACCGGCGTCATCGGCTGGATGCAGCTGAAGCGCCGCCACTGGCTGAAAAAGATGCTCTACGTCCTGTTCTTCATGGCATTCATTCCCGGTCTCAACGCTTTGTTCCAGCTCATGAACGCGTCGTATTACGCACGCTGGTTCTATATGCTCACGCTCATGATGGCCGCCGCCACCATGATGGCGCTCGAAAACCCGCGTGTTGATTGGCGCCGCTCCTTAAAGTGGACAACGCTCATCACGCTCGCCATGACGCTCGTCATCGGCCTCATGCCCACACTCACCAAAACGGACGGCGAGATTACCGATGTCACGTTCGGTCTCGAAAAATACCCCACGCGCTTCTGGACATACGCCGCCATTGCGCTCCTCTCACTTGCACTTGTCGGCTTTGTTCTTGCATTTATAACCGCGGCTCCCGCCCGTTCTACCGCGCTGCGTCCGTCTGCCTCAGCATCACCATCGTGCTGTATTCTGTTTTCTTCATCGCGCTCGGCAAAACACAGTCGGATTACACTTATGACCACATCATCCCCTACGCCTTAAACGGCGGCGCGGATGTCGCCATAGACGACCTGCGCGATGACAACGTCCGCACAGATTTCTACGAAAGCCTCGATAACTCCGCCATGTTCTGGGAGGTACAGTCCATTCAGGCGTTCCACAGCATCGTCCCCGGCTCGCTCATGGAGTTCTACGATTCCATCGGCGTGCAGCGCGATGTCGCTTCCCGCCCGGATACCACCCACTACGGCCTGCGTGGACTGACAAGCGTCAAGTATCTTTTTGACGACGATCACGATACCGAGTATTTCGCCGGCGAAGACTACGCCGACCCCGCTATGCCGGGCTGGATGTACTACGGCAACACAAACGGCTTCGACATTTGGGAAAACGAATATTACATTCCCATGGGCTTCACGTACGACAGCTACGTCACCGAAAAGGATTACGAAAACACAAGCGAAAGCTACCGCGAGCTTTTGATGCTCAAGGGCATTGTCCTCACCGATAAGCAGGTTTCAAAATGGGGCGATATGCTTTCTCCGCTCGATACAAGCAAACTCTCCTACACCAAAGAAACCTACAAAACAGATTGCGAAAACCGCGCAAAGCTCACCTGCGATACCTTTGAATATACAAATACCGGCTTTAACGCCACCATCTCAGCAAGCCGCGACGTGCCCGTGTTCTTCAGCATCCCGTACGAAGACGGCTGGTCGGCCTACGTCAACGGCGAAAAGGTCGATATCGAAAAGGTGAACGTCGGCTTCATGGCCATCCGCGTCAACGCCGGCACCAATGTCAAGATCGAGTTCAAATACCGCACGCCCGGCCTGTTCCTCGGCGTAGCAATCACCGTCGTGTGCGTGCTTCTGCTCGCACTGTATATGGTACTCATGCGCACGATCTTCAAAGAAGTCCCCGTGCCGCTCGCCCGCCACAATATGGTGCTGCGCCCGCTCTCCCACTATGCTAAAAAAGCACGGCGCGCATTTTGAAAACAGCGGACTTATTCACGTAAAACCGCGCAGTCAAACCGACCGCGCTTTGGAAAAGAAAGAAGGTTTTGATAATGACGACTGAACGTAATATTCCGGTCTTGTATCTCGTCATTCCTTGCTACAACGAGGAAGCCGTACTGCCGGAGACCACCAAGCGTCTGACCGAAAAAATGCACACCATGATCCGCGCCGAGCAGGTCGATCCCGAAAGCCGCATTCTCTATGTCGATGACGGCAGCAAGGATAAAACCTGGGCGATTATCTCCGAATACGCCGAAGCTATTCCCTATGTGGACGGCGTAAAGCTCGCGCACAACCGCGGCCACCAAAACGCTCTGCTCGCCGGCCTCATGACCGCCATGCCGCTGTGCGACTGCGCCATCAGCATGGATGCCGATCTGCAGGATGACATCAACGTCATCGACCGCTTCGTCGAAAAATATATGGAGGGCTGCGACGTCGTCTACGGCGTGCGCAACAAGCGCGAGACCGATACGTTCTTCAAGCGCACCACCGCAGAAGGCTTTTATAAATTCATGAAGATTCTCGGCGTAGACGTCGTCTTCAATCATGCCGATTACCGTCTGATGAGCCGTCGCGCGCTCGAGGGCCTTTCCGAGTATAAGGAAGTCAACCTGTTTCTGCGCGGTATCGTGCCGCTCATCGGCTTTAAAAGCGACTATGTCTATTATGACCGCGCCGAGCGTTTCGCGGGCGAATCCAAATACCCCTTAAAAAGATGATCTCCTTCGCGCTCGACGGCATCACGTCGTTCAGTGTAAAGCCCTTAAAGCTCATCTCCAACCTCGGCATTCTCATCTCCGTTCTCAGCATCTTCGGCCTCCTGTACGCGCTCATCTCGCACCTGTGCGGCGTCACCGTCGCGGGCTGGACAGCCATCGTCGCGTCCATCTGGCTGCTCGGCGGTCTGCAAATGCTCTGCCTCGGCGTCGTCGGCGGCTACATCGGCAAAATTTACAGCGAAGTCAAGCAGCGCCCCCGCTTTCTCATCGAAACCCACCTCAAAGCCGAACCGGAAGAAAAGGTCTTGGACGAACACTGATACGCTAACCAAACCGGATCCCGAATTGTCTCAGCAGTTCGGGATTTCTTTTCCCGCTGCTCACGGCATGTTGAGTTTAAGAGGTACATTTTATGAAAAAATTCGCTTTCGGAGCTTCCAAATTTTTCCTCGGCTCCGTTTTCGGCTGCGTTTTTGTATTGCTCCTGTTTTTTACGCAATGTACATACGCCAAAAAGCAGACATTTCTGCTCTCAAACATCGCTCTGCTTCTGTTCGGCATCCCCCTTTTTGTGCTGTTTCTGTCCCTTGACCGCCTGCAACAGGTCAAGCTTTCGTGGCATCGTCCGACCGTATCGTCCGATGTGCTCATATACTGTCTGTGTCTGCTTTTATTTTCCGCACAGCTCTATATTTCCTATAACATTTATTTCGAAACCGGTTGGGACGCGGGCCTCCTTACAGAAAACGCCCGCAATCTGATGCACAAGCAGTCGGTCGATATCCGCTATTTTTCCAACTATCCCAATAATCTGCTGTACTTTTTCTTCGAGCTGTTCGTCTTCAAGCTGAATAAATATTTCAGCATTTTCTCCGATACACAGCAGGCTTTGTGCGTCATCACCGTCAACTGCGCACTCAATACGCTTTCCTGTCTGCTCGTTTATAAAACCGCCGCGCAGCTCACACGAAAGCTATACGCTTTTTTCGGCTTTTTTCTCGCGGTACTCAGCTTTGGGCTTTCCCCGTGGAACGTCATCTGCTACACAGACGCTTTAGGGCTGATTTTCCCTATCCTTACACTCTATGTATTCATCCGTCCGGCAAAATACAAATGGCTCTCCTATGTGCTTTCCGCCATCATCGGCACACTCGGGTATTTTATCAAGCCGCAGTGTTTTATTTTGCTTATCGCCGTTTTTTTGATTGAAGGTATTTACGCACTGTCCGAAAAGCACCTGTTAAAACCGCTTCTGCTCTCACTTTTGACAGTCGCCATCACCTTTTTCGCCGTTAAAGCCGGTACAGATTTTCTGTGTTCCCACTATCACATTCAGCTCGATAACGAGCAAAGCTTCGGCATTGCACATTTCTGGATGATGGGTCTTAACCCGGAAAAAAAAGGTGTCTATTCCGCCGAAGACGTTCGCTATTCCCGTTCTTTTGTCACCGCTTCCGAGCGCACGCAGGCAAATATCGCCGTCGGCAAACAGCGTTTACAGGAAATGGGCTTTTTCGGCACGCTCAAACAGCTCGCGCAAAAAATGCTCACGCTCTATAATGACGGCACATTCGCATGGGGAAAAGAGGGACATTTCCTTCAAACCGTTTTTGATCCGCCCAATACAAAAGCCGCGCCCTTCCTCCGCAGCATCTACTACCCCGACGGCAGCCGCTACTTGTATTTCGCAACCTTCGAGCAATTCATTTGGCTCATGATCTTGCTGCTTGGCGCCGCCGGTCTGTTCAGCAGCTTCAGTCATAAGCACGCAAAAACCTTAAATATCCTGTGGCTCACTTGGATCGGTCTCACCGTCTTTGAGCTCCTGTTTGAAGTACGCGCCCGTTATTTATACACCAACGTTCCGCTTTTCTGCGTGCTTGCAGCCGTCGGCATCGAAAATATCCGCCGCCTGTTCTGCCGCATCACCGAAAAGCTCTCTGCGCGTCTTCCCGCAAAAAAACTCCGTATAACCCCATAACGCACAAGACCCCCGCTCCCGGAAATCTCCGAAAGCGGGGTCTCTATGTTTATTCGGTTACCTTAGGCAAAAAACGATTACATCAAGCTTCTGTACAGCTCGGCAATCTCCTCAACGGAGGTGTCGCGCGGGTTGCCCGGGCAGCAAGCGTCTGCAAATGCGCTTTCTGCGAGGAACTGTACGTCCTCTTCCTTCAGGATGCCCTTCAGGTTTTTCCGGAATACCCACATCTTCACTCAGCTTCTTCACAGCCGCAATCGTTGCATCGGCAGCCTCTTCGGCGGTCATCGCGTCAATGCCCTCAACGCCCATGGCCTTGCCTACTGCGCGATAACGCTCGCCTGCAACGGACTTGTTGTACTCAAGGCCGGTCGGCAGAATGATGGCGCAAGCCACGCCGTGCGGGGTGTCATACAGAGCGGAGAGACCGTGTGCCATGGAGTGTACGATGCCGAGGCCGACATTCGAGAAGCCCATGCCTGCAATGTACTGACCGAGTGCCATGCCCTCTCTGCCGGCTTCGGTGTTCTGCACCGCGCCGCGCAGGTTCTCGGAAATCAGGCGAATGGCTTCAAGGTGGAACATATCGGAAATGGTGCAGGCGCCCTTCGTGATGTAGCCCTCAATGGCGTGGGTCAAAGCGTCCATACCGGTCGCAGCGGTCAGACCCTTCGGCATGGAGGACATCATATCCGGGTCAACAACCGCGATCTCCGGGATGTCGTTCGTGTCTACGCAGACGAACTTTCTCTTCTTTTCCACGTCGGTGATAACGTAGTTGATTGTCACTTCCGCAGCGGTACCGGCAGTGGTCGGCACAGCAATGGTGAACACCGCGTGCTTCTTCGTCGGCGCAACGCCCTCCAGAGAGCGAACGTCTGCGAACTCCGGGTTCTCAATGATGATGCCGATGGCCTTTGCGGTATCCATGGAGGAGCCGCCGCCAATGGTCACGATGCAGTCTGCGCCGGAAACCTTGAAGGCCTCAACGCCGTGCTGTACGTTCTCAATCGTCGGGTTCGGCTTGATCTCGCTGTAAACGGAATACGGGAAGCCGACCTTGTCCAGAAGATCCGTCACCTTCTGCGTAACGCCGAACTTCAAAAGGTCCGGGTCCGAGCAAACAAAAGCTTTTTTGTAGCCGCGCGCCTGAAGCTCCTCCGGAATCTTCTCAATCGCGCCCTTGCCGTGATAAGAAATTGTGTTCAATACGATTCTGCTGACCATAAAAAACATCTCCTAATCCCCAATACGGGAAATTTTTAACTAAGTTAATTATACACCTGTCCGCACAGATTGTTTGTAACGAAATTGTAAATATCAGTTCAAAAATTCTTCGTTCAGTTCCACGCCGAATTCCTTCGCAATGGCTCTCAAATTGTCGTCTGTAATGGTCTGGCGAATTTTACCGCCGCCCGCCGTAATAGCAAGCATATAAATTTGCGCCGCCTTCTCGATCGTGTGCATGAGGCCAAACGTAATATCGTAATCCGGTCCGGAAACGAACAAGCCGTGGTGCGCCCAAACGGCCGCGTCATATTTTTTCATCAGCTCGCTCGTCGCCATCGCAATGTCTGCGCCGCCCGGCACCATCCACGGCACCACACCCACGCCGCCGGGGAACACCACCGGGCACTCCGTGGCGCTCTGCCATAAAGCACGCGTAAAGTCGCGCGCCGTCAGCGGCATGATGTACGTCATCGCAATGAGATTCGGCGTGTGCGCGTGGTAAATGACACGGTAAGCGCCGTTCGTCGCCGCCTTGCGCACACTGTGGTTCATAAAGTGGCTCGGGAATTCGCTCGTCGGGCGCGCGCCGTTCTCAAGGCCCCACACAATGCGCCAGCTGTCGCCCGCATCGTTGATCTCTACAATACCGATGTTGTGCTCCGGGTCATCCTGCACATTGCGCAAAAACTTGCCGCTGCCCGTCGTGATGAAATATTCGCCCTTTAAGTTATCTGCCTGCACGCCCATGCTGTTCCACTCGCGCGGCGCGGTGAAAAACCGGGCGGCATTGCTCCACTTCCTCCGGCTTCATGCGGTAGGTCAGGTTGCCGCCGTTTCGCTCGTGCCAGCCCTGCTCCCAGCCATCCGTGCACATGCGGATAAAACCGCGTACTGCGGGAATTTCCGTCATCATTTTTATATACCTCCTCAGCGCTTTAAAAGCACTTCGTTTTCGTAGTTTTTTAATTTTCAGAAAGCCACGCCATGTCGTCTGCGGGGACATTCTGCTCCTTGCAGTATTCCGCCCAAACATCGCCGAACGGCATCGTTTTCAACTCCTCCGCGCGGATCATCAAAGACGTGAAATCCTGCTCGTTCTGCAGCTTCGTCAGCTCCTCCGTCGGCTGCAACAGCGCGAACAACAGCGCCTTCTGTACATTGCGGAAGCCCGTCACCCACGCGCCGATACGGTTGATGGACGCGTCAAAGTAATCGAGCGCAATCTTAACACGACCCGAAAGCCCGCCGCAGCGCACAATCTCTTTCGCAATTTCCTTTGTCTCGTCGTCAAACAGCACCACGTGGTCGCTGTCCCAGCGCACACCGCGCGTGATGTGCAGCGCAATCTCCGGGAAGAACGTCAGCATCGCCGGAATTTTATCGGATACGACCTCCGTCGGGTGGTAGTGGCCGTTATCGAGCAGCGGGATGCACTTATCTTTATTCATCGCCGCATAGCTCAGCGCAAATTCCGCACTGCCCACCGTGTACGCCTCCACCCCGATACCGAACACCTTCGATTCCACACACGGCTTCACAAGGTTAAAATCGAACGGCTCAGAGAGAATCTCGTCGAGAGACTCTTTATACAGCATGCGCGGCGTCATGCGGTCGGCGGGAATATCTTTCAGTCCGTCGCCCGTCCAGATGTTCATGATGCACGGCTGACCGAGCTCCTCCGCCAGATATTGCGAAATGCGGATACACGCCTTGCCGTGCTCCACCCAGAATTTGCGCGTCTCCGGGTTCGGGCTCGAGAGCGTCAGCGGGTCGCACTTCGGGTGCGAAAAATACGTCGGGTTAAAATCGCAGCCGAGCCCGCGCTCCTTACAGAACTTCACCCACGGCGCAAAGTGCTTCGGCTCCAGCTTATCTCTGTCCACCCAACCGCCGTTTTCTTCGGTGAAGATCGCGTAGCTCGCGTGTAAATTCAGCTTCTTCGTGCCGGGGCAAAGGCGCAGCACCTCGTCGATGTCCGCCATCAGTTCCTCCGGCGTGCGCGCACGGCCGGGGTAGTTGCCCGTCGTCTGAATACCGCCCGTCAGCGGAGCATTCGGGTCGCCGTCAAAGCCGCGCACATCGTCGCCCTGCCAGCAGTGCAGAGAGACCGGCACGCTTTTCAGCGTGTTGATGGCAGCGTCGGCGTCCACACCGCGCTCGGCATAGCGCTTTTTTGCCGCCTCATACTGTGTCATATCGTTCATCCTTTCCTAAGCGTGTTGATTTTTGTTAAAATGCGGTCTGCCGTCTCGTCTTTTGAGAGCATCGGCAACTCCTCCGTTTCGTCTTTTGTCAGCAGCGTCACCACGTTCGTATCGCCCGCAAAGCCCGCACCCTTCGTGCGCAGGCTGTTCGCCGCGATCATGTCGAGGTTCTTGCGCTCGAGCTTTCCACGCGCGTTTTCAATGAGATTCTCGGTCTCCATCGCAAAGCCGCAGAGGAACTGCCCCGCGGGCTTGTGCGCGCCGAGGTACGCCAGAATATCCTGCGTGCGCTCAAGCTCAATGCTCATGCCGCCGTCATGCTTTTTGATCTTCTCCTCGGCGACCGTTTTCGGGCGGTAATCCGCCACCGCCGCCGCTTTGATGATGACGTCCATCTTCGGCGCACGGCTCGTCACCGCGTTGAACATGTCTTCCGCAGATTCCGCTTTCACCACCGTCACAAACGGAGGCGGTTCCACGGTCATGTTTGCGCAGACGAGCGTCACGTCCGCACCGCGCATCGCCGCACGGCGTGCAAGCGCGCAGCCCATTTTACCTGTCGAGTGGTTCGTGATGAACCGCACGGGGTCGATCTTCTCCGCCGTTGCGCCCGCCGTCACGAGGATTTTCTGCCCCGCAAGGTCTTTCTCCGCACCGATCGTCTGCATGATCCAGTCAAACAGCGTTTTTTCGGAAGGCATCTTGCCCGCGCCTATATCACCGCAAGCCAAATACCCGCTGTCCGGCTCGATCACCGTGTACCCGAAGCGTCTCAGTTTTGCAAGATTATCCTGCACAATGGGGTTCAAGAACATATTCGTGTTCATCGCAGGCGAAATCAAAATCGGGCAGCGGCACGCCATCACGGTCGTCGTCAGCATGTCGTCCGCAATGCCGTTCGCAATTTTGCCGATGACATTCGCGCTCGCGGGGGCGATGAGCACAATGTCCGCGCGCTTTGCCAGCGCAACGTGCTCCACGCTGTACTGGAAATTGCGGTCGAACGTATCGATGAGGCACTTGTTGCCCGTCAAAGTCTCAAATGTAATGGGGTTGATAAAATTCGTGGCGTTCTGCGTCATCAGCACCGTAATATCCGCGTGCTGCTTTTTCAGCATACTCGCAAGCCCCGCAATTTTGTACGCCGCAATACTGCCCGTCACGCCCAGTAAAACCGTTTTACCTTTCAGCATTTTATCGTCCTTTCCGTTTTGTTTTTACTCTATTATAATACACTTTTCAGGGTTCGTAAATTTTAATTTCAAAGCTGTCCCGTATCACGTTGCGCGCCTGCTGTACGCTCGCAAGCTCGCCGTCCGCGATCATCTGCACGATGAGATTACCGATGGCCGTGCCCTCTGTCGGGCCCGCATATACAGGTAATTTGCAAGCTTTCGCCGTGAGTTTATTCAAATATTCGTCCCGGCTGCCGCCGCCGACGATATTTAAACTCGTATATACTTTGCCCGTCAGCTTTTCAAGTGCCTTTATCGTCTCGGCGTAGCTTTCCGCCAGACTGTGGTATACACAGGAGAGCATCTCCGGCACTGTCGGTTCTTTGAAGCCCTGTTTCATAAGCTCGTTTTTCACCGCTTCGCACATGCTTTTCGGCGCCAAAAAGCACTCTGCGTTCACGTCCACACGGCCCTTATAATCCGCCGCGCTCTGCGCAAGCTCCGTCAACTTATCAAAGCTGTTCTCTTCGCCGAGCTCCTGCCGCATGTTCTGCAGCATCCAAAGGCCCATGATGTTTTTCAAATACCGATAGCGGTACTCATACCCGCCCTCGTTCGTAAAATTCTGCGCACGGCTCTCGTCGTTCGTCACCGGCGCTTTCAGCTCCACGCCAATGAGGCTCCACGTGCCGCTCGAAAGGAACACCGCATTCTCATCCTTCGCCGGCACCGCCAAAAACGCAGAAGCCGTGTCGTGCGAAGCCGCAAGCCGCACCGTCAAATCAAAACCGACCTTCTCCTTCACGCGCTCTGTCAGCCCGCCGAGCGCTTCACCCGGCTTGTGCAGCTCGCCGAAGATTTTCTCCGGCAAACCCACCCGCGCTATGATCTCCTTGTCCCATGTCTTATGTTCTGCCGAGACCATCGCCGTCGTGCTCGCATTTGTGTATTCGTTCACGGCCACGCCCGAAAGCCTGTATGCCAGATAATCCGGGATCATCAAAAGCTTTTCGGCCTTTTCAAATACATCCGGCATTTCTTTTTTCTGCGCCGCCAGCTGATACACCGTGTTGAACTTCTGCATCTGAATGCCCGTTCTTCCGTACAGCCACGCAAACGGCACCGTTTTTTCCAGCTCGTCCGGCACCGTCTCCGTGCGGCTGTCGCGGTACGCCACCGCCGGGCAGATGCGTTCTCCGTTTTTACCGAGCAAAACATAATCCACTGCCCACGTGTCCACCGCCACGCTCTCGGGCGCGGTCTCACACGCCGCAATGCCGTTGATCACTTCGCTTTCAAGGCGGTCAATGTCCCAGCACAAATGGCCGTTTTGGTCTTCCGCCCCGTTTTTAAAACGGTAGATTTCTTTCAGCTTCAGTTTTTCGTCCTCGAGCCACCCCAAAATGTGCCGCCCGCTTGAAGCCCCAATGTCCACCGCCAAATACGTTTTCATATAAGCCCTCCGTTTTTTCGTTTACAGCAATAGTATAGCAGGAACCGTGTCCAAAAATAAGGACGTTGTTTTCACTTAAAACTATCTTTATTTTAACTTTTCTGCCGCACAAAATTTTCTCCCGCCAAACTGCACAAATCCGCGCTTCACTTTTCGGCACACAGCAAAAGAATTCCGCCGAAATAGGTTGACAATCCAAGGCTTTCAAGCTAAAATGAACACATAAATTGTACATACAACTTCTGAGGAGAGATCAGGTCTATGGCAAAACAGGCAAAACTCACCATTGAAAAGGATTTCCAAATTTCTAAAATCGATAAGCGCATCTACGGCTCATTCATCGAGCACCTCGGCCGTGCAGTATACGGCGGCATCTGGCAGCCGGGCCACCCCCACTGCCGATGAAGACGGCTTCCGCCGCGACGTACTCGACCTCGTGCGCGAGCTGCAAGTGCCGATCGTCCGTTACCCCGGCGGCAACTTCGTCTCCAATTTCTACTGGGAAGACAGCGTAGGCCCCGTAGAAGACCGCCCGAAGCGTCTTGAGCTTGCATGGCGCAGCACAGAGCCGAACTATATCGGCA
>ENA-OQKL01000033-OQKL01000033.1-human-gut-metagenome-genome-assembly--contig:-NODE-33-length-48632-cov-3.146892_pt1 | contig 48632 bp, 51 predicted proteins | sample MGYA00242779_ERZ504800 | MGnify/ENA primary metagenome ERZ504800 (study PRJEB26092, sample SAMD00036410) | human gut metagenome | host: Homo sapiens | study: EMG produced TPA metagenomics assembly of... | reverse complement strand
CTTTGACATAGTGACGCATTACATCTATAATACCGATTAAGCAAAGGGGCTGTAAAAAAGGTAAGGCATCTTTGCTCTTTTTTATATCATGGTTCTGTTATCTGTGAAAAGAAAGAACAAAGAAAACAGCAACACTTGCAGAAAAGGAGGAGACAACAATGAAAAAAAGACATGTAATGCGTGCTCTGGTTGCAGCAGCAACAGCACTGGCACTGACAGCATGCGGATCGACAGGCTCTTCTGACACAAGTAAGAGCACATCAACAGCATCTGCTGCATCGACCTCATCCGGTTCGGAAGCAGATACGGAGAATACCATCACGATCCCGGCAGGCGAGTCGGTATCCCAGGATTCTGATGTTACGGCAATGGTAGCTGTAGACTTTACCACCATGGATCCGATGGATACTTCCGATACACTTTCCGGTGGTGTACAGCGAATGATGATGGACGGTCTGTTTGGATTCGATGAGAATATGCAGATCATTCCGATGCTGGCAACCAGCTATGAAGCAAATGATGAAGCAACCGAGTATACGATTCATCTTCGTGAGGGCGTAAGCTTTACCGATGGAACTCCGTGGAATGCAGATGCCCTGATTGCAAACGTAAATAAATGGGCAGACAAGAGCCTTGGACTGAAACGTACTACATTCCTCTGCAATGTTACTGGATCATGCAGAGAAGATAGATGATTATACCGTTAAATTATTATCACAGTCATCGGTGCTTTCATCAGCAACCTGGCACATCCGGCTACGCTGATCATGAGCCCGAAACAGATTGAAGCAGGAGAAGATGCCTGTGCACAGGCACCGGTAGGAACCGGCCAGTACAAATTTGTTGAGTGGGTTGCCGGTGACCATATGAAGGTAGAGCTGAACAAAGACTGGTGGGGATATGACGCAGACGTCTGCGGCGGAACTGCTCTGGCAGATGCAGATGCAGGATTTAAGAGCATCACATTCAAACCGGTTGCAGAAAGTGCTACCCGTGTATCTGCAGTTCAGGCAGGTGACGCACAGATTATGTGGTCTGTACCGACCGAAAGCGTTGACACCTTAAAAGGTGACAGCAACGTATCCGTTGGAATGGGCGACAGCATCACCGTATGGTACTTCTTCATGAATACACAGAAAGCACCGTTCAACGATGTTAAGGTTCGTGAGGCAATGGCTTATGCAATCAACAAAGAGGCATATATCCAGGTTGTTATGAACGGTTACGGTTCTGTGGCAACTTCTATGGTAGGAGAAGCAGTACAGCACTACAAAGGAAATGATCCGTATTCCTACGATCCGGAAAAAGCAAAAGAGCTGTTAAAGGAAGCAGGATATCCGGATGGATTTACCACAACACTGATGTACAGCAACACGACAGCAAATCAGAAAAAAGCAGAGTTCTACAAACAGCAGCTTTCTGAGGTTGGTATTGATCTGGAATTGAACGGAATGGAAAGTGCCGTTCTGAATGAAAAGGTTCAGGGAGCTGACTGCGCAGGAGCAGATGCCGAGGTTGACTGCTACTTAAGCGGATGGTCTACTTCCACCGGTGATGCCGACTGGGGACTTCGTCCGATGCTGGCAACCGAGTCTGAGCCGCCGATGAGCTACAATATCAGCTACTATGAGAATGAAAAAGTAGATCAGCTTCTCAAAGACGGTCTTGCAACTGCAGATGAAGACAAACGTGGTGAGATCTATGGAGAAGTACAGGATATCGTATGGAAGGATCTCCCGCTGCTCTGCATCGCAAACGATAAAAACATCTGGGCAACCAGCAACAACATTACCGGAGTATATCTGTTAGGCGATGGAAGCATCGGCATGAGAAATGCCAGAATGGCAGCCGAATAACGGCAGACTGAAATAAGGATATGAAAAAGACCCCGGCGTCCTTCCATCAAAAGAGGGCGCCGGTTTCTTACAAACAGGAAAGCAGGCAGTGATCCGTGGGATTGTACCTGTAGGATAAGCATGAAAGTAGGAGATACAATATGCCAAAATATATACTGAAGCGTATTGTGGGTACGATCCCCACACTGATTATTGTTGTTACATTTGTATTTTTCTTTGTCCGCCTGATTCCGGGAGATCCGGCGAGACTCGTTGCAGGAGAGCAGGCAACACAGGATGACGTAGAGGCAGTAAGAGAAGAGCTTGGCCTCAATAAATCCATTCCGACACAGTATGTTACCTACGTGACAGGACTTTTAAAAGGAAATCTCGGAACCTCCCTTCGAACAAAGCAGCCGGTTACAAAGGAAATTGCGGGAAGATTCGGAAATACCGTCCGTCTGGCATTTGTCACATTGCTGTGGAGCTCGGTTGTTGGTGTGCTCTTTGGTGTGTGGTCCGGAACACACCGGGGAAAATGGCAGGATTATACCGGAATGACGATTGCGGTCTCGGGTATTTCACTCCCCTCGTTCTGGATCGGCTTTCTGCTGATTATGCTGTTTGCGGTAAAACTGCGAATTCTGCCGACAACAAGCGGAACAAGCCTGAAAAGTCTGATTATGCCGTCGATCACGCTCGGCGTCGGAATTGCAGCCGTGATCGCACGATTTACAAGATCCTCCATTATTGAGGTTTTAAAAGAAGATTACGTCAGAACAGCAAGAGCAAAAGGAATCAAAGAAAAGGTTGTGATCTGGAAGCATGTTTTCCGCAACTCCATGATCTCCGTCGTGACGGTTGTGGGTCTGCAGTTCGGCTTTCTGCTGGGAGGTTCTGTTGTCACAGAAACGGTATTTGCCTATCCTGGCCTTGGCTCCCTTCTGATTGAATCGGTCAATTACAGAGATTATCCGGCAATCCAGTCCCTGATTCTGATCTTTTCGCTGCAGTTTATCGTCATCAACCTGATTGTCGATATCCTCTATGCGGTTCTGAATCCGGAAATTAAACTTCAGTAGGAGATGAGTGGAATGAAAGAAAGAAAAAGTACAGACCGAGAACCAGGAGAGAATTAAAACTCCGGTTTTCTGAGATGGTTCGAAAAGTTTTAAAAAACAGAAAAATGCAGTAGTTGCGCTTTGGTTTTATCATTTTTCTCATTTTCCTTGCGTTTTTCGGAAGCAAAATTGTGCCGTACGGAATCAATGAGTATGATTACAATGCGATTCTGCAGGGACCAAGTATGAAGCACCTGTTTGGAACGGATGAGTTTGGACGGGATCTGTTTTCCCGTATCGTCTGTGGAACCCGGATTTCACTTGCAGTCGGATTCGGCGCTGTTACGGTCGGTGCAGTCTGTGGTACCATTCTCGGACTTCTGGCCGGATATTACGGCGGATGGATTGATTCTATTATTATGAGAATCTGCGATGTCCTGTTCGCTTTTCCGGGACTGATTCTTGCAATCGCCATCGTGGCAATCCTCGGAAGCGGCATGACAAACGTTGTGATTGCGGTCGCTGTCTTTTCTACACCGACCTTTGCGCGGCTTGTCCGAAGCAAAACGCTGAGCCTGAAAAATTCCGTCTTTGTCCTGGCGGCACGGAACATCGGTGTTTCCGATGCAAGAATTCTGTTTCACCATATTCTGCCGGGAGCCATTCCGGACATCATTGTACAGTATTCCATGTCATTTGGATCTTCCATTCTGACAGCATCAAGCCTTTCCTTCCTGGGAATGGGCGCACAGCCGCCGACACCGGAATGGGGACTGCTTCTTTCCAACGGAAGAAACTATATGGCAAGTGCAATGTATGTGACGATTTTCCCGGGTCTTGCGATTTTCCTTACCGTACTGAGCTTTAACCTGTTAGGCGACGGACTTCGCGATGCACTCGATCCGAAACTTTCCGATTGATAAGGAGGAGCAGAAGTGGCTACTGATAACGTACTTGAGATAAAAAATTTACATACGTATTTCTATACCGATGGCGGCGTGATCAAAGCAGTAGACGGTGTCGATGTGGAGCTTCGACGCGGCGCAACGCTTGGCATCGTAGGTGAGTCGGGAAGTGGAAAGAGCGTGACATCCCTCTCTGTGATGGGATTACTGACCGGAACGAAAGGAAAAATTGCTGATGGCGAAATCCTGCTGGATGGCGATGACATTGTAAAGCTGACGAAGGAACAGCAGAGAAAGCTGCGCGGAAGCAAAATTTCCATGATTTTCCAGGAACCGATGACCAGTCTGAATCCGGTCATGAAGATTGGAGACCAGGTGGCAGAATGTGTTCTGCAGCACGAAAAAATATCAAAAAAAGAGGCACTGAAAAAGGCAGAGGACATGCTCCGGAAAACGGGTGTTCCGCGTGTGGAGCATATGATGAAGGAGTATCCGTTCCAGCTTTCCGGCGGACAGAGACAGAGGGTCATGATTGCCATGGCGCTTGTATGCAAGCCGGAAATCCTGATTGCGGATGAGCCGACGACTGCGCTGGATGTAACGATTCAGGCACAGATTCTGGATCTGATGAATCAGCTGAAAAAACGAGACAGGTACATCCATCCTGTTTATTACACATGATCTTGGCGTCGTTGCAGAGGTCTGCGATGATGTTGCCGTTATGTACTGCGGCCGCGTGGTAGAGCGCGGAGATGTAAAAACAATTTTCGCCAATCCGTCCACCCGTATACGAAGGGACTGCTGGGATCGATTCCGAGACTGGGAGACGCCGGAAAAGAACTGAAGTCGATTCCGGGTAACGTTCCAAACCCGAAATATATGCCGAAAGGCTGCAAATTTGAGCCGCGATGTCCATACGCTTCGGAAAAATGCCGCGAGGAAGAACCGGGATTTTTCCAGATCGAAGAAGGCCATATCAGCAGATGCTGGCTCTGCGAAAGCGGACAGCTCAAAACAGATCACGTAGAGAAGGCAGGTGACTAGGATGTCAGATACATTACTTAGAGTAGAGGATTTGAAAATTTATTATCCGGTTGCCGGAAGCGGATTTGGGAAAAAGGAATTCGTCAAAGCGGTAGACGGAGTTACCTTTGAGGTGAAAAAAGGCGAGGTATTCGGAATTGTAGGCGAGTCCGGCTGCGGAAAATCCACACTGGGAAGAGGCGTCTGCAAACTGGAAAATCTGACATCGGGCCATGTGTATCTGGATGGCGAAGATATTACAGAGTACAATGACCGGAGAATGCGTTCCATCCGGAAAAAAGTACAGATGGTTTTTCAGGACCCGTATGCGTCCCTGAATCCACGAATGTCCGTTTTTGATATCATTGCAGAGCCGCTGCTGGTGCATCATCTGTATCAGGATAAAGCGGATCTGGAAAAGAAAGTGCTGGATCTTTTGCACCGGGTAGGACTGGATGACTACCATGCAAACCGTTATCCACATGAATTTTCCGGCGGTCAGCGTCAGAGAATCGGAATTGCCCGTGCACTTGCGGTAGAACCGTCTCTGATCATCGCAGACGAACCGGTTTCGGCACTGGATGTGTCTATTCAGGCGCAGGTTCTGAATCTTTTAAATGAACTGAAGCATGACCTGGATCTGACCTATATTTTTGTTGCACATGACCTGAGCGTTGTGGAATACATCAGTGACCGTGTCGGCGTTATGTATCTCGGCAATTTCGTGGAGGTCGGAGAAAAAGAGAAAATTTACAGCAATCCGATGCATCCGTATACGCAGGCACTGCTTTCTGCAGTTCCGGTTCCGGATCCGACGGCAAAAAGAGAAAGAATTCTGCTTGAGGGAAGCATCCCATCCGCCCACAAGCCGCCGACAGGCTGCAAATTCCATACCAGATGTCCAAAATGCATGGAATGCTGCAAAACACAGGCGCCGGAGCGGTATGAAGTGGATGACGGACATTACGTATATTGTCATCTTTATGATAAAGAAAGAAGGGAACAGCAGAAATGAAGCTTTTTAATCAGTGCAGATATCGAGGGCTGTGCCGGAGTGGCACTGACCGATGAAACACATAAGAAGGAAAGCGTATACCAGAGATTTGCAGAGGAGATGACCGAAGAGGTCGTTGCGGCATGCGAAGCAGCACATGAAGCGGGTGCGGATGAGATTGTCGTAAAGGACGGCACGGAGATGCATCCAACATTGACCCGCTGAAAATGCCGGAGTATGTCACCCTGATCCGGGGAAAGAGTGGTCATCCGTATAATATGATGTATGGTATCGACGACAGCTATGACGGTGTACTGTATCTTGGATACCATGCACCGGCAGGAGATCCGAATTTTTCGATCAGCCACACATCGACAGGAAACAGCCTGTATATTCATCTGAATGGAAAAGTGATGAGTGAGTGCATGCTGAACAGCTATACAGCAGCATCACATCACGTACCGGTGCTGTTTCTTTCCGGAGATGAAGAGATCTGCCGTCAGGCCAAAGAACTGATTCCGGGCATTACGACAGTGGAAACGAAGCATGGTGTCGGTGCGGCAACGTGGTGCAAGGCGAAAGGAAAAGTGATATCCGAAATCCGGGAAGGGGTAAAAAAGGCAGTTGCCGGACAGAAAAAGAGTGTCAGGTGGCTCTTCCGGAGCACTTTACATATGAGGTAACCTATAAAGACTGGAAAAAAGCGTACACGATGTCGTTTTATCCGGGAATGCAGAGGGTAGATACCTTCACAAATAAGCTGGAGACAGATCGCTGGATGGATATTGTCACAGCACACTGCTTTGTTGTATATTAAGAATATAAATCTGATAGAAACCCAAAGAAAAGAGGATTAAAACAATGGATATAGAAATGTTTGGTAAGCTTTCCGATGCATTTGGACCAAGTGGATTTGAGGAGGATGTCATCCGTACCATAGCAGATTACTGCAAAGAATTTGATGTAGAAAATGACGCAATGAATAACCTGTATGTGCGGATGCCGGGAACAAAGCAGGATTCCCGTCCGGTCATCCAGCTGGATGCCCATCTGGACGCATGCGGTTTCATGGTACAGAATATCCAGGACAACGGATGCCTTGGCATTATCATGCTTGGCGGCTTTCATCTGACCAGCCTTCCGGCACATGCGGTATGGATCCGCACCAGATCCGGAAAAATGGTACATGGTATTATCTGCGCAAAACCGGTTCATTTCATGACAACAGCGGAACGCAGCAGTCAGACTCTGGAAATTGAAAAAATGTATGTGGATGTCGGAGCAACCAGCCGCGAGGAGGTTGAAAACGTTTTCGGAATCCATATCGGTGATCCGATGATGCCGGATGTAACCTTTGAATACGATGCAGAGCATGAAATCTGCTTCGGAAAAGCATTTGACAACCGTGCCGGTTGCGCGTGCATCGTAGATACGATGAAACAGCTGGAAAAGGAGCAGGCTTCTCTTGCAGTTAATGTTGTCGGTGCCTTTGCGGCGCAGGAGGAGGTCGGAACCCGCGGTGCTGTGGTAACGAGCCAGATTGTAAAACCGGATCTTGCCATTGTATTTGAAGGATCTCCTTCCGATGACTTTTTCATCAGCGCAGGACAGGCACAGGGCTGCATGAAGAAGGGTGTTCAGATTCGTATCCTGGACAACAGCTATATTTCCAATACGCAGTTTATTTCACTGGCCGAGGAAGTAGCAGAAAAATGCGGAATTAAATACCAGGAGAGCGTAAGAAGAGGCGGAAGCACAAACGCAGCAAAAATCAGTGTGACAGGAAAAGCAGTTCCGTGTCTGGTGCTTGGTGTTCCATCCCGCTATGCGCACAGCCATTACAATTTCTGCGCAAAAGAAGACCTGGAGGCAGCAAGCGCAATGGCAGCCAATGTCATTCGTGCTTTAGATGAGGAAAAGATCCGTCATATCTGCCATCAGGATGTACTGTAAAATATTCGATAACGAAAGAAAAAGCATGCCGGAAGCGGGTTCACAGGAAAGGTGAAGCCGTTTTCGGCATATCTGGTAAAAAACGGAGAGTTTACAAGTGAGAAAACCGATCATTGGAATCTTGGGAAATACGTATAAAACACAGCCGGGACTTTTTTCAAGTGCGGAGAGAATGTATGTCAACAGCGATTATATCGAATCAGTTCTGAACAACGGCGGAATTCCGATGGCAATTCCGGCAGTTGCCATGAAAGCGGATCCGGAAGGCATACTTGCTGTGTGCGACGGAATTCTGGTTCCCGGCGGAGAGGACTTAAATCCGTGGTATTATGGAGAAGAGCCAAAACCGCAGATCCAGACCATTCGCCCGGAGATCGACGAGGCATGGTTCGCACTTGGACGGGCAGCAAAAGAGATGGGAATGCCTATGCTTGGCATCTGCAAAGGAATTCAGTTTTTAAATGTCCTGTGCGGTGGTGATCTGTATCAGGATATCTACACACAGAAGGAAACCACAATTCTGCATCTGCAGTCCCTGGAGCGGTCTTATCTGCATCACCATGTGGAAATTAAAGAGGGAACCCATCTGGCAGAAATCCTCGGGGCGGGAACCCATGCGGTAAACTCCATGCATCATCAGGCAGTGCGTACGCCGGGAGAGGACATCGTGGTTTCAGCAACGGCGCCGGATGGAACCATCGAGGCGATAGAAAGCCGCAACGGACAGATTGTGGCCGTACAGTGGCATCCGGAAGGGCTGATCCACTCAGCGCCGGAGATGAACCGCCTTTTTGCGGATCTGGTAGAAAGAAGCAGCAGATACAGAGAGAAAAGGTAACGATTTGGAGCTATGTAAAAGGAAAGAAAAACCGGGATGGGACTTTTGAACCGTTACGAAAAAATAAGAATGGATAAAGATGCGATTCCAAAAGCAGAGAGCAGGAATCGTTCGGGAGGCAAAAAAAGAATGAACAGAACAATAAGAGTATCGGCGGCAGGTGATATTCTGATTATGAAACGGCTTCTGCCGGGATATCAGGATGTTTTGCCGATTCGCGAATTTCTGATGCAGGGAGAGGTTCGGATGGCGAATCTGGAAACGACGATATCGGACGGCAGCTGTTACGCATCGGCGTATTCCGGCGGAACATGGCTGACGGCAGATGCGAAGTGTCTGGAAGATACCCTGCGTTACGGTTTTAATTTTCTTGGGATTTCGAATAATCATACGATGGATTATTCCTACGAAGGACTTGCATCTACGATCAGCGAACTGAAAAAAAAGGATGTGGCATATGCCGGAGCAGGCAAAAATCTTTACGAAGCATCGCGTCCTGCCATTCTGGACACAACAGCGGGACAGATTGCGGTGATTGATATCTGTTCTACGTTTGAGAATGCAGCCAGGGCGGGAAGCCAGACGGAACGGCAGCCTGGCAGGCCGGGCTTAAATCCGTTGCGCTTTTCGGAAAAATATACCATTACGGAGAAACATGCGCAGGATCTTGCAAAGATTGCAGAGGTGACCGGAATCAACGGACTGCGGGATCTGCACCGGCAGGAGGGATTTATAGCTCCGCTTTCCGAGGGTGTCATGGAATTTGGCGGGAAAATGTTTGAAATCAGCAAGGACGGAACAGAGGGAAGAAGCTCCAGCCCGAATCTGATCGATGTGAAACGCACCGTCGATGCAATCCGGGAAGCGAAGATGACATGTGAGGCAGTCCTGGTTATGGTACATTCCCATGAAATCCGTAAGGACAATGACGAGGAAGCGGATTATTTTCTGGAGGAATTTGCACACGCCTGTATCGATGCGGGCGCCAGCGCGGTGATCGGGGGCGGAACGCATCAGCTGAAGGGAATCGAACTGTATCATGACTGTCCGATTTTCTATTGCCTCGGAAATTTTATTTTTGAAAATCAGTATGTACGCCTTCTGCCTGCGGACTACATGGAAAAATATGGTCTGAATATTCACACGGCAGCATCCATCGGAATCGCCAGGCGGCAGGAGCAGTCCTCACATTCCCTCTACGAAATTCCGGAGGTCTATCGGAGTGTGCTGCCGTATTTCGAGATCTGTCAGGGGAAATGCACACATTTGGAGCTTCTGCCGGTCGAGCTTGGTATGGACAGGGAAAACGCAGAAAAAAATATTCCGTACGTAGCAGACGAAAAAACAGCAGAAAAAATTGCAGAATATCTCACCCGCGTGAGCAAGAGATATGGAACAGAATGGGAATACAAAGAAGGAAGGATTGTACTTCATGCGTAAAAAATGGGAAATAGAAGAGGAATACCGAAACTTTTGCCGGAACAACAAAGAACTTGCGCTGCAGACGCTGCGGGAGCTGACACTGACCCCGACGGAAACGGGAAAAGAGGATCAGAGAATCGCATATTGCATGGAATGGATGAAACAGCAGGGCATGGAGTCAGTTCATACGGATGAGCTTGGAAATGTAATCTGGGAGTATCGGCCGGAACAGGAAAAGAAGGTTCTGTATACGGCGCATCTGGACACTGTGTTTTCGCTGGAGGAGCCGCTGGAGATTAAAGAAGACGGAATGATCTGGCGTTGTCCCGGCATCACAGACGATACCGTGAATGTCGTGATGCTTCTGATGGCGGCAAAATACGTTCATGAGACAGAGCCGGAGCTTCCATGCGGTCTGATTTTTGCAGCGGATCTGGGAGAAGAAGGGCTTGGCAATCTGTGCGGAGTTCGCGCGCTTGTCGACCATTATGAAAAAAATCTGTGTGGAATGGCAGCCTTTGACCTGTATCGGGATAAAATGTATCCCATCTGCATCGGGTCTGTCCGGTATCGGATTTCGGCAAAAACAAAGGGCGGTCATTCTTTCCTGAATTTCGGAAGAAAAAATGCCATTGCAGAGCTTGCGGGTCTGATCGGAGAGCTTTACCGTTTTCAGACGGATGCAGCATCTCATACAACATACAATGTGGGAAAAATAGAGGGAGGAACCTCTGTTAATACGATTGCGCAGGATGCCTCCATGCTGTTTGAATTCCGTTCGGAGGATTACCGGAGTCTGGAAGCCTGCGAAACATATCTGGAGCAGACCATAGCAGCACGCCAGAGTGAGGAGGTACAGTATTCCTGTGAGCTCGTCGGAAAGCGGCCGTGCGCAAGAGAAACCGATCCTGTCCAGATGGCACGTATGACGCGGTGTGCGCAGAAAACGCTGAAGGCAGCCGACGGGGAAGAGCCGGTATGCTCTGAGGCATCTACAGACTGTAATATCCCATTGTCGCGGCATATTCCTGCCATCTGTGTCGGTTTCTGCCGGGGCGGGGGAGCACATACCAGAGAAGAATGGCTTGATGCCGCCAGTGTAGAAGATGGCATGTGTGCAGCCGCAGCACTCGTATGCCGGCTTCCGTGGATGTGCTGCGAGAGCAGAGTCGTTGTAAGGGACGGGATAGAGGACCGAAAAGAGAAAGAGGAAATCCGGCGGCTGCTGGAGCTGTGCGATCAGGACTTCGTTCCGCCGCTTTCCCACCGCAACAGTACATCCCAGACGAACTGGGCCGAGACAGAAGAAAAGACGGATGGAATTGCAGAATATCTGGAAAATATCTGCAGTCAGCATGTGGTGCTGTGGAAGGAAGAGGGAGTCGTGCGGGCCTTTATGACCTGGAAGGATCATTTTAACTGTGAAAATCTGGAAGCATATCCGGATTCCTGCTATCTGACCACCCTCTGCGTCTGGCCGGATTACCGCGGACAGGGAATTTCGGAGGTAATGTATGCAGAAGCAGAAAAGGACATCGCAGCAAAATTTCCGGGAAGCCGGATTACTCTCCGTACCTGGTCCACGAACGGGGCCCAGGAGCATATCCTGGACAAGCTGGGATATAGTCTTGTCCGGCGGCTGAAGGATGACAGGGGAGAAGGAATTGATACGGTTTAATTTTGTAAAAAACGGAAGAAAACGAAAAAATGACAGATAACATGGTGCTTGCAAATCGCAGTTTATAGTGTCATAATCGGAAGCATAAGACAGCAAAAGGAGGGCTATAGCTATGCCTTGTACAACCATTTTAGTTGGAAAGAAAGCATCGTATGACGGTTCCACCATGATCGCGCGAAACGACGATTCCGGTGCAGGCCATTATACATCGAAAAAATTTGTAGTGATTCACCCGGAGGAGCAGCCGAGAACCTATAAAACCGAGATTTCTCATCTGACCATTGAGCTTCCGGACAATCCGATGCGGTACACTGCAGTGCCAAACGCAGAAAAAGGCGAGGGTGTCTGGGCGGCAAGCGGCGTGAATGCAGCGCAGGTCGGCATGACTGCGACCGAGACAATCACATCGAATCCGCGTGTGCTGGGTGCTGATCCGCTTGTCGTTTATCAGCCGGCGGAAGACGGAAAAGAAGAGGTTCCGGGCGGAATCGGCGAGGAGGACCTTGTTTATATTGTTCTTCCTTATATTAAAAGCGCCAGAGAAGGTGTCAAAAGACTGGGCAGCCTGCTGGAGCAGTACGGTACATACGAGATGAACGGCATTGCATTTCAGGACCACGATGAGATCTGGTGGCTGGAGACGATCGGCGGACATCACTGGATGGCAGTGAAAGTGCCGGATGACCATTATGTGGCCATGCCGAACCAGCTTGGCATCGACCATTTTGATCTGGAGGATGCACTCGGCGAACAGAAGGAATATATGTGCTCAGCGGATTTGAAAGAATTTATTGTAAACATATCATCTGGATCTTCTATGGATGGAAATTTTAATCCGCGTGATGCTTTCGGAAGCCACGATGATTCCGATCACGTTTACAATACACCGCGTGCCTGGTTCATGGAGCGCTGTCTGAACCCGCACACGAAAAAATGGGACGGACCGGATGCCGATTACACACCGGTATCCGACGATATTCCGTGGATGATGGTTCCGGAGAAGAAGATCACCGTAGAGGATGTGAAATACGTACTGTCCTCCCACTATCAGGGAACACCGTACGACCCGTATGCCGCATACGGCGATAAATCGTGGAAAGGGGCATATCGATCCATCGGTGTCAACCGGACCGATTTCCTTTCTGTCATCCAGATGCGCCCGGATCACAAAGGAGACAACGGCATTCTGCAGTGGATTGCATTTGCGTCAAATGCATTCAATGTGCTGGTTCCGTTCTACACCGATGTGACGACAACACCGGAGTATCTTTCCAACACAACGGGAGAGGTTTCCACCGATAACTTCTACTGGGCAAGCCGCATGGTGGCAGCAATGGCAGATGCATCCTATAAGTCTTCTATCTTCCACATTGAGCGGTATCAGGAAAAGGTGATGGCAAAAGGCCATGCACTGATCCATCAGTACGATGCGCTGCTTGCAGGGGAGACAGACGAAGCAAAACAGACACAATTGAGAGAAGAAGCAAACAATAAAATCGCTGAAATGCTGAAAAAAGAGACGGGTGCAACACTGCACAAGGTACTCTTTGAACTCAGCAACCAAATGAAAAACGCGTATTCCAGATCGGATGCGTAAGGCTTTTTTAAGGGAAAGAATAGGAGAATGGTTCTGCGCGCAGGAAAAAATGCGCGCAGAACCATTTCCTGTCCGGAACCGCCTTGAACAAACAGGGTGTTACAGCTTGCCGGACACCGGTGAATGATACGATCCTGATAAAAAATCTCAGCGTACTTTGGTGAATTTTGTTGACAACAGGCAGTTCCTGTGCTACAATAAACCAGCGACATGGAAGAAGGTTCTTTTTTTTAATGCCTGAAATTGCTGAAGTACGAGCAGCAAAAACAGGGCAGAAATGAAGAGACCGCCGCTGATCCGCAAGGATCACAAGCGATAACGCAAATACACAGTGGAGGTGGAAGTCGTGCGCGTAAAAATCACATTGGCATGTACTGAATGCAAACAGCGTAATTACAACATGACAAAAGAGAAAAAGAACCATCCTGAGAGAATGGAGACAAAGAAGTACTGCAGATTCTGCAAAAAGCACACAATGCACAAAGAAACCAAATAATCTTTGGTAAGAGGTGATCCAATGGCAGAAACTGAAAAAAAGGCATCCAAAAAGAGCTGGTTCAAGGGCTTGAAAGCAGAGTTCAGAAAAATCATCTGGGTTGACAACAAAACGCTGGGCAAGCAGACCGTTGCAGTCGTAGCGATCTCTGCAGTAACCTGCGGGTTAATCACCCTGGTTGACAGCGCTGTAATCGAGTTCGTCAATTTATTGATCAAATAAGGATAAAGGTGTCAGAATGTCAGAAGTAAACTGGTATGTAGTCCACACCTATTCGGGCTATGAAAACAAAGTAAAAGCCAATATTGAGAAAACAATTGAGAACCGTCATCTTGAGGATCAGATTTTGGAAGTACGTGTTCCTATGGAAGAAGTTGTTGAAGTCAAGAACGGAACCAAGAAACAGGTACTCCGGAAATTGTTTCCGGGCTACGTTCTGATCAACATGATCATGAACGACGATACCTGGTATGTTGTCCGCAATACCAGAGGTGTTACGGGCTTCGTAGGACCGGGATCCAAGCCGGTACCGCTTACGGATGAGGAAATGGTGAACCTTGGAATCACCGGTGGTGAGGAAAAGGTTGAGCTTGACCTTGAAGTCGGCGATGCAGTCGTTGTAACAGGCGGCGCATGGAAGGATACAACCGGACTGATTCAGAGTATCAACGATACAAAACAGATGGTTACCATCAATGTTGAGCTGTTCGGCCGCGAAACGCCGGTAGAAATAAGTTTCGCAGAAGTCAAGAAGATGTAAGAAATGCCCCAGGGGCGTTTCGTGGGAGGGAAATTCCCGCAATTACCACATTTATTTAGGAGGTGCCGTAAAATGGCAAAGAAAGTTACAGGATATATCAAATTACAGATTCCTGCTGGTAAAGCAACACCAGCACCACCGGTTGGACCTGCACTTGGACAGCACGGAGTAAACATCGTACAGTTTACCAAAGAGTTCAACGCAAGAACAGCAGATAAGGGAGACCTGATCATCCCTGTAGTTATCACTGTATATGCAGACAGAAGTTTCAGCTTCATAACCAAAACTCCTCCGGCAGCAGTTCTGCTTAAGAAAGCCTGCAACCTGAAATCTGGTTCCGGCGTTCCGAACAAAACGAAAGTTGCTACTATCTCTAAGGACAAAGTTCGTGAGATCGCAGAGATGAAGATGCCAGACCTGAATGCAGCAACTGTTGAGGCAGCTATGAGCATGATCGCAGGTACCGCAAGAAGTATGGGTATCGTTGTAGAGGACTAATTTAGAAGAAGAGTTTACATCTTCTCGTATTGACGTGGGAGGGAGATTCCCGCAACTACCACCAGGAGGTTATTAGACAATGAAACATGGTAAGAAATATTTAGAGGCTGCAAAAGCAGTTGATCGTAGCATTCAGTACGATCCGGCAGATGCTATTTCCACAGTTAAGAAATTAGCTACTGCTAAATTTGACGAGACAATCGAAGTTCACATCAAAACTGGTTGTGACGGACGTCACGCAGACCAGCAGATCCGTGGAGCAGTTGTTCTGCCGCACGGTACCGGAAAACAGGTTCGTGTCCTTGTTTTCGCTAAAGGCGCAAAAGCTGATGAGGCTGTTGCAGCAGGTGCAGAGTTCGTTGGAGCTGAGGAGCTGATCCCGAGAATCCAGAACGATGGCTGGTTTGATTACGACGTTGTTGTTGCTACACCGGATATGATGGGTGTTGTTGGTCGTCTGGGTCGTGTACTTGGACCGAAAGGTTTAATGCCAAACCCGAAGGCTGGTACTGTAACTATGGATGTTACCAAAGCCGTTAAAGAGATCAAAGCAGGTAAGATTGAGTATCGTCTTGACAAAACAAACATTATCCACGTGCCAATCGGAAAAGCTTCTTTTACTGAGGAGCAGTTAAGCGACAACTTCCAGACGCTGATCGGTGCAATCAACAAAGCAAAACCGGCTACTCTGAAGGGACAGTACCTGAAGAGCGTTACTCTGGCTCCTACTATGGGACCTGGAGTTAAGGTTAATACTTTGAAGCTTGCATAATAAATGAAATACTGAGAACCCCCGGGGCTGTAATGGCTCCGGGGGTTCTTTGCGTTGAAAAACGGACGCAGGGGAAAGGCGAATTCCGATTCCTTAAGAAAGAGCTTTATTTCAATGGGAAATAATTGAAAAAGATCAAAATAGTGTTAGAACATGAAAATTAAGATCAAGTATTCTGCCGGAAATGTTAGTATAATGCTAAGTAGAAAATAAACGAAAAGAGCAGAGCCCATGCATGCGTTTGGAACGGCGGGTTCTGGAAAGGGAGGTTTTTATGCAGTATTTTGAGAAACAGGGAAATGCGCTGATTTTCCGGCAGGATGGGGAGACGGTCCGGGTGGAGCCGTGGCAGAAGGACAGTCTTCGGGTGAGAGGTACGCTTCTTTCGGAGATAGAAGAGGGAAGCATTGCACTGCTTGATCCGGAACCGGTGGAAGCGGAAATTGAGCTGGTGGATGAACGGAAAGCGACGATTAAAAACGGTAAAATCCAGGCGATTCTCGAGCTTCAGCCGTGGGGACAGAAGCTTCGGATTACGTTCCTGAATCAGAAGGGCGAGGTGCTGCTCTCCGAGATCGCGAACGGCGGAGCACTCTGCCTGCGCGCACACGATTACCGTGCATTGAAGGGCGGCGCTTATCAGCTGAAAGTATCCTTCGATTCCAACCCGGATGAGAAGATTTACGGTATGGGACAGTATCAGCAGGAGAGAATGAACCTGAAGGGATGCAACCTGGAACTGGCGCACCGCAATTCGCAGGCGAGCATTCCGTTTTATGTATCGAGCCTTGGCTACGGCTTCCTGTGGCACAATGCAGCAGTCGGTGAGGTTCATTTCGGAACAAACACAACGGAATGGCTGGCACGCACCACAAAGCAGCTCGACTACTGGGTAACCGCAGGCGATACCCCGGCGGAAATTGAAGAGCACTTTGCAGACGCCATTGGTAAGGTTCCGATGATGCCGGAGTACGGCCTTGGCTTCTGGCAGTGCAAGCTGCGCTACTACAACCAGGAGCAGGTACTGAATGTGGCACGCGAGTCAAAAAACGCGGCATTCCGCTGGATGTCTTTGTCATCGACTACTATCACTGGCCAAGATGCGGTGATTATCGTTTTGATGAAGAATATTTCCCGGATCCGAAAGCAATGATCGACGAGCTGCATGAGATGGGCATCGAGACGATGGTTTCCATCTGGCCGCAGATCGACTGGAGAAGCGAAAATTACGAAGAAATGAAACAACAGGGACTTCTTGTGAAGAGTAATGCAGGTGTTGATGTTCAGATGCTGTTCCATGGAAATAATGTCTTTTTGGATGCAACGAATCCGAGAACGAGAAAGTATGTCTGGGAAAAAGTAAAGAAAAACTATGCAGATCTCGGCATCCGCACCTTCTGGCTGGATGAAGCAGAGCCGGAGTTCTCGACGTACGAGTATGAGTGCTACCGCTACGCCGCAGGCCCGGTGGAAGAGATCGGAAATATTTACCCGAGAGAGTATTCCCGCATGTTCTACGAAGGACAAAAAGAGAATGGGCAGGAAGATATTGTCAACCTTGTGCGCTGTGCATGGCTCGGAAGCCAGAAATACGGAGCCCTTGTGTGGTCCGGCGATATTTTCTCAACCTACGAGGACTTCCGCAAACAGATCTGCGCAGGCCTTCATATGGGATTGTGCGGCATTCCGTGGTGGACAACCGATATCGGCGGATTCCACGGCGGTGTGACCGAAGATCCGGACTTCCAGGAGCTGCTTGTGCGTTGGTTCCAGTTTGGTACCTTCTGCCCGGTTATGCGTATTCACGGAAACCGAGGACCGAGAGAAGAAATCATCAACAAGGCTGGCGAAGTGCGTGAGGGAACCGGAGCTGACAACGAGGTATGGAGCTTCGGAGAGAAAAATTATGAAATCCTGACAAAATTCATCGGTGTCCGCGAAAAAATGCGCGATTACACGAGAAGCCTGATGGCAGAAGCACACGAAAAAGGAACACCGGTCATGAGAACGATGTTCTATGAGTTCCCGGAGGATGCAGCATGCTGGGACATCTCCGATGCTTACATGTTCGGCTCCGACATCCTTGTAGCACCGATTGTCCGGGCAAAAGCAACGAGCCGTACCGTTTATCTGCCGGCCGGTGCGTCCTGGACGCTGGCAAATACCGGTGATGTTTATGAGGGCGGAAAAGCCTACGAAATCGAGGCGCCGATCGAAACACTGCCGATCTTCCTGCGCGACGGAAAACAGGGATATCTGGTGGGAGAGATCTGATTTAACCGAATCAAGTAAGTCACCTGCTTCGAGTACGAAAAGTAATAAGCAGTGGTTGGGGACTTGCCTGTATCAGGAGGAATGCAAGCTTCTTCTGATAAACTGCGGAGCAGTTATTTGGTTATGGGCAGGCAGCCAATGCGGATTGCAGATAGCTGCATGAAAAAAGAAAAGGAAAAGGGAAAAGCATTCCAGAAGATCGATAAGATCCAAAGGAATGCTTTTCCGATGTTATAAATCAATCACGGATCCGAAAAGGGGATTTTAGCCTTGTTCCGCATACGGGCAGGCGGACAGAAAAACTTACGGAAGCGGATGGCCTGCCGCCAGATACAGCTCATACCATTCTTCCCGCGTCAGCGTAATATTGCATGCCGCGATAATCTCTTTCAGGCGGTTTTCGCTTGCCGTACCTGTGACAAGCTGCATATTTGCCGGGTGGCGCAAAATCCACGCTGCCGCAATTGTGGTATCACTGACGCTGTATTTTTCGGCCAGTGCACAGATTTTCCGGTTCAGTTCCGGGTACTCGTCGCTTCCAAGAAAACCATCCCTTCCATGATGGCATCTGGAACGGCGACCATGCCTGAAGCGTAATGTCGTGAAGACGGCAGTAATCCAGCAGACTTCCATCGTGATCGACAGAACCCGGAGTCTCCATGTTGACTTCCATGCCATTTGCAACAAGGTTGGAAACCGGAATGCTGAACTGTATCTGATTGGCAACGAGTGGCTGGCGGACATATTTCTGCAGCAGTGCAATCTGCATCGGCTTGTGGTTGGAAACACCGAAATGGCGGACCTTTCCGCTCTCAAACAGAACATCAAAGGCTGCAGCCACCTCTTCCGGTTCTACGAGCGCATCCGGCCGGTGAAGCAGCAAAAGATCGAGGTAATCCGTCTGAAGCCGCTTTAAAATACCATCGACGGATTCCAGGATGTGGTCTTTCGACAGATCATAGCAGCCCTGGCGGATGCCGCATTTGGACTGGAGAAAAATATCCTCCCGTTTCAGGGACGGATCGCCGGAAAATGCCTCACCGAACACAGTCTCGCTCATGCCGCCGCCGTAGATATCCGCGTGATCAAAGAAATATGCGCCCTGCTCCAGCGCGGAGTGGATAAAATGATTCATCTCGTCCTTCGATTTTTCGGAAAGCCGCATGCATCCGACTGCAATGGAAGGAACTTTTCGCAGGTGATTGCCTAAAATTGTTTCTTTCATAGTAGAATTTTCTCCTTTGCAATGCTTCTGTATTCGCAGAGGTTTTCGTAAAGCAGGCGTGGAAGGACTCTGGAAGTACAGAAAGAATAGTAATTACGTTGCTTTTAATATATCATTTAAGTGCACTTGAAAGTCAATGGTTTTTGAGGAAAAGAGAATAAAAAAATCGCCGGAATCGATCAGAATTCGACCAGAACACAGAAAATCCGTATTTTGTTAACAAAATCGGAACAAAATCGACAACAAAGTTTACTTGCATTTTCAGAAAAATGATGTAAGATAGGGGTATTCGAAAAAAAAGATCCGACAGGATCTGCGAAGTGGTATTGACTCAGATAATGGAGGTTTTGCGATGGATGCAAAAATAATAGCCGGAATCCTGGCCGCAGGAGGCGCAGCCTTAGCTGTGGGCGGCATATATAGCATGAATAAGAAAACAGGTTATTTTAAAAACGGGAAATTCCGTCCGATACGATGTTTCCCGTATTCCGTTTAAAAAACAAGTCCGTTAAAAGGAAAACAGTTGTATTTTTGGGATCCTCCGTGACGAAGGGCTTTGCTGCCCACAACAATTCGTTTGCGGAGTACATAGCGAAGAAAGACAGCTGTACCTGCATCAAAGAAGCGGTCAACGGAACCACGCTGATTGATAATGGTGAGGATTCCTACATCGAGCGTATGCGCGACAAGCTTGATCCAAAGCAACAGGTGGATCTTTTTATCTGCCAGCTGTCCACGAACGATGCAACACGCAACAGCCCGCTCGGTGAAATTTCGGAATCCTGCGATCTGGAGAGCTTCGATGTCGAAACTGTCTGCGGCGCGATTGAGTATATCATTGCATATGCAAAAGAAACGTGGCATTGCCCGGTGATGTTCTATACGAATACCACAGTATGATTCCGAGCCGTACGCGAAGATGGTAGAGGCGCTTCTGAAAATTCAAGGAAAAATGGCAGATCGGTGTGATCGATTTCTGGAATGACGAACGAATCAACCGTGTTTCCCCGGAAAAACGAAAACTGTATCTTCAGGATCCGATTCATCCGATGAAGGCCGGCTATGCCGAGTGGCTGGTGCCTGTGATGGAACAGCGGATTGGTGAGTATCTGGAACAGCAGGTATAGGCAAAGAAGAAAAATAAAAAATACTTTCGTGGTTTCTTTTGAAAAGATTCCGCGTAAAGTATTTTTTTGATTTACAGGAAACTTCGTTGAATTTTCCTGTAAATTAAAAAAGCCCTCCGGGCAGGATCGCACTGCGGCGGACGGGAATTATGTCGCTGAAGCGACCCGCCGCAGGCGGAGAATCCTGCAAAGCAGGATTCTTTCTTGTTTACGAGAGCAGTGAGTCGGGATTCGCGCCTGCATTTTCCGTGGTTTTCCGTTTCTTCCGGATTCGGAACTGCTTGAAAATGCCCCGAATGGCAGCGTAGAGCTCCGGCTTTAGTTCTTCAAGCGGAACCGGCTGCTGGTACAGGATAGCATTGTAGCTTGTACCGCTTACAAGCTCCAGAATCATATAGAACATCAGCTCCGGTGAGCGATACGTATATGCTGCATGAGAGAGCAGAGATTCATAGATGGTGTAGATGGCCGGCGTGTCGGCAAACGGAGCAAAGGTAAGAGAGTTTTTGAAGAATCCCCAGCTCAGATGCTTGGAAATCAGCGTCACGAGGCTGTGGTTGGCGGCAAACTGGTCGAGGATATTGTCGGTGATAAAAAGCACCTGCTCTTCAAAATCACGGATATCCGGGGTGGCGCAGCAGATCTGTGTAGGCGGCCTGAAATACCTGACTCGCCTTATGTGCAATCAGATGATTCCGAATATCGTACTTATCTTTGAAATAAAGATAGAAGGTACCTTTTGCAACGCCGGCGTTATTCACGATATCCGAAATGGATGTTTTACTGAAGCCGTTGTTGATAAAAAGTGAGAAAGCAGAGTCCAGAAGGGACTCACGTTTCATTTGTTTGTTGTTGTCAATTTTTCCCACAGAGAGTCTCCTTTCCTGAAAAATATCACATCATGTGTCATTTACTTAACTACAATTATAGTTAGAATACATGGAAACTGTCAAAGGGAAAATGACTAATTTTCTCATTTTTGTGACTATGCACGAAGAAAAAAACTGACCGATCGTCAATTTTGTGCAGTATTTAATGTTGACTAAGAGTCATTTTTGCGTTATAACATTAGATGATTGAAAGGCATAGGAAAAACATCCTCGATCTGAGGGAAACAGTATCCCGCAGTATCTTACTCCGAGCGGGTTTTACTTCTCTTATGATCCTGGATTTCATCATAAAAAACCCATTATAAAAACCACAGAAAGGAAGTTTATCACAATGAATAGAAACAGAAAACTGAGAAAACAGATGATGTCTGGTCTTGCTGTTGGTATGGCTGCTGTTATGGGAGCTGCTCCGGTTTATGCAGCGACAGGAGAGGACGCAGCGGTTTCCAAAGAAGAAACCGTATATGTAAATGCAAATGCAGACGGATCGGAAGATCAGATTACCGTATCCAACTGGCTGAAGAACGCAGGAACGGAAAAGAACCTGCAAGATGAGAGTGAACTGAAGGACATCAAAAACGTAAAGGGCGACGAGGAGTTCACCCAGAGCGGAAACAAGCTGACCTGGCAGACAGACGGCGAGGATATCTATTATCAGGGAACAACCACAAAAGAGCCTCCGGTTTCCGTGAAGTTCACCTATTATCTGGACGGCAAGGAAATCAAACCGGATGACCTGGCCGGAAAGAGCGGAAAACTGAAAATCAAAGTTGACTATACAAACAACACAAAGACAACGGTTGACATCAATGGCAAGAAAGAGACGATGTACACCCCATTCGTCCTGATGACCGGAATGATTCTTCCGCAGGATACTTTCTCCAATGTCAAGATCGACAATGGTAAAGTCATTTCCGATGGAAGCAGAAACATCGTAATCGGATTTGGTATGCCGGGCCTGCAGGAAAGCCTGGGATTAAATTCCGATTCCCTTGAAGATCTGGTATCCGGTGACAGCGATTTCGAACTGCCGGAAAGCCTGGAGATCACTGCAGATGTGGAGAACTTCTCTCTGGATTCTACCCTCACCGTTGCACTTGACGATGTTCTCGACACCATCGATATCGACAACATCACCGGATACGATGACCTGAAGGATGCACTGAGTGATCTTGAGGATGCTGCAATGGAACTGGTTGACGGTTCCAAGGCACTCTCCGATGGTGTGGATACTTTAAAAGACAGCTACAAAGAGCTGGATGACGGTATCGGAACGTTAAAAGACGGCGCTGACGAGCTGAACAGCGGAGCCGGCACACTGGCAAGCGGAGCCGGCACACTGGCAAGCGGAGCATCGACTCTGGCAAACGGAACTTCTACTCTGAACAGCGGAGCTTCTACCTTAAACAGCGGAGCAGCTACCCTGTCCAACGGAGCATCCACCTTAAGCAGCGGAGCTTCTTCCCTGGCAAGCGGCGTAAACTCCTACACCGAGGGCGCTGATACCCTGAATAAAGCAATCCAGACGTATCTTGGAAAGAACGGTGTGCTGACTGGAAGCGTAACCGAGTATGTAAACGGTGTGAATAAAGTCGTTGCAGGCGTAAAACAGTACACTGACGGAACAACACAGCTGTCCGACGGCGTTGCTTCTTATGTAGCAGGCGAGAAACAGCTTGCAGCAGGCGCTGAGAAGCTTCAGCCTCTGGCAGACCGCCTGACCGAGGTAAACAGTGCAATCGCAACACTGAACGCAGCACTCGACGGAAAAGATGAGAATGATATTTTAGCAGGAGCAAAACAACTCTCCGAAGGACTGACCAGTTTGAACGAGCAGCTGCAGAGCACCGATGTACAGAGCCTTCTGACGATGGTAGACGGTATGACCAGCACCGGTTCTACCCTGATCTCCGAGACCGAGGCACTCTCCGAGGTTCTGAACACCACAATCGCAGGATCTGTCAACAGCATGATGACAAACGGCAACGAGCTGATGAGCCAGATGGATACGCTGTCCAAAGGACTTGAGAGCTACTTAAGCGGTCTGGAGGCACAGATCACGAATCAGGCAACGCAGATGGGAACCCAGATGGCAGCACAGGTTCAGGCATGGGCAGACGGAGCAGCAGCACAGCTGAACCAGGAAGCAACAGCAGCAGCACAGAGCGCAGCTGATACAGCAGCAAGCCAGGCATCCGCCGATGCAGCAAAACAGGCAAATGATCAGCTCTCTGCAGCAGCAGCTACACTGGATGCACAGATTTCCGCAGCTAAGAGCGCTGGAAATACAGAGCTTGCCGATTCCTTAAGTAAAGCAAGAAACCAGATCGGAAGTGTCAGCGTTTCCGCTTCCGCCGGAACCGTTTCGGTTACTCCGGTTACAGCTCCGCAGATTACCCTTCCGGAACTGAACTTCGAAATCGAGCGCCCGGATCTCTCCGGTCTTGCAGCAATGCAGCAGAAGATGAGCGACATCAAGAGCCGATACAGTGATCTGCAGAAGACGGTTGCAGCTCTGATGCCGCAGCTTGAGACCATGAAGAAACAGATGCAGACCATCACCGATAATAAAGCAGTTGTTGAGCAGAATCTTGGTGCAATGCAGAAACTGACCGCAGGTGTGGCACAGCTTGATGCAGGCGGAAGCACTCTGTACAAGGGCATCGATACTCTGTCCGCAGGTGTGAGCCAGCTGTACAGCAGCACAAATGAGAGTTTTGCAAAAGCAACAGCAGGCATCAATGCATTGAACGCAGGATTCACTCAGCTGAGTGCTTACAATGATACGCTGCTTTCCGGCGCAAGCCAGCTGAAAGCAAATGCACCGGCTCTGGTTGAGGGTGTTACGACTCTGCAGGGCGGCACGACACAGCTGACCGCAGGTCTTGGACAGCTGGGAAGCCAGTTAAGCGATGGATCTGCAAAACTTTCTGCAAACAGCGGAAGCTTAAGAAGCGGTGCTTCTCAGGTAGCAGGCGGAGCATCCCAGCTGGCAAGCGGAGCCTCCACACTGGCAAATGGAACTTCTTCCCTGGCAAGCGGAGCTTCTGAACTGAACAGCGGAGCATCTACGCTGGCAAGCGGAGCATCTACGCTGGCGAGCGGAGCTTCTACACTGGCAAATGGAACTTCTTCTCTGGCAAGCGGAGCTTCTGATCTGAAATCGGGAAGCAGCAAGGTTGTTGATGGTATTGACGAGCTGTCCGATGGGGCGAAAGAACTGGCTGACGGTACGAAGAAGTTTGAAGAAGAGGGTACCAGCAAGCTGAAGAGTACCTTTGAGGATGATCTGGGAGATGTACTGGATCGGATTCAGGCGCTGAATTCGGATAAATGTGCTTATACTTCTTACAGTGGTAAGGCAAATGGAATGGATGGAAGCGTGAAATTTATTATCGAGACTGCAGCAATTGAAGCTGCGGAAGAGTAATGTGATTCCACGGTAGATTGTGAGGCCGCCTGCGGTCGGGATATTTTCCCCGACCGCAGGCGGCATTTACGTTAGGTGGGGTGCAAAAAGACAAAAAATAAGAACAGCCCGCGGATATGCGGGCTGCTCTTTCATAATGAGGGGGAGATAGTTTTGAGTGGTTCATCAACTATCTGAGATATAGTATAGTGAAGAAATGTGAGCAAAGTATGTCTATTTTCTAAAAGAAACAGTAAATTTCTAAAGAATAAGTGAATCCATCCATTGAGTAAATCACTTCCGTCCGCCAAAACGTAGATGGGTCCCCAGGCGCAGCGGAGCGTCCGCCCCCCGCGGTGCCTGGGGGTCGTATCCTCCCGTCCTATTCAAAAGAAAGTTTCCGGTTCCCATAACTCTTCCGGTACTGTCCCGGCGTCATCCCGGTGAGTTTTCGGAAAGCCGTGGAAAAATTATGCGCATCCTGAAATCCCACATTATAAGCAATCTGAGAGACCGTGTGATTTGTGTCCGTCAGCTCGGCCATAGCGCTGTCCATTTTGGATTTCAGGATGAATTGTTTTAACGTCATCCCGGTGCCCTCGTGGAAGAGGGAGGAGAGGTATTTGTCGTTGTATCCGAAATAACGGGCGAGTTCGGTGACTTTGAGGGACTCGCTGCTGTGGTACTGGATGTAGCTGATGATGTCCTGCAGGATCTGCGTCCGCTGCGTTTCGGAAGTGTAGGTGCGGTAGAAGGGACTCTGACAGTTGATTTCGCCGAGAACAGCGGTCAGTCAGGCTGTTGTTGAGGAACGTGTTGTGGAAACGCAGGGAAGTGTCCTGGAGCTGCTTCATGAGGATGATGACGCGGTTCGGGGAGGAAAGCGTTCTCTGGAGCGGGATGCATAACGTTTCGGGGTAGTTGGATGGAAGCTGGGCGGGAGCGAGGTCCTCAAGGCGGTAGGAGGATGGCGGTGCAGCATGAAACTCATCCAGAACCGATCCGGCGGTCGGGTCAGAAGGAGCGACGATCGGTGCGGAGGGGATACCCGGGATAAAATGGAGCCAGTAGAAAGAGCAGCTTCCCTTTTTCGAGCCATGCTGATGGACGGTCGGCGGCAAAAGAAGATATTCGCCGGGGTGAACCTCGTAAGAGCGGCGTTCGTCCGCGATAAAAAGCGTTCCTTCCGTCACAACCATCAGTTCAAAATTGACGAGATTCCGTGTCAGGTGCATCCACTCCGGGGACGGGGACTGGAATTTGCCGCAGAGGTCGTAGGTAAAACAGGCGGCATCTGGAAATAAAACAGAGATCATATGACTTTTTCAAACCTTTTCAAACATTCTTGTATTTTAAACGGCGGTCCGTTTTGCTAAAATAAAACTATAGAAAAACAGGAAAACAGCCGTCAAAAGAAGTGTAACGCTTCCCATCCCTGAAAGCAAGGAAAATATCTTTTTCAAACCAGGAGGCGGCGGAAGACAACGAAAAAGGAGACCGAAAAAATGGATCAGAAAAACTTCAGCAAACCATTATCCCTGGCAAAAGTCCAGGTTACTGATGCATTCTGGAAAAAAGAGATGGAGCTTGTCCGCACCGAAGTAATTCCGTATCAGTGGAATGCCTTAAATGACAATGTTCCGGGAGCAGCACCGAGCTTCTGTATGCGGAACTACCGCCGCGCCGGTGAAGTTGAAAAAGAGCGGAAAGCAAAAGGAGACAAATTTGTTCAGATCAAATATCCGCTGGATACTTTTGAGACACTGCCGAAGGATGGCAAAATGGACGGAAGATTTTATGGCTTCCTGTTCCAGGATACCGATTTTACCAAATGGGTGGAGGCAGTTGCGTACTCCCTGACACAGCATCCCGATCCGGAGCTGGTAAAAAACGGCAGATGAAGCAATTGAAGCTGTCTGCGCAGCACAGAGAGAAGACGGATACCTCGATACCTACTATCTGATCAACGATCAGGATATGATTTTTACAAACCTTAAGGACAACCATGAGCTGTACTGCTTCGGTCATCTGACGGAAGGCGCCGTAGCCTATTATCAGGCGACCGGAAAAGACCGTCTCTTAAAAGCAGCAGAGCGTTTCGCGGACTTTATTGCCAGCAAACTCGGTCACGGCGAGGGTAAAAAAGCAGGTTATCCTGGTCACGAAATTGCAGAGATGGCTCTGATGCGTCTCTATGATCTGACCGGCGAGCAGAAGTATCTTGATCTTGCAAAATACTTCATCGATGAACGCGGAACAAAACCATACTATTACGATATCGAGCGCGGTCTGACCTGCCCGGAGGGCGAGGAACGATATAGCTACAATCAGGCAAACCGCCCGGTGCGTCAGCAGGATGAGGTGCAGGGGCACTCCGTACGCGCCGTATATCTCTATTCCGGCATGGCGGATGTGGCAAGGGCAACGCAGGATGAGAGCCTGCTGAAAGCCTGTGAAACTCTCTGGAACAACATGGTGCATCAGAAAATGTACGTCACCGGCGGAATCGGTGCCACTCATATAGGAGAGGCATTCTCTTTCAACTATGACCTGCCAAACGATACCGCTTACGCAGAGACCTGTGCATCCATCGGTCTTGTGTTCTTTGCTCGCCGCATGCTGGAGATTCAGGCAAAAGCAGAGTACGCGGATGTGATGGAATTAGCCCTCTACAATGGCGTTCTCTCCGGAATGGCGCTCGACGGAAAGAGCTTCTTCTATGTCAATCCGCTGGAGGTACTGCCGGAGGCATGTCACAAGGATGAGCGGAAATTGCATGTAAAACCGATCCGTCAGAAATGGTTCGGCTGTGCCTGCTGCCCTCCGAACCTGGCAAGAACGGTAAGCTCAGTTGCATCTTACGCATACACGGAAAACGACACAACCCTGTTTGTCCACTTGTACATGGGTGGAACAGTGGAAGGAGAAAAAGTAAAAGCATCCATCACTTCCGAATTCCCGTGGGACGGCCATGTTTCCGTGACCTGCGAGAGCGATACCAAAGAGCCGTACACCTTTGCATTCCGCATCCCGGGATGGTGTGCTTCTTATGAAAAAGAGATTCCAAAAGGCGCAGAAGTGGAAGAAAAGACGGGTATCTGTATGTGACAAAAGTATGGGCGAAGGGTGAGACGATCCGCCTGAACTTCCCGATGGAAATCCAGCTTCTGGCATCCAATCCGCTTGTACGCGAGGACGCCGGCCGTGTTGCCGTAAAACGAGGACCGGTTGTTTACTGTATGGAAGAAGCAGACAACGGAAAGAATCTGCATTTGACAAAACTCTGTGTGAATGGTGAAAAAACCGCAGAAGCAGCCGATGAGCTGGGCGAGCACTTTGTGAGCGTAACGGCCGTAGGGACGTCGCATGAAGCTGGGCGATGCGGAAAAACAGCCGTTGTATCATCTGTATCAGAAAGAGGAAGAGGAAAAGACGAAACTGAAGCTGATTCCATATTATATGTGGAACAACCGAGGTGAGGGCGAAATGCAGGTATGGATCCGCGCATGTGAATGATTTTATTAAAGAAGAAATAAAAAACTCCGGAAAAGGGATGGCTCCTGATGCAGCCTCCCCGTTTTTTCCGGAGTTCTTGTTATGCCAAAATATGAGAATCCTGCAAAAAAGAAAGTGAATTTTTTGCAGGATTCTTTGTGCTATTGGCACAGATTATTTTCTGCTTCTCATAGAAAGACTGCCGAAAGCAGAAGAAACGGCGGGCAGAATCACGAGGACGACTGCAAGGACAATCATTCGATCCACAAAGTCTGTCATGGCCTGTACAACGCAGACAGAGAGAGTCAGATTCATACCGAGGCTGTGAAGCAGCTGCACCAGCACAGTGGAGCCGGAGGAAGTAATTCCACCGAAAACAACCGCGGTGATTGTGGAACTTACCACAGTACCCGGAAGTGAGATCACAAGCGCTGCCGGAAACAGCTTCCAGCCCATGGAGCGGAGGGAAAGACTCTCGCTGCGGGATCCTGCCGTATGGGACGGGCGGAGTCTGCGGAATACAAGGCCGGCAACGAGACCGATGACAAGCTGCACCGGAATATAGTAAAACGCATAGACATCACTCGTCATGCCGGAAATGAGTCCGGAGATCAGTCCCGGAACGAGGCCTGCAGCAGGTCCGAACAGAGCGGCTGCCAGAACTGTTCCGATGGAGTCCAGATAAACCGGAAGACGCAGCAGCAGAGCAATGGTACCGCCGAGAATATTGATGACACCGCAGAGCGCGAGTGTCGTGAGCTTTAACGTACGGTTAGTATTCATCATGCCTCGCCTCCCTTCTGAAACATCGTCTCATGTGGGAAGACCGGCGGTGCGGTGAGAATCTGGTCGAGAACCGGTGCGGATTCCTCCTGCGGCACGCCGAGAACGCGCTCAAAGAACATCAGGAAGAAACGGCGCACATCGACCTGCGTCAGAATGTGGCTGTTCGGTGCTTTCTGATAAAAATTCATGGCATCCACAACCGTCTGTCCGATGCAGAGGCCTCCGGTTTCTACCTGCGTATACGCATCAAAACCGCTGCAGAGCGACGGATCCACAAGATAAGCGGCCGCGAGCGGATCGTTGATCACGCATCCGATGACCTTTTCCTGTTTCCAGTGGAAATCAAAGTAGAAGCGCGTCAGCTCCTCAATGCGGGTTCCGACTCCTGGATTTACGCATTTCATATATTCCACAAGATTCGGCGTCAGGACAATTTTTCGTGTGACATCCAGCCCGATCATATGAAGCTTTTTGCCTGCAAGCTGCGGCAGCTCGGAAAACGCGCGGAATACTTCGGCTGCGGCATCCGGGTCGCACCAGTAATTGTACTCGGCAACCGGGGAGCAGTTTCCATGGCTCTTATAGCTTCCGCCCATGGAGACAAGAGCCGTCAGGTTTGTCAGGCACTCCGGTGCGCGGGAGATGACTTTTGCAAGGTTCGTCATCGGTCCGAGGGCAAGAATGGTAACATCAGGGGTTGTTTTTAAGGTTTCGATCAGGAAAGAAACAGCGTCCTTGTTTGGCGTAAGGCCTTCGGCATCCGGCCAGCCCGATTCGCCGAGACCGTCCATGCCGTGGGTGTCCATCGCGTCCACGTAGTCGCGGACCAGAGGCGTCTCCTCGCCGACATAAACCGGGACATCTGGTTTTCCAATCATAGAAAGAATTTTGAGGGCATTTTTAGCGCCCATAGAAGCGGGTACATTTCCGCTGACTGTGGTGATGCCGACAAGATCCAGCTCTTTCGAAGCCGCGGCAAGCATCAGGGCGAGAGAATCGTCGATGCCCGGATCACAGTCGATGATCAGTTTTCTTGCATTCATTTTCCAATCTCCTTTGATGAAAATTTTGAGATACTTGGTTTTTTATACTGGGAAGTTCACGAACCAGTCCGGACACCCGCAAAAAGACGGGAAAATCCGATTGCATAAATGCACGGGAAAGAGTAATAGCACAGATAAAAAAAAAACTCTAGTAAAACAAACCTTGCCTGTTTTGAAAAAATCGGTTATGGTTATAGAAAAGTCATACAGCAAATGAGAACATGGGAGAAAAGAAAATGGCAGATGGATTTTTAGCACCAACTGGGAAATTCTATCCCAAAACAGAAAATTTTACATGCGCAGACCGCGCGGGCGATTTTAGGTCCGGACGGCCAGACGGACGAGCCGATCCAGGAGCTTTTGCGCCGCGGTTATATTTTATTTGTAGGATTCCACAACCGAGGCGACCGGAAAATCTCCATGCCGATATGGATTATGTGCTCGGCGGACCGGGACACCCGGCGACAGAAGGGCAGAAGGCATGGATTGCGGAACATGTAGAGGAGTTGTCGGGAAAACAGCAGTTTGACATCAACAACGACGAGACAACCTTTGAGAACTTTTACATCAGCAATGTCCGCATGTTTCCCTGGTGCAAAGGGTGTGCCGAAGAGAAAGCGCGTGACCTCTGGGGCAATGCACAGAGCGAGGAAAAGCCGAAGCGGTGTGATGCGTGTCCGGCCTTCAGGAACCGTCCGCTTTAACGAAAAACAGAAAATGTCAGAAAATAATCTGGTGAGATTATAATAGGAAGAAAAAATACTTTTGCACAGTAATGCATCAATGGGGGAAATCCGCAGAAGCCGCGTAAATACGCGATTTTTTGCGAATTTCCCCCTTGACTTTTGAAAGGACAGACGCTATAATAAACGAGCGTGCGTAAAAGACTGTTTTTTAGTGCGCGCAAAAGCTGCAAAGCAATTATGTTGAACTAAAGCAGCCGTATGAAACCCCGTGGGACACACGGAGAAATCTATCAGGAGGTGAAATGGAATGCCAACATTCAACCAGTTAGTAAGAAAAGGCCGTGAGACTTCCGTAAAGAAATCTACCGCGCCGGCACTGCAGAAAAGCTACAATTCTCTGAGAAAGAAATCCACAGATATGTCTTCTCCTCAGAAGAGAGGTGTGTGCACAGCTGTTAAAACTGCTACACCTAAAAAACCTAACTCAGCTCTTCGTAAGATCGCCAGAGTTCGTCTTTCCAACGGAATCGAAGTAACAAGCTACATCCCAGGAGAAGGTCACAACCTTCAGGAGCATAGCGTTGTTCTGATCCGTGGAGGAAGAGTTAAGGACCTGCCAGGTACCAGATACCACATCATCCGTGGTACCCTTGATACTGCAGGTGTTGCTAACAGAAAACAGGCCCGTTCTAAATACGGCGCTAAGAGACCGAAAAAGAAATAATTAAGTAAAACGAGTTCGAGATATATCTAGTATCACAAAAAAAGCGAAATGTTGTGCGTTATTCCATAAATCCCCACGGCTGCGGATTTATAGAGAATTTACACGCGCGGACATACTGCAAATAAGTGTGAGTACCGATGATTTAATCGAATGATGGTTAAGGAGGGAAGTAACGTGCCACGTAAAGGACATACTCAGAAAAGAGATGTTTTAGCAGATCCGTTATACAATAACAAAGTGGTAACCAAGCTGATCAACAACATCATGCTGGATGGTAAGAGAGGCGTTGCCCAGAAAATCGTATACGGCGCATTTGCTAAAGTAGAAGAAAAAGCTGGAAAACCAGCAATCGAAGTATTTGAAGAAGCAATGAACAATATCATGCCGGTTCTTGAAGTAAAAGCAAGACGTATCGGTGGTGCTACTTATCAGGTACCGATCGAGGTAAGACCGGACAGACGTCAGGCTCTTGGCCTTCGTTGGCTGACCGCTTATTCTCGCAAGAGAGGCGAGCGTACCATGGAAGACAGACTGGCAAACGAGATTCTGGATGCATCTAACAACACAGGTGCTTCTGTGAAGAAGAAAGAAGAAGTTCATAAGATGGCAGAGGCTAACAAGGCATTTGCTCACTACAGATTCTAAGAGGAGGAAAATCCGTTGGCTGGAAGAGAATATCCATTAGAGAGAACCAGAAACATTGGTATTATGGCTCACATCGATGCAGGTAAAACAACCCTGACCGAGCGTATCCTGTACTATACCGGTGTTAACTACAAGATTGGTGATACTCACGAAGGAACTGCTACCATGGACTGGATGGAACAGGAGCAGGAGCGTGGTATCACAATTACTTCAGCTGCTACAACCTGCCACTGGACTCTGGAAGAGAACTGCAAGCCGAAACCGGGCGCTCTTGAGCACCGTATCAACATCATTGATACCCCAGGCCACGTTGACTTTACCGTAGAGGTAGAGCGTTCTCTTCGTGTACTGGACGGCGCTGTCGGCGTGTTCTGTGCAAAAGGTGGTGTAGAGCCTCAGTCTGAGAACGTATGGCGTCAGGCTGATACCTACAACGTACCGCGTATGGCATTCATCAACAAGATGGACATCCTTGGTGCTGACTTCTACAACGCTGTAGATCAGATCAAGACCAGACTTGGTAAAAATGCTATCTGCCTTCAGCTTCCAATTGGTAAGGAAGATGAGTTCAAGGGAATTATCGATCTGTTCGAGATGAAAGCTTACATCTACAACGACGATAAGGGCGATGATATCTCCATCGTTGATATCCCGGAAGATATGAAAGACGACGCTGAGCTGTATCACACCGAGCTGGTAGAGAAAATCTGCGAGCTGGACGATGAGCTGATGATGCGTTATCTGGATGATGATATCCCGTCTGTAGACGAGATGAAAGCAGTTCTGCGTAAAGCTACCTGCGAGTGTACAGCTGTACCGGTATGCTGCGGTTCTGCATACAGAAACAAAGGTGTTCAGAAACTTCTGGATGCGATCCTTGAGTATATGCCGGCTCCGACCGATATCCCGCCAATCGAGGGTACCGATCTGGACGGAAACCCGATCGTAAGACATTCTTCCGATGAGGAGCCGTTCTCCGCACTGGCATTCAAGATTATGACAGACCCATTCGTTGGTAAGCTGGCATACTTCCGTGTGTATTCAGGAACCATGAACTCCGGTTCTTACGTACTGAATGCAACAAAAGATAAAAAAGAGCGTGTTGGACGTATCCTTCAGATGCATGCGAACAAACGTATGGAGCTGGACAAAGTTTACTCCGGTGACATTGCAGCTGCAATCGGATTCAAGTTCACCACCACAGGTGATACCATCTGCGACGAGCAGCATCCGGTAATCCTTGAGTCTATGGAGTTCCCGGAGCCGGTTATCGAGCTGGCTATCGAGCCTAAGACAAAAGCAGGCCAGGGCAAACTGGGCGAGTCCCTTGCAAAACTGGCTGAGGAGGATCCGACCTTCCGTGCACACACCAATCAGGAAACTGGTCAGACCATCATCGCTGGTATGGGTGAGCTGCATCTGGAAATCATCGTTGACCGTCTGCTTCGTGAGTTCAAAGTAGAGGCTAACGTAGGTGCTCCGCAGGTTGCATACAAAGAGACCATTACCAAACCGGCAGACATCGACAGCAAATATGCAAAACAGTCTGGTGGACGTGGACAGTATGGTCACTGTAAAGTTAAATTCGAGCCTATGGATGCAAACGGCGAAGAGATTTACAAATTCGAGTCTACCGTTGTCGGTGGAGCTATTCCGAAAGAGTATATCCCGGCTGTAGGCGAAGGTATCGAAGAGGCTATGAAAGCCGGTATCCTGGGAGGCTTCCCGGTAGTCGGTGTTCATGCAAATGTATACGACGGATCTTATCATGAGGTCGATTCTTCTGAGATGGCATTCCACATTGCTGGTTCTCTGGCATTCAAGGAAGCTATGCAGAAGGGTGCTCCGGTTCTTCTTGAGCCTATCATGAAAGTCGAAGTTTCCACTCCGGAAGATTACATGGGTGATGTTATCGGTGATATCAACTCCCGTCGTGGTCGTATCGAGGGTATGGATGACATCGGCGGCGGAAAGATGATCCGTGGATTCGTACCGCTGGCTGAAATGTTCGGTTACGCAACAGACCTTCGTTCGAAAACTCAGGGACGTGGTAACTACTCCATGTTCTTTGATAAATACGAGCAGGTTCCGAAAAACGTACAGGAAAAAGTTCTGTCTGCAAAAGCAAAATAATGTAAGAAAAATAATCGGGTGTGCAGCTGTCAAAGGCTGCACAGCCTAAAAGTATTATTTTTCTGAGATTTTCCTTGCAAATAAGACGGAAATGCAATATAATCAGACTTAGCAGGTTTACGATTCAGGTGGGTTCCTGCCACCAATTTAGTCTCAAAAAAGCCCACTGGGCGCAATTTTAAGGAGGACATTTTAAAATGGCTAAAGCTAAATTTGAAAGAACAAAACCGCATTGTAACATTGGTACCATCGGACACGTTGACCATGGTAAAACAACTCTGACCGCAGCTATCACAAAAGTACTTTCTACCAGAGTAGAAGGAAACACTGCTGAGAACTTCGAAGATATCGATAAAGCTCCGGAAGAGAGAGAGCGTGGTATCACAATCTCTACTGCACACGTTGAGTATCAGACAGAGAAAAGACACTATGCACACGTTGACTGCCCAGGCCATGCTGACTATGTAAAGAACATGATCACTGGTGCTGCACAGATGGACGGAGCTATCCTTGTAGTAGCTGCTACAGATGGTGTTATGGCTCAGACAAAAGAGCACATCCTTCTGTCCCGTCAGGTAGGTGTACCTTACATCGTTGTATTCATGAACAAATGCGATATGGTAGACGACGAAGAGCTGCTTGAGCTGGTAGACATGGAGATCCGTGAGCTGCTGAACGAGTATGACTTCCCGGGAGATGACACTCCGATCATCCAGGGTTCTGCTCTGAAAGCTCTGGAAGATCCGGCTGGCCCATGGGGAGATAAAATCATGGAGCTTATGGATGCAGTAGATAGCTGGATCCCGGATCCGCAGCGTGACACTGATAAAGATTTCATCATGCCTGTAGAGGACGTATTCACCATCACTGGTCGTGGTACTGTTGCTACTGGCCGTGTTGAGGCTGGTGTTCTTCATCTGAATGAGGAAGTTGAAATCGCAGGTCTGAAAGAAGAGACCAAGAAAACTGTTGTAACTGGTATCGAGATGTTCCGTAAACTCCTCGATGAGGCTCAGGCTGGTGATAACATCGGTGCTCTGCTTCGTGGTGTTCAGAGAACAGAGATCGAAAGAGGACAGGTTCTGGCTAAACCAGGTACCGTTCACTGCCATACCAAATTTACCGCTCAGGTATACGTTCTGACAAAAGACGAGGGTGGCCGTCATACTCCATTCTTCAACAACTATCGTCCGCAGTTCTACTTCCGTACAACTGACGTAACAGGTGTTATCACTCTTCCGGAAGGAACTGAGATGTGCATGCCTGGCGATAACGTTGAGATGACCATCGAACTGATCCACCCGATCGCTATGGATCAGGGTCTTACCTTCGCTATCCGTGAGGGTGGCCGTACCGTTGGATCAGGCCGTGTTGCTACTCTGATCGACTAATTTCGGTTATCTATGAGCAGTGCAAATTCGGAGAGTAATGACCGGTGGGAGCTTGCTCACACAAGGGCATTAGTCGGAGAATTTATAGGGCGACAGCCCGACCGAGATGGAGCGAAGCGAAATCGAGGAAAGCACTGCGGGAAATAAAATATAATTGTATCGAAAGATACTTGTGCTCAAACGTAAGAGACCCCGGCGCCGTAAGGCGGCCGGGGTTTTTACTGTTTTTAACCAAAAGAAACTTATCATATATAGCAGGATATGATATAATTTTTATTAGTTGAAATAAAAGAGAATAAGAAAGGAAAAAAGATGGACTACTTGGAGGCAATTGATGAAACCTCTTATTTATCAGTACCGAATGCAATGGAGAGAACTGCTGCAGTGCGTGGGAATTGTACCGGATAACATTTCTTCCCTGGTACATGCGTTTGGAATTCGTTTGAAAAAACAGGAGATATGGCATCCGGCATATGAAGCCTTTTTGCCGTATGCGGGGAACCGTATGTGCTTACCATGGAAAATCTGAAGGGTATTACAGAAGTACAGCCTGTCGGAACGTGTGTATACATTGTGGAAAACGAAATGGTATTCAGCTATCTTATGGAACAGGTGCAGGGAAAGAATGTGTCGCTGCTGTGTACGTCGGGACAGCCGCGGTATGCAGCATTAAAACTGATTTCGTTGATCGTACAGAGTGGGATTCCCATTTACTACAGTGGAGATCTTGACCCGGATGTGATCAAAACCAGAATCTGTAAAATACGAATTGTGAATGATGGGAAAAGATAGAACAGAAAGGATTTTACCAGCATGATTACAAAGGCGGACATCAAACAGGAGACGAATTCCGTATCATATAACCGTGGAAAAAAGATTTATGAAGAACAGAAAGTGCATGCTTTTCAGGTACAGGAAATGAAGGATATTTTCGGATATCAACTGCATAAAATTACAGCTGTCGTAGACGGAAGCGGAAAAAATATGTATTGTGTCAGCGTTTCTGTAGATGAAGAAATGTCTGAAATTATGGAAGATGATTGTGATTGTCCGGCACATGAGCAGTACTGGGGATTGTGCAAACATTGTGTCGCTGTTTTGCTGTACTATCTTGAATGGCGGAAAAAAGAGAGAAAAAACTGGAAGAAAAAGTGAGAAATGACGAAGAACATCAGGAACTGGAGCAGCTTCTTCGTGCTGTCGGCGTGAAAAAAGGAATGGAAGAATTCCAGGGAGAACTATAAAATTGTCAGAAAAGTAGTAAAACCAATACCAAAAGCAGAGACAAGCCCCGGTTTTTCAGAACTGCTTTCACATTATGTGATGCGGGATCAGGTTGCTTTTCTGCCGAAAGCAAAAGCAGGTCAGGTTAAACTGGAAATTCATCTGGAGAGCCAGTTTGACGATTCCTTTCGGGCAGAATTTAAAATCGGAAGCAAAAGGATGTATGTATTAAAAAGTGTTTCCAAAATGACAGCAGCTGTAAAGAATATGGAAACGGTCAGCTACGGTGCGCAGCTTTTCTTTTTTGCACTGTATGGATGCTTTTGAAGAAGAAAGCCGTCCGATGGTAGAATTTCTGAGTGCATATACCATGGAATGCGGCTCATGCTATCAGATAGGTACCGGCAGCTATGCGTCCTGTTTTGATGACCGTTATGTGATGATTTCTGTGCAGAATATGGATGAATTTTTTGAGGCTGTTGGCAGCCAGGAGTTCTTTTGTCGTACGAACTGGAGAGAAGAAAAACTGTGGCACTGCCAGGAGGGGATGCCGCAGTATGAAATGAAGCTTTTACGGAAAGCAGATGGCCTAAAGGTACAGATGTATGCGGATCCCATTTTTTATGGCAGAAAATATTTGTATTTTCTTTCAGAAAAAAATACAATTTACCGAATCCCAAGGGAAGAGATAGCAGAAGTCTGCGACTTCCTGGAATATATGGAGCGATGTCCGGACGGAGTCTGTGAAATTGCAAAAGAAGATATCCCGACCTTCTGCCAGGGACTTCTTCCGGTGTTGGAGGAACATTTTAAGGTAAAAAAAGAAGAAAAGCTGGAATTACAGCAGTATCTTCCGCCGCAGGTGGAATTTCAGATTTATCTGGATGCGCCGCAGCATGATATGATTACCTGCGAACTTCTGGCTGTCTATGGCGAGAAAAAATACAATGTTTTTGCAGATGCAAACGATATCCATCAGCTTTCCCATGGCCGTGATGTACGGAAAGAAGCGGCGGCAAACCAGCTCGTTCGATCTTGTTTCAGTGCCTATGATGCGCGGAAACATCAGATGCTTCTCCAGGGAGCCGATGAGATGTATGAGTTTTTAAGCAGCGGTATGGAAGATCTGCAGAAACTGGGCGAAATTTTTGTTTCTGACCGGTTAAAAGCGATCCGTGTCATCCCGTCCCCGAAAGTTTCTGTCGGTGTATCCCTCGCAGAAAATGTACTGGAACTTCATTTGAATCCGGGCAATTTTGGCATGGAGGAACTGGCAGAGATTCTTTCAAAATATGACCGGAAAAAGAAATTTTACCGCCTGAGGACCGGTGAATTTATGGATATGGACGAGGACGGTATCCGCGTTCTCTCGGAACTGCGGGAAAATCTGCAGATCTCCGAGGCAAAGCTGAAGAGCGGCGAGATCACAATTCCGAAATACCGAGCACTCTACCTCGATACCCGTTTAAAAGAGCAGGATGATCTTCAGGTTGAGAAAAACCGCGAGTTCCGTATGCTGATCCGAAATATGAAAACTGCAGAGGAGAACGATTTTGAACTTCCGGACAATCTGCAGGCACAGCTCCGTGAATATCAGAAAACAGGATTCTGGTGGCTGAAAACCTTATGCCAGAACGGCTTTGGCGGTATTCTGGCGGATGATATGGGACTTGGAAAGACGCTGCAGACCATCGCCTTTCTCTTATCTGAAATGCAGGAAGCACCCGAAGATGCAAATCGTCGTTCTTTGATCGTTGCACCGGCATCTCTCGTCTATAACTGGGAGAGCGAATGTGCCCGCTTTGCTCCGGAGCTGCAGACGAGACTCGTCGCCGGCACACAGGAACAGAGGAAAGAGATGATCCAAAATGCCGGTATGCAGGATATTTTGATTACCTCGTACGATTTGCTCCGCCGCGATATCGAACTGTATCAGGATCTCCCGTTCTTCTGCGAGATCATTGATGAGGCGCAGTTCATCAAAAATCACGCAACGCAGGGAGCAAAAGCTGTGAAAACGATCCATGCATCGTTCCGCCTGGCATTAACCGGAACACCGGTAGAAAACCAGTTAAGTGAACTATGGAGCATCTTTGATTATCTGATGCCGGGATTCCTCTATGGATATCAGAAATTCCGCGAGCAGTTTGAACTTCCGATTGTGCGAAACGGCGACGAAGAAAGATTAGAACGTCTGCAAAAGATGATCCGTCCGTTTATTCTGCGCCGTCTGAAGAAGGAAGTGCTGAAGGATCTGCCGGATAAAATTGAGAAAAATATGGCTGCCTGCATGGAACAGAAGCAGAAGGAGCTGTATCATGCACATGCCCAGCGGCTGGCGCTTATGCTGCAGAACCAGACAGAGGAAGAATTTGCCGATTCCAGGTTCCAGGTGCTCTCTGAACTGACGCGGCTGCGTCAGCTCTGCTGTGATCCTGCGCTTGTTTACGAAAATTACGAAGGCGGTTCGGCAAAACTCGATCTCTGCATCGAGCTGATTCAGAGTGCCGTGGAATCCGGCCACAAAATCCTGCTGTTCTCCCAGTTCACTTCGATGATCGAGATCCTGACCGCGCGTCTGCAGGAAGAAAGCATCAGCTACTTTGTCCTGCAGGGAAGCACGAAAAAAGAGCAGCGTGCACAAATGGTGGAACAGTTCAACCGGGATGACACGTCTGTATTCTGTATTTCCCTAAAAGCAGGCGGAACCGGCCTGAACCTGACCGGCGCGGATATCGTCATCCATTACGATCCATGGTGGAATGTTGCAGTTGAAAATCAGGCGACAGACCGTGCACATCGTATTGGGCAGAAAAATGTTGTGACGGTATACAAATTGATTGCAAAAGGAACCATCGAGGAAAAAATCATCAAGCTTCAGCAGAGGAAAAAAGAGCTGGCGGAAGAGATCCTTTCCGGTGATGAAATTAAGACAGCATCCTTTCAGAGAGAGGAACTGCTTGAGCTTTTGGAAGAACGGTTCTGAAACCGCAAAAAGCAGAAAAAGATTTGATGTAAGGACGAAATGCAGCAGCAATGCAGGAAAATATAAAAGGGATACGTTTCTGTCATACCCTGAAAACGGGCGGACAGGAAACGTATCCCTTTTACAGTAATAGTCTATTCGAAACCAATCTTACAGAAGCTGAATATTCATCACATCCATCACCTCTCGTGTCTCCATCGGCCATACCGAGCACTGTACCTCTCCGATGTGCGCTTTGCGCAGGAAAAACATACAGATACGGGACTGTCCGATACCGCCGCCGATTGTCTGCGGGAGAGTGCCGTTCAGAATAGATTTCTGGAAGGGAAGCTTCGCGCGGGACTGGCATCCGCACTCCTTTAACTGGGCGCGGAGAGCATCTGCGTTGACGCGGATACCCATGGAGGAGAGCTCAAGGGCGATGTCAAGCACTGGATAATAAACGATCAGATCGCCGTTTAAGGACCAGTCGTCGTAGTCCGGGGAACGTCCGTCCTGACGCTCTCCGGAAGCAAGCACGCCGCCGATCTGCATAATAAAGACAGCACCTTTTTCTTTGGTGATTGTATACTCTCTTTCCTTTGGAGTCAGATCCGGATAGCGATCCTCAAGTTCCTGGGAAGTGATAAAGAAAATTTCATCCGGCAGAATGGTTTCGATGTAGTCGTACTGGTCTGCCATATGTTTTTCCGTGTTTTTCAGTGCCTCATAGATATCTTTTACGGTACTCTTTAAGAAATCAAGATTGCGTTCTTCCGGGGACATGATTTTTTCCCAGTCCCACTGATCCACGTAAACGGAGTGAATGTTGTCGGTCACCTCGTCCTGGCGGATGGCGTTCATATCGGTGTAGATGCCTTCTCCCTCAGAGAAGCCGTATTTGTGAAGCGCGTACCGTTTCCATTTTGCCAGAGACTGAACAATTTCAGCGGTTTTCTTGGTACCCTGATCCTTTAACTCAAAAGAAACCGGGTGTTCTACGCCATTCAGATTGTCATTCAAGCCGGTTTCCGGCTGTACAAAAAGCGGAGCTGTTACACGGAGCAGATGCAGACGATGTGTCAGCTCGTGCTGGAAATAATCCTTTACTGTTTTAATCGCCACCTGTGTATCGTGGAGGTTTAATGCAGATTTGTAACCCTGCGGAATAATAATTTCTCCCATTACTTTAAAACCCTCTTGTTTTAGATTTGCTTTTCGAATCACGCCTTCTCAAAAAGCTTCAAATTTAGTTTACCATGTTTTCCATGGAAAGCAAGGAAAAGATACGAAAAAACCAAAGATAGTAAAGAATTTTTTCGACATAATTTTTTTGCTGAAATTCTCCCCGGAAATACGAATTTTTCCGAAAATCAGAGCGCTTATGAAAGAGGCGGAATTATTCGGAAACCCACTGGCGCAGAAACGCTGCGGACTGTTCGATGAACGATAACTGATCCGGCGCATCGAAATGCTCGATGGCGAGATAACCGTCGTAATCGCACGCTTCTAAATCTGTAAGAAGCTTTGCCATCGGCAGATATCCCGTTCCGGCCGGTGTCTGGCCAAGGCCGCGGCAGAAACGTCCGTGAACGAGCGGGCTTTCGGCACGATCCTTACAGTGAACATGGACAATATAATCCTTCAGAAGCCAGGCAGCATACGAAACATCCTCATCACTGAAAGCAAAATTTCCGATATCAAGCGTATACCGCAGCCCCGGCACGTGCTCCATAAACCAGAGCAGCGGATATGTGCGTGCAAACGGCTGTAAAAAACCGTCAAAGTCCTCTAAGGTAATCGTAACGCCACGCAAAGCCGCATATTCGGCGAGTGAGGAAAGCGCATGTACCATATTTTGAATCGATTTGTTTTCGGCCATAAAAGTACTCGTTGCCTCATAGGTGCTGCTGCAGGCTGCAAGCTCTGCCGCTTCGGCAGTTTCAAGCGCGCCTGCAACAAACAGGACACGCGAAACCTGCTGCGATGCCGCAGTATCGAGCATCTGCTGTGCTCTGCCAAGATCCGTATCATGGGAAAAATCAAAGGTTTCATGCATACAGCTGATCACCAGCCCCGCATCGGAAAGCATCGGGGCAATGACCTCTCTTTCTGATGCAAACAGACTGTAGTTCATCTCAACAGCCGAAATTCCCTGCTCCCTGCAGAACGCGAGCACTTCCGGAATCGTCTTACCGGACTGCTCACACGCCTGTAGAATGTGTTCGTAAAAAACGGAAAGCTTTCTCATATAACATTTCCTCCTGATTTATGCAATGTGTACACGGATTCCATCCGCGTATTGCAGAACATTTTTGATCGTGAAATCAGACACCTGTTTTGAAAAAATCAAACGGGATACAGATATCGGTAAACTGCAGCTGCTATTTTTGGTGTGAAGAAAGATACACTTCCTCCGTAGATGGATTCACCCATGCATTATCCAGTGGTGCCGGTCTTCGTACTACAGGAACGCACCAGCGTACCCCATTTTTGATAATCTTCTGAATCACCGGCATATGGTAAATGGGGTATTCCTCGTGTCCCGGCTGAAAATAGAAAATTTTGCCCAGCCCACGTGTAAAGGTGCATCCGCTGCGGAACACCTCACCGCCTGCAAACCATCCCGTAAATACCACATCATCCGGTTTGGGAATATCAAAAAACTCCCCATACATCTCTTCCTCCGGAATATCCACCCATGCCGGAATTCCCTGCGCGATCGGATGGGTCGGACACGTACAGAACAGTCTCTCACGATCCCCATGCCGCCACCGAAGCGTCATACTTGTTCCGAGAAGCTTCCGCATAATCTTGGAATAATGCCCTGAATGCAGAACTACCAGCCCCATTCCGGCCAGCACATGACGCCGAACCCGCTCGGCCACATCGTCCGAGAACTCCTCCTGCAGCATATGATTCCAGAACACCAGCACATCGGTATTTGCCAGCACTTCTTCCGTCAGCCCATGCTCCTTCTCGTCAAACACAGCCGTCCGAACCGAAAGCTCCTCCTCTTGTCTCAGAAACTTTGCAATACAGGTGTGAATCCCGTCCGGATAAATCTCTTTCACTTTCTCCTGCGTTCGCTCATGCTGAAACTCATTCCAGACCGTAACTCGTATCATTCGTCCATCCTCCTTCTATAAGAAAAAAACTGTATCATTTTCAAAAAGTTATCGATAGCAAATCTTGAAAATAATGAAAAAAGCAGTCGTTCACACTCTGCGGTACTGAATTTTTGCGTTATTTTCTGGCCTTACTATAAATTATACTCGTGCTATACCAATATTTCAATTCACAAATTCCTTGACATCCCCTCCGAAATCCCGTATACTAAACAATGCGCAGCCGGGGAGATAGCGGTGCCCTGTACCTGCAATCCGCTACAGCAGGGGTGATGCCAATCCGAGGGCTTTTTCATTGCGAAGCTGCCTTCTATAAGTGACGTTGACGTCTGGGTCTTACGCAACAGGACTCCATGAACCGTGTCAGGGCAGGAATGCAGCAGCACTAAGTGGAATCTCCTGTGTGCCGTGAGGGTGCCTGGGCCGAGTAGGCTGTAGGAGTAACGTTTGTGGTGAGAGTTCGAAGTGCGGCGCGCATAAAAAAGAAAATCCAAGGAAGCCTGAACCCCAGACTTCCTTTTTTCGTACAAAAAATAGAAACTCCCGCGCTTTCTTCCCCCGAACTATTGTGAGAACGAAAAAATAGGGTATAATGTAAACATTCCATAATACTGCCAAGAAACAAGAAGCAGTCGTGAAAATCTAATAAAGAACAGGATGGGAAAAGTCATATGTTAAGAATTGGTCTGTTAACAAGCGGCGGAGACTGCCAGGCATTAAATGCGACCATGCGCGGAGTCGTAAAAGGCCTTGCAAACAATGTAAAAGATCTCGAAGTATATGGATTCATGAACGGCTATAAAGGCCTCATCTACAGCGATTACCGCATGCTCAGTGCAAAAGATTTTTCCGGTATATTAACACAGGGAGGAACTATTCTCGGAACCTCACGTCAGCCGTTTAAGCTGATGCGTACCCCGGATGCAAACGGTCTGGACAAAGTGGAAGCAATGAAGCATACCTACCACAAGCTCCTTCTGGACTGCCTTGTCATTCTTGGCGGAAACGGAACCCAGAAAACAGCAAACCTCTTGAGAGAGGAAGGACTGAATATTATCCATCTTCCGAAAACCATCGATAATGATATCTACGGAACGGATATGACCTTCGGTTTCTACAGTGCCGTCAATATTGCATCCGATGCGATCGACTGCATCCATACAACAGCCTCCTCTCACCAGAGAGTTTTTATCGTAGAGGTTATGGGTCATAAAGTAGGCTGGCTGACTCTGTACGCCGGAATCGCAAGCGGCGCAGACGTTATCCTGATTCCGGAAATTCCATACGATATTGAAAAAGTATGCGAGGCCATCAACAGACGAAAAGAGCGCGGAAGCGGATTCACCATTCTTGCCGTTGCCGAGGGTGCAATTGCAAAAGAAGACGCAGCACTTCCGAAGAAAGAGCTGAAAAAACGTCAGGAAGAAATCGCAAAGAAATACCCGTCCGTATCCTACAAGATCGCAGAAGAGATCGAGGCAAAGACAGGCATGGAAATCCGCGTCACCGTACCGGGCCACATGCAGCGAGGCGGCAGCCCGTGTCCGTATGACCGTGTCCTTTCCACAAGACTCGGATCCGAGGCAGCACAGCTTATTCTGGACAAACAGTACGGCTACATGGTCGGAATGGTCAACGGAAAAGTAAAGAAAATTCCGCTGGGCGAGTGCGCCGGAAAATTAAAGACCGTAGATCCGAATGCACAGGAAGTCCTGCAGGCAAAACGGATGGGAATCAGCTTCGGCGATTGATGCGTTCCCGAAAAAGGCAAGGAAAAAGAACGGAGGCCTTAAAGCAAGAAGAACAAGGTCTCCGTTCTTCTGTTGCACTGCTGTCCAAAAGAAACTGCCGGCGGCAGGCTTCCATGCCGATGCAATAAAAGGAGAAAAATTTTATGAGCTATACTGCTCTGTACCGAAAATTCCGTCCTTCCACCTTTGAGGATGTAAAAGGACAGGATCACATTGTAACAACATTAAAAAATCAGATCCGCGCGGACCGCATCGGTCATGCGTACCTGTTCTGCGGAACCCGCGGAACAGGAAAAACGACGATCGCCAAGATTCTCGCCCGCTCGGTCAACTGCGAACATCCCGTGGACGGAAGCCCGTGCAACGAATGTCCGACGTGTAAGGCGATTCTGGCGGGCGTTTCCACGAACGTCATCGAGATCGACGCGGCATCGAACAACGGTGTCGACAACATCCGTGAAATCCGTGAGGAGGTAGCCTACCGGCCGACACAGGGACGGTATAAAGTCTATATCATCGACGAGGTGCATATGCTTTCTACCGGAGCGTTCAATGCACTCTTAAAAACCCTGGAGGAGCCGCCGTCCTATGTCATCTTCATTCTGGCGACCACAGAGGCAAACAAAATCCCGGTGACGATCCTTTCCAGATGCCAGCGGTACGATTTCCGCCGCATCACGATCGACACCATCGCGGCGCGTCTTAGTGAACTGATGGAAAAAGAGGGCGTGGACGTCGAAGAAAAAGCCATCCGCTACGTCGCAAAGGCGGGCGACGGCTCCATGCGAGACGCGTTAAGCCTCCTGGACCAGTGCATCGCCTTCTACCTCGGGCAGAAGCTGACGTACGATAAAGTCCTTGAAGTTCTCGGAACTGTTGATACCGAAATCTTCAGCCAGATGCTCCGCACGATCCTCGCCGGGGATGTAACGGGAAGCATCCGCACGCTGGAAACCCTTTTAAACCGCGGAAAAGAGCTGGGACAGTTCGTTACCGACTTTACGTGGTATCTGCGGAATCTGCTGTTGGTAAAAAGCGCAGATGAAACCGAAGAACTGCTCGACGTCTCTACAGAAAACCTGAAGCTTTTAAAAGAAGAGAGCACGATGGTAGACGATGAGACGCTGATCCACTATATCCGCGTTTTATCCGAGCTCTCCGGCCAGCTCCGCTATGCGGCGCAGAAGCGCGTGCTCGTTGAGGTGGCGCTCGTCAAACTCTGCAAACCGCAGATGGAGCAGAACCTCGAATCCGTGCTGGAGCGTCTTAGGATTCTCGAAGAAAAAATGGAGCGCGGAATCCCGATGATGGTGACAAATGCACCGGGAGCAGGAAACGGCAGTGCAGGAGGCTCCGGAGCGGCCGGAGACGGCTATGCGGCGGCAGAAACACCGCAGAATGCACTGGCACCAGTGAAAGCCGCACCGGCGGATTTACAGCGCATCAGCGCGTCCTGGAAGGCAATTGTCGGCCAGACAAGCGGCATGTTCCGCCAGTTTCTGCAGAGCGCCGTTCCGAAATACAACAGCGAGACGGGCGACGCCAAACTGTTTGTTGAGTTTGCAGACCAGCTCGCATCCATTTACGTTGAGCGGCCGGAGGCAGCCGATGAGATCCGCACCATTATTGAACAGATGACTGGAAAAACCGTAGAGGTCCAGCTCATTTTAGCAGACCAGCATGCAAACGCCGCGCTCTCCACGATTTCCGTGGATGATGCACTGACGCAGGCGATTCATGGAATCCCGGTCGAGGAGGACGACGAGAGCGACTTTGACGACGGGGAAGAATAGATTAAAAACAAATTTTTCAGGAGGATATTACCATGGCAAAAAGAGGAGGATTTCCGGGAGGAATGCCGGGCAACATGAACAATCTGATGAAGCAGGCTCAGAAAATGCAGAAGCAGATGGAAGAGAACCAGAAAGCACTGGAGGAGAAAGAGTTCACTGCGACAGCAGGCGGCGGAGCCGTAGAAGTAACCATTCCGGTAAAAAGAAGTAACCAAAGTTAAAATCAGCGAAGATGCCGTAGATCCGGACGACGTAGAAATGCTCGAGGATCTGATCATGGCAGCAACCAACGAAGCACTGCGCAAAGTTGAGGACGAGGCAGCCAAAGCTATGGGCAAACTTGCCGGCGGACTCGGCAGCATGGGCGGAGGATTCCCGTTCTGATGGATTACTACAGCGGATACATCAATCAGTTGATCGAGCAGCTGTCCCATCTGCCTGGCATCGGTGTGAAAACCGCACAGCGGCTGGCCTTTCATATTATGAATATGCCGGCCGACCAGGCAAAACGGCTGGCCGATTCGATCACAGAAGCAAAATCCCACGTCCAGTACTGCAAGTGCTGCCAGACCCTGACCGACAAAGAGCTGTGCCCGATCTGCGCAAATGTCAAGCGCGACCACAGCGTGATCATGGTGGTGGAGACGACGCAGGATCTTGCGGCATATGAAAAAACCGGAAAATACGACGGCGTTTACCACGTCCTGCACGGGGCCATCTCCCCGATGCTGGGGATTGGGCCGGACGACATCCGGTTAAAAGAGCTGATGCAGCGCCTCCAGGGCGATGTCTCGGAGGTTATCGTTGCCACGAACTCCAGCCTGGAGGGCGAGACAACGGCCATGTACATCAGCAAGCTGATCAAGCCGACCGGCATCAAGGTGACGCGGATTGCAAGCGGCGTTCCGGTGGGCGGCGATCTGGAAAATATTGATGAAGTCACCCTTCTGCGTGCGTTAGAGGGCAGAACGGAGCTGTAATTATGGGCAGAAAAAAAGTGACATCCAGTGATGTCGCAGCAGCCTCAGGCGTATCCCAGGCGACGGTCTCCATGATCCTGAACCGGCGGGAAAACGTTTCGTTCTCGCGGGAAACAGTAGAAAAAGTGGAGGCGGCGGCAAAAGAGCTGGGCTACCAGATTCCGCGGCGGAAGATGAGAAGAGAGTCGAACGGCAACAAGCTGATCGTCGTCTTCTGTCCGACGCTGACGAATCCTTACTATGTGATGCTGCTGCACGGCATCGAAGAAGTTGCAAAAGAGAAGAATTACGGGGTATTTGTCTGCAATACGCAGAGGGACCTGAAAATCGAAGAGAATTATCTTCGGATGATGAAGAGTGTGCGCCCGCGCGGAATTATCTACACCTGCAATCCGAGCAGAAGCTGCAAGGAAAAAGTGGAGGAGCTGGCCGCGGAGATTCCGCTTGTCATCATCAACAACCGAGAAGAGCTGCTGGAAATTGATGCGGTCGAGCTGAACAATGCAAAACCCGGCAGGCTGATGGCACGCCACCTGCTGGAACTGGGACACCGGCATGTGGCGTTTGTTTCACCTCCGCTGACTTCCAAACAGGGCCAGCGCCTGAAACGCGTGGAGGGCTTTGTGCGCGAGTTTGAGGAGGCAGGATACGGCGACGGCGTGATCGTCAAATCGGCGGATGAGGACCTCGACGAGGTGATCCCGAGCATGGATTCTGAGTACAAGATGGGCTATTATCTGACGAAGGAACTGCTGCGGGAGGACAAGAACCTTACGGCAATCGTCGGCATGAATGATATGATCGCGTTCGGGATCATGGACGCCGTGCTCGAGAGCAAACTGCGCATTCCGGCGGATATTTCCGTAGTGGGATGTGACAACACCGTCTATTCCAGCTTCCGCTCGATTTCCCTGACGACGATCGACCACTATGTGCCATTGAAGGGCCGCGATGCGTGCGATATCATCCTGCGGAAAATCCAGTCTCTTCGGGAAAGCCAGGACGGCAATGAACCCTTAAGCACGTATCATGTCGAGTATGAACCGAAACTGATCGTGCGGCGCAGCACTTCGTATGCAAGAACCGAAAAATTAAAAAACTAAATAGGACGGCTGAAATTATTATTAATAA
>ENA-OQKL01000031-OQKL01000031.1-human-gut-metagenome-genome-assembly--contig:-NODE-31-length-49185-cov-3.710057_pt1 | contig 49185 bp, 45 predicted proteins | sample MGYA00242779_ERZ504800 | MGnify/ENA primary metagenome ERZ504800 (study PRJEB26092, sample SAMD00036410) | human gut metagenome | host: Homo sapiens | study: EMG produced TPA metagenomics assembly of... | reverse complement strand
GGACACCTGATGTATTGGAATAAATAATAGATTGCACGACAAGAAGTAATTTAGTTGTTATAAGTAATAATACTGTGTATTGGGCATAATCTAAGTTTCACTTATGTAGGTGTCTGAGGAAAATTTAATAGGAAAAACATGAAAAAAGCACTGAAAACCGTTTGTCGGGAGATCCATGTAGGTGGACAGCTTGTATATTATGAAGGTGAAGAAGGATATTGTTTCCATGATTCAGAAACCAAAACGGATGCAGGAATCAGAGACATTCCTATGACACAGATGGTATATGATGCGTTCCGTAAACAGAGAGAGCTGAACCTGATGCTTGGTTTGCAGAGTAATGTAGAGATTGGTGGACGCAGTGGATTCATCTTCAATACAAAGTATGGACGTCCGATTATGCCAGCGGGAGTGAACAGCTTTCTGAAAAACATTGTTAATGCCTATAATAAGAAAGAAAGCAAACTGGCAGAAGGAGAGAAGCGAGAGCCGGAGCTGATGCCTCCTATTTCATCGCATACCCTTCGTCATACGGGATGTACCAGACTGGGTGAGAATAATGTCAATCCCAAAGTTATGCAGTATGTGATGGGGTGCTGGATGTCCGGGGGACATCCGTTTAGCACCGACCGTAGCGGAGCGAAGAACATTCAGATGCACAGATCACAATGAATGTCTACAATCATATTGCAGAGAAGTCTCATGTGGAGAACGAGATGTCTAAAATGAATCTGCCAGAAACCGTACCTGCTGTGGTATAAACCAGAAGTCGTTGTCGTAAAATGTGGTAAGAAAATCAGACGAATATATTTTTCCAAGAATTTGTGGTCAAAATGTGGTCAAATCAAGAAAATCGAGTGCGAAAGAGAATGTTACGCCATGCACAGCTCGGGAAAGAATTCCCTCGCTGTAGGGCTGTCGCCCTATAAAATAGCAAAAAAAGACGCCTTTGCAAGTAAACTAGCAGGGCGTCTTTTTTCAACATTTTGCATGGTTTGTAGCGTTCACAAATTCTTCACAAAATAATTAGCACTCACCTCTTGACAGTGCTAATAATAAGTGTTATATTACATCTAGAACAAAGGAAGAGGGATACAAAGAGAGGAAAAGAAGAAAACCTCCGGTATCCGGAAGCCTTTCCGTTCCAAAGAAACAGGTAAACAAAAAGATCCGGTGAAAAGAAAAACCGGAGAAAAAGCATGGATCAGGTTCCATGAGAAGAATAAGAAGGAGCGATGACTTATGTTAATGCCTAGTATTTTTGGAGAAAATTTATTTGATGACTTTTTCAACGATTTTCCGTTCTATGATTATGACAAAGAGATGAAGAATACAGAAAAGAAACTGTATGGCCGCAAAGCCAGCCATGTGATGAAAACAGATATTCGCGAGCTGGATAATGGCTACGAGGTAGTGGTTGACCTTCCGGGCTTCACGAAAGATGAAGTTCAGGCCACACTGGAAAATGGTTATCTGACCATCAGTGCAGAGAAAGGTCTTGACAAAGACGAGAAAGAAAAAGAGAACGGCCGCTACATCCGCAAAGAGCGTTACGCAGGTGCATGCAGCAGAAGCTTCTATGTAGGTGAAGATATTACCGAAGAGGATATCAAGGCTGAATTTAAACACGGTCTGCTGAAACTCTTCGTACCGAAGAAGGAAGCAAAACCGGCTGTGGAGCAGAAAAAGACAATCTCCATTGAAGGATAAAAGAAAAAAAGCAAAAGCGTTTGCCGCCCGGGAATGTTAAAATTCCCGGGCGGCAAAATTTTTATCTTTTCCGGTACATCCCGAGGGAAAGAATCCGGAATACGCGGGCGGATATACGTGATTTTCGGATTCGGAAAATAAATTGTATACAATAATGTACTTGCTATTTGGGAACAGGTCGGATACAATAGGCGTGACAATTACAAAATGAGAGAACTCGTATCAAAAGGAGAAATCATGAAGAAAAGAAGAAGCGTACTTGCGCTGCTTTTAGTTGCAGCTCTTACTGTTGTACTTGGCGGATGCCAGGATGGCAAGGATGGGAAAGCAGATTCTTCCGATACCACAAGTTCTCAGGTATCAACGGAATCAACCCCGACAGGGGAACCTGTTATGGGAGGTTCCATCACGGTAGGAATTCCTCAGGACATTGAGGATAGTCTTGACCCACACAAATCTGTTGCGGCAGGAACGAAAGAAATCCTATTCAATATTTATGAGGGCCTTGTAAAGCCCGATGAAGAAGGAAATCTGAACGATGCGGTGGCAGAGAGCCATTCGATCTCGGAGGATGGAAAGGTTTATACCTTCAAGCTCCGGAATGGTGTCAAATTCCACGATGGAACGACCGTCACTGCAGAGGATGTAAAATATTCAATCGAACGCTGTGCAGGTATCAACGGAGACGGAACGCCTCTGGTAGAGGCATTTTCCAATGTAGACAAGGTTGAAATTCCGGACGAGAGCACGATCGACATCTATTTAAAAGAGGCAGACACCGAGTTTCTTGCCTATCTGACGGTGGCGATTGTACCTGAGCATGTGGAAGATCTGGAAGCAGATCCGGTCGGAACAGGCCCGTTCCACTATGTATCACGGTCCCCGCAGGAAAACATTGTCCTTGAAAAATTCAGCGATTACTGGGATACGGAAAATCAGGCGTATCTGGACAAGGTAACATTTCGAATTGTCAAGGACAGCAATGCAGTTGTAACAAACCTGAAATCCGGTACACTGGACATGTATGCACGTCTCAGTTCCACACAGACAGCGCAGCTTGCCGAAGATTCCGATTTTAACGATTTATGACGGCGGTATGAACCTGGTACAGGCGCTGTATCTGAACAATGCCGTGGAACCGCTCAACAATGTGAAGGTGCGCCAGGCGCTGTGCTATGCGGCAAACCGCCAGGAAGTGCTGGATATGATTGCGGACGGAAAAGGAACGATCATCGGAAGCAGCATGTTCCCGGCATTTGGAAAATATTATGTGCCGGAACTGTCAGAGCGATATAATCAGGATATTGAGAAGGCAAAAGAACTGTTAAAAGAAGCCGGATACCCAGATGGATTTGAGCTTACGATTACAGTGCCGAACAATTATCAGCAGCATATCGATACAGCCCAGGTTCTGGTAGAGCAGTTTAAAGCGATCGGTGTTACTGCCAAAATTCAGCAGGTCGAGTGGGACAGCTGGCTGTCGGATGTATATGCAGACCGGAAGTTCCAGTCCACGGTTGTCGGCGTTGACGCGGCATATCTGACCGGACGCGCGTTGCTGGAACGCTTTACCTCAACATCATCCAAGAACTTTATCAACTACAGCAACGAAGAGTATGATAAACTGTATCAGCAGGTTAAGACCAGCACGGATGAAGAGGAGCAGGTTGAGATTTACAAAAAAATGGAAACACTGCTCTGTGACGATGCGGCAAACCTGTATATCGAGGATATGGCATGTGAGGTTGCACTTCGGAGCGATTTTGCGGGCTATCGGTTCTATCCGCTGTATGTGCAGGATATGGCGAAAATTTATAAAGTAAAATAGTAGCTATTCCGTTACGGCTCGCTGGGTACCGGTGGGCGGTAACGCTATTTCAGGCAGGAAAAAGAAAAACTCTCATTCGATTGTCAAATCTGCCTGAAAAGAGATAAAATCTGAAAAAACAGAGAAAAAGCGGCGCAGAATTGCTGAAAAGAAGCAGTCTGCGTTGCTTTTTCTCTCTGTCGATAGAATCTCCGAAAATATGTTAGGCTTGACTTTTTTTTCAACACTGCCTACTATAGAAAAAGACAGAAAAAACATAAGGGCTTCGCGGCGATGCGTGAGGCCCTTTTTATCTAAGCTAATGTTTCTGAATGTATTGTGGAAAGAAGGGGAACCCATGACAGATTTTCTGGTAAGATGTTTTGTAAAAGAGTATGAGAACACTGACAATGCGGATGTGCGGACGAGATATGGTATTTTATCCAGTATGGTAGGAATCTGCTGCAATGTATTGCTGTTTGCCGCCAAGCTGCTGATCGGTGTTGGGATGCATTCTCTGGCGAGTCATGCGGATGCGTTCATAACCTTTCCGATGCGGCATCTTCGGTCATCAGCTTGTTGGTGTCAAGATGGCAACAAACCGGACCGACAAAGAGCATCCGTTCGGGCATGGACGGATCGAGTATATTGCAGCGCTGATCGTTTCGTTTCTGGTTATTGAAGTCGGCTTTACGTTTTTAAAGAGCTCCCTGGAGAAAATTCGCAATCCGGAAGAGATCACATTTCAGATGGTTCCGTTTTTGATTCTGGTGCTCTCGGTTGGTGTAAAGCTGTGGATGGCGCTTTTCAACCGAAAACTGGGAAACCGCATTCAGTCGAAGGTGATGCTGGCAACGTCGGCGGATTCCATGGGCGACGTGATCACGACGAGCGCAACGATCGCTTCTATATTGATCTGCCATTTCCTTTCGGTTAATATCGACGCAATCGCAGGACTTGTTGTGGCGGTACTCGTTATGTGGTCCGGTATTTCCATTGCAAAAGATACATTGGAACCGCTGATCGGGCAGGGCGCGGATCCGGATCTGTATGCACGGATCATGAAAGAGGTTGCTTCCTATGAAGGAATTGTAGGAACCCATGATCTGATTGTCCACAACTACGGGCCTGGCAGAAGTATGGCATCGATCCATGCGGAGGTGCCGCGAGATGTCGATATCGAGGTATCGCATGATATTATCGACCGCATTGAACATGAGGTCGGCAAAAAATTGGGGATTCTGCTGGTCATCCACATGGATCCGGTGGAGATCCACGATGCGACGGTTCTTGCGACAAAGGAGAAGGTAAGAAACGTAATTTCCATTCTCGATCCGGAGCTTTCCTTCCACGATTTCCGTATGATCAACGGGGCGGAGAAAAAGAAGCTGATTTTTGATCTTGAAATCCCGTATTCTTATAAGAAGAAAGACTGTGATCGCGTGATCGGGCAGATCGGGGCGCTGATGAAGGAAATGGATGAGAAGTATGAATGCGTCGTCAACATCGACAAAAAATACGTGGCGGGAGAGTGACAACGGCCGGGTTGAGCCGTCAAATCCCTTCCAAAATGTTCCAAAAGTCAGTTTTTTAGAAAAAAATAAAAAAACTTTCAAAAAAGGTGTTGACTTTTCTCTTGCGATAGTGTATTATACATTTTGTCGCAAGGCAATGGGCTATCGCCAAACGGTAAGGCAACGGACTCTGACTCCGTCAGTTCCTGGTTCGAATCCAGGTAGCCCAGCTCATTAAAAGGTCTCAGGTCTCGTACCTGAGGCCTTTTTCGATGCTCAAAAACAAATACAGCAGGAGGAACGAAACGATGAAGTATTCCTTTACGAGCAGAATCCGCTACAGCGAAATCGGTGAGGACGGAAATCTCACCCTGCCGGGGCTGATCAATTACTTTCAGGACTGCAGTATCTTCCAGTCGGAAGCGATCGGCGAGGGCGTTGCGGAGCTCAAAAAACGAGGCTGCGCCTGGGTGCTGTCCGCGTGGCAGATTCATGTGCGCCGCTATCCATCCCTTGGTGAAGCGGTAAAAATCACTACATGGGCGAGCGGCTTCAAAGGATTTCTTGGCATGCGTAACTTCACGATGGAAACAGAAGACGGCGAAATGCTCGCCTGTGCCAACTCCATCTGGTCTTACGTCAATATGGAAACGGGTCATCCCGTCCGCGCACCGAAAGAGACGACAGACGCCTATGGCATTGACGATCCGATCGACGAGGATTTCGGCGAGCGCAAAGTGAAAATGCCGGAAGCAGATTTCATCGGCGAACCGTTCCCGGTGCAGCCGCACAACCTCGATACGAACCACCACGTCAATAACGCACAGTTCATTTCCCTTGCCGGTGAATGCCTTCCGAAGAACTTCACCGTGCGCCGGATGCGCGCCGAATACAAACAGCAGGCGCACCTCGGCGATGTCCTGCATCCGCTGCGCGCCGAGACGGAAAACGGCTGTTTTATCTCGCTGAACGATGAAAAAGGACAGCCATACGTAGTTGTGGAATTTCAATGATTGTGGTACAATCGGAAAGAATAAGATACGAACGTAATAAACACAATGAGGAAAGGGGAATTTGCCATGAGAGCGCAGAACCTTACACTGTTAACCGATTTATATGAACTTACCATGATGCAGGGCTACTACGAGAACCCGTCCGATCAGATCGTGGTATTTGATGCATTTTACAGAAAGAATCCATGCGGCGGCGCATACGCCGTATGTGCAGGACTTGAGCAGGTAATCGAGTATGTCCGCGATCTTCACTTTTCACCGGATGACATCGACTATCTCCGTTCCCTCCATATTTTCAACGATGATTTCCTGGAGTATTTAAGAGGCTTCCATTTCACCGGAGATATCTATGCGATCCCGGAAGGAACCGTCGTATTTCCAAGAGAACCGCTCTTAAAAGTTGTCGCTCCGATCATGGAGGCACAGCTTGTAGAGACCGCGATTCTGAACATGATCAACCATCAGAGCCTGATCGCGACGAAAGCATCCCGCGTTGTTTACGCGGCAAAGGGCGACGGCATCATGGAGTTTGGACTCCGCCGTGCACAGGGACCGGATGCCGGTATCTACGGCGCGCGTGCTGCCATGATCGGCGGCTGCATCGGAACCTCCAATGTCCTGACCGGACAGATGTTTGACGTTCCAGTCAAGGGAACCCACGCACACAGCTGGATCATGAGCTTCCCGGATGAGTACACCGCATTCAAAACGTATGCGAAAATGTATCCGGAAGCCTGCATTCTTCTCGTAGACACCTACGATGTTCTCGAATCCGGTGTTCCGAATGCGATCCGCGTCTTCAAAGAGATGAGAGCAGAGGGCTTACCGATGAAGGGCTACGGCATCCGCATCGACAGCGGTGACCTGGCTTACCTGTCGAAAAAAGCATATCAGATGCTCGAGGCAGAAGGTTTCGGTGATGCCATCATTTCCGCATCCAGTGACCTCGATGAGTACCTGATCGACAGCCTGAAAACCCAGGGTGCGAAGATCAATTCCTGGGGCGTCGGCACCAACCTGATCACATCCGGTGACTGGCCGGCATTCGGCGGCGTTTACAAGCTGGCAGCAGCAAAAGATAAAGATGATGCAGAATTCACACCGAAGATCAAGCTGTCCGAGAACTCCGAGAAAGTAACAAACCCGGGCAATAAGACGATTTATCGTATTTATGATAAAGAAACCGGAAAGATCCGTGCCGACCTGATCTGCCTCGCAGACGAGACCTTCGACGAGAGCAAAGATATGATCATCTTCGACCCGATCGAGACCTGGAAAAAGACGAAGATCAAAGGCGGAACCTACACCTTACGCGAGCTCCTCGTTCCGATTTTCCAGAAGGGCGCATGCGTCTACACTTCTCCATCCGTCATGGAGATCCGCGACATCTGCACCAGAGAGAAAGATACCCTCTGGGAGGAGTCCAAACGTCTGGTCAATCCGCATGAGGTTTACGTGGATCTGTCCGACAAGCTGTACCACATCAAGAGCGACCTGCTCGAGGAGATGAGCATGAAGGCTCTCGGCGAGCAGTAAGAAAGGAAGTCAAATGTTAAATATAGGAAGAAAGCAAAAGCTGGTAGTAGTAAAGAAAGTAGAATTCGGTATTTATCTTGGGGAGACCCGGGAAGCAGGCGAGAAGGAACGTGTTCTTCTGCCGATCAAACAGGTGCCGGAAGGAACAAAAGAGGGAGATGAGCTGGAAGTATTTCTGTACCGCGATTCCAGCGACCGTCTGATTGCGACAACCAGAGAGCCGAAGCTGGTGCTTGGAGAGCTGGCTGTCTTAAACGTAGCTGCTACCGGAAAGATCGGAGCATTTCTGGACTGGGGTCTGGAAAAAGATCTGTTTCTTCCGTTTAAACAGCAGACCCGCCGCCTCCATCCAGGTGATGAGGTTCTGGTTTCCCTCTACATCGACAAGAGCGACCGTCTCTGCGCAACGATGAAGGTTTACCATTTCCTGAAAACCAATTCTCCGTACGTCGTAGGCGATATCGTAAAGGGAAGAATCTACGAGATCAGCGGAAACTTCGGCGTTTTCGTTGCTGTTGATGACCGCTACTCCGGCCTGATTCCAAAGAGAGAAGCACAGGCAGACTATCATGTCGGCCAGGAACTTGAGTGCCGCGTTACAGAAGTCAAAGAGGACGGAAAACTCTCCCTGTCCGCACGCGGAAAAGCGTACGAGCAGATCGCAATCGATGCAGAGAGCGTTCTTTCTGTGATCGAGGAATTTGCAGGTGTCCTTCCATTTGATGACAAAGCATCACCGGAAGTGATTCAGAGAGAATTCGGCCTCAGCAAAGCAGCATTTAAGCGCGCGGTCGGCCATCTGATGAAAGAAAAACAGGTTGTCATCCGCGACGGTAAAATCTGGACGGCAGAAAAAGCAAAATAAGAAAAAATCGGGCACTGGACAGGAAGCACATCCTCTCCGGTGTCCGGTTTTTTTTTGTGTCAGACAGCAGATAAAATTTTGAAAGTTTTTTCTGCGCCCGGTTTGCGGTTGCGCGAAGAGAGGATTACGCTTATAATATGATCTATATGACAAAAAATGACACAGGATCTGATGGAGAGCGATGAAGAAAAAGAAAAGTAAGAAAAAAACATCTTTTATTTCCAAAACCGCAATGACGGTTTTGACGATCATTCTGATTATTCTGGTTTTTCTGCATTATGTCGATGGTCGAGAAAATACAGGGAACGGCCCGCGTTGTCAACTATGCCGGTCTGGTACGCGGAAAAACGCAGCGGATTATCAAGCTGGAAGATGCGGGAGAACCGCAGGATACGATGATTGCAGACATCAACGCTTATATCGATGGTCTGCGGAACGGAAGCAGCGAGCTGGATCTGGTGCGCCTGGATGACCGGGATTTTCAGGATAAGATGACGGAGCTGGCATCGTATTTTGAAGAGCTGAAGGCAGAGATTCTGCTGGTGCGTGAAAAAGGATATGAGAATACCGCGATTATCGAAAAGAGTGAGACCTTTTTCAAAATCTGTGACGAGGCGACGGGCCTTGCGGAAGCGTATTCGCAGAGAATGGCGTATTCGCTGAAGAAGCTGGAGCAGGTGGTAGTAGGAGATATCATCGGTCTGGTGTTTGTCATCGGCATGGAGCTGATCAAGGCCGTCCGCTATGCGGCGATGAACCGTATTCTGCAGAAGAAAGTCTATCTCGATGAGGCGACGGGCCTGCCAAATAAAAATAAATGCGAAGAGATTCTGGAGGGAAGCGACGGAGGAGAAGAAATTTCCGGCGTGTATGCGGTCTGCGTGTTTGACCTCAACAATCTGCGCACGATCAACAACAGTCTGGGTCACGACAAGGGAGACGAATATATCCGTTCCTTTGCCGTTCAGCTTCGAAAAGCAGTCCCGGAGGAGTATTTCGTCGGAAGAAACGGCGGAGATGAGTTTCTTGCCATTCTGCGCGGACTGAACCGCGAAGAAGTGGAAGCGTGCATGAATCACATCCGCACGCAGACGGCAGAATATTCCCGCCAGCACCCGGAGATGCCGATCAGCTACGCCGGAGGCTATGCACTGTCCACGGAATTTGAAGACTGTGATATCCGGGAACTGTTCCGCCATGCGGACCAGAACATGTATATCGACAAAAACCGCGCGAAGATGGAAGAAGCCGCCGCAGAGCGGAAGATCAGCCTGGAAGCGCTGGACGTCGTAAAGAAAAAGGGATACCATTTTTCCAACTGTATTTACTGCAATGCAAGACAGGACCAGTACCGGATTCTGCGTGCCGTTTCGGGCTTTTTCCTTGCCGAGGACGGCAGCTATACCGGTGCGGCCGAGCATATTGTGCAGGGCATCACGGATGAGGAAAAGAGAAAGGAAATGCGTAGAATGCTGGATCTTACCCATCTGAAGGAGTGCTATCAGAAGGGAGAAGAGAGCGTAGAAATTCTGTACGAGTATCAGGAGGGCAGCGAAGGGGAAGCGCTCTGCCGGGGAAAAGTCACCATTCTGTTCTACGACGCGGCCGAGGATGGCGGACTGCACCATTTTCTGATGGGATTTGAGCGGTTCCGCTCCAATGGGGAAGCTGCTCGGAATGAAAAAGAACAGCTCGACCAATACTATGAACAGATGAAACAGTCGATCATTGAAAACAGCCACTACGCCGAGGCACTTCTCGAGACGGCCGAGGCCGTGTTCGCCGTTGATCTGACGAATGATTCGCTGGAGCAGATTTTTTACCACAGCGAGCAGAAGAAATTTGACCTCAATATAGATCTGCCGTGTTCCTACGAGAAATACTGCGGGGAATGCAGTGCGTTTGTCGCGGAGGAGACATTGGAATCATACCGCATTGTGGATTCCTCGAAGAAACTGCTGCAGCGCTTTGAAAACGGAGATAAGCAGGTAGTCGTGGAGTATCAGGAAACAGATGAGTCCGGCAGAAGAATATGGTTGCAGAAGACGGTTCTTATGTCACAGGATACCGTCTACGACCGAAAGACAAAGCGGGAGAGCGTTGTGGTACACGGCATGATCCTTTTCCGTGATACGTCAGAGTTCCACAGCCGGGAAGAGAGGGAGAAGATACAGCTTCAGGATGCCTTTAGAGCTGCAGACAGTGCAAGTCGTGCAAAAACAGAATTTATGAACCGCATGAGCCACGATGTGCGCACGCCGATCAATGGCATTATGGGCATGCTGGATATCATCCGCAAAAACCGGCAGGATGAGGCAAAAGTGGACGACTGCCTCGATAAAATCAATCTTTCCGCAAGCCATCTGCTGGCACTCGTCAACGATGTGCTCGATATGAATAAGCTGGAGTCCGGAAAAGAGACGATCGAGAGTGTTTCTTTTGACCTGACGCATCTGATGGATGATGTGTCATCCCTTGTCAATGCGCAGATTACGGAGATGGGCATTACCCACCGTACGCACCGCGGTGAGCTGACGCACACGAGACTGATCGGCAGTCCGCTGCGCCTGCGGCAGATTATGCTGAATCTCTTCAGCAATGCAATCAAGTACAACAAGCCGGGCGGAATGATCGATACGTATGCGGGCGAAGTCTCCTGCGACGGAACCCGGGTCGTCTACGAGTTCCGCATCACGGACAGCGGCATCGGAATGAGCAGCGAATTTATCGAAAAAGAGCTGTTCCATCCGTTCACACAGGAGAAGTCCGGTGCGAGAACGCAGTACAAGGGAACGGGCCTTGGCATGTCGATCGTCAAAGAACTGATCGAAAAAATGCAGGGCACGATCGAGGTAACGAGCCAGCAGGGCGTCGGAACGACGTATGTATTCCGGCTTCCGGTTTTACATTGACTGCGAGGGACAGCGGATTCAGGAAGTAAAGACACGGATCGCAGGAAAAGAGCTTGTCCGCTTCCACGTTCTGCTTGTCGAGGATAATGAGATCAACATGGAAATCGCCGAGTTTTACCTGACCGATCACGGTGCGACGGTGGAAGAGGCATGGAACGGCCGCGAGGCGGTCGAAAAGTATGCGGCGAATCCGCAGAAATTTGATGTGATTTTAATGGATCTGATGATGCCTGTGATGGGCGGCCTTGAGACGGCGCGGCAGATCCGCACCATGGAGCTTCCGGAAGCAAAACAAGTCCCGATCATCCCGATGACGGCGCAGTCTTCCGAAGAGAGCAAAGAGGGATGCCGCGCAGCGGGCATGAACAGCCATCTGACCAAGCCGATCGAGCCGGACAGCCTGGTGCAGACGATCTTGGAGACAGCGGAACATGCCTTTGGAAAATAGAGGAGAAAACGATGAGTTTTACGCATTTACATGTACATACCGAATACAGCCTTCTGGACGGATCGAACAAGATCAAAGAGTACGTTGCCAGAGTCAAGGAGCTTGGCATGAACAGCGCCGCGATCACCGATCACGGCGTCATGTTCGGCTGTATCGATTTTTATAAAGAAGCCCGCGCGCAGGGCATCAAGCCGATCCTCGGCTGTGAGGTTTACGTGGCGCCGGGTTCCCGTTTCGACCGCGAAACCAGCCGCGGAGAGGACCGGTACTACCATCTGGTTCTGCTGGCGGAAAATAATACGGGCTATTCCAATCTGATGAAGATTGTTTCGGCGGGCTTTATCGATGGATTTTACTATAAGCCGCGTGTCGACATGGAGATTCTGGAAAAGTATCACGAGGGCATTATCGCGCTTTCCGCCTGCCTTGCAGGTGAGGTGGCGCGTGCGATGGTGCGGAACCAGTACGAGATGGGAAAAGAGGCCGCACTGCGGTATGAGAAGATTTTCGGAAAAGGCAATTTCTTCCTGGAACTGCAGGATCACGGCATCTCGGAGCAGCGGATGGTCAATCAGCAGCTGATGCGCCTCTCGGCAGAAACCGGCATCGAGCTGGTGGCGACGAATGATATTCACTACACGTACGCAGAAGATGCGGATTCTCACGATATTCTTCTGTGCCTGCAGACCGGAAAGAAGATTACGGATGAGGACCGCATGCGCTACGAGGGCGGCCAGTATTTCGTGAAATCCGAGGCGGAGATGGCATCGCTCTTCCCGTATGCACCGCAGGCAATCGAAAATACACAGAAAATTGCAGACCGGTGTAATGTGGAGATCGAATTTGGTGTCACAAAACTTCCGAAATTCGATGTGCCGGAAGGATACACTTCCTGGGAATACTTAAATAAGCTCTGCTACGACGGCCTCGAGGAACGGTATCACCCGGCGACGGATGAACTGAAAGCGCGGCTGAAATACGAGCTTGATACGATCAAAACGATGGGTTACGTCGATTACTTCCTGATCGTGTGGGATTTCATCAAATTTGCGCGCGACCACGACATCATGGTCGGACCGGGACGAGGATCGGCGGCCGGAAGTATTGTTTCCTACACCCTTGGCATCACACAGCTGGACCCGATGCGGTACCAGCTCCTGTTCGAGCGTTTCCTGAACCCGGAACGAGTTACCATGCCTGATATCGACGTGGATTTCTGCTTCGAACGCCGCCCGGAGGTCATCGACTATGTAACGAGAAAATACGGCAAAGACCGCGTTGTACAGATCGTCACATTCGGTACACTGGCGGCGCGCGGTGTCATCCGCGATGTCGGCCGTGTGCTGGATATGCCGTATGCACAGGTCGATTCGATCGCGAAGATGATTCCGAATGAGCTGAATATCACGATCGACAAGGCACTGCAGATGAACCACGAGCTGCGGGAGCTGTACCAGGGCAATGAAGAGGTTGCACATCTGATCGACATGTCACGGAGACTTGAAGGTCTGCCGCGCCACACGTCGATGCATGCCGCCGGTGTTGTCATCGGCTCGCGTCCGCTGGTGGAATTTGTGCCGCTCTCGCGAGGAAGCGACGGAACGATCGTCACGCAGTTCACGATGACGACGCTCGAGGAACTGGGACTTCTGAAAATGGACTTCTTAGGACTTCGGACCCTGACCGTCATTCAGAATGCGACAAAGCTCGCAGAGCGTTACAGCAATAAGAAAATTGATCTGCTTCACATCGATTACAACGATCCGAAAGTGCTCGGCATGATCGGCGCATCGAAAACGGTCGGTGTATTCCAGCTCGAGAGTGCGGGAATGAAAAACTTCATGAAGGAGTTAAAACCGCAGAGCCTCGAGGATATCATCGCCGGAATTTCCCTGTACCGGCCGGGCCCGATGGATTTTATTCCGCAGTACATCAAAGGAAAAAACAACCCGGAATCCGTTACGTACGATACACCGCTCTTAAAACCGATTCTGGAGCCGACGTACGGCTGTATCGTCTACCAGGAACAGGTTATGCAGATCGTACAGGCACTGGCGGGCTATTCGCTTGGACGGGCTGATCTGGTGCGCCGTGCGATGTCGAAGAAAAAGGCATCCGTCATGGAAAAAGAGCGCCAGAATTTCGTTTATGGAAACGAGGCAGAGGGTGTGCCGGGCTGTATCAAAAACGGCATTGATGAGAAGACAGCGAACAAGATCTACGACGAGATGATCGACTTCGCGAAATACGCCTTCAACAAATCCCATGCGGCGGCGTACGCGTTCGTATCGTACCAGACGGCATGGCTGAAATACTATTACCCGGTTGAGTTCATGGCGGCTCTGATGACCTCCTGCATCGATAACCCGGGAAAAGTCGCAGAGTATATCTTGAGTTCCCGCCAGATGGGCATTTCCATTCTGCCGCCGGACATCAACCGAAGCGAAGGAAAATTCACGGTGGACGGCCAGGCGATCCGCTATGGCATGGCGGCGGTCAAAGGCATCGGAAAGCCGGTCATGGAGGCGATCGTGGAGGAGCGGAGTGCAAACGGCCCGTTCCGCTCGTTAAAGGATTTCGCGGAGCGCCTGAGCGGAAAAGAAGTCAACAAGCGGACCGTCGAGAACTTTATCAAGGCGGGCGCATTCGACTGCTTCGGCGTGACGAGAAAGCAGCTCATGTTCGTCTACGCCAATGTGCTCGATGATGTGGCGCGCGAGAAAAAACGATTCGTTAAGCGGCCAGATGAGTCTGTTTGACTTCGTAGACGAGACGACCAAACGGTCGTATGAAACGGTGTACCCGGATGTCGGAGAATACGAAAAGAGTGATCTTTTGGCGCTCGAAAAAGAGGTGCTCGGCATCTACGTCAGCGGTCATCCGCTCGAGGAGCAGGAAGAGTGCTGGCGGAAGAACATTTCCGCGGTAACGACAGACTTCCAGCCGGATGAGGAGACGGGTTTCCCATCCGTCACCGACGGCGCGAAAGAGATTGTCGGCGGCATTATCACGGATAAAAAAATCAAATATACAAAGAATAACAAGACAATGGCATTTCTCACACTCGAGGACCTCGTCGGCAGTATGGAAATCGTCGTATTCCCGCGCGATTACGAGAAAAACGCAGCGATGATGCAGACCGATGCGCGTGTCTTCATCCAGGGCCGTGTTTCCGCGGAGGATGATAAGCCGAGCAAGCTGATCTGCGAGAAAATTTTCCCGTTTGCAGGCATCCCGAAAGAGCTCTGGATCCAGTTCCCGGACAAGGAAACGTACGAGCGCGAAGTCGCGGATTTGTATCAGATGCTGCGCGAATCCGATGGCAAAGATCAGGTTGTTCTCTACATCCAGTCAATCAGAGCAATGAAAAAACTGCCGCCGAGCCGCAATGTGCAGGCAGATGCCCGTCTGGTGGCGTCACTTCAGGCAAAATTCGGTACCGGAAACGTGAAAGTTGTAGAAAAGAGTATTGAAAAAAGGGCCTGAATGCTTTAAAATAAAACTGTGTGTGATTAATAAATAAAACTACTCGTTTATTAATGTGTGTGATGAGATGGAGGAATTCATATGGCAACGACTAACAAGGTAAAGACAATCGGAGTGCTTACCAGCGGTGGTGATGCACCAGGTATGAACGCAGCGATCCGTGCAGCCGTAAGAAGAGGTCTGCAGAAGGGCGTTCAGATGAAAGGTATCCTGAAAGGCTACGACGGACTGATGAACGAAGAAATCATCGACATGACAGCCCGCGATGTATCCGACACCATCGAGCGCGGAGGTACCATCCTTTATACAGCCCGCTGCGCAGAGATGCGTACACCGGAAGGCCAGAAACGTGCCGCAGATGTCTGCAGAAAACACGGCATCGACGGACTGGTTGTTATCGGCGGAGACGGTTCCTTTGCAGGAGCTCAGAAGCTGGCAGCACTTGGAATTAATACAGTAGGTGTACCGGGAACCATCGATCTGGATATCGCCTGCACAGAATATACCATCGGTTTTGATACCGCGGTAAATACAGCAATGGAAGCCATTGACAAAGTAAGAGATACTTCCACTTCCCATGAGAGATGCTCGATCATCGAGGTTATGGGACGTAATGCCGGATACATCGCTCTGTGGTGCGGTATCGCAAACGGCGCAGAGGATATTCTTCTTCCGGAGAAATACGATTACGATGAGCAGAAGATCATCAACAACATCATCGAGAACCGTAGAAAAGGCAAAAAACATCATATCATCGTAAATGCTGAGGGCATCGGCCATTCCACCAGCATGGCGCGCAGAATCGAAGCTGCAACCGGCATCGAGACCCGTGCAACGATTCTTGGACATATGCAGCGTGGTGGAAGCCCGACATGTAAAGACCGTGTATATGCGTCCATCATGGGTGCTTACGCAGTTGACCTTCTTCTGGAAGGCAAAACAGACCGCGTTGTTGCATACAAGAACGGTGAGTATGTAGATTACGATATCGATGAGGCACTGTCCATGACAAAGACTCTGCCGGAATATCAGTGGGAGATCGCAAGAGCTCTTTCTTATAACTATACGAAATAAAAAAGTATCACGAAACAGACTGTTTTTAGCAAGCAGTCTGTTTCATTGGTATAATAGCGGGAATAAAAATGTTTCCGCGGACGGAATAGAGAGACAAAATAAAAAAACAGGAGGAACTTAACAATGGTTACCTGGAACAATCTTGATAAACTGGCTTCTTTTGAGGAGCTGAAAAAAGTGGAGCGTGTCAATCTTGCCGAGGTGATGTCCGGCGAAAACGGAGCAGAGCGCGTAAAATCTTACAGCGTTCCGATGGCAGAAGGACTTGCGTATAACTACGCAGCAAAACAGGTGAATGAGGATGTCCTTGCCGCACTCGTAAAACTGGCAGAAGAGGCACAGCTTTCTGAAAAATTTGAGGAGCTTTACAACGGTGCTGTCATCAACACCGGAGAGAACCGTCTCGTGCTTCATCAGCTGACCCGCGGCCAGCTCGGAAACACCGTTACGGCAGACGGCGTAGACAAACGTGCTTTCTACGTAGAGCAGCAGAACCGCATCGCAGAGTTTGCGAACAAAGTACATGCAGGTGAGATCACCAACGCAGCAGGTGAAAAATTCACCACCGTTGTGCAGATCGGTATCGGCGGAAGCGACCTTGGCCCGCGTGCGATGTATCTGGCTCTGGAAAACTGGGCAAAGAAAAACGGCTGCTTCAAAATGGAAGCAAAATTCATCAGCAACGTTGACCCGGATGACGCAGCAGCTGTTCTGAATTCGATCGACGTAGCACATTCCATCTTCGTTCTGGTATCCAAATCCGGAACCACACTGGAGACTCTGACCAACGAGTCCTTCGTAAAAGACGCTCTGAAAAATGCAGGCCTGGATGCATCCAAGCACATGATCGCGGTTACCAGCGAGACTTCTCCACTGGCAAAGAGCGAAGACTATCTGGCAGCATTCTTCATGGATGACTACATCGGAGGCCGTTATTCTTCCACATCCGCAGTCGGCGGCGCTGTTCTGTCTCTGGCTTTCGGACCGGAAGTATTCGCAGCATTCCTTGAGGGCGCTGCAGCAGAAGATAAACTTTCTGCAAACAAAGACGTATTACAGAACCCGGAGATGCTCGATGCGCTGATCGGTGTTTACGAGAGAAACGTTCTTGGCTATCCAAGCACTGCAGTTCTTCCGTACTCCCAGGCACTGAACCGTTTCCCGGCTCACTTACAGCAGGTAGATATGGAGTCCAACGGTAAATCGGTCAACCGCTTCGGCGAGCCGGTCAATTACCCGACCGGTCCGGTTCTCTTCGGCGAGCCAGGTACCAATGGACAGCATTCCTTCTATCAGCTGCTGCATCAGGGAACTGATATCGTTCCGCTGCAGTTTGTAGGATTCCGCAATAACCAGATGGAGACCGATGTCGACATCCAGGGCAGCACCAGCCAGCAGAAACTCTGCGCAAACGTAGCAGCTCAGATCGTTGCATTTGCCTGCGGTAAAGCAGATGAGAATAAAACAAAAACTTCGAAGGCGGCCGTCCGTCCAGCATCATCATCGGAGATCAGGTAAATCCGAAGACGCTGGGAGCACTGCTTGCACACTTCGAGAATAAGATCATGTTCCAGGGATTCCTGTGGAACGTAAACAGCTTCGACCAGGAAGGCGTACAGCTTGGTAAAGTCCTTGCAAAACGCGTTCTGGCTCACGAGACAGACGGAGCACTGAAAGTATTCAGCGATCTGCTCAATATCTAAAAGCGTTATTTTCTGATCAGAAAAGGCGTCCTGTGAAAAAAATCTCCCGGAAAAACTCCGGGAGATTTCAGACTATAGACAAAGCCTGCTTAGGGCGTGACGTAAGAAAACATTTATGTGAGAGAATCGGCGTAGTTTAGGCTACGCCGGTTTTCTTTCTTTTTGGGCTGCTTGGGATTGCTCCCTTGCGTACCTCAAAATCAAATGCACCAATGAAGTTATAGACGATCTCGATTTCTCTGACCTTGATGCGCGGCTCATTCTCGTCCGGCGTATAAACCTCGGAGATATAAATTTTCTCCACAAACTCCCGGAGAACAGAGGCGTCAAGCTGCTGCATATCAGTGTACTTCCTGACCGCTGCAATAAACTGTCTGACATTGACTTTCTGCTTTTCCTGTTCCTTGACTTCTTGCCGAAGATATTCGACAAGGTTTGTAAGGTTAGTCTGTTCCAATTCATAGTCACGGGACAGTATATCAGCATGGCGGCTCCCTCCGTGGGCCGCCGATCCTGCGCTGGGCAAAGAGAAGCGGCGGCCTTGATTTCTCAAAGCCGCCGCTGGTTTTATGGGCGTGTCAAAAGGGCTGTTGTACGACGGCTTTTTTTCTTTGCCGTCGCCCGGCAGTTGAAACAATACTGTTTATTTGATTTCCAATGAAATGGTTAGTGTATCATTTTCAATTTTAGCGAACACATTGCCGCCGAGCTTGTCAGTTAATAGTTTTACCACAGCAAGCCCCACTCCTGTACCGCTATTATGCCTTGATTTGTCCCCGGTATAAAATCTTTCAAATAGTCGGTTTGGGTCTATTTCCACCTTACTATCAATGGGATTTTCAATGATAAAAATAGCACTCTTTTCTTTGCCTTGCTTCAAGTCAATTTTAATCGAGCCAGAGGAATATCGAATAGCATTTATAATAAGATTTTGAAAAATACGTTCTACCATACCATAGTCCGAATGGAGATAAACGGAATGATCTGGCAGACCAATTACAGGAGATATGCCTTTTGCTTCCAATGCTGGGGCGTTCTCTGTGATAAGATTTATCAGCAAATTTGTTAAGTTGAAATCTTCACGCACAGGAGTTACTTCTTTTGCGTCTATTACAGAAACATCGTAAAAGGTTTGTATCAGCGCTTTCATTCTTTCTGCTTTATTATAAATGGTTTCTATACGCTGTGTTTGACCTGCTGATAAATTCTCCGTTTTTTAATAATTGTAAATGGCCAAGTATTACCGTCAGAGGGGTACGCAAGTCATGTGAAATATTAGCAATGGACTCTTTCAAATACATTTCGTGCCGTAATGTGCTTGCAATGGACTGTCTTTGCTTTTCATTATACTGGTTTAATACTGCGGCCAGTTGTTCTATATCTTTATCAACAAGAGAGATGTCCAGCATCTTTTCCGATTTTCCAGTTGTAAGATCGGTCATTTGTTTCGATAGGTTACGGATTTGTCTTTTGATTTGCACATATTTGAAAAGCACTACTATCAAGACTGCGATAACTAAAATTAACAACAGCTTTATTCCAGACACCTCCCTCCTTGTTATTTGAGTTCACATTTGCGAAAGCTAATCCATGAAAAGGTTATCAAAGCAACTATCCAAACAACGCCAACTAAAATGGCCCATGGCAAAAAATAGGTCACAGAAAAAACCGCTTCCCGTATCTGATAGGTTGCCAAAAATGCAACAGGAAGATCAAACATCATTCCATACCCAAGATAAAGGCTAAGAACAAAAGTGACTAAAGCGGTAACAGCTATTGCTCTTGCAGAGCTTCTTAACCAAAAAACAATCCAGATTGCAATAAGAAAAGTCGCACTGTTCAAAAGCAGAGAATATAAAATCGCCTTACTGACCTGATAACAAAGGTTGCCTGCTTCGGTAATACCAAAGCGGACACTTTCTCTTATACAACCAGCCACAGGATAAACAAGAGCCATGATATTAAATGCAATTAAGTATGAGATTACTTTAGCAAAGAAAATGGTTTTTCTCGAATGTCCTGCATTGACCTCAAGATCAATCGTCCGACTGGAAAATTCCTGTCCTAAAATCAGAGCTAAAATACTGGATATAATAATCAGGAGAAAGGTTGAATCGTAAACCATTCCATTAAAAATATCTGCGAGGGATGTAGCAGCCCCACCCATAGGCCCCATAGCTTCCGGGACATAAGTATCTGCGGTTAAAAAAACCAATCAAAAATATCCCTATTAAACCGCACCAATAAAAGATATTATGTGATAATTGATATTTTTCCATTTTCAGTAAGTTGTTCATTCCCACACCTCCTTGTTATTTCAAATCCGAGCGTCGGAACCACAGATAAGTACCTAAGCATAATGCCAGTACCCATAAAAAATCTGAAAACATGAATTGCCCGCCGGATATGTTGGATTGTTGCAATGCCATAAGCCGAAGCTGGCCCATAGGCAATATTTGTGAGATAAGCTGCACTTGATCTCCATTCATCAAAAAGACCATTAAGAAAAAGAGTACCATCGGCACAGCCATACTCTTTCCTATATCACGGAAAATGAAGGCAAAGAAAAAAGGTAATAGGCACATTGCAAATTGCGAAGCAATCACCATTACAACTATGCCGATGCTTGCCAATGCTCCTTTAGTGACAAACGTACCAATTATGCTATGTAACAACAGTGGAAAAGACAGGATAACCATGCAGGCGATTTGATGAACTACCAGCTTCGCAAATAGTATCTTTCCGCGTCGATGTCCGGCATTGATATATGATTGTAATGTTCTTCTGCCAAAATCATTTCCAACAAACAGGGCAGAAAAGATGATTGTGAGGAAATATAGGATTGGCATATTGTATATCGAAGCAAAGAAAAGGTTGGATGTTTCCCCAACGCTATCCAGTAACAACACACTACTTAAAAGGAGATTAAACAATCCTATCCCCCAAAAATACCAGCTATGGAACAGCTTATAAAATTCAGCTTTTAGGAGATTTGACATTTCCTGTCCCTCCTATTTTGCTTAAAAGTAATCTTCTAATGTATCACCGGCCACAGAAAGACCTGTAACGAGAATATGTGCATCTGACAAAGCAGCAGCCACTTTTTCCATATCATCGAGATAATCATATAGGCGAATTATGCCATCTGGCATCAGCTTAAAACTATCTGTGTGTAGCGTTTCTTCCAAAACGATCAGAGCTTTTTGTGGATCAGTTGCCTTTATTGCGATATGCCGTTTGCAACGATCATTTAGTTCTCGATCTGATATTTCTTCGATAATTTTGCCTTTGTCTATTAAAATAAACTCTGATGCTGTCTGATACAGTTCCTCTAAGATATGGCTGGATACCAATATCGTCATTCCGTATTCCTTATTCAAGGACTTTAGCAAATTACGAATTTCCACAATTCCAGCAGGATCAAGCCCATTGATCGGTTCATCCAAAATAAGAAATTCTGGTGTATTTAATAGTGCGATTGCAATACCCAATCGCTGTCGCATCCCCAGCGTAAAAATTACGGACAGCGTTTTTTCCCGGTATCTTTCAGACCTACCATGTCTAAAGTTTTTTGGATAACTGCTTTGTCACGGGATACCACGTTGGATACGCTGTATCTCCATAGTTTTGATAAGCGGTCATTGTCGGAAAAAGCGCAGGTGTTTCGATCATGCAACCGATCCGCTTTCTCTGTTCCTGCAATTCCTTTTCGACGGTTTTCCCCCACAACGATAAGGTGCCGCTTGTCGGAAACGCTAATCCTGTAACCAATCTCAAAAAGGTGGTCTTTCCTGCTCCATTTTGGCCTATGAAGCCATAAATTTTCCCTTTTTCAATTTTCAAATCAATATGATCTAAGGCAACTGTGTGCCGGTATTCTTTTGTTAAGTCATGTGCTTCCAAAATAACAGAACTCATGTTGTCATCCTCCTTTACATTTTAGTGTAAGGGGAAATCATAAAGAATTTCTTAATTTCTATTTGGAAACCATAAAAAAAGCATAAAGCCAAGAGCTTACCCCTCGGCTTTATGCAAACGGTATCCAATGCCCCACACAGTATCTATAAACTCTTTATCCGGGCAAATGGCTTTCATCTTGTTTCGCAAGTTGCTAATATGGACATTTAAGGTGTTGTCCTCGCTGATATACTCTGTATTCCAAACACTTTGAAACAAATTCGCCTTTGAGAAGATCTTGTCCGGGTATTTCATAAGCAATTCCAGTATAGCAAATTCTTTCGCAGTTAAAGGTAACTCCGCCCCTTGTAGCATAGCTCTGTTGCCGTCTAAATCTAAAACCAAATCATTGCACTTCAAAGATGACGGCGTGCTGTTTTGAAATTGAATCCGGCGTAAGTTGCTTTCAATTCTGGCGAGAACTTCTTCCATATCGAAAGGTTTTGTAATGTAATCATCCGCACCAAGCCGCAACAAATCAATCTTGTTCTGTGTTGTTTCCTTTGCTGAAATTACTATGACAGGAATCGTTGAGAATTTACGAATATCCGCAAGTATAGTATCACCACTCCGATAAGGCAGCATTATATCAAGCAGAATAAGATCAATCTGATGTTCTTGTATGCAGTCTAACACATGAAGCCCATCATACTGACAAAGCACCTCATATCCATTTCCCTGTAAAAAACTCAGCCAGCAATTTGCTGATCTCTAAATCATCCTCAACAATCAAAATTTTCATGTTGTTCTATGTTCACCTGCCTTATGTCAGCATTGTACTACACTTTTTATCTCTAATAGATTTAATTATATTTCCTTTCAGGAGAGAATACAAGGCATAAAATATGAATTATTAGATGTTAGAAGAACACATTTCTATTGCTGGGTACACTGGAAATATGAAACCAAAAGCCAGCAAAAGCCCCTCCTGTCTACGCATTTAGGGGGCAAAAAGCCCACGGAAATCAAGGCTTTTCGGCGGTGGTCGATGGGGTGGCAGAATGATTTATCAAATACCCGTCGGAACGGGCTTTGAAATGCGTAGGAAAATCTTTCCGGCGCTGGTTTTCCCGCCGGTTCTGTGGTATGCTGGAATAAGACAAAAAACGACAGGAGTTGACACGATGGCCGAACAGGAAATGTTACTGGACACAGCTACCATCAGGGCCGCCGTCGCCGGTGAGCTATGGGCTAAACAAAAAGTGATCGAACACTACACCCCCATGATCGACGAGTTGGCCGTTGACGAAGATATGAAGCAGCACCTTATTCTGAAACTGTTGGAAGAACTGCCTAACTTCCCAATGGGGCAGGCATAAGAAAAAAGAGCGCCGGACGCAGAGGCTTTGACACCTCCGCGCCCGGCGTTTTGGATAATTGCCGATTATGTCATAGCAAACTCGATGTGAGAGCTGTCCAGCTTCATAAACTTGGATTTCACCAGCTCTGCCGGGTAATCGTCCCCGGCAATACGGATGGTCTTGCGGACGCTGCACACGGTTTCCACCAGCAAGTCCACGATCTCGTCCAGCGTTTCCCGGTCAATGCCCTTGGCGTGCTGGCAAAGGTGTTCGTACTCGATGTTGTCCATGATGATCTCACGATAAATCTCTATGGCGCTCTGTGATTTCGCTCCCGTTCCTTTCCGTTCCGGCGGCTGTGCCGCTTCGTCCTCCGAGGGGAAGGGTCGGGAAAGGATAGGAATGGAATCGGTAATTGATACATCCGTAGTTGTTTTTTCTTTACTTGATATATCTTTATTTAATTGCATTGGATTTTCCAATGTCGGGTTTCCCGGTGTCGGATTATCCGATGTTGGATTTTCCAACACCGAGTTTTCCAATCCCGGTGCCGCCTCGTCCGGCTGCTCTGGCCGGGGCTGGGGCTGTTCAAAGGCCCGGTCGCTGCCGGAAGTGAAGTACATAGGCCGTCGCCTCCTTTCTGCGTTTGGGCAAAAAGAAAAGCCGCAGACTTTTTCAAAATCTGCGGCTTAGCCGGGGAACAGAAAAGGGCGCTGTCATGCTTGACAACACCCTGTTTCTGTCTGATTATTCAGTTGTTTTGACCTGCCCCGTTTTCCGCTGCCCTAAAAAACATTGATTTTACTGGTTTTTTTCATGTTTTCTTATGGCAACGCTCTTTTTTGCAGGGTTTTTTCATTTTCAGATTATCCCAGCTTCGCCGGGAGAGACGAGGAAACCGTGGTCTGGTGCTTTTGACGGAATTGCCGCGGGGTGATCTGGTACCGCTTTTTAAAGGTGCGGATCAGATGACTGCAGTCCGCAAAGCCGGTCTCGGCTGCAATATAGTTCAGGTCATAGTCGGTAAAAAGAAGCAGGTTTTCAACCTTGTTCAGGCGGATAAACTCGATATACTGCTTACAGCTCTGCCCGTAATGCTTCAGAAAAAGTTTGGCAAAATAGGAGTAGCTCATGTTGTATTTATGTGCCAGTGCCTCGATATTGATGTTTTCCTGGGAATGGCGGTCGAGATAGACGAGGATATCCTGCATACTCTGTTCCTCACTCTCGGAAATCGATTCGGGATTGAAACAGATTCCCTGGCAGTGCCAGATACGCAGAAGCCGGAGAAACAGTGTGGAAAAGAGAGAATAGATATAGGCATCATAACCGTATTTCTTTTCAAGAGCCTCCCTCTCAAGGGTTACAAAAAAATCATGGAGATTCAGCTCTGAGAGATCTTCCTGCGTAAACAAAAGCGAAGGATAGGTCATCGTGGCGATTTTATGGAAAGCAAAGCTCAGGTTCGGAAGGTAGCTTCCGGTGAGCTGGATGCGGTTCAGGTTGAATTTGATACAGAAATAGCGGAATGGCCGATCCTGGTCTGCGGCAAGTGCGTGGACCGTCTGTGGAGGAAACAGGATGAAAGAGCCCGGTTTTATGTGGTAGACGGAATCGTTGCAGCTCACGAGAAGAGAACCTTCCTGCAGATAAAGAACCTCCGTAAAATAGTGCCAGTGGGATTTGACCGGCATGGAAAAACTGTCGGAGCAGCAGGAAAAGGCTTCAATCGGCGAGTGCAGGATGTCACTGTATTCAAAAAGATTCTTCAACGGAAAAGTCCCCCTTCAGGTAAAAAATATTCAGTATTTTTCTGGGAATATCAGTTTCGGAAAAATAGAAACATTCTATTTTTGTACAGTCGCATTATATCATATCCAAATGAAAATTGATACAATGGCGAAAGCATTTGAAAGAAAATTAATGCTGAATTTGGTAACTCAATTTCCTAAGATAAGGGGGGATATGAAAACATGAAAAGCAACACGAAACAATTCCCGAAAAACAAAATTGCGTGGCTGTGGGAAAACCATGGAGGGAAAACGGGCGCTGTACTTTGTCGGTATTCTCGGAACCGTTTTGTATAATATTCTGCAGCTTACGATTCCCTAGTTTTTCGGGAAAAATTGTGGATCTGGTTTTTAACCGGGGGAGAACGCGGCGACAAATCTTCAGGTACACCGTGACCTGCTTTACCGCTTGCTGTTTGCGATGGTCGGCTTTACGTTCCTGCGTGTTATCGTTGTTTATGGCAGCTGTATGATCTATGAGACGGTGTCGCAGAGTGTTCTGTACCGGGTGCGGAATTATCTGTACGACAAGCTTCAGCGTCAGGATATGACGTTTTACAGTACCTATCGGACAGGAGATCTGATGACACGGCAGACAGGAGACCTGGATGCGGTGCGTCACATGGTTGCATGGGTTGTACGAATGGTGGTTGAGTCATTTTCTCTGTTTGCTGCAGCGGCCGTTTTCTTCCTGTATACGAACTGGAAGCTGGCACTGTGCGTTCTTGTGATTTCACCGTTTGTATTCTGGATTATCTATCTGTTCCGGAACCGCGTTGCCCCGATGCATGCGGCGCTGCGTGAAAAACTGGCACAGATGAATACATGCGCACAGGAGAATATTTCCGGAAACCGCGTTGTCAAAGCGTTTGCAAGAGAAGATTACGAAATCGAGAAATTCGACCGTGCCAATACCGACTATGCGGAGACGAATAAGGCAACCGGAATGGTATGGCTGAAATTTTTCCCGATTGTCGAGAGTATTGCGAACCTGATGCCGGTTGTCCTGCTCGCAGTCGGCGGTGTTTTTATGATCAGAGGACAGCTTACTATGGGAGACTATGTGGCATTTTCAGGCCTCATCTGGGCAATCGCCAATCCGATGCGTCAGATGGGAAATATCATGAACGAATTTCAGCGGTTCTCAGCAGCGTCGAAAAAGGTCATGGAGCTGTATTACTCCGAACCGAAAATCAGGGACGAAGAAAATGCCGTTTCCCATCCGGAGCGGTTTGAAGGCAAAATCGAGTTTGATAACGTTTCCTTCCAATACGAGGATGGTGATTTGCCGGTTCTGCACAATATTTCCTTCACGGCCCATCCGAACGAGACGGTTGCGATCATGGGCGAGACCGGCTGCGGCAAGACATCGCTGATCAATCTGATCCCGCGGTTTTATGAGCCGACAGAAGGACAGATCCGGATTGACGGAATTCCTGTAGAACAGCTGAAGCTGTATGATCTCCGAAAACAGATCGGACTTGCCACGCAGGATGTTCTGCTGTATTCTGACACGATCGAGGGAAACATTGCCTACGGCGATGATTCGATCAAGATGAACGAGGTTGTCAAGTTTGCAAGGTATTCCGCTGCGGCAGATTTCATTTCAAAGATGCCGGAGGGCTACGATACCCTGGTCGGAGAGCGCGGTGTTGGTCTTTCCGGAGGCCAGAAGCAGAGAATTTCTCTGGCAAGAGCACTGGCGATCCGTCCATCGGTTCTGATTCTTGACGATACAACATCGGCGGTTGATATGGAAACAGAGAAACAGATTCAGCAGTCCTTACGGGAGCTTGATTTTCCATGTACCAAGATTGTGATTGCACAGCGAATTTCGACAACGAAAACAGCGGACAAGATTATTGTTCTGCAAAATGGCTATATTGAAGAAATGGGAACACATGAGGAACTGATGGAGAAGAAGGGTTACTATTATGAACTGGTGAAGCTGCAGACCGGTGTGGATGAACTGTAGGAGGGGAAGCAATGGCAAAAAATACATACAAGCAGGATGAAGTGCTCGAAGAGCCGTTTGACATCAAGCATCTGCTCAGAGCTTCATCCTATATCAAAAAATATGCAAAACGGATGGTTTTTGCGATCCTTTTGAGTGGCATCGGCGGTGCGTCCGGCTATGTGGCGCCGATGATTATCCAGCGGGCGCTGGACCTTGCAATTCCGGAGAAAAACGAGAGGCTTTTATTTTCTCTTGTGGGAATGCTGGTCGGCATCTATCTGGTGAGCGTGATCTTCACAACAATCCGAAGCCGCATTATGGTGGATGTCAGTCAGAGTATCATCTATGATATCCGAAAAGATTTGTTTGCACATCTGCAGGAGCTGCCGTTCCAGTATTACGATGACCGCCCGCACGGCAAGATCCTGATTCGGGTTGTCAATTACGTCAACTCGGTATCGGATATGCTGTCAAACGGTCTGATCAACATCGTTCTGGAGGGCTTCAACCTTCTGTTTATCGTGATTTTCATGTTTCTGGTTGATGTGCAGATGGCATTTGTCGTGCTCTGCGGCGTGCCTGTGCTGTGTGTCTTCATGGTCTGGATCAAGAATAAACAGAGACGGGCATGGCAGGCAGTTTCAAATAAGAACTCAAACCTGAATGCCTATCTGCAGGAGAATATTGTCGGAGCCCGCATTACGCAGATATTTGCACGAGAGGATGAGAATGCGGAGATTTTCAAAGATCTTTCCAAGGATTGCCGCAGAACATGGAATACAGCAGTTCGCTATTCCAACCTGGTATGGCCGGGTATCGATTCAATTTCCGTCTGCGTGCGTGCTGCCATTTTTCTGTCCGGTCTGATCCTTTTCGGGCAGGGAAATAAGTCGGTTGGTACGATTGTAGCGATTTCGAGCTATGCATCGTATTTCTGGCAGCCGATCATGAACCTTGGAAACATCTTCAATAACTTTATCAACAACATTGCGTATCTGGAACGTATCTTTGAGACGATGGATGAGCCGGTGACGGTAAAGGATGCAAAAGATGCCGTTGAAATGCCAAAAATCCGCGGTGAGGTGACCTTCGATCACGTAAATTTCTCGTACGATGCGTCAAAACAGATCTTAAACGATGTTTCGTTTACGGTAAAACCGGGTGAGAGTGTGGCGCTTGTCGGACCGACCGGAGCCGGAAAGAGTACGATTGTCAACCTGATTTCACGGTTTTACAATGTCAATGGCGGTCGCGTCCTGATCGATGGACAGGATATCTCGCAGGTGACCATTCATTCCCTGCGTGAGCAGATGGGTATTATGATGCAGGACAGCTTTATTTTCTCGGGAGATATTGAGGATAATATCCGTTACGGAAAGCTTGACGCAACGCATGAGGAGATTGTGAAGGCGAGCAGAACTGTCTGTGCGGACGAGTTTATCAGCAAAATGCCGGATCGCTATCAGACGGAGGTAAGGGAGCGTGGTTCCATGCTGAGCCAGGGACAAAAGCAGCTCATTTCGTTTGCGCGTACCCTGCTTTCCGATCCGGCCATTCTGATTCTCGATGAGGCGACCTCAAGCATTGACGTACAGACCGAAAAAGCACTGCAGACGGGACTCAATGCCATGCTGAAGGGCAGAACCTCATTTATCATTGCGCATCGTCTGTCTACGATCCGCAACTGCGATAAGATTATGTATATCGATAACAGCGGTATTATGGAGAGCGGAACACATGATGAGCTGATGGCAAAGAAAGGCCATTATTATAAACTGTATACAGCACAGCTTGATGAAGTACAGAAAGCGGGCTGATCAAAAAAAGATCATAAAAAAGATTATAAAAAAGGCTTCTGCCAGCGGATAAAAATCCGTGGCAGAAGCCTTTTGCCGTTTCTTGTTCGTGTCGCTTTTTGCGCGTGCCGCTTTTTGCCTGTGTCGCTTTTTACTCGTGTCGCCGAAGCGACCCGCCGCAGGTGGAAAGTCCTGCAAAGCAGGATTTTCTTTTACTTTCCGGAAAAGTATTTCTCTTTGATGATCTCAACCGGCATATCCTCGCCAGTCCACAGTTTGAAGGAAGCAGCTCCCTGGTATAACAGCATGTACATACCGTTTCCGGTCTTGCATCCAGCCTCTTTTGCCTCACGCAGCAGGCGGGTTTCCTGCGGATTGTAGATCACATCGAAAACGAAGAGGTCTTTGTGGAACATCGTTGTGTCGGTGATGATGGTGTTCTCGGTTTTTGGAGCCATTCCGACGGAAGTTCCGTTGACAAGAATGGCGCTGTCTGCGATGGATGCGCGAAGGACTTCCGGATCGGAGAAGTCGTGCAGGGTAACCCTGCAGGAAGTACGCTCATTGAGTTTTGCAACGATTTCCTCGGCTCTTCCGAAGAAATTGTCTCTGACGTTGAATACATTGATCTCAGCCACGCCGTCGAGGGCTGCCTGTACCAGGATTGCAGTAGCAGCGCCGCCGGCACCGAGCAGAGTCATCTTTTTGCCGATGATGTCTACGCCGTTTTCTGCAACTGCTCTCATGAAGCCGACACCGTCGGTGGTGTAAGCGGTGAGAACGCCGTTGTCGTTGACGATGGTATTACATGCGCCGGAGATCTCCGAAGCAGGAGAAACCTTGTCTGCCAATTTGCACATGATATTTTTGCCAGGCATGGTGATGTTCCAGCCTCTTGCACCCATGGTGCGGAGTCCTTCGACTGCCTGCGGCATTTTGTCTTCCGGTACATCAAAGGCAAGGTAGCTATAATCAAGGCCGAGCTGGTCGCATGCTTCGTTGTGCATTTCCGGAGAAACACTGTGTGCAACCGGGCTGCCGAGTAAGCATAATAATCCGGTGTGTCCTGTGATATGTTTTGACATAATATGAAATCCTCTCTCTCCTCGTATTTCAGCATGATAAAAATCGTGCTGTAGCGCTTTAAATTGCTACTGTATGAAGTGAATTATACTCCAGATGCTTCCGGAAAGCAAGAAAAAAGAGGAAATGCAGTAAAGTTCATTTCCTCTTTTTAGTTGAAATTTATAGTGTTGTATTTTTATAGATTAAGATTTTTGGAATGAGAAATCGGGAGTGCAAAGCACGTAGCAATCTGGTATCAAAGGGATCAAAAAAACTTTTGCCCCCAACATCATAAAAGAGTATGAATCACGGAAGGAATCAGATTCCAAGTTTCTCTTTCATGTAGTCAACCGGAGTATCTTTTCCGGTGTACAGCTTGATTGCGATGAGTGCCTGGAACAGCATCATGCCCATGCCGTTGAATACTTTCTCACATCCTGCTTCTTTTGCCTGTTTCATCATAACGGTTTCGCGCGGAGCGTAAACGGTATCCGTTACGATGAGATCTTTTTTAAAGAAGGAAGGATCAGGAATGTTGGAAAGGTCTTCGAGTGGATGCATTCCTACGCCGGTAGCATCGCAGAACAGGTCAGCTGCGTGCATTTTTCTTTCAGGAGGTCTTTGTCTGCCAGATCGTTCATGGTAGCCTTGCAGTTGGTGTTCTTATTGATCAGATCAACAATTTCCTCTCCACGGCTGTAGAATTTGTCTTTGATGTTGAAGATTTCAATTTCTGCAACGCCATCCAGAGCACCGCGCACTGCAATTGCAGTAGCAGCACCGCCGGTTCCGATCAGGACCATCTTCATTCCCTTGAAATCGATGCCTTCTTCGGTCAGTGCCTGCCAGTATCCCATACCATCGGTGTTGTAGCCTTTCAGTTTGCCGGTTACCTGACCGTTTTCGTCGCGGAGGTTGACTACGGTGTTGATAGCGCCGCATAACTTAGCTGCTTCATCTACCTCGTCCAGATATTTGTGGACAACAGTTTTGTTTGGCATGGAAATATTGGAACCGAGCATTTTCAGCGCGCGGATACTCTGCACAGCATCTTTTAAAGAATCGTTATCAACTTCGAAAGCAAGCTGAATGACGTCATCTCCGTTTTTGTCGTATGCAAGGTTGTGGGTTGTCGGAGACTGGGTGTGACGGATCGGGTAAGCCATTAATCCAACTAATTCGGTATGTCCTGTAATATTTGGCATGATATTTTCCTCTTTTCTGTTTTTTTATATTGTGTAAGAAAGTGATTCAGTGATTACTCAAGCGGCTCCAGATGCAGGTAGCCCTGGGACTCCAGTACATTCAGGATCGCGCGGCCTTCCATGGTACCTTCCATGATGCGGCGTGCGCGGACGGAATCGCCGATGGTATAAATATAAGTATGGGTATCAGCGAATGCTTCCTGAAGCTCTGGCAGAATCGGGTTATTGGAGCGCATTCCAAGACAGTTGAATCCGTAATCGAAGGTGAGATCCTGGATGGTTCCGTCCGGAAGCTTTACAGTGAATGCGTTTTCTTTTACTTCCTGAAGAGCAGTGTTGACATATTCTTTTACACCGTATTTGTCGTGTGTCTCACGCATGGAGCATTTGGTGATCGGGTCTGCAAGCATACCGATCTGCGGCAGCATATCGATGATGGTACACTCGGCGCCTCTCGGTGCAAAGTATTCAATAACGTCAAGTCCTACGGAACCGCCGCCGACTACAACGACTTTCTTGCCCTGACAGGCTTCTTCCGGATATTTTCCGGCGTTTACATTGTTGATCATACCAAAGATGGTATTTACGTTTCCGGCATCGATGTTCTCTTTCAGGCCTTTGATCGGTGGAACAAGCGGAACGGAACCGGTGGAGTTTACAATGATGTCCGGTTTGAACTGTTTGATCTTATCCACCGTAGCTTCGGTGTTGAGGAAAATATACAGGTTTTTCAGTCTGGCGGCTCTTGCCTCAAGGTATTTCGGGAAATCTTTCATACGGGTCTTGCTTGGAAGATCGGAGATGAAAGTGGAAAGACCGCCGATGTGATCGTTTTTCTCAAGTACGAAAACGTTGCATCCGACTTCTGCTGCGGTGCAGGCTGCTTCCATACCGGCAGTACCGGCGCCGACAACAACAACGTTACAGTTTTTATTTACTTTCAGTGCTTTGTAAATATCGCCTTCCGGAACAGCCGGGTTTACGGTACAACGGATCGGGCGGTTGACGCCGATACGGTTTCCGGCACATCCGACGTTACAGGAGATACATTTCCGAAGAAGATTTTCCTCGCCGTTCTCAACTTTTTTCACCCAGTTCGGCTCAGCGATCAGGCCGCGTCCCATTCCGACGATATCTACATCGCCGCTCTCGAGAACTTTTTCAACGACCTTCGGGTCACGGTAGTTACCAGCATTGATCACAGGTTTTTTGAATTTATTTTTTACGGCTCTTGCCATGTAGGAACGCCATCCGTCCGGCAGGAAGTTGGAATCGATCTGATACTGCAGGGATGGGTTGAGGCCGCAGGATACGTCGTACATATCTACGAATTCATCCAGGTACTCCAGGTATTCCAGGGTATCTTCCAGAGTATTTCCGCCCGGAACACGCTCCTCGGCAGAGATACGAACGATGATCGGGAACCACGGTCCGACGTTTTTACGTACTTCTTCGAGGACCATACGCGGGAAGCGCAGGCGGTTTTCTACAGAACCACCGAATTCATCGGTTCTTTTATTGTAATACGGGGAGATAAACTGGCTCATCAGGTAGGAGTGGCCGCAGTGGATTTCAATGGCATCAAAGCCGATGGCCTGCACACGTTTTGCAGCTTCGCCGTATTTTTTCACGGTTGTCATGATTTCTTCTTTTGTCATCGGGCGAGGGGTTTCTCCGCCGGCTTTTGTCGGGATGTTGGAAGAAGAAACGGTTTCCATACCGGTTCTTGCGGAAGATGCGGAAGCTCCGGCGTGGTTGATCTGGATCGCTACGGTAGCACCGTTTTTATGAAGGTTTTCGACTAACTGATAGTAGCGCGGCATAAAGCTGTCGTGGTCGATACGGATCTGGCTGGTTCCGTTGGAACCGACCGGGTACTCGATGTTGGCGTTCTCCAGAATAATAAGACCAACGCCGCCTTTTGCGCGGAGAGAGTAGTAGTTCATATGACGGTTACTCATTTCACCGCTTGTCTCACCGTAGTTGGTTCCCATCGGGGTCATTGCAATACGGTTTTTAATCGTTGTTCGTTTGATGGTAATTGGCTCGAAAATTTTTGGGTAAGCACTCTTCATGAAAATTTCTCCTTATTCATTACATGAGCGGTAATCCTCTGTTTGTGACAAATCCATCATAACTCTTTCGACTAAAAATTAACAATATCTTTCAGATAAACTTTTGATACGTTTTCGCTATCGTTTCTGGACTCTTCGATAATGTCAGCGTGCTGTTTCATATATTCGGTAAACCGTTCGACAGCCGGAAGCCGGTAGCGGTTCTTCATCCAGAACATAAAGGTCTGATGATAAATCTCGAGACCTTTCAGTGTGTGGATGCGGATACCGTCTGCCTGTTCCAGAATATCGGTTCGCGGCATGAGCGCGATGCCGAAGTTTTCGCGTACCAGTGCCACAATCGAATATTCATCCGGGCATTCCATGATAATATTCGGATGAAGCTGATATTTGCGGTAGAGATGACCGGTGTAGGCCCCCATCCAGGATGCGCGGTCGTAGCCGATCACCGGATAACGGGTAAGCTTTACAAGCGGAACCTCCGGTTCATCGGCAATCGGATGCTGTTCCGGGGACACGATGACAAGCGGCTGCTGGATCAACGGAAAAAACTCCATGTCGTCGCGCTTTAAAAAGCCGCCAAACCCAAGATCGAGTTCGCCGGATTTCACCTTCTGTGCAATGGCCGGGGTATGGTTCTGCCAGAAGCTAAATGCAACATTTTTGTTTTCTTCTTGGTCCAGAAAGGTACGGACGTTGTGCGGAATATAATGTCCGGCAAGTGGAAAAATATAACCGATATTGATTTTGCCGCCACCGGAGGCGAGCTCTTTCATCTTGCCTGCCGCAATGTCACAGTCGCCCGCGATCCGGTCTGCATGCTCCAGGAAAAGACGGCCGGCATTGGTAAGGACAACACCGCGCCCTTTCTTTTCAAACAGCGTGATTCCAAGCTCGCTTTCAAGGGCGGCCATCGAACGGCTCAGGGATGGCTGGGAAATATAAAGCTCCTCTGCCGCCTGGTGATAATTTTCCAGCCGGGCGACCTTTCGGAAATAGAGAATCTGATTCAGTGTCATGTGGTTTTTCCTCCTGAAAAAATGGTTCCGTAAGAAAGTCTTTGCTTCCTCTTATTATGATAACTCAAGTATACCATATCAATGCATTCAATGCATTGATTTTTTCCTTTAAAAGCATTAGACCGCACACACTTTCACTGTTAAAATAAAGGCAAATGTTATTTTTTTAACATTCACGAAACTGGTAATCTGTTGTTTGTGACAAAACAAAAGGATGAACCGAACAGAGGAAAAAGACAATTTGACCTCAACACATGATCTATTTTAAAAAGGAGAGAAACCATGAACAAGAAATACCTGCCAAGTGCATTAATTTTGTACTTGAACTACTTTATCCACGGTGTTGGATGCTCTATTCTGGGCCAGGCAGTCATCAAAGAGGCTCTGGCAGCAGCTTGGGGAGTGGAAGCAATGGCAATTACCGCAATTTCCGCAGCACTCGGTCTTGGCCGTCTGATCGCACTGCCATTTGCAGGTCCTCTGTCCGACAAACTCGGACGTCGCATTTCCACCGCAATCGGAAGTGCTTCTTATGCAATTTATCTGATCGGCCTTGCCCTTGCATTTAATGCAGGAACACACGGTGGTTATACCATCGCTTACGTATGCGCCATTATCGGCGGTATCGCAAACTCCTTCCTGGATACCGGTATTTACCCGGCAGTATCCGAGATTATTTACAAAGCTCCGGGCGTTGCTACTATGGGAATCAAATTCTTCATCGCAATCGCACAGATGCTGCTTCCATTTGTTCTTGGTGTAGCGGTTACTTCTACCGCAGCCGGCCTTACCTCCTACAATCCGTTATTCTATGGATGCGGAATTGCGTATATCGTACTTTTTGTACTGGTATTCCTGTTCCCGCTGCCAGATGCTGACCAGAAAGCATCCGGTAAAAAAGAGGGTCTGATCGACAGCCTGAAACATACACATTTCTCCTTCGAATCCATCGCCATGATCCTGATCGGATTCACCTGCACCGGTACCTTCCAGCTGTGGCTGAACTGTGCACAGAACTTTGCAAAAGAGAATGTAGGCTGGGCTGATCCGTCCATCATGCAGACCTATTATTCTGCAGGAACCATGCTGGCACTGATCGTAACAGCGTTCCTGACCAGAAAAATCAAAGATGTTCGTTTCATCGTTGTTTACCCGGCCATTTGCCTTGTAACTATGATTGCTGTCCTGATGGGACAGAGCAAACCGCTGATGATTGCCGGTGCTTTCATTATCGGATGGGCAGGCGCAGGCGGACTGCTTCAGATCGCAACTTCCGTTTGCAATATGCTGTTCCCGAAAATCAAAGGAACCGTAACCGCATTGGTTATGATTGCATCTTCTCTTTGCAACTACACCATCCTGACCGCAGCATCTAAAATGCAGCCGTCCGGCGTTATGACCATGAACATCGTTCTGACCGCAGTTGGCGTTGCACTTGGACTGTTTGTAAACATTCGCTATAAAAAAATGGTTGAACTTGCGCAGCAGGACAACTAAAATGAGATTAAGGATTGCGGAGTACGAAGAGCCAAGTAATCCGGGCGTGAAAAAGAAAAGCCTGCAAAAGAAAAGTCAGGGTTAATATTGAAGAAAGAAGGAAAAACACATGAATACAGTAAAAGTTCGTGATATTGAAATCGGTGCCGGTGCACCGAAGATCATCGTTCCGATCGTAGGAGTTACCAAAAACGATATCATCGAAGAAGCAAAAACCTTCCATTCGATTCCGGTTGACGTTGTAGAGTGGCGTGTAGACTGGTTTGAAGGCGTATTCGACTTCGCACAGGTAGAAGATGCATTAAAAGACCTTCGTGCAGCACTCGGCAATATTCCGATTCTGATGACGTTCCGTACCTCCAAAGAGGGCGGCGAGAAAGCTATCGAGCCGGAAGCATACGCTGAGCTGAACATCAAGGCAGCACAGACCGGATACGTTGATCTGATTGACGTTGAGATCTTCACCGGAGATGAGATCGTAAAGAAAATCATCGACGGCGCACACGCTGCAGGCGTAAAGGTTGTTGCTTCCAACCATGATTTCTTCAAAACTCCTGCAAAAGCAGACATCATCTACAGACTGCGCAAAATGCAGGATATGAACGCAGATATTCCGAAGATCGCTGTTATGCCGCAGAATAAGAAAGACGTTCTGACCCTGCTTGCGGCAACAGAGGAAATGACCACCAATTATGCGGACAGACCGATCATCACCATGTCGATGGCAGGCACCGGCGTGATCAGCCGTCTTTGCGGTGAGGTGTTTGGCTCTTCCATGACCTTCGGCGCGGCAAAGAAAGCATCCGCACCGGGTCAGATGGGTGTGAATGATCTGAGCACCGTTCTGGATCTGCTTCACAAAGCCATGTAACCGGTTTTTTCTTTATGGGACACCGGTATTTTTAGCTTTGCTGTTGATGCCGATGTACCCGTTTTGTATTATTGTTCTGTTATAAATTTAACGGAGGTATGCCTTTTATGAAGAGAGTATTTCACTGGCTGGATGAAAACTTGGAAGAATTTCTTCTTGTGATCGGTCTGATCGCCATGACGCTGATCATGGGAATTCAGGTTTTCTGCCGCTACGTCCTTGGCATGTCGCTGTCGTGGTCGGAAGAGCTGACCAGATATATTTTTATCTGGTGCGGTTTTTTAAGCGTCAGCTACTGCAGCAAAAAATGCCTTTCCATCAAGATCGAGCAGTTTGTTGCGATTTTCCCGCGGAGAGGAAAAGCCATCTTCAAAATTGTGAATCATACATTTGAACTGATTTTTTTCATCTATATGATTCCGTTTGCTTTTTCCTATATGATGTCGTCAGTTAAAAGCGGCCAGCTTTCCCCGGCCTGCAAAATTCCGATGTACTTTATCCAGGCAGCACCGCTCGTCTCCTTTGTGCTGGTTGCATTCCGTGTTTTGCAGCGGTGGATGATCGAGTTCCGTGTGGCACGCGGTGAGAACGTTTTCGACCCGGCCCATCCGGAGCGAAATACGCCGGAATCCTTCATCGAGGCAAATGCCGGAGCAGATAACGCCACAGAAAATGCCCTGAACGCGGGTATCGACAACCGCATCCATACGATTAAAAATTCGAATGAGGAGGAACGCTAATGCCAGTCGTAGTATTATTTCTGATTTTTGTTGCATTGCTGGTCATCGCTGTTCCGGTATCGATTACCCTTGGAATCACATCTGTGCTTCCGTCGGTGTTTGACCCGTCCTTTACGGTAGGAGCCAAATATCTGATCCGTGCCATGTTCGGAGGACTCGATTCCTTCCCTCTGCTGGCAGTTCCGATGTTCGTCCTCTCCGGTATCATCATGGCTAAGGGGGGCATCTCCAAAAAACTGTTTGATGTCTTTGCCTATTTTCTCGGAAAATTCACCGCAGGTATGCCGTGCGCCGTTATCGTCACCTGCCTTTTTTACGGTGCGATTTCCGGTTCCGCTCCGGCGACCGTTGCCGCTGTCGGAAGCATGACAATCCCGATTCTGACTACCCTTGGTTATGATCTGACATTCTCCACAGCGATTGTGGCAGTTGCCGGCGGCCTTGGCGTTATCATTCCCCCGAGTATTCCGTTCATCATGTACGGTATGGCTTCCGGCGCTTCCGTCAGCGACCTGTTTCTTGCCGGAATTGTACCGGGTCTGATGATCGGTCTGCTGCTGATGCTTTATGCCATCTATCACTGCAGACGGTATGGGGAGGACAAAGAGAAGATCCATGCAGAAGTCAAAGTGCTGCATGACAAAGGCCTGCTTCGCGTTTTAAAAGAGAGCTTTTTTGCACTGCTCAGCCCGGTGATCATCCTTGGCTGTATCTACAGCGGTGTCGCTTCCCCGACTGAGGCGGCTGTTATCTCCGTATTCTATGCATTGATCATCAGCCTTTTTGTGTACAGGAGTATCCGCATCCGCGACATCTGGTCCATTCTGGTTGAGGCGATTCGTACCTTCACCCCGATCCTGTTTATTCTGGCGGCATCGACGGCATTTTCCCGTGTGCTAACGCTGATGCAGGTACCGCAGACGGTCAGCGAGTTTATCCTGAACAACTTCCACAGCCCGGTTGCGATCCTTCTGATCATCAATGTATTCCTGCTGATTGTCGGAATGGTGATGGATACCACACCGGCAATCCTGATTCTGACCCCGATCCTGCTGCCGATTGTACAGGCGATCGGCATGAATCCGATTCAGTTTGGTGTCATCATGGTTGTCAACCTTGCGATTGGTTTCGTAACACCGCCGATCGGCGTCAACCTGTTCGTGGCAAGCTCCCTGACCGAGGTTCCGGTCATGCAGATCGCAAAGAAGGCTATGCCGATGATCGGTTTCTTCCTCGCGGCACTGCTGTTGATTACATTTATTCCGGCAATTTCGATTGGAATTTTATAGGGAGGAGCGAAGGACGATGAAAAAGATGACAAAAAAGAAAAAGCTTTTCCGAAAAGTGACGGCACTTGCCGCTGTCATTGCGCTTGGCGCATCGCTTGCCGGCTGCGGTTCTTCCGGGGAAGAGACGACACAGCGCTATTCCTGGCCGCTGGCAACGGCGAGCCCGGAGGACACGGTAACGCAGATCTTCGCTGAGAAGTTTGCGGAAGAGATTTCAGAGCTGAGCGATGGAAGGATGAAAATTCAGGTTTACGCAAACTCAACGCTCGGCGGCGACCGCGATCTGCTCGAAACGTGTGCCGATGGTGATATTCCGTTTGTCGTACAGAATACGGCGCCGCAGGTTTCCTTTATGGGTGATCTTGCCGTGTTCGATCTGCCGTGTGTATTTGATTCGCTCGATGAATGCCGTGAGAAGATTGATGATCCGGAGTTTTACGATCTGATCAGCAATGTTTATACGGAGGGCGGCTATCACCTGCTCGGTATGGCGGATCAGGGATTTCGTGTCATGAGTACGAATAAGCCGGTTTACAGCTTTTCGGATTTCAAGGGCCAGAAGATCCGTACCATGGAGAACAGCTACCATCTGGCATTCTGGAAAGCCATCGGTGCCAACCCGACGCCGATGAGCTTCAGTGAGGTTTACATCGGCCTGCAGCAGCACACGATTGATGCGCAGGAGAACCCGTATGAGGTCATCGTTTCGAATAATCTGTATGAGCAGCAGGATTACGTAGTGGAAACGAACCATCTGCCGCATCTGATTTCCCTGATTGTCAACGACGATTTCTTCCGGGATCTGCCGGAAGACGAGCAGGAGATCATGACAGAGGCCGCAAAGATTGCGACCGAGTACGCAAGAGAACAGTCCGATGCCCGTATCGCCGACAAAATTGCGACGATCGAGGAGAGCGGAACGAAGATCCTGACTCTTGATGACCAGACAAGAGCGGAGATCCGAGAGGCGTCGAAGAGCGTGTATGAGTCGATCGAGGAGAATATTGATCCGGTGATTTACAATGCTTATATGGATGGGATTGAGTAAGAAAAGAAGATGAAATTCCCGACAGCAAGGCACAAAAAACGGCGCTTTGCCGCCGGGAATTTTTGCGTCCGCCAAGTGGTGGGATTCGCAAAGATTGCCTTGCACAGTCGAAACGGCAAGACTATAATGGGGCTCAGAAGGTTTAAAAAATTAGGAGCAGAGGAGGTACAGAAATGATTTTTGAACACATGGACCGGATTGTATTTGCAGGAGATTCTGTAACGGATATGGAGAGTGCACAGCCGGTGGGGGAAGGTTTATTTGAAAATGTCGGAAAGAGCTACGTTCGAATTGTCGAGAACATGCTCGCAGCATTCTACCCGGAGATATATATCCGCGTGACAAACTCCGGTATCAGCGGAAACACAAGCCGCGACCTGCTGCAGCGCTTCGACCGCGATGTTGTATCCTTAAAACCGGACTGGGTATCTATCTGCATCGGCATCAACGACGTCTGGAGACAGTTCGACAGCCCGGCTATGCCGGACGAGCAGGTATCGCCGGAGGAGTACCGTTCCAACGTCGAGAAGATGATTCTTTCCGTAAAAGATAACGTAAAAGGTGTTTTTCTCATGACCCCATATTACATGGAACCAAATGCAGAGGATTGGATGAGAAAACGTATGGATACGTATGGGGCAATCTGCCGCGAGCTGGCCGAAAAATATGGCTGCTGTTTCATTGATCTGCAGGCTGTTTTTAATGATTACTTCCAATACCGCCATTCTTCTTACATTGCCTGGGACAGAATCCACCCAAATCAGATCGGAGCAACTGTGATCGCGCGGGCATTTTTGGAAAAATGTGGATTTGACTACAATCACAGACCGGAGCGTGCTTGAAATCCCCTTTCCGCAATCTGAAAGCGCCGCTTTGCGGTATCGTTTACTCTCATAAGGCAGACAAAAAGCGGGAATCGTTATTGTGGTTCCCGTTTTTTTAAATCCTGTTCTGTCTGAAAACGGCGGATAGAGTCGAAAAACAGAGAAAAATAGCGGTAAAATTTTGCTTAAATCACCAAAAATAAATTGCTGTTTTGGGGTCGGTTATGGTATATTATGACTATACATACATTTATGTGGCGCTACATGGGGATATAAGAGTGAGACATAAAGAAAGGTAACTATTCAGAACCCCATCTCGATTCCGCTTGCGCTGCATCTCGATGTTGCTTCTCGCCATATGAAATTCCAGAAAACCCGCTTATTCATGCAAGCATGATTCACGATTTTCTTCTCTTTCGCATGGCTCTGAATAGTTACAAATAAAGAATAGACAGGAGAAAAAAAGATATGTATCTGGAAGAGTATAAGAGATGGCTGGCAGCTGATCTGGAAGACGCAGATCTGAACCCGGAGCTGGCACGGATTGAAGGAAACGATGAGGAGATCAAGGACCGTTTTGCTGTATCTCTGAAATTCGGAACCGCAGGACTTCGTGGTGTACTTGGCGCAGGAACAAACCGTATGAATATCTATGTAGTGCGTCAGGCAACACAGGGTCTTGCAAACTGGGTAAAAACACAGGGCGGAAACCAGACCGTAGCCATCAGCTATGACAGCCGTATCAAGAGCGATGTATTCGCAAAAACAGCAGCAGGCGTTCTGGCTGCAAACGGAATCAAAGTCAGAATTTACGATGCACTGATGCCGGTACCGGCACTTTCCTTTGCAACCCGTTACTATAACTGCAATGCAGGTATCATGGTAACTGCATCCCACAACCCGGCAAAATACAACGGCTACAAAGCCTACGGTCCGGACGGATGCCAGATGACCGACGATGCTGCTGCAATTGTATATGCAGAAATTCAGAAGACCGATATCCTGACCGGCGTAAAATATATGCCGTTCGCAGAGGGCGTGGAAGAAGGACTGATCCGTTTTGTCGGAGAAGACTGTAAGAATGCCCTGTATGAAGCAATCGAATCCCGTCAGGTTCGTCCGGGTCTGTGTAAAACCGCCGGACTGAAACTGGTTTACAGCCCGCTGAACGGATCTGGTCTTGTACCGGTTACGCGCGTATTAAAAGACATCGGCATCACCGATATTACCATCGTTCCGGAGCAGGAGTACCCGAACGGATACTTCACAACCTGCAGCTATCCGAACCCGGAAATCTTTGCAGCACTGGAAAAGGGACTGGATCTTGCAAAAGAGACCGGCGCAGACCTGATGCTGGCTACCGACCCGGATGCAGACCGTGTTGGTATCGCGATGAAATGCCCGGATGGAAGCTATGAGCTGGTAACCGGAAACGAAGTCGGCGTTCTGCTTCTCGACTACATCTGCGCAGGCCGCATCGAGAAAGGCACCATGCCGGAGAAACCGGTTGCTGTAAAATCCATCGTATCCACACCACTGGCAGATGCTGTTGCCGAGCACTACGGCGTGGAGCTCCGCAGCGTTCTGACCGGATTCAAATGGATCGGCGATCAGATTGCAAACCTTGAGGCAGACGGCGAAGTAGACCGCTTCATCTTCGGATTCGAGGAGAGCTACGGATACCTGGCCGGTCCGTATGTAAGAGATAAAGACGCAGTCATCGGCTCCATGCTGATCTGCGAGATGGCAGCTTATTACAGAAGCATCGGAAGCTCCCTGAAACAGAGACTGGAAGAGATCTATGCCGAGTATGGCCGTTACCTGAACAAAGTAGACAGCTTCGAGTTCCCGGGACTTAGCGGAATGGACAAGATGGCCGGTATTATGGATGGCCTTCGAAAAGAGCCGCTGACCGAGATCGCAGGTTCCGCTGTTGTCAAAGTAACCGATTACGAGAAACCGGAAGAAACCGGACTCCCATCCGCAAACGTTCTGATCTACAAACTGGCAAACGGTGAAACCGTCATCGTCCGCCCGTCCGGAACAGAGCCGAAGATCAAAGTACTACTACACAACACTTGGCAAGGATCTGGCAGAGGCAGAAGCAGAGAAAGAAAAACTCGCAGAGGCTTTGAAACCGATTCTGGCATAAAGAAAACAAAAAGAATAGAAGGGCGTGGCTTCGGCTGCGCCCTTTTTCGAACCTGAATTTTTTTCGAAAAGTGTAAGATTTTCTGCAGAACAGCGTGATGATAGATGAAAGGGGGAAGTTCCATATGGAAGATGAAAGAATTGTCCTGCTGTATTGGGATAGAGATGAAGCGGCGATCAGCGAATCCTCGATGAAATATGGTACATACTGTACGTCCATTGCACAGAATATTCTGCAGAATCCGGCGGATGCAGAAGAATGTGTCAACGACACCTGGCTTCACGCGTGGAACGCTATGCCGCCGCACCGGCCGTCTCTGTTATCCACATTTCTTGGAAAAATAACGAGAAATCTTTCGTTTGATCTGTATAGAAAAATGCATCGCAAAAAACGCGGAGAAAGTCAGATGGATGCGGTATTGGACGAGCTGGAAGAATGTGTTTCGGGAAAAGATGATATCGAGAGGCAGTGGGAGATGAAAGAACTGATCGCGGAGATCAATCAGTTTCTGCAGAAGCTGCCGGAGGAGAAACGATGCATGTTTGTCTTGCGGTACTGGTATGTAGACAGTATCGGTGAAATCGCGGAGCGGCTGGGAAGAAGTGAAAATTATATTTCAGTTTCATTAAACCGGATCCGTGGAAAATTGCATACACACTTGACGGAAAGGGGGTTCGAATTATGAAGAAAGAAGAATTGTTTGAAGTGCTGGGAAATCTGGAGCCTGGTATGGTGGAAAAAGCACGGAGTGATCGCCACCCGCGGAGAGGCGTATGGAAAAAATGGACGGCCGCCGCAGCCTGCGCGGTGATCATCGGCGGAGCTGTGCTGGGGGTTGCGGCATGGAGAAACGGTCGGGAGGGTTCTGCAGTCCGTTATCCGTCGGGGGTAACGACGGTTCTGGCGGCTTATCCGGCATCTGTGGAGCGGACAATGGATGCACAGAAATTCATGGAAAGCGATGCACACTGGGACTGGTGGGATTCGTACCGGGAGTTGACAGCAAAATCAGCAGAACTGCAGTCGGGAATGGATGCATATTATCAGAACCTGATGAAACAAATGCTGGTTTCAGAAGATGAAAATACCGTCTGCTCGCCGATCAATCTGTATATCGCGTTTGCGATGCTGGCGGAAACTTCGGATGGAAATACGCGGCAGCAGATTCTCGACATGCTTGGCGCTCAGGATATGGATACGTTGCGGGAAAATGTTTCTTCACTCTGGGAAAGCAATTATGCAGACACGCCCGCGCTGAACAGTGTGTTGGCAAATTCGCTGTGGCTGGATGGTGAGGAAACATACAATGACACAACGCTGCAGCGGCTGGCGGAACAGTATTATGCATCGACCTTCCGTGGGACTCCCGGATCGGAAGAGATGAATCAGGCTCTGCGGACCTGGACGGATGATAATACCGGAGGGCTTTTAAAAGAATACACCGAAAATATGGCGATCGCCCCGGAAACGGTATTTGAACTGGTATCAACCATCTATTATAAGGCGATGTGGCGGGAGAATTTCTGGGAAGTAAATACAGAGAAGGAAACCTTCCACGGAGCTGCGGGAGATACCACTGTGGACATGATGAAGAAAACGGAATGGATGGATGTCTACCAGGGCGAACATTTCCGTGCAGTCAGCCTTAGCCTTCAGGACAGCGGCTCCATGTATTTCCTGCTTCCGGATGAAAATACCGATGTCAATGAACTGGTATCGGATCCGGATCTGATGAAGGTTATACGGCGGGATGAAAGCAGTGATAACTGGTATTCCCCTATGGTGAACCTGTCTGTTCCTAAATTTAAAGTATCGGAGAAAACAGACCTGATCGAAACGGTGCGCGCACTGGGTGTAACGGATGCACTGGATGCGGATCTGGCAGATTTCAGCCCATTAACAGGGGACAAAGAGAATTTATACCTGAGCAAAGCAGACCACGCCGCCATGCTTGAAATCGACGAAAACGGAGTAACCGGAGCAGCGTATACAGAACTCGGCGTTTCAGAAACCGCAGCAGAAATACCGGACGACGAAATCGACTTCGTACTGGATCGTCCATTCCTGTTTCTTGTCACGGGGCAGGACGGATCGATTCTGTTTTCGGGAGTTGTGAGAAATATTGCAGAGACATGAAAAAAAGGAGCCGGACTGTCCGGCTCCTGTGTCTGAGACACGTTACAGTATCTCTTCGGTGCTTATTTTTGCTCTGCGTTCCTTTGTCGGAGCAGAAAAACAGACAAAATCAGTACAGCAGGGAAAATGCAGCCGGCCAGCATACCTGCCTTCAGATCGTCGCCGGTGTTTTGTGTGACAAATCCAATAACAAATGGTCCAATGGAACCGCCCATATCTCCGGCCATGGCGAGAAGTGCGAACAGTGCAGTTCCGCCGAGTGGAATTTTAGAGGATGAAATACTGATGGTTCCCGGCCACATAATTCCTACAGAGAAACCACACACAACGCAGCCTGTAAGATTTAAAAGAGGATATGGTGCGAGAGCTGCAGCCAGATAACAGATCAGGCAAAGTGTACCGGATGCGATCATAAATTTTGTTAAGTCAATTTTTTCCCCGTATTTACCATAGAAGGTTCTGCTGATGCCCATCATCACAGCAAACAGGCACGGTCCTGCAATGTCTCCAATGCTTTTTGAGAGACCTAATGCAGACTCGGCATAAGCGGAAGCCCATTGCGCCATCGAAATCTCGCTTGCTCCGGCGCAGACCATAAGAACAAGGGAAATCCAGAAAATGGGAAGACGGCACAGCTGACGAATGGTAAGTCCTTCTTCGCTTCCGGTGAGTGATTCAATCGGGCAGGAAAGGAAATTAGACGTATTGTACAGTGGAAGTACAGCCCAGATACATGCGAGGATCGGCCAGCGTTCCATACCAAAAACTGCCAGAAAAGCAGTGGAGAGTAAGATGACGCCTACAGATCCCCAGCAGTAAAAGGAGTGAAGCAGACTCATAACGCTGTCCTTATTGTCAAACGGACAAGCCTCTACGATTGGGCTGACAAGAACCTCAATCAGTCCGCTTCCGGCGGCATAGATCATGGCACTGAGCAAAATTCCTGCATAGGCATTTGGCAGAATATTGGGCAGAAAGGCAAGTCCAATCAGGCCGCAGGCGGAAAGAATCTCAGAAGCAACGACACACCTGCGATAACCGATTTTATCGACATATCTGGCACAGAACAAATCGACAAGAAGTTGTGTGAAAAAGAATACTGTCGAGATAAACGCAATTTTTCCAAGAGAAATATGGTAAGTTCTGTGAAAGGTAAGAAATAGTAAAGGTGCAAAATTTGCAGAAATTGCCTGCGTGATAAATCCAAGATAACAGGCAATTAAGGTTTTGTGGTAGTTCTTTTTCATAGTGATATACTCCGTTTTTTAAAATGGCAGAACTGCTGCGGCCGTAGTGTTCGTTTCGTTGCCGTTCACCGTGTTCCATGGAGCGACAACGATTCTTTTTGTATAATAACGTAAAATAGTGTCGCTTTCACTGGAATATATCGTCTGTTTATTGTATAATATCGTAAAATAGAGAGGGGCGTGCCTGAAAAACGGAGGCGGGGAAAGATGGAATTTAATACATTTTATAACAAGATCCAAACAGATGAAAGCATGATGGAAACGATACAGCATGGAAACAGTGAGTATCCGTTTCAATTGTATTACGACGATCTTGCGTTGTTTGATTTTCATTGTGTAGAATGGCACTGGCATGTGGAGTTTGAGTTTGTTTTTGTACAGGAGGGAACAGCAACCTTCTGGGTTGGCGAAAAGCAGTTTTCACTGGGACAGGGAACGGGCATTTTTATTAACTCAAAGATTTTGCATCGCTATTTTTCTGAAGGCCATGCGATTGTGCCAAATTTCGTTCTGAAACCGACATTTCTCGCTTCGGCAGACAGCCTGATTTACAAAAAATACATTGCACCGATACAGGCGTGTAAGGTGGACTGCATTGTCTTTTGCAGGGAAATAAAATGGCAGGCAGAAGCACTGGGGCTCATGCAGAAAATTCTCAAAGCGCAGGAATCAGACAAAGACCGGGAACTGGTTACTTTATTTCTGACGCAGGAATTGTGGCACTTGCTTTATTTGCACATGGATTCGGAAGTGCTGCAGAAAAAAAGAGAAAATACGGCATCCTCACAGGGAAGAACACAGCTGATGATGCAATATATTCATCAAAATTTCCGACAGAATCTTACCTTGGAGGATATCGCCGGGCAGGCTATGGTGAGCAAAAGTACGGCATTGAATCTGTTCCGAAGATATCTTCACGATACGCCGGTGCATTATCTGGTGAAGTATCGTCTGCAGGAGGCTGCAAAGCTTCTGGCCACGACGGAGAAAAAGATAACTGTAATTTCCGGCGAGACGGGATTTGAAAATATGGATTATTTTTGCAAAACATTTAAGAAATATTATGGGAGGACACCGACGGAATATCGAAGAAAAAAACAAATGGATACGGATGACAGAGAATGGATCGTTCAAGATGTAGTGTAAGAGGAAACGGAAAAATTACATTCTGAAAAAGGAGCGGAATCTGGTGTGGGTTCTGCTCCTTTTTGAATGGAGAATTATGAAATATACTTATTCGGCACAGCCAAAAACTCTTCTACATATTGTTCCAGTGCCGCAAGCAGTTCTTCAAGCGGAAAGACCTTCAGATCCTGCGCGGCTTCCGGCGGGACGGAGAGGAAGTGATGGAGGAGGTCAAGTACCTGTTGGACGTTCTCATACGGAATTTCTGCGATTCCAGGGTTCGTGACGTTAGGATTGAGATCGAGCGGGATGCAATAGCGGTTGACAAGATATGTATTCATTCGTGTATAGTCCCCGTAATAATACTCCTCCGTGAGATATCTGGAAAAAGGAATGGATGTCCGCGATTTTTTGATATAAACCGTTGCAATCTCATCTCTCATATCTGTAATTTCTCCATCCGCATTATAAAATTCCACAATCTGCGGAATGAAATCCTTAAAAAATTTCCGGTCAATATAAAGATGAAAATAATATCCCAGTGCGCTCGAATCTGGCAGAAGTGAACGGTATTTCGCTGTAAACCGTGTAAGATCCGGGAATACCATCATTTTTTCGCGGTAAAGCGGGTCGCGGAAATGGGAGGATTCTTTCTGCTGCGTCGCATCCGGCAGAAGATTTCCGATTAGGAAATCATTTACCGATGAAATCGGATATGGAAAATCCGGGTGGGACGGGAGGTGCTTTAACAGCATTTGGGCTGCGGTGAGATGTAAGATAAAACCTGGCATGGGAATGAAGGTGTCCTTTCGTATTTGCTTCTAATCTAAACAAAATGGCAGCGTTTGTCAAATTCTATTTGAGTAGCGTAAATTCTAAAAAAAACATAAACACTGGCAAATTTCTTGACATGGAAATTTGCCGGTGTTATTATTTAACACGCGTAAATAAATAACACTGTTAAGTATTTGCGCAAAAAGGAGGGGGATAATATGAAGGATGCATTTGAAAAACTGTTTCGTGCGGTGCACCAGTTTAAAAAACTGAACGTATCAGACCTGGTTCCGGGACTCAGTAGTTCCGAATTTTCCGTTATGGGTGCGATTTTGCAAATGGGAGAAAACGGAAAAATTACAAGCTCAGAGCTGGCGGCGAAGACCAAAACACTTCCGCCGGCTGTGTCGCGCACACTGCGCGGACTGGAAGAAAAAGGATATGTAGAGCGGAGCGTTGACAAAAAAGACCGCAGAAATACGTATATCAGTCTGACAGAGAAGGGCTGGAAAAAGGGGGAAGAGGTACGGGACAGAATGCAGGATTTTGGCTGCTCTGTGATGTCACAGTTAAAGGAAGAGGATGTAGATCAGCTGGTTGCTTATCTGGATCGTATCTATGAGATTGCAGAAAAAGAAATTGAAACCCGAAAACGATGTACGAGAAAGACAGAAAGGGGAAAAAATGAGTAAGATTTTCAAGAATATGCTCCCGTACTGGAAATCGATTCTTGTGATTCTTATGCTTTTGTTTGTCCAGGCGTGGTGCGACCTGTCGCTCCCGTCGTACACATCTGATATCATCGATGTGGGCATTCAGAACAGCGGTGTTGAGCACGTTACGCCAAAAAGGATCACAGAGGAAGAATTTCAGACAGCAAAGTTCATCATGACGGATGATGAGGCAGACTTGTGGGAAAGCCTTTATACGAAAAAGGACGGCTATTACGAACGGAACAAAGCTTCCGAAAAAGAACTAGATACAGCGGATGAAACGCTGACCGTTGCACTCCTTATGAATTACCAGATGGGTGCGATGGAGGAAACTGCCTTCAAACAGCTCATGGCGCAGCAGACCAGTCAGGATGCTTCCGTGTTTGAAAACATGACGATAGAGCAGATCGGCGAGATGATGCATGTGGAGCTGAAGAGCTTCCGGCAGGAAAAGGAAGATGAGGATGGAAACAAGGCAGAAGTGACCTGTGTAGATGTCCGTCCGATTTTTGCATCCATGCTCGAGAGTGGACAAA
>ENA-OQKL01000029-OQKL01000029.1-human-gut-metagenome-genome-assembly--contig:-NODE-29-length-50029-cov-6.280650_pt1 | contig 50029 bp, 49 predicted proteins | sample MGYA00242779_ERZ504800 | MGnify/ENA primary metagenome ERZ504800 (study PRJEB26092, sample SAMD00036410) | human gut metagenome | host: Homo sapiens | study: EMG produced TPA metagenomics assembly of... | reverse complement strand
ATTACAGGCGCGTGACATTAAGATCGTATCCGGTGGAACAGACAATCATCTGATGCTGGTTGACCTGACTCCATATGAGCTGTACCGGAAAAGTTGTGGAGAAACTTCTTGACAGTGCGCATATTACTGCCAATAAGAATACGATTCCAAACGATCCACAGAAACCATTCGTGACTAAGTGGAATCCGTCTGGGAACACCGGCAGCTACATCCAGAGGATTAAAACGAGGACGATTTTGATCAGGTAGCTGAGGCAATTGCCATGCTCATCAAAGAGGGTGAGCCGGCTGTTGAGAAAGCACAGGCAATCATCAAAACATTGACAGATAAATACCCACTTCAGCCAATGCACTAAAATAAAAATAATATCAATAGGAGGACATTATGATTGATTTAAAATTTTTACGAGAGAACCCTGAAGTGGTAAAAGAGAACATTAAGAAGAAATTCCAGGATCACAAGCTTCCACTTGTTGATGAAGTGATTGAACTGGACGCAAAGGCGCGTGCCGCACAGGCAGAAGCAGATGAGCTTCGTGCCAATAAAAACAAGATTTCCAAGCAGATTGGTGCACTGATGGCACAGGGAAAGAAGGAAGAAGCAGAGGAAGTAAAGGCAGAAGTAGCCAAGAATGCAGCTCGTCTGACTGAGCTTGAGGCACAGGAGAAGGAGCTTTCCGAGAAAGTCACCAAGATCATGATGACCATTCCAAACATCATTGATCCATCCGTACCGATCGGAAAAGACGATAGCTGCAACGTAGAAATCGAGAAGTTTGGCGAGCCGGTTGTTCCGGATTTCGAGATTCCATATCATACAGATATTATGGAACGTTTTGATGGAATTGATCTCGATGCTGCAGGAAAAGTTGCAGGAAACGGTTTCTATTATCTGATGGGAGACATCGCAAGAATTCATTCTGCAGTAATCTCCTATGCAAGAGATTTCATGATCAACCGTGGATTTACTTACTGTGTTCCGCCATTTATGATCCGTTCAAATGTAGTGACCGGTGTTATGAGTTTTGACGAGATGGATGCCATGATGTACAAGATCGAGGGGGAGGATCTTTATCTGATCGGTACATCCGAACATTCCATGATCGGTAAGTTTATCGATACCATCAACGATGAGGAGAAGCTTCCATATACACTGACCAGCTATTCCCCATGTTTCCGTAAGGAAAAGGGAGCACATGGTATTGAGGAGCGTGGTGTTTACCGTATCCACCAGTTCGAAAAGCAGGAGATGATTGTGGTATGTAAGCCGGAAGAATCCAAAGCATGGTATGACAAGCTCTGGAAGAATACGGTGGATCTGTTCCGCAGTCTGGATATTCCGGTTCGTACCCTGGAGTGCTGTTCCGGTGATCTGGCAGATCTGAAAGTGAAGTCCTGTGACGTCGAGGCATGGTCTCCGCGTCAGAAGAAATACTTTGAGGTAGGAAGCTGCTCCAATCTGGGAGATGCTCAGGCAAGACGTCTGAAGATCCGCATAAAGGGAAAAGATGGCAGGAAGTATTTTGCACATACTTTAAACAATACCGTTGTTGCTCCGCCACGTATGCTGATCGCATTTCTGGAGAATAATCTGAACGAAGACGGAAGCGTAAATATTCCAAAGGCATTACAGCCATATATGGGAGGAATTGAGAAAATCGTTCCAAAACATGAATAGGAGGCAGTCCTGTGGGAGATATAAATAAGATGGAGGAAGAATGTACCCATAATTGCATGACCTGTGGGCATGGCTGTGCAGAAGGCAGTGATGGTGTGGGGAAATTCGAAAAAGCCCTGAATAAACTCAGTGATATTGATGCCGGGGAGCTGTTGAAAGGATTACAGTCGCTGGGAGAATCGGACAATCAATAATTGAAAATGATAAAAAAGCACCGTATGAAATTACCTAAAAAGTCTTTTCATAGGGTGTTTTTTTGTTGAAATTGTACATTTCCGTTGCTTTTCGTCAGAAAGTGAGCGATAATAAAAGAAAAAACAAGAAGAATCAATTGGGGTAGGAGAGGGTATGAAAGAAGTATTAAAAAGAGGAATGCTGAAATGTGAGAACAGCTTTTTTTCGCATGTCGTCCGATGTGCATTGGGAATGATAATCCCACTTGTTTTGACTGGGGGGATTGCCTGTGCTGTCCGTGATTTTCCGGTCGCCCCGTACCAGACGTTTCTGACGCAGGGGGGTGGGAGATGGTTTTATGATTTCCTTACAATGGTTTATGAGGGAACATACGGTATTTTTTCTGTAGCATTGGTGATTACCATTGCGTACAGTTATGCAATGGAGAAAAATGAATCGCTGGAAAATGTCGTTATGTATGTGGTTGTGGCACTTGCCGCATTCAGTGCACAGCTGAATCTGGGAACAGAAGATTTTGATGTGGCAGGACTGGGAACGACCGGATGTTTTGCGGCAATGTTTATCGGTTATTTGTCCTGCATGGCATTTTCAAAGCTGCGCAGATGCCATAAACTGATGCTGGAACAGTATACCGCGGGGATGGGGGGAGGCTGTGTCTCGGCAATCCGTACACTGATTCCACTCGGTATTGTTGCAGCTGGTTCGGGAGGCTTGAATCTGCTTATTGGCAGAATTACCGGAATCTATGGATGTTATCAGTGGTTTAACCATATTTTCTATGCAGCATTTCAGAATATTGCAGATTACAGTAATTTCCTTTCCGGACTGCTCTATACGTTTGCGGTAAATCTGATGTGGTTTTTCGGTTTGCATGGAAGCCACATTCTGGAGGCAGTGGCAGTCCATAATTTTGGTGTCACAGGAAATGTTGTTTTTTCAAAGGCGTTTTACGATGTGTATGTGGCAATGGGGGGGCTGCGGCACAACGGTCAGTGTCCTGATCGCATTGCTTTTGTTCTTCCGCAAAGAACGTACCGGAAGGCTGGCATCATTCACGGTAGTCTTTAATTTAAATGAAATGCTTACATTTGGTATTCCGATCATATTAAATCCGATTCTGCTGGTTCCGTTTGTCCTGACACCGGTGGTGTGCTATTGCCTGGCATATGCGGCAACAGTATGCGGTTTTCTGCCGGTTCTTACTCATGAGGTGGTATGGTCGGCACCGGTTGGTATCGGTGGCTATCTTGCCAGCGGTTCATGGAAGGGAATTGCCGTGCAGGCAGTGGGGATTCTGGCAGGGATATTGTTTTACCTTCCGTTTCTAAAAATGAATCAGAGGATGGAGGTATATAAAGCCAAGCGTCATGTTCAGGTTCTGATACACGAATTACAGGAAAAGGAAGAACAGATTGACCAGCCGGTGTTTTTGACGCGCGGAGACCATATCGGAATGATTTCCCGTATGCTTCTGCTTGATTTAAAGCATGCGATCAAGAATAAAGAACTGTATATGCTTTATCAGCCACAGGTATACAGCGATGGTACCTGTATTGGTGCTGAGGCATTGCTGCGTTGGAACCATCCGGTATATGGTATGATATATCCACCACTTATTATTTATCTTGCAGAGGCGGGAAAGGTATTGCCGGAACTGGAACGGTTTATCATTGATGAGGTTACGGATGGGATTGTGCAGACGCATGCACAATATGATTCGGATTTTAAAATTTCCGTAAACATTACCGCGCACTCCCTGTTGTGGGACATTGAGGGATATATCTGGCAGACAATGGAACAAAAAGGGATAGATGCCCGCATGCTCTGGATTGAAATTACAGAACAGGATATCCTTCTGCAGACGGATGTGGTTGTCCGGAAACTTGAAGAACTCAAAAAGCAGGGACATAAGCTTTTGATTGATGATTTCGGCATGGGACATACTTCCCTGCTGTACCTGCAGTCAGAGTATTTTGATGTAGTCAAGCTGGACGGTTCACTGACCCGCCCACTTTTAAAAAGCCATACGAATCAGAAAATTGTGCGTTCGATTATTGAACTGGGACAGGAACTTGGTGTAAATGTCATTGCAGAGTTTGTGGAAAACAGGGAGCAGAGAGATCTTCTGGATACGCTGGGCTGTCATTGCTATCAGGGGTATCTGTATGCAAAACCGCTGGAACTGGAGGCGTTTATTACTTATATGAAACAGATGAACGAGAAGTAGCGGGCTGTTTTTTCAAAAATTTCCAGTGATATTTACCAAAATTTCTCTTGTTTTTTTGAAGCCCTGGATATATGATGATGACAGGGAAATTGTTACAGCACAAAAGCCATTTCAGAAAGGATGGACGGAAAACATGAGAAAGAAGTCACATATTTCACTGGCACGTTATATTGTAGCAAACACAGAGGACGAAGGGCTGAAAAAACACTGGCTGTCGTTTTATATTGGAAGTGTCCTGCCGGATTGTAAGCCATCTTTTATCTATAAACGGCACGAGATTACCGGTACATTTCCAAAACTCAGGAAGGATATAGATGTATTGATTCATGGAAAAGAGAACCGTTTTCCAAAACGGAAGCGGATGTATTACATGAACCTGGGGGAGATCACGCATTACGTAGCAGATTATTTTACCTTTCCGCACAATAAGATATACCCGGGAGGATTTAAAGAACACTGTGCTTATGAAGAACATCTCAAACATGAACTCCGCGCTTTTTTAAAGACGGAGGCACCGAAGGCACTGAATGAATGTGGGCATCGGCAGTTTGCCAGTCAGGAGGCACTGTTTGATTATATTCAGAAGATGCATGATAAGTATTTAAGCAGTAAGATTGATACTGCAAAAGACATTGAGAATATTGTGCTGGTCAATAAACAGGTGGTGGATGGTATTGATTATTTGTTTTTGAAAAATCGTATGCAGCACAGAGTTGCATAGCACAGAGGAAAGGCAGTCGGAAATCCGGCTGTTTTTCTGCGTTTACGGGCACTTATAGGATTGACAAATTTTTGACAAAGTGTTACGATTATCCCATATGAAACTGTCGATGATTCGTGACAGAAGGTGCATATACCGTTACGAAAGACATTTAGGATTAGGAGGATTTATACAATGAGTGAGTTCAAGAATTTAACTCTGGAAGTAGCTGACGGAATCGCTGTATTAGCAATCTCCAGACCAGCAGCATTAAATGCATTAAACAGTGAGACTCTGGATGAGTTAAACGTATGCTTAAGCGAGATCGAAGCAAACGATGATATCAAAGCAGTTATCTTAACCGGCGGTCCGGATAAGAAGGGCAACGAGTTCAAGTCATTCGTAGCTGGTGCAGATATTGCTGAGATGGTAAACTTCACAGCTCCGGAAGCACGTGCATTCGGAATCAAGGCTTCTGAGCCATTCTTCAAACTGATGAATATGCGTCAGGTTACGATCGCTGCAGTAAACGGATTTGCATTAGGCGGAGGATGTGAGATCTCTATGGCATGTGATATCCGTATCGCAAGTGAGAATGCAATCTTCGGACAGCCAGAGTGTGGTCTTGGAATCATTCCTGGATTCGGTGGTACACAGAGACTTGCCCGTCTGGTAGGCATGGGACGTGCAAAAGAAATGATCTTTACCTGTGACAATGTAGATGCAAACGAAGCATACCGTATCGGCCTGGTAAATAAAGTAGTTGCCAAGGAAGAACTTATGCCAACTGCAAAGGCTATGGCAGCAAAGATTATTTCTAAGGGAAGCTATGCAGTATCTGTTGCAAAGGCTGCAATCAACAATGGTTATGACATGGATATCAAGAACGCCGTTGAGATGGAAGCAAACCTGTTTGGTGTTGTCAATGATACACATGACAAGAAGGAAGGCATGGGAGCTTTCTTAGAGAAGAGAGCTGCTACATTAACTGATTTCTAAAAGAAACATAGTTATGAGGCGATGGCGAGAGGCTGTCGCCGTTTTTTATGTTGGTAAGAAGCAGGAGAGTAAATTTGTCGTTGAATAACTGATGTGGTAGAGATATAATTTATCTATAGAATATTTGCAAAGTAGGAATAGAAGGTATATGGTTGCGAGATTAGAACTGAAATTGAAATGTAGAGAAGCATTATCCTATCAGATGGCTTCGTTATTCCATGGAGTGTTGATGGAATTATTACCAGAGGAATATGCAGATGAACTGCATTATTCCCAATTACATCCATATACGCAGCATCTCGAGTGTAGAGAGGATGTCTGGTACTGGGTGGTTTGTGCATTAAATGAGCAGGCGGTAAAAACAATTCTGAAAGATGCATTATGGGATGTGAAACAGATTGTGTTGAAAAAGAAACAGATTTTGATTGAAATCTGTGGAAAACAATACGAAGAAATGCCGTATAAGCAATTCATGGAGCATTTTTATCATGAAGAACACGGAAGATATTTGCAGATTCAGTTTGTTTCACCGACTGCATTTAAGCAGAGAGGAAACTATGTTTTCTTTCCCGATTTGCACTGCCTGTTTCAAAGTCTGATGAATAAATATGATGCAGCGGCAGGGGATCATATCATGTTGGATGAAGAAACGTTGGAACAGTTATGTGCAAATGCGCAGATTGTACGCTATGATTTAAAAAGTGTCAGTTTTTCATTGGAGGGTGTTCGTATTCCTTCGTTTATTGGGAAAATAACGATTCGAATGAATGGAACAAAAACGATGGCGGGTTTTGCAAATATGCTGATAGAATTTGGAACATTTTCAGGAGTGGGAATAAAAACGTCTCTTGGAATGGGATATATCCGGCAAATAAAAGAAAGGGGATAGCAAATGCTTACAGATCGACAGATAAAGCTGGTTGTTGGAAGTCTGCTGCATGATATTGGAAAAGTCGTATATCGAAGCGGCGATGGTAGAAACCATAGCACAAGTGGATATGATTTTCTGAAAAACGAAGCTAAAATTGAAGATGCAGAGCTTTTGAACTGCGTCAGATATCATCACGGAAAATATTTAAAAAACTGCTCAAATTGCAGCAGATGATCTGGCTTATATTACTTATTATGCAGATAATGTTGCTGCGTTTACGGATCGTCGGGAGGCTTCTGAGCAGGAGGATGGATTTGACAAAACCATTCCGCTGGACAGTGTATTTAACATATTGAATGGAAATCATGGGAAAAGCCATTATGCCATGCAGGTATTAAATCCCAAAGAGGATATTAATTATCCAATGGAAACCCCAGTAGCTATGAATGAACATTTTTATAAAACTGTGGTGGATCAGATTACAGATAATTTGCTGGGGATCAAATTGGATGAAGAATATGTAAATTCCCTGCTTTCTGTATTGGAAGCAAATCTTACATACATTCCATCTTCCACTTCCAAAAGAGAACTTGCAGATATTTCCTTGTTTGACCATGTGAAAATTACAGCGGCAGTTGCTTCCTGTGTCGAACAGTACCTTGCAGCACAGAAAGAGAAAAATTACCGGGAAGTATTATTTGAAAATGCAAAAGAATCCTATGAAAAACCGATGTTTTTATTGTATTCAATGGATATTTCCGGAATCCAGAATTTTATCTATTCGATTGGGGATAAAGGTGCATTAAAAGGATTGCGTGCCAGAAGTTTTTATCTGGAAATCATGATGGAACATATCATTGATGAATTGCTGGAAAAAGTGTCTTTATCAAGGACAAATCTGATTTACACAGGCGGTGGGCATTGCTACATGCTTTTACCAAATACCAGTGAAGTGTTGGAGATACTGGAAAGTTATGAAAAACAAGTGAATCAGTGGCTTCTTGAGACGTTTGATATTTCTTTGTATATTGCCTGTGGATATGCAGTAGCAAGTGCCAATCATCTGCGTAATGTACCAGAAGGAAGTTATTCAGAACTATATCAGAATATTTCCAAAATGCTTTCTGGAAAGAAAACACATCGTTACAGTGCGGATGTTATCCGGCATTTAAACCGGAAAGCACACGATGGAGAGCGCGAATGCAGTGTCTGCCGCCGGGGAGCAAAGTTAAATGAAGCAAATCAGTTATGTCCGATCTGTGATGCATTGGAATCTATGGGGCGTGATATGCTGCATGGTGATTACTTCGTGATTTTGTGTAAAGCGAAGGAACATGCATTGCCACTGCCGGGAGACCGATACCTGACGGTAGAGTATGAACGGAAAATAAAGGAAGTCATGAAAGACGACAGTTATGTGCGCTGCTACACAAAAAACAATTTTTATACGGGAAAGCTTGTGACAACAAAGCTTTGGATTGGAGATTATGTGGCGGAAGGTGCCAACACGTTCGGAGAACTTGCAAAAAAGTCAGAGGGAATTAAAAAAATTGCAGTGCTGCGTGCGGATGTTGATAATCTTGGCACTTCTTTTGTTTATGGATTCAGACGTGGGGAAGATGAGCGTTATGTAACGTTGTCACGTACAGCAGCCTTATCCAGACAGTTATCCTTGTTTTTCAAGGGATATATCAACAAAATTCTTGCGCAGGGGACAGAAAGTGTTTTTGCAGAAAGCGGTCCAAGAAATGTTGTGATTGTATACTCCGGAGGAGATGATGTTTTTCTGGCAGGAGCATGGAATGAAGTGATTGCGGCATTTATGGATTTGAGAAAAGCACTAGAGGCTTTTACGCTGGGGACACTTACGATTTCCGGTGGAATCGGGGTATATCAGGATTCCTATCCAATACATGTGATGGCGCAGGAGACACAGGTTTTGGAGGATTGTTCCAAAGCATGTGACACAAAAAACGCAATTACCATCTGGAATAAAGATCACTGTTATCCGTGGCCGGAATTTTTAGAACAGGTTGTGGCAGAAAAAATCGGAGCATTGCAGGAATATTTTGGAAATAACGAAGAACGGGGAATGGCCTTTTTGTACCATCTGACGGAGCTTCTGAGAGATTATGATACCAAAATCAATATTGCAAGGTATGTGTATCTGTTATCGAGGATGGAACCAGAGAGGGAGAGCTCGACGGAAGTAAAAAATGCGTATCAGAAATTCTCTGAAAAAATGTATTTGTGGAGCCAGAATCCAAAGGATCGGAAAGAATTACTTACAGCTATTTATCTATATGTATACTTAAATCGCAAAGAGGAGGATAGGTAGATATGAAATTAACAGAAGAAAATTATGTAGAGACTGCAGAAAAGGCTATCAAAGAAATTTGTGGGAAAAAAGATCGGAGGGGGAGAACTGTTGCTCCGGTTACAACTTCAAAAATCCGAAATCTTTTGGCAATGACAGCAGCTATTTACAATGATGTCATTGTCTGTACGTCAGAAAAATTGTCTACAGAAATCGTTGGACGGATTCAATATATGAAAATCCGGTTTGTATATGAGGCGGGACGAGAGCCAAAGGTGAAGGAGCTGGTAGAAAAAGCATCACTTTTGGAGCATTTGGAGGAAATCGGAAACAGCCGGACGCAGTATCTGTTATTTAGCCGTTATATGGAGGCATTGGTTGCGTATCGTAAATTTTACGGTGGTCACGATGAATAGGAGGAAAGAAAATGTTTGCAAAGATTGAAATTAGTGGAACAATAGAAATTGTAACAGGACTTCATATCGGTGGTTCCAGCGCGTTTTCTGCGATTGGTGCTGTGGATTCGCCGGTGATCATGGATACACGCTCAAAACAGCCAATGATTCCTGGAAGCAGCTTAAAGGGAAAAATGAGAGCATTGCTTGCAAAACAGTATAATACGGTTTGGAAAGCAACAGCAGATGATGATGCAAAATGCCTGACAGATTTATTTGGAAGTGCGAAAGACCATAAAGAAAGCCGGATTTTATTTTCGGATATGTTTTTGTCTAATCTTGAGGAGTTAAAGAATCTGGGTTTGACTGGTGCGACAGAGGTGAAGTTTGAAAATTCTATATCCAGAACAACAGCTGTGGCAAATCCAAGACAAATTGAACGCGTTGTCCGTGGCGCACAGTTTCCGATGCAGCTTATATATGAATTTTCCAATGATATAGATGTAGATACTTTGTTACAGGATTTTAAAATTTTAAAAGAGGGATTTCGTCTTTTGGAATACGATTACCTTGGAGGAAGCGGCTCAAGAGGATACGGACGCATCCGGTTTTTAGATTTGGATGCGGTGCCGGTCATTGGTGAGGTAGATGATTCTGTAATGGAACAGTGTCGCGCAATATTGGAAGGATGATTGTATGAAATATACTATCTATAAATTAGAGTTTCAAACCGGAGTACATTTTGGAACAGGCGCATTGGATGAATGTACTTATACATTTCATGCAGACCAGATTTTTTCTGCGATGTATATAGAAGCATTAAAGCTTGGAATAGATCAGAAATTTTATGACGCGGTAAAAGCAGGAACACTGCTTTTTTCGGATGCATTGCCGTATATGGGGCAGCAGTATATGATTCCGAAACCAATGATCTATGTTACATCCGGCCGGCAGGGAGAATCCGAGCAAAAGAAAGCGTATAAAAAATTAAAGTATCTTCCGGTAGAACAACTGGATGAATTTTTAAAAGGGAGTATCAATTTCAAAGCGGATGTAATGAAAAACTATGGACAACTGCGGCAGCAGACGATGGCGCATGTAAGGAAAGAGGAAGATACGCTGCCGTTTCGGGTGGGAACCTTTTATTATGCGCAGGGATGCGGATTATATCTGATTGTTGCATATGCATCAGAAGAAGAGCTTTCGTTGGCAGAGGAACTGTTAGAGTCATTGTCTTATACCGGAATTGGAGGAAAAAAATCCAGTGGTATGGGAAAATTTGAATTCCGAAAGGGAAAACCTTCGGAAGAACTGGAGAAAAGATTGCAGAAAAAATCATCCCAAAATATATTGATTTCCACGGCATTACCAATGGAGCAGGAATTGGAACAGGCATTGGAAGGAGCTGCGTATTTGTTGGAAAAAAGATCCGGGTTTGTGGCATCTTCCAGTTATGCGCCGGAATGGAGGAAGAAAAAAGATTTGTATGTATTCTCACCGGGGTCATGTTTTGTCAATCGTTTTGCAGGAGATATCTATGATGTGTCGGATGGTGGCCGACATGCCGTATATCGTTATGCAAAGGCATTATTTTTGGGGGTGTGAGTATGCAGCAGTTTTTGAAACATTATCGGGTAAAAATTCGTGTGCTTTCGCCTATCCATATTGGTTCTGGTGAGAAAATAAAGAAAAAAGAATACATATATATGCCATGGAATCATCGTGTTATTATTCCGAATGTGAAAAAAATGTACGAAGATGTCTGTGCACGTGGATGGGAGAAAGAATTTACTTCTTTTTTGATGGACAGTAGAAATGGAGAGATGTCATTGTCTACCTGGCTTGCTCAAAAGAAACTTCGGGAAGCAGATTACGAAGCATGGAAGCTCTATGAAATGGACGCAGGGGAGGCTTTTGTCGATCGTACATCGCGTCCAAAAGAGATTGATGCATTTGTAAAAGATGCATATGGATTGCCTTATGTACCCGGAAGCAGTGTGAAAGGAATGTTTCGTACTGCGCTTTTGGTCTGGGAAATTCAAAAAAAGCCGGAGGCATTCTGGCAGATCTGCCAGGAAATCCAAATGAGTGCACCACGGAAAGCCAAGAGGAAGGATTATTTGTCGCGGGAAAACCAAAAATTGGAGCAGCAGATTTTGTATACGCTTTCCAGAGATGAAAAGAAATTATCAAGTGCAGTCAATGATTGTCTGGCAGGACTTCATGTGGGAGATAGTGAGTCAATCTCTACCGATCAGTTGACGTTGAGTCAGAAAATTGATTATACATTGGATGGAAAACAAAAGCCATTGCCGCTTTTGCGGGAGTCTTTGATTCCGGGAACAGAAATCTGTTTTCCTCTTTCTATTGATACGCAGTTATGTCCTTATGATATCGATGATTTATTAGAAGCCGCAGAGGTATTTCAACAGGTTTGCAATCAGTATTTTTACAGCCGGTTTCACCGCACCGTTACAGCGGGACATGCTGTATTTTTGGGAGGAGGCTGTGGATTCCTTTCCAAGACGATTTTGTATGCACTGTTTGGTGAGAATGCGGTAATGGTGGTAGATCAGGTGTTTAAAAATACATTGGGACGCCAATACAGTGTGCATAAACATCAGAAAGATATCGGATGGAAGATCGCGCCACATGTTTGTAAGTGTACGACGTATCAGGGAAAATTATATGATATGGGAATTGGACAAATTTCGTATGAAGAAAATTGATAGATTTATATCGAAAAGATTGATATAATGAGGATAGTTTCCAAAGAGATAGAACTTAATTTTGCGCCGATGCCTGAAAATACTGGAGTTTTGGCTTTTTTAAGGCGAAAGAAGTTTATTCCAAAGTCGGATTTGGTTTTGCGCCGCAATTCGGCTTTGGAATCCAGTTAAGATCAGGCATGTAAAGGACAGGATTGAGAAATAAGATCCCCGGGAAGGGGACGGAAACTTGCTAATTGCATTGGTGATGGCGCAAGTATTTGTAATTGAGAAATAAGATCCCCGGGAAGGGGACGGAAACAAATGAGATCTTTTACCTGGTCCTCGAAAGCATATTGAGAAATAAGATCCCCGGGAAGGGGACGGAAACACTTTAATTCCAAACATTTCGAATAAATCCATTTTTCATTGAGAAATAAGATCCCCGGGAAGGGGACGGAAATGATAACTCGAGATTGAAAGCAGGAGCAACGACAAGAAATTGAAAAATAGAAACCCCGAAAAAGGGGACAGGTATACATTTAAAATGGGGAAGGGGTGTGAAAAATGAGCTATTTATATGTATGTGAACAAGGGGCAACAATCGGAATTACCGAAAATCGCTTTCAGGTAAAGTACAAAGATGGAATGGTAAAAAGCATACCTGCAGAGACCTTGGAAGTAATTGAGATATTTGGAAAAATACAAATTACTACACAATGTATAACGGAATGTCTGAAACGTGGCGTAAATATTTTGTTTTATTCTACGAAGGGTGCTTATTTTGGAAGACTGATTTCTACTAATCATGTTAATGTTCAAAGGCAACGTTTGCAGGCAGCAGTGACGGAGGATGAGCAATTTAAGCTGGATTTTTCCAAACGTATTATCAATGCAAAAATTCGCAATCAAATCGTGATTTTGCGAAGATATGCGAGAAATCAGGAAGCGGATATTCAGCGTGCAGTGATTGAAATGCAGAATATGTACCAGAAACTCGATATGGCACAGAGCATTGAACAAGTGATGGGATTTGAAGGAACTGCCGCCAAAATTTATTTTCGGGAACTGGGAAAATTAATAGATCCGGCATTTGCTTTTACCGGAAGAAACAGAAGACCGCCGCGCGATCCATTTAATTCTTTGATCAGTCTTGGATATTCGATTATACTAAATGAACTATATGGGAAAATTGAAGGAAAGGGGCTGAATCCATATTTTGGAATCATGCACAGTGACAGGGAAAAACATCCGACACTTGCGAGTGACTTAATGGAAGAATGGAGGGCAGTACTGATTGATTCTGTAGCACTGAGTATGCTCAACGGACATGAACTCGTGCGGGAGGATTTTTATTCGGGAACAGAGGAGCCGGGAGTTTTTCTGGAAAAAGAGGGATTTAAAAAATATGTGCAAAAACTGGAAAACAAATTTCGGACGGAAAACAGGTATTTGTCATATGTTGATTATAGTGTGAGTTTTAGAAAAGCGATGGATTTGCAGATAAACCAGTTTATTCATGCAATTGAGAGCAGGGATGTGCAACAGTATATGCCTGTGATGATCCGATAGGAGTGGCCGATGGAAAATTATTTTTGGAATACAGAGGAAACGCAGAGCGGTTTAAAAAATTGTATGTTCTTATCATTTATGATATTGTAGATAATAAAAAGAGGCTTGCCTTTGCAAAAAAACTGAATGGATATGGATTCAGGGTACAGAAATCAGCATTTGAGGCAATGATTACTGAGAGTCTGTACCGTAAGTTAATAGATGAAATTTCAAGAATGATTGATAAAGAACTGGACAGTGTGCGTGTCTATAAAATTCGCGGAAGTGGAGAAGTGAATTTGTTTGGGGTAAGTCCTGCAATTGCAGATGAAGAAGTAATTATTATATAATAGAAGTCACGACAGGTTAAATTTAAGGAGAAATGTAATGCATCAGAAAATTTTATTTACTCCGGTTGGAGGAACGGATCCAATATCTGCAACTAACTGCTTTGACGGTGCGATTTTGCATATTTGCAGACATTATCAGCCGGATAAAGTGATTATGTATATGTCAAAAGAAATGCTGGTAAATCAAGAGAAAGATGATCGGTATCGTTATTGTTTAAACAAACTTTGTGAACTGCAAAACCGTAAAATGGAGTGTGAAATTATTGAACGGAGAGAATTGACAAATGTTCATGAGTTTGATTTTTATTATGAAGATTTTCAAAAAATTATTCATGGAATCTATGGGACGATGGATGAAACCGATGAATTACTTTTGAATGTATCGTCTGGAACACCCGCAATGAAAAGCGGACTTCTGGTATTACAGACGATGGAAGAATACCCGGCAAAATTGATACAGGTTGCAACACCAGAACGAAGAATCAATGAGCATCATTATAAAGATTATGATGTGTTTACGTTGTGGGAACTGGATGAAGACAATCAACCAGGAGCAGACAATCGCTGCAGTGAAATTGCCTGTCCAAGCTTGCAGAAACTGAAAAAACGAAGAAGTGATAAAAAAACCATATCCTATCCTATGATTACAGGGCAGCATTGACGGTTGCTGATACGATGGGCAAACAGGATACCCAAAAATACAGAGGCTATCTTGAACTGGCAGAAAAACGGTTGTTGCTGGATATTTCGGAAGTAGATAAACTGGCAAAAAAACTGGAATTTGATTGTATTCCGGTGAAAGCATCCTCGGAGAGAATGCTATTTGAATATGCGCTTGGAATGCAGATTAAACTAAAAAATGGTGAGTATGTAGATTTTATTCGTGCAATTACACCGATTTTGGTGGATTTATTTGAGCTTGTGTTAAAGGTACAGTGCAAAATCGATATTAATAATTACTGTAAATGGATTACGAAAAGAGATGGTACAAAGCTGCGTCGGTGGGATATGGAAAAATTGCGCGGGACAGAGATTGAAAAGGTGTTAAATGAGGCTTTTTCTGGCAGTTTCAATCAGAACGGTGATGTTTATTCGATTCATATCAAAGCGTTAATTGAGTATTTTTCAACGGATGCACAGTTGAAGGAACTCATTTGTAATTTGCGGCTGACGGAAGAAAAAATAAGAAATACAGCTGCGCATGATATTGTTTCGGTAACTGAGATAACGATAAAAAATAGAACGGGATTTTCTGCTGATAAAATTATGCAAATGATTCAGAAATTGTTTATCTATACCGGAATTAAAATAAAAAAAGAGTATTGGGATTCTTATGATCAGATGAATCAGGCAATTTTACAAAAAAATGGAGCTGATCGAAGCATGGGCGCATTGTATTTTATGAATCCGGATTACTCTGACCCTGATAATGTAAAATGGTTCCATGGGGCTCTTACCTATCTCTTTACAGATGGAGGTGTCGAGTTCTTTAGATAAATATAGTTAATAAGGTAAAAATCCCTGGGTTTGATGAGACCCAGGGATTTTCGTAACCCAAATTAGATGTGTTTTCCGTCAACAACAAAATCATCCAAATAGCAATCAAGAGCAATTGCGATATTCTGCAGATCATTAACCCTGACCGGAGAATGTCGGTGCTGTTCCCAATCTGCCAATGTCTGTATTGGTATACCTGTCATTGTTGCGAGCTTTTCTCTTGTTATATGTTTTTCTTCCCGGATGTGCCGGATCTTATCAACGTCCCAAAACAACTTCTATTACCTCCTGTCACTTTTTGATATATTTTACATAATTTTACATAAAATTCAATAGTTATGGAGCAAGAAAATGCACCAGGATATTATGATAAAACCATTGCCTCTGAAATTTGTTGTATATCTATCAAAATTTGTTATAATATAGGTAAATATATTATTTTGTTTTTTACGTCCTTCCAGATGTATGATTTTTTATTTTTACCGCGGTTGTTTTTCTGCGGGATATAGGGTTATCCCTGATATGTAACAGGGATAACCACTATTTCCCTGCTTATATATAACAAAAACTGCATAAGCAGGGAAAGAGAGGTATAGTGACATGGGAGAAAAAGACATGTCAGAAAAGATTCTGGAAGATTACAATGATGTATTTTCCGATATCGTAAACGTTCTTTTATTTCACGGTCAGGAACTGATCGAGCCGTCAGCACTTGAGAGCATATCCGTACATTCCCAGTATAAGGGAGAGGATGCTAAGTTGCATGAACAGGAGCGTGATGTTGCAAAAAAGTGGAAAAGGTACAATGTGCAGCTTGCTATCATAGGCATTGAGAACCAGACGGCAGTAGAAAAGAAAATGCCGTTCCGTCTGATTGGATATGACGGTGCAAGCTACAAAAGCCAGCTGCAGGCGAATGCAGCTCCAATTGCTCCAGTTGTTACCATTGTATTGTATTTTGGTGAAAAGCACTGGTGCAAGGAGAGAAATATCAAGTCATTGATGAATATCCCAAAAGAACTTGATCCATATGTCAATGACTACAAAATGGAGGTTTTTGAAATCGCATGGCTGACGGATGAACAGCTTGAAATGTTTAAAAGTGATTTCAAGGTTGTTGCACGTTTTTTCGTTAACAAAAGAAGGGACCCTGACTATGTTGCGGATGACCCAACAGAAATCCAGCACGTAGATGAAGTCTTAAAGCTTTTATCTGTTATGACAGGGGACCGGGACTATGAAAAAGTTATATGCGATGAAATGAAAGGTCAGGTGAAGAGCATGTGTGATGTTGCTGAAAGATTAAAAAATATCGGGCGGCAGGAAGGATTTCAGGCAGGTCGTTCAGAAGGTCGTTCAGAAGGTCGTTCAGAGGAACGTATCAATGCAGTCAAGTTTGCAATTTCCCTTGGTGCATCTGAGGAGAAAATCCTTAAGCAGTATTCCAAGGAGGAATACGAGAAAGCGCTGGCTCTTATGAAATCCTGATTGTGGAAAGCAGAATAGTTTTTTCAAATCAAGCGCCATAGATGCTGAAACGGCAGCGCTTGCATGATCAATTAAATAAGCACTAGATAAAAGAGTCATCCATCTGGATGGCTCTTTTATTGATCCTGATATCTGCGCGGATTTCGACAAACAGCTCTTATGGTAAATTTAAAGAAATTAAAAATTTTTATATCGCATGGTTTTCTTTTTCTGCTTGACAAATACCATTTGATTGTTCCTATACTTTTTTGAAAATTCTGGTATTTCTTTAGGTATGAAAAAGTTCAGTTAAATATTGTGTTAATAGGAATCACAAATGAGATTCCGGAACATGATGAAAAATATGAAATGCACCGCCTGATTGGGACTTTGCTTTCAGGCGAATTGAAAGAACAGGAAAAATTGGATATTATAGAACATGAATATAATATTCCAATCAGTCAAGAATTTAGAGAGGATGTGAGAATTATGTGTAATCTGAGTACAGGAATTGAAGAAAGAGCTACTGAAAGAGCTACTGAAAAAACAAGCGAAAAGTTTATTCTGAATATGTATAAAAAGGGTTATACATTGGATCAGATCGCAGATGTAGCTGAAACAGGTGTTGATGAAGTTGAGGCGATTATTAAGAAGAAAGAGCCTGCAATGGCGTAAACATCATGGTAAAATAGTTTAAAATGAAGATGCGGCAAAATCGTCAACAGGTTGTTGAGGAGTTGCCGCTTCTTTGAATTTTATGTTATTTTGATAAATCTTAGTCTGGCATAAATTGTTGCCCCCATTCGCACATAGAGTCCAATAAAGGAATCAGTGTCTTGCCTAACTCGCTTAAGCTGTACTCTGTTTTTGGAGGAATTACAGGATATATTTTTTTAATGATTAAGTTATCGTTTTCAAGTTCGCGTAACTGCTGAGCCAGCATTTTATCAGTGATAGCTGGTAATTTTTTTGTGGATTTGGTTATACCTTAGCGTGTTGTTGCCAAGATGATACAATATAACGGCTTTATATTTTCCACCAATTTTAGATATCGTTGCATCAACAGGACAATTATATTTGTTTTGCATTTTTACATTTTACACTTTCTTTTTAGTTAGTATATTACAAAAAAGTACGTTCTTGCCTTTTTTATATCGAATCCATTATAATCAAATTGTCTAGACAATACAATCATAATTTTAAGGAGATTATACAGAAATGAATATTTTAGATATTGCAAAACAGCGTTTTTCAGTAAGAAACTATCTGACTAAAGAGATTTCACAGGAGACATTGGAGACAATTTTAGAAGCAGCTCATGTAGCACCAACCGCAGCAAATATGCAGCCTGTTAAACTATTGGTTGTAAAAAGCGATGAAGCAAAAGAAAAACTGGCAAAGGCAGCCAATATTTACAGTGCTCCAGTTGCAATCATTGTGTGTGCAGATACGGATAAAGCATGGACGCGTCCATTTGATGGGATGAAAACAACGGATATAGATGCGTCAATCATTACCGATCATATGATGCTTACAGCTACAGAACTTGGCTTGGGCTCTGTTTGGATTTGTTACTTTAAACCAGATGTGATAAAAGAAGAATTTAAACTTCCGTTGGGACTTGAACCAATCAATATATTGGCGATTGGATATACGAATGAGAAAGCAGATGCAAATAGACATGAATCCCAGCGTATACCAATGAAAGAATTTGTTTCATTCCTTTAATATAAAAATTATATATCAGCTCAAATTGCAGATGTAACAGAAAAGAGCATATCTGAAATTGAGAAAATTGTAAAGAAAGAGCCAGCAATGGCGTAAATATCATTAACGAAATAATAAAAAATAAGAGACGGCAAATCGTCAACAAGTTGTTGATAATTTGCCGTCTTTGTTGGTATATGGGAGTTATTCCTCTTTTTTTCTAGCCCTTGTCTTATAGACATTATACTGATTCTTGCATTTCGGAGAGCAGAATTCATTTCCCTTACGGCTTGCGATAAATGCCCTGCCACAGTGCTTACACAGCTTCATATCGCAGTCAGAATCCGTAAGCATAAAAGAAAAGCGTATCTGGATCATGACGAGCAGGGAATGGAAGTTCCATACGATAACAGGGGCATTTTCCGCTAATGCGATATGGTAAGTCGGGGATATGCCGCCAAATGCAGACATACCCTGACGATATAGGTTTTTTGTCTGTTCATCCAGACTGTCATAGTCCATATAGTATAAGAAACTTGTGGTAAAGGTAAATGCCCAGTCGGAAAATTCTTTCACCAGCCAGTCATAGCGTTCTGCATATTCCTTCTGAAAACTCATCGTAACAGCCTGTGGATTCTTTCCCGTTGCAAGTGCGATTGCAATGCCATTCCGCATTGGTGGTGATGAATTTGTTGTATTTGCCGGCATGACACAAAAACAGGTTGAGTCAACCCTGCTCGAATTAAAGCATACAACAGAGAAGTAGTCTGGGACAAAGGTTGACAGAGTGAGTATCTCTGTTGGATATGCTCTTACGGAAGACCATAAAGAATTTTCTATTGAGGAGCTTGTGTATCATTAAGACAACAGGGAAACAAATTCCACGCGCTGATCCATCCCGTTCCCGATAATTGCAATTCCTTTTCCCATGGTAAAAGCTGCAACAATGGTTCCGATGCCAAGTCCCATGATATGTCCGAGACAGAAGAACGTCATACATGCGGTAATAACCAGACAGGTTACATCAAAACCGATTTTGATGCGGGCATAGGGAACCTTTGTGATGTCTGCGGCTTCCCGCGGAAACAGATCGGTTGGGATGATCGGTAGTTTGCAGCGGTTTGACAGCGCAATTCCAAAACAGATGATAAGATAACTCAATACAAAGTAGAGGATGCGAAGTGGTATATTCAGCGGCAGCCGCGTAATCCACAGTTCATGCAGATCCATCATCTCTCCAAACGCAAACCCTACAACAAAACTAAATAAATAGGATGGGACAAATTTTTTTCGCATAATCATTAGAATGCAGATCAAAAGTCCCTGAAACAGGTAAGTCCAGGTGCCGAGTGTCAGTTTCGGGAAAACCTGTTGAAACGCATACGGCACGCTTGAAATGGCGGAGATTCCGGAGCCGGACTGAAGCATCAGAAGGACACCGAGGCTGTTAATGATAACGGCAAGGATAAGTGCTGCCTCACCACGTAAGATTTTTTTCTGTTGTTTCATGATAATAGTTCTCTTTTCCGATAGATTTTGTGTGCATTGCACACGGTTGCGATTATAGTCCTTTTTTCACAGATTTTCAAGTGTGGGTTATGTAATGGATGCATTTCCAGTGCAGAAGGTAACCGATTGTGGAGAGATTGCGTGAAACAGAATAAATTCTGATAAAATTTCTTGCAAAGTAGGTTTCCTTGTGGTATATGGTATTAAAACGGTTAAACTATGGAAACAGAAACGAAGAAAAGAGGGCAATCACAATGTGTACAGCAGCAACATACAAGACAACGGATTTTTATTTTGGACGTACCCTGGATTATGAATTTTCCTATGGGGATGAAGTGGCAGTCCTGCCACGGAATTATGCGCTTACCTTCCGGCATATGGGTGTATTAAAAGCGCATTATGCGATCATCGGTATGGCATATGTAGTGGGCGATTATCCACTGTATTATGATGGAATCAATGAAAAAGGACTGGGTATGGCAGGGCTTAATTTTGTCGGCAATGCCGTGTATCAGAAAATTGAAGAAGGGCGGGAAAACATCGCACAGTTTGAATTTATCCCATGGATTTTAGCACAGTGCGCTTCGGTTTGTGAAGCAAGAGAAAAGCTGGAGAAGATGAATCTGGTAGGAACACAGTTCAGTGAGCAGCTTCCGGCGGCACAATTACACTGGATGATTGCGGATGAAAAGAAATGTATTGTAGTAGAATGTATGGCGGATGGATTGCATATATATGACAATCCGGCGGGAGTTTTGACGAACAATCCGCCATTTCCGCAACAGATGTTTTTGTTGAATCAGTATATGCATCTGTCACCGAAGCAGCCGGTCAATGCGTTTTCCAAGCAGCTTCCTCTGGAGCAGTACAGCCGCGGCATGGGAGCACTGGGCTTGCCGGGGGATTTGTCTTCTGCTTCACGGTTTGCCCGTGTGGCATTCACCCGGCTGCATGCGATGTCGGGTGAATCCGAAAAAGAGAGTATCAGTCAGTTTTTTCATATTTTAGGTTCGGTGGATCAGCAGCGTGGCTGCTGTGAGGTGGCAGATGGCAAATATGAGATTACGTTGTATACTTCCTGCTGTAATGCAACAAAGGGTATTTATTACTATACGACATATGAAAATCATCAGATTACTGCTGTGGATATGCATCGGGAGAATCTCGATGGGGAAACGCTGGTGCATTACCCAATTGTGACAGGAGAACATATTTTGTGGCAGAATTAAAAGGGTGACATACACGAGGAGATGGAAAGGGAAGTTTGAAATGAAATATATTCCGTTAATCATAATATTACTTCTGATTCTGGCAATTTTGGTTTTGATTTTTTACGGAGTGTACCGTGTGAAACGTTTTTCCAGACAATTGTTTGGCACAGATGATATTTTGCAGGGCGTAAAAAAAGCGCAGGAAGATCTGTCAACAACACCGCGTTCGGTATCGGCAATGACAAGAATTGCCCTGCCGCAGATCGTTTCCGATTTTCCGGATTTTGAGTACAATGAAATGAAGCAGCGTGCAGAAAATGCCCTGATGCAGTATTTCGAGGCAGTATCGGCACAGGATGTAACAATTTTACAGGAAGGAAATGAAGATTTGAAAGAACAGCTTCGTTCGCAGATTCGCGCATTGGTCTCACAGGAAAAATGGGAACATTTTACGCAGGTAAAGATTCATCAGACGGAGATCGCCCGGTATCGGAAAGAAGCTGGCCGTTGCATCGTGACATTCCAGTCGGCGGTGGAAAGTTTTCATTATGTGACAGATGCAGCACATGCCGTGGTGCGGGGATCGGATCATATCTTAGAGCAGAGCCGCTATAATGTTGATCTGGTTTATATTCAAAATCGTGACCTTGCCAAAGGAAACACGGATGGAGCACTTGGCATTACCTGTCCGAACTGTGGTGCGCCGATCACAAATCTCGGTGCAAAATTCTGTGAGTATTGCGGAGCAGGGGTTGTGGAGTTGAATGTACATGCATGGTCATTTGAGAATATTGAGGAAGCATAACTGTTTTGTATTTATTTGCAAGCATAGATGAAATTGTTTTTAGTCTGCTTGCGTTTGCTGTGATATTGTGTTAAAGTACATATTGTTCTGAATATGAGAACCAGAGAGTGATGACAGAAGTCACACGAAGGGGTACACCACCGCGGGTGTAGCTTTCTTTGTGTGGCTTTTTTTGTTGCAATAATAAGTGATTGCGAAACTTTTTCCAGATTCTTCCGTAATCGCCTAAATAATTTCAAAATAAAAGGAGGTCTTACATGGTACATATCAATGGAAAAGACATAGATGTGGCAGGGCAGTCCCTGATGGATTTTTTAAATGCAAATGATTATGAGATGGGTACGTTTGTTGTGGAATGCAATGAAGAGATTATTCATAAAGAGGATTATAAAACATATATCCTCAGGGATGGTGATGTTATAGAAGTTGTCCAGGTTTATCGGGGGGTGGCTGCGGCATGCGGTACATCTCTGATGTATCGCTCCCGGTATATTTTCAAGATATCGCTCCATAATGTAGCGTTGGTCCATTTGCGAAGCAAATTTTTCAAATCATAGGAAATTCCTTCCTATGATTCAAAAACGCTCCGCGGGGATGCGCAGCTCGCGGAGTTGAAGGTTATGTTGAACATACCGCTCGCGCGCGAAAGTGTGCGGTCAAGCGCACACTTTATTTAAAGAAAAATACCAGAGAGAATACAAGAAAGAAGGAAGAAAAAATGAAGAATGACACATTTACATTAGGAGGGAAAGAATTCTCCTCGCGTTTTATTTTAGGATCAGGAAAATATTCCATGGAGCTGATCAAGGCTGCCGTTGAAAACGCCGGAGCACAGATTATTACATTAGCAGTGCGCCGCACCAACACAAAGAAAAAAGAAAACATTCTGGACTTTATCCCGGATAACGTAACATTGCTTCCAAACACTTCAGGTGCAAGAGATGCAAAAGAAGCAGTCCGCATTGCGCGCATGGCAAGAGAACTTGGATGCGGAGATTTCGTAAAGGTTGAGATTATGAAAGACAGTAAATATCTGCTGCCGGATAATGTGGAGACCGTAAAGGCAACCGAAATGCTGGCAAAAGAAGGATTTGTGGTGCTTCCATACATGTATCCGGATCTGTATACCGCACGTGATCTGGTCAATGCCGGAGCCGCAGCTGTTATGCCATTGGCGTCTCCGATCGGTTCTAATAAAGGTCTGGCAACGAAAGAATTTATCCAGATTCTGATTGATGAGATTGATCTGCCGGTAATTGTGGATGCCGGAATCGGAAGACCTTCCCAGGCATGCGAGGCAATGGAGATGGGAGCTGCCGCAGTTATGGCAAATACCGCAATTGCAACAGCCGGGGATGTCCCGGCCATGGCGGGTGCATTCAAGGCAGCCATTGAAGCTGGAAGAAGTGCATATCTGTCGGGACTGGGTCGTGTACTTGAGCGTGGCGCTTCCGCAAGTGATCCACTGACCGGATTTTTAAGAGACTAGGGGGCGAAATCATGGCTGAAAATCAATTTTTTATCGACTCCGATAAGTTAAGCGAAGCTGCATTGGAGCGCAAACATAAACTGGAAACCGATCCGTCGAGCAGAACGAACCATATGGAATATATGCCGGGGATGGAACAGATCGATCCAACCATAAGAAATAAAGTCCTTTCCGAGATGGACAGTTACGATTACAACAAATATACGGCAAGAGATGTGCAGAATGCATTAGAGCATGAAAACTGTAGCGTTGAGGATTTTAAAGCATTGCTTTCGCCAGCCGCAGAGCCGTTTTTGGAGCGCATGGCACAGCGTGCAAAGATCGAGACAGGCAAGCATTTCGGAAATACGGTGTATCTGTTCACACCGCTTTACATTGCAAACTACTGCGAGAATTACTGTGTGTACTGCGGATTTAACTGCTACAACGACATTCATCGTAAGAAACTGACTTTTGAGGAAATCGAGCATGAGATGAAAGTCATTGCAGACTCCGGCATTGAGGAAATCCTGATGCTGACTGGCGAGAGCCGTGCGCAGAGTGATGTCGAGTATATCGGGGAAGCCTGCAGGCTGGCAAAGAAATATTTCCGCAATATCGGTCTGGAAATTTATCCGGTCAACAGTGATGAATACCGGTATCTGCACGAATGCGGCGCTGATTACGTGACGGTATTCCAGGAAACCTATGACAATGTCAAATACGAAACCCTGCATCTGATGGGGCATAAGCGTGTATTCCCATACCGTTTTGAGGCACAGGAGCGTGCGCTGATGGGAGGCATGCGCGGTGTTGGATTTTCCGCATTGCTTGGACTTTCTGATTTCCACAAAGATGCGCTGGCTTCGGCACTGCACATTTATTATCTGCAGCGTAAGTATCCGTATGCGGAGTATTCCCTGTCCTGTCCGCGTCTGCGCCCGATCATCAACAACGACAAGATCAATCCGCTTGACGTGCACGAAAAGCAGTTGTGCCAGATTCTGTGTGCGTACCGTATTTTCCTGCCGTATGTCGGTATCACCGTTTCTTCCCGCGAGCAGAAACATTTCCGTGACGGCATCGTAAAGATTGCAGCGACAAAGGTATCTGCGGGAGTGTCTACCGGAATCGGAGATCATGAGAGCAAGTATACCGGAAAGGATACCGGAGAATCCGGAGATGAGCAGTTTGAAATCTCCGATGGAAGAAGCTTTGACCAGATGTATAACGATATGGAAAGCGAAGGTCTGCAGCCGGTATTAAATGACTATGTCTATGTATAGAAAAATCTGCGTGACCAACCGTGCGCTGGCAGAACGTCCTTTTTTAGAACAGTTAGCGTGTGTGCTTGCCACAAAACCGTATGCGATGATCCTGCGGGAAAAAGACCTCACGGAAGAGGGATACGAAGAACTTGCGGGAAAAGTAAAAAAATTGTGTGAAAACACGGACACCAGGCTGATTCTGCACAGTTTCCCGGATGCTGCAATGCATCTGGGGTGTACGGCCATTCATATGCCGCTGCATCGGTTTACAAAGATGCCGGAAGAACAAAAGCAAAAAATTTCTGGTGCGCGGTGTCTCCGTACATTCGGTGGAGGATGCGCGCCTGGCAGAACAATGCGGGGCAACCTATCTGACAGCAGGGCATGTGTTTGTGACTGATTGTAAAAAAGGACTGGCACCGAGAGGACTTGATTTTTTGCATGAGGTGTGCAGCTCTGTGAAAATTCCGGTATACGCAATTGGAGGAATCAACGACAAAAATGCAGCATCCTGTATCCGGGAGGGAGCAGCAGGTGTGTGTGTCATGTCCGGGTATATGAGGATGCGTTAAAAGAATACAGGTTCTCTGTTTCGGACAAGTGGAATTCGGAATACGGTAGTGTCAAACCAGACCTGTTCCCCAATTACATCTACAGGCATATAATCCTGTCCGGTTACAATTTTAAACATGTCTTCCGATGATAATCTGCACAGTGAGCGAAAAGGTGCGGTTATGTCGATCTAACAAATTTACATCCAGTTTTTTAATCTGCTGTGAAACAGCAGATTGTGAAACATGGAATTGTTCCGCTGCTTCGTAGAAATTCCCATTTGCAATCATATTTTCAAAGATTGAATCTGTTCTATACTTTCTTATTGTAAAAATATATATTATTTTATGTTGAATTTTAGAAAAGAAAAGACAATAATAAAAAAGAGATTGTGTGTAAGTGGTTAATTCGATATATGAGGTGTAGAACCGTGATTTATAATGATTTTGTCAAATAAATATAGTAATGATAGGAAAGACAACTTTCTGAACAAAATGATGGAGGTATGGATTGTGAATAAGAAAAAAATAACCATATTGGCATGTACTCTTTTTATGGTGATGAGTCTGGGAGCTTGTGGAAAAGCAAAAGAAGATGAGTTCACCGTAACACAGCAGGAAAGCGAGTCTGTAGATTCAGAAATAAACAATGATGAAAACACAGAGAGTGAGGATTCACAAATAAACAATGATGAAAATACAGAGAGTAAGGATTCTGGGATAAAAAAAGAGGAAGACACAGATACAGAGAATTCATCCATAAAACAGCCGCAAAGCAGTATGCAGAAGGTTGAAGGTACAGAAGAGAAATTGACATCAGACCAACTGTTGGATTTATTTGTCAATGGATCAATAGATGCAGTTGATTCCAAAGATATGACGTCAAAGTATAGTATCGCTGATTTTCATATTGGTTCTGGAGAAAAGAATTCATATTCGATTGGAGAGAAAATGGATCTTGACAATGATGGAGAAAATGAGCTGATAATTAGAGGTACTTATGGTGGGGTATACTTTGATGCTCGTGACAATAAGGTGTATGCCTTTGCCAGGGGAGATGGTGATGCAAATATACTTTCATATACTTATTACAATGGAGAAATTTGGATTTTGTACAGTAATAGTGTGAATGAGGGGGCTGAAAGTTATCATATGGAAAAATACGAGGGAGCTGACAAGTTAGTTGCGAAAATGAATTTTAGTGAAAAATTTGCTGATGCAAATAATCCGAAGGCTGGAAAGAAATATGTATTGAATGGAAAAGAAATTTCCAGTGATGAATATGCCGCATTTGCCAGTAAAATCTTTGCGGCTGAAGAAAGTACAGACTGAAAATCTGATTTTGGGTATTCATTTTTTATTACTAAAAAAGTGTAAAATTTTCGATGAAAAAACCATCGTAACGTGTTATACTGGCAGAAGCATGAGGATATATGTCAGAAAACATGAAAGAAGAGGTTACCAGTCAATAAAAATGAGTAACATACTGGAAAAACAGTTTTTAAAACAAAGAAATGATTTTGAAAAATCCTGTGTGGAGAGAGATAAAAAATACCACTTTCCGCAAGGCGTGATTTTTGAAACAGATATCGCATATGCAAAGGATAAAAACAAAGCGCACCGTCTGGACAGATATCGTCCAAAAGGGAAAGAAGCGCAGATACTTCCGGTGATTATCAATGTCCATGGGGGAGGGCTGCTTCTCGGAAATAAGGAATTTAACAAGTATTTTTGTGCGCTGCTCAGTAAGAAGGGATTTCTGGTGTACAGCATGGAGTACCGGCTCATCCCGGACTGTACATTTTTTGATCAGCTGCGTGACATCTTTCTTGCAATGGATTTTGTAAGGGAACATGCTGCAGCAGACGGAGGAGATCTGTCGCATGTCTATCTTGTCGGGGACAGTGGCGGGGCCTGTCTGGCCACTTATGCAAATGCAATACAGAACAGCAAAAAAATTGCAAAGGCAGCGGGCATAAAACCGTCTGAGCTTAAGGTGCATGCACTTGGTCTCATCAGCGGGATGTTTTATACGACAAAGTTTGATAAGATCGGTCTGTTTCTTCCGAAATATCTGTATGGAAAACAGTACAAAAAAGCACCATTTGCGGCTTATGTAAATCCGGAAAATCCGGAGCTGCTTTATGCGCTTGCACCGGCATGGCTGGTGACAAGCCACAACGATTACCTGAGAAATTACACGATCCGTTTTGAAAAGGCTCTGACGGCAGCAAAGATGGAACATGAAATTGTGGATTTTCCGCGAAATAAAAAACTGACACACGCATTTTCTGTGTTTGAGCCATATCTTCCGGAGAGTGATGCAGTACTGGAGATGCTTGTGGAATATCTGAAAAAGTTTTAGAAAACGCGTCTATTGTGAAAAAATATCCCGGATACCTGTAAGGTCATAGGTATCTGGGATATTTTTGTGGAAAAACAAACGCATATATTATAAAAGTTACTGGATCATAGAAAGAAACATTCGGTGAATTCTGCGATCCTTGTCAAGTTCCGGATGAAAAGCAGTTGCAATCTGATTGCCATAGCGCACACCCACGATATGGTCATCAACGACCGAGAGAACCTCCACACCGTCTGATACGCGCTCTACATAAGGGGCGCGGATAAACGACATCGGAACGGTTCCAATGCCTTTGACTTCAGCTTCGGTATGGAAACTGCCGAGCTGGCGGCCGTAGGCATTTCTTTTTACCTGCATCGGGATTGTGCCAAAATGTTCCGGGGAGCCTAAAAGGATCAACCCGGCGCAGGTGCCAAGCACCGGCATTCCATCAGCGATCTGTTTTTTCAGGGGATCAAACATTCCGAGTTCCCGGAGAAGTTTTCCCTGTACAGTGCTTTCCCCGCCCGGCAGGATCAGTCCGTCATACGGCTGGTCTAAGTCTGCCGCCTGACGCAGTTCCACGGTCTTTACCCCAAGTTCTTCCAATACATGTTCATGTTCGATAAATGCACCCTGCAGGGCAAGTACTGCAACAGTCATGTTTATTTCCCTCTTTCTGCCATCAGTAAGGCGATTTCCTGTTCGTTGATTCCGACCATGGCTTCTCCAAGCCCGGCAGATAATTCTGCAATCAGTTTTGCATCGGTATAGTTTGTGACGGCTTTTACGATAGCAGCTGCACGCTTGGCAGGATTGCCGGATTTAAAGATTCCGGAACCGACAAAGACACCTTCTGCTCCGAGCTGCATCATTAAAGCAGCATCTGCAGGGGTAGCGACACCGCCGGCAGCAAAGTTAACCACCGGAAGTTTTCCGTTATTATGGACATAGGCAACCAGATCATACGGTACCTGTAATTCCTTTGCTGCTTCGAAAAGTTCATCTTCCCGCAGGCTGACAACTTTTGCAATCTGGCTGTTGATCTTTCGCATGTGGCGGACAGCCTGTACGACATCACCGGTACCAGGTTCTCCTTTGGTACGGATCATGGATGCACCTTCACTGATACGACGGAGTGCTTCACCGAGATCTTTGGCACCGCAGACAAACGGAACCTTGAACTGGTGCTTATCGATATGGTAGACGTCATCGGCAGGAGAGAGCACTTCACTCTCGTCGATGTAGTCGATCTCGATAGCCTCTAAAAGCTGTGCCTCTACAAAATGACCGATCCGGCACTTGGCCATAACCGGGATGGATACGGCTTCCTGAATGCCGCGGATCATCTGAGGATCGCTCATGCGGGAAACACCGCCGGCTGCACGGATGTCGGCAGGAATCCGTTCGAGTGCCATGACGGCGCATGCGCCGGCTTCTTCTGCAATTTTTGCCTGTTCCGGTGTGGTGACGTCCATAATTACGCCGCCTTTTAACATCTGTGCAAGGTTTTTATTTAATTCATACTGTTCTGCTGTGCTCATCGGTATTCTTCTCCTTTTTTGTTAAAATTTGTTTTATGCCGGTCATTATAGAACTTGATTGGATATATGAAAATAGCCAAAATAAATATTTATTATAAGACCAGAACGACAAAACAACGTTAAATGATATAAAATCACATGATGTAGTAATAAAAACCATATAATATAGTAGACATGCGATGACAAATGGTGTAATATGATGTGTGACATAAAAGGAGTAGAAAACGGAGGCGGGATGAAGCTGAAACAGCGCACGATTTATTATCAGGATGAACTGCATGACGAGTTTGCCGGAGATCATATTAAAGCAAAACATATTGGACAGGATTACCGGTATATCCGGGTGCGTCTTCTGGAACGGATGCTGCATGGATTCTGGTACCGTATAGTGGCAATTCCGCTTGCACGTCTTTACATGAAACTGCATTTTTCACATAAAATAATAAACAAAGAAGTGTTAAAGCAGGCCGGAAACAGTGGATTTTATCTGTATGGGAATCATACACATTTTCTGGCGGATGCGCTGATACCAACGCTGGTAAATCATCCGCGGGAAACGGCGGTGATCGTGCATCCGAACAATGTTTCCATGCCGGTGCTGGGGCGGATTACACCATATCTTGGGGCACTTCCGCTGCCGGATGACAGAGGTGCCATAAAACATTTTCTGGAGGCATTGACCTGGCATACCGATTGTGGAGATTGTATTATGATCTATCCGGAAGCACATATCTGGCCGTTTTATACCGGAATACGGCCGTTTCCTGATACATCATTCCGCTATCCGGTGCAGCAGAAACTTCCGGTTTTCTGTCTGACCAATACTTATCAGCGCAGGGGAAAGTCTCACATTCCGCAGATCGTAACGTATCTGGATGGGCCATTTTATCCGGATGCAGAATTGCCTGCAAAACTGCAAAAAACGCAGCTGAGGGATCAGGTGTATGAAGCCATGGGAAAACGGGCGCAAAACAGCAATATGGAAATGATCCGTTATATAAAAAAAGACACTGACAGGGAGAAATCATTCATATGAGAAATATTCTTTTTTGTGGAAACAGTAAAGTATTTGATGGTGTGCTTACATGCATGTTGTCTGTTTTAAAAAGAACACATGCAACAGATCCGTTCTGTTTTTATATTTTCACAATGGACATGACGCGGATCAGACCGGAATATACGCCGATCAGCGAAGATATGACAAATTTTCTGGAGCGCGTTGCAAAAAAATTTCATCCGCAGAACCGGGTGATTTCGGTGGATGTAACAGTATTATATGAGCGTTATTTCGGAGGATGTCCGAATGAAAGTGCTTATTGTTCGCCATATACACTTTTGCGCCTGCTGGCAGATCTGGTGCCGGGAATGCCGGATAAACTGTTGTATCTGGATGCGGATATTCTGTTTCAGAGAGATATCCGGCTGTTGTATGACAAGGATGTGTCACACGTGGAATATGCCGCGGCAAGGGATCATTATGGCAAGTATCTGATCTCCCCGGATTATATTAATGCGGGGGTATTACTGCTTAATATGAAAAATATCAGAAGAACCGGTCTGTTTATGAAAGCACGAAAGCTGCTTCAGACAAAAAAACTCATTTTTGCGGATCAAAGCGCGATTATTCGCAGTACGCGTGCGAAAATGCTGCTCCCGCAGAAATTTAATGATCAGAAATTTTTACATAAACATACCGTTGTGAGACATTTTTCCAGGCGGCTGTTTTATCTGCCGTATCCGCATACGGACAACATCAAACAATGGGAGGTAGAACGGGTGCATACGGTATTTCATTACCATGCATTTGATGACATTTTAAAAGAGTATCTGTATTTAAAACATATTTACGAAAAAAGGAAACACATATAAATTGCTGCATCCGGATGAAACGGATGCAGGGGAGGAGAAGGATCATGAAAGAGAAAATGAATAAAATACCGGTGTTTTACGCATGTGATGATAATTTTGTGAAATACACGATGGTTTCACTGCAGTCGATGATGGATCATGCATCCAAAGAGGTACAGTATGAAATTCATGTACTTCATACCAATATTTCGGAAGAAATGCAAAAGAAGATGTATGCTATGGAGAATGCAAATTTTTCTGTGCAGTTTGATCATGTGACGGAATATTTACATTCTATACAGGAGAAACTTCCGCTTCGGGATTATTATTCCAAAACAACATATTTTCGCCTGTTTATCGCGGAAATGTTTCCGGAAATAGACAAAGCCATTTATATCGACAGCGATACGATTGTGCTGGGGGATATTGCACAACTGTATGCTTATGATCTTGGAGATGCTTATGTGGGAGCGTGCAGGGAGCAGGTGATGATCCAGGAAGATGTATATGGCACTTATGTGGAGAAGGTGCTTGGGGTGGAACGCGACAATTATTTCAATGCGGGGATGCTGGTCATCAATTGTGAACAGTTTCGTAAAAATCACGTGTTAGAGCAGTTTATGGAACTTCTCCCGATGTACAATTTTGTGGTCACTCAGGATGAAGATTATCTGAATCTGATCTGTCACAACAAGGTGTGCTGGCTGCCCCAGAAGTGGAATGTGGAAGTGTTCGGTCAGATCCCGTGCCGCGAAGAAGAAATCTGTGTGCTGCATTATATTATGGTCTCGAAGCCGTGGCATTACAGTGACTGCCGCCTGCAGGAATATTTCTGGGAGAGCGCAGAAAAGTCCAGTGTGTATGCCGAGATCCGTCAGGTGCTTGAGAGTTATACGGATGAAGAAAGAAAGCGGGATGCCGTATCCTGTGACCGTCTGATGCAGACCGCAAAGGATGAGATCGCCAAGGAAAATAATTACCTGAATCTGGTGAAAGCAGGAAAATTAAAATCCAAAGACCGCCTGGAAGTACTTGAAAAAATTGCTTTGTACGAAAGAGAAGGCCGTTTTGGGGAAGATGTGGAGGAAGATCCGCCTACCCGTGAGCTTCAGCCGTCTGAGATCGATTATCTGCGTAAAAAATTAAAGAGCCGTATCAAGACAAGATTGACTTACAAAGTAGCGCGGACATTTTTAAACAAGATCATTGAAAATAAACAGCTGATCATCAAGGATGTCATTGGAACGGAACATATGGATGCACTGACTTCCGGTGCGGTGATTACCTGTAATCATTTCAACGCATTTGACAGCTTTGCCATGCAGATTGCCTATGAAAAATCAAAGCAGTGCAAAAAACGCCGGCTTTACCGTGTGATCCGGGAAGGAAATTATACGAATTTTCCGGGCTTTTACGGAATGCTCATGCGAAACTGTTACACGTTTCCACTGAGTTCCAACCGTGAGACGATGAAGAAATTTTTAAGTTCCATGGATACTGTGCTGCAGCACGGAGATTTCATGCTGGTCTATCCGGAGCAGAGTATGTGGTGGAATTACCGCAAGCCAAAACCGTTAAAGAAAGGCGCCTATACATTTGCTGCAAAAAACCATGTGCCGGTGCTTCCTTGCTTTATCACCATGGAAGACAGCGATATCCTCGGTGATGATGGCTTTTATGTGCAGGAATACACGATACACATTGCAGAGCCGATTTATCCGGACCCACAGAAAACACAGGCAGAAAATGTGGATGCGATGCGCAGGAAAAATGCTGCTGTATGGAAACAGATTTACGAAGAGTTTTACGGAATTCCCCTGGTATATGATACTGCGGAAGCAGTGCAGTATGTGGGAAAACCGACCAATATCGCATAAGAACAGATACCAGACCGCCGGAGAATGCCTCCGGCGGTTTTTTCATAAGGGGATTGACAGAAAAGCAGTGTGAGAGTACTATACTGCTTAGTAATGCTAAATAGCACCACTAAATAAAAAGAAAAGGGATGGGTATGGAAGAAAAGTATATACAGCAGTTTAAAAAGGGCGCATACGAGATGATCCTGCTTTCGCTGATCGCCCAAAAAGAAACATACGGTTATGCGATTCTGACGGAAATACAAAAACAGGGTGGTGAAATCTTTGCATTTGCCAAAGAGGGAACCATTTATCCGATCTTGTACCGTCTGACAAAGGCAGGACTTATCCAGTACCGCCTGGTGCCGGCGAAAGCAAACGGGGGCGAAAAAAAATATTATTCGCTTACCAGAGAGGGAAAAGATATGCTCGAAAAAATGAAAAATTTCTGGGAAAACTACAAGGATTGTGTGGATGGATTTATGAAAGGGGATGCGTAATATGAACAGAGAAACCTATATACGGAAAGTAAAAAAACAACTGGACTGTTCCGTGAAAGAAAAAGAGGAGATCGTGCGGGATCTTCAGGAGATTTTTGATTCTGGAAAAGAGCATGGAAAAAGCGAAAGCCAGATCATAAAACAGCTCGGAAAACCGCAGGCGTATGCACAGGCGCTCGGCTGTGGCAGACAGACCATGCCGCTGTCCGGAAAACGAAAAGTTGCTGTAGTGTTTTTGGCGGTGGGTGGACTGTTCTGTCTGTATGCACTGGGCGAAAGTCTGCGGTTTCGGATGCCGAAAAATGCCATTGGCGGTGGGGATGCGATGACGATGATCGTGCTGCAAAACTCGTCACCGGTAAACAGCAGCGCGATTTTTGGGGGATTGGCGGTCATCTGTATGGTTGCACTGGTTTTCCTTTTACGAAAGAGGAAAAAATAAGGAGAGGAATATTAAGAAATAATGGAACACATAAAGAAAAACTAGCGGTAATTGTTGTGTTTTTTGCTGTTTTTATTGGAATTGTTACAATCTGGACAGTCCGAAAACAAAGCCAGCCAAAATTGACAGCGGTCACATGGAAATTGGAGGAAGAAGCGGATTTAGACGGCAACGAGCTTTCATCTTACGCAAAAGATCCTTCCAAAAGCAAGGTCGTTCTGACATTTAAAAAAGATCAGACCTATCGGTGCAAAAATCTTGAAAACAAAAAAATCTGGAAGGGAACATACACACTGTCGCGTACAAAATCGAAAGATACCTACATGCTGCATCTCGTTCCGGATCAGGGAACGGCATCGTACTATGGCGTGTATGGGACACGCGAGTATGAAGATGGTACTGGGCACATGTCGGTCATACTGACCACAAAAGACAAAATTTTATCATTCCTTGCAGAATAAGGCAAAGACAGCAATTCCGGCTGTTCCTTTTACTGTCTGCGGAACTGTGCGGGTGTCATGCCGGTAAGTTTTTTAAACATCACGATAAAATGGCTGGAATCTGTATAACCGACATCGTGTGCGATCTCCTGAATTTTGCGGTCACGGCGCATAAGCAGCAGTTCTTTTGCCTTGGTGATCCGGTAGTTTGTTAAATATTCGTAGACGGAGCAGCCTAGGTAGCGCACAAACAGGCGGGACAGGTATTGCGGGGATACATAGACCTGCTGGCATAACTTTTCGGCGGTCAGGTCTTCCATATAGTGTGTTTCGATCAGCCGCAATACGGGCTCAACATATTTTTCCCACAGGGGATCGCTGGTATTTGCGTGGAAAAATCCATTGGAAAACTGCAGCAGCAGTGCATAACAGTCGCAGGAAAGCTGGTGTGTATTGACTGGTGCTGTTTTAAAACGTGCTACAGCACGGTCGATCACAGCTTTGATTTCCAGAGCATTTTCCTTTTCTGTAAAAATTATGCGGTTGTTGCCAAGAATCTGCGGCAGATGTGCTTCCATTGTACCGCCAAATGTTGCAAAACACGTAATCCATGCAGAGGTGTCTGCTGCACGGTAAGCATGTGGGACATGCGGTGTGATCAGAATGCCGTGACCTTCGGGCAAAAAATATTCTTTTCCGTCAATTGTGAAGATGCCACAGCCTTCTTCTGTCTGCAAATAGTGATAGATTGGGTAACCTTGTGGACGGCTGAGCGCTTCCTGCAGCCAGTGGTTTCCAACGGAATCAAACTGGAATGGTTCTTTGCTGAGCGTGTTGCTGAAATAGATTGCCATGAGATACCTCCACTTCTTTTTTCTATGGCATCATAGCATATTTCAACAGAAAAAGAAATAGTTTCAAAATGTTATATAAATTGGTTTATCATGTTATACAAATATAAAAGATTGTATCGTATAATAGGGAAAAATCAACGAAAACAAAAAATGAGACATAAATTCAGAATCGAAAAGAAAAGGAGAAAACTATGAGCACGCATTTTAAGAGAATCCTCTACGGAGGAGATTACAACCCGAATCAGTGGACGAAGGATATCTGGCAGGAAGATATGCGCATTTTTAAGGATGCACACATCAATACCGCGACAATCAATGTATTTTCATGGGCAAAGATCCAGCCATCGGAGCATGAATATAATTTTGATGAGCTTGACGAGATCGTGGATATGCTTTCGAAAGAAAATTACGATATCGTATTTGCCACTTCCACGGCAGCCCTTCCGGGATGGATGGTGCGTAAATATCCGGAAGTGATGTTTACCGATTATGAAGGAAGACAGCACAAATTTGGCGGCCGTCACAATGCCTGCCCGAATTCTTTTGTGTTTAAACATTATGCGCGTGAACTGGCATATAAACTGGCAGAGCGCTATGCAGACAATCCACATGTGACCTGCTGGCATGTCAGCAACGAATATGGAAACGAGTGTTTCTGTGAGAACTGTCAGAAGGCATTCCGTGTGTGGCTGAAAGATAAGTATAAGACAATTGATGCATTAAACAGGGCCTGGAATATGGAATTCTGGGGACATACCGTTTACGACTGGGATGATGTGGTACCGCCAAATGCGTTAAGTGACGGAATCGGAAGTGAAAAGACCGCTTTTGCAGGTATTTCCATTGATTATCGCAGATTTTATTCGGACAGCCAGTTAGCGTGCTTCAAGATGGAGCGCGACGCTATAAAGAGTGTGAAACCGGATGCATTTGTTACCACAAACCTGATGGGAACGTTTAAAGGACTTGATTATTTCAAATGGGCAAAAGAGATGGATGTTGTATCCTGGGATAATTATCCTTCCTATGATACGCCGTGGAGCAGCATTGCCATGACACACGATCTGATGCGCGGTTTAAAAGATGAGCCGTTTATGCTGATGGAGCAGACACCAAGCCAGCAGAACTGGCAGAAATACAATTCCCTGAAACGTCCGGGGCAGATGCGGGCACAAAGTTATCAGACACTGGCACATGGGGCAGACACGATCCAGTTTTTCCAGCTTCGCAGAAGTGTGGGCGGATGTGAGAAATTCCATGGCGCTGTGATTGCACATGCAGGAAGTGAAAATACCCGTGTTTTCCGTGAGGTGGCTCAGCTTGGCGCGGAGCTGGAAAGCTTTGGAGACCGTACTTTGGGATCACGCAATGAAGCGGAAGTCGGACTGATTTTCGACTGGGATAATTACTGGGCACTGGAGTACACCAGCGGCCCGTCCGAGGATTTAAAATATGTGGATCAGATTCATCAGTACTATCAGTATTTTTACAAAAAGAATATTGGTGTGGATATGATTCCTGTGGATGCGGATTTTTCAAAATACAAGATTGTTGTGGCACCGGTGCTTTATATGGTAAAGGATGGCATGAAAGAAGCACTGGAGAATTTTGTGAAAAATGGCGGTATTCTGATTACTACGTTTATGAGCGGAATTGTCGGACAGTCGGATAATGTATATCTGGGCGGTTATCCGGGACCGCTCCGCGAGATGGCGGGGGTATGGGTTGAGGAGATTGATGCCCTTGCACCGGAACAGAAAAATAAGGCAAAGTTTGCAGACGGCAGTACAGCAGCATGCGGTCTTCTGTGTGATCTGATGCATTTAGAGGGTGCGAAAGCACTTGCCTCTTATGAGGAAGATTTCTATGCGGGAATGCCGGCAGCATCGAAGAATACATACGGAAAAGGTACCACATATTATATTGCAACCCGGTTTGAGGAAGAAGGGCTTGCAAAGATTTTGGATCAGGCAGTCCAGGAGGCCGGAGTTTCATCCGTTATCCCGGAAGAAACCGGACTTGAAGTTGTCACACGCGTCAGTGATACCACGCGATTCTATTTTGTCATGAACTTTACGGATGAGGAGCAGATTTTGCCGAAGAGTCTGACCGGAAAGAAAGACATGATCAGCCAAAAGATGACAGAACACGGAATGAAATTGAAAAAATGGGATGTCCTTTTACTGGAAGAACATCTGTAAACAAAAGACAGCGCCGGAATCCGGGAAAGTGGATCCGGTGCTGTTTTTATTCCCGTTTAAAGTACAGGTTTGCATGGTATCTCTCCCCTCCTGGTAATCTTTTCATTATTTTCTTGATTTTATCACAGAACAGTTCATACAACATCGATCTATCTTGCAAATTGTTATGCATTCTTTTGATTTTGCAAAATCCTTAAAGTTTTCTTAACCAGGCATGAACAGTTGAAGGGACAGTGGAAATTTTATTCGGGATTGTGTATACTGAAACTATCCTGACAATTGCAGATTTTCAGAAAAGAGGGAAATACTATGAAGAAAAGATTATACAAGAGCAGTACAGATAAAAAGGTTTGTGGAGTATGTGGCGGAATCGCAAACTATTTTGACGTAGATCCGACCGTGATTCGTCTGATCTGGGTGATCTTTACACTTGTGGGTGGCAGTGGACTGATTGCATACATCATTGCGGCCATTATCATGCCGGATGAAATGTAACATAAAATGATAGAAAACCGAAAGGAGAATTAATAAATATATGTGGGCTTACGAAAGTGTTTTTTATCAGATTTATCCATTAGGATTTTGTGGGGCACCATTTGAAAATGACGGTGTGCTGGAACATAGAATTGAAAAAGTAAATGACTGGATTCCTCATATTAAAAAATTAGGGGCCGATGCCATTTATTTTTCTCCGGTATTTGAGTCGGACACACATGGATACAATACCAGAGATTATACAAAGATTGATACCCGCCTGGGTACAAATGAGGATTTCGCAAATGTATGCAACAATCTGCACAAAGAAGGAATCCGCGTGGTACTTGACGGTGTATTCAACCATGTGGGAAGAGGGTTCTGGGCATTTGAGGATGTCTTGAAAAACCGGGAGCAGTCCCCTTATGTGAACTGGTTCGGACGCATTGCCTTTGACGGAAATTCCAACTACAATGACGGCTTATGGTATGAGGGCTGGGAAGGAAACTATGATCTGGTCAAACTGAACCTGCGCAATGAAGAGGTGATCCAGCATATCTTTTCTGCCATCAAAGGATGGGTAGACGAATTTGATATTGACGGACTGCGGCTGGACGTGGCATATTGTCTGGATCATGATTTTGTGCGCAGACTGCGCAGTTTCTGTAATGAATTAAAACCGGACTTTTTCCTTGTTGGAGAGACACTGCATGGGGATTATAACCAGTTGATGAACGATGAAATGCTGCATTCTGTGACGAACTATGAGTGTTACAAGGGATTGTATTCCAGCTTTAACTGCATGAATATGTTTGAGATCAATCATTCCCTGCTTCGTCAGTTCGGACCGGAAAACTGGACGTTATATAAGGGAAAACACCTGTTGTCTTTCGTGGATAATCATGATGTGACCCGTGTGGCCTCCATTCTGACCAATAAAAATCATCTGCCGCTGATTTACGCGCTTGCTTTTGGGATGCCGGGAATCCCATGCGTATATTACGGAAGTGAGTGGGGCGCAGAAGGACGCAAAGAAGATGGAGATCCGGCACTTCGTCCATCGTTTGAGAAACCGGAGTGGAATGATCTGACAGAGTGGATTTCCAAACTGGCAGAGGCAAAGAAACAGTCCAAAGCACTGCAGTATGGAAACTTTATATCTAAAGTTCTGACCAATGGACAGTGCGTGTTTGAAAGAGAATGGGAAGGGGAACGCGTCTACGTTGCGATCAATGCGGCAGACAGTCCGTTTTATGCAGGATTTGATGCCGGAGCAGCGGAAGCCACCGACCTGATCACCGGAGAAAAAATTGCATTGAATGGTGGATTTGAGATTCCGGGATATCGTGCGTTTTTCCTGCGGGTGTAATATGGTAGCGGATTTTGAATTAAAGAAGCTGGTAAAGCCATTGCAGGACGACTGGTTTGATGGGCATGCCCGCGTACTCCCCTGGAGAGATGATCCGAAGGCATATAAAGTATGGATTTCTGAGATCATGTTACAGCAGACAAGGGTAGAAGCCGTTAAACCTTACTTTGCACGGTTTATGGAGGCACTTCCCGATGTGGAGGCGCTTGCCGCGTGTCCGGAGGATCGTTATCTGAAACTGTGGGAAGGACTTGGTTACTACAACCGTGTCCGGAATCTGCATGCCGCAGCGGAACAGATTATGGAGCAGTATGGCGGGACAATTCCGGATACGGTGGAAGAACTGCTTCGCCTGAAAGGCATCGGAAGCTATACGGCAGGAGCGATCGCTTCGATTGCCTATAACCGGCCGGTTCCGGCGGTGGACGGGAATGTGCTGCGGGTGATTTCCCGTGTGTGCGCAGATGATTCGGATATCATGAAGCAGTCGGTCCGCAGTGCGATGGAGCGCAGCCTGCAGGCGATGATGGAAACGGAAGTAACGAATGGCCTGATTCCGCGCAAATTTAACCAGGCACTGATGGAGTTAGGCGCAATGGTGTGTGTGCCGAATGGGGCACCGCATTGTCTGGAATGTCCATGGTATGGATTCTGTGAGGCACGTCTGCAGGATAAAATTGACACAATTCCGGTGAAAACCAGGGCAAAAGCGCGCAGAATCGAGGAGCGCACGGTGTTTGTCATCCGGGACGGAGAACATGTGGCATTGCGCAAGCGGCCGGCGAAGGGGCTTTTAGCAGGCCTGTATGAACTTCCGAATGTTTCGGGTATCTTAGAGCAGCAGGAGGCTTTGGAATATGTGAAAGACCAGGGGTTTTCACCGATACGGATACAGGCACTTGCACCGGCCAGACACATTTTTTCCCATGTGGAGTGGCATATGCATGCCTATGTGGTTCTCGTAGAAGAAACTACGGCACCAAAAGAAAATATTTTATTTACTGAGGCACAGAAAGCAGTGGAAAACTATGCAGTTCCCAGTGCTTTTTCCGCGTATTGGAATGCCATTAAGATGGAAATCAAAGAGTAAGCAAAAGAGCTGTCCGGACAGGACAGCTCTTTTTATGTGTTATGAGAAAAAATTAATCTCTAAAAAAGGGAGGACCTCGCGCCTTGCGGTGCGAGGATTATGAAAAAGAAAAAGTTTATTTCTTAGGTATGACTAAAGTATAGTTTGCAATTATGACGCCGGTGTGTGGAGTTTATGAGAGATTTGTAAATAAATTATGAACAAAATAACAATGGAAAAAGATTAAGCAAATGTTAAGATAATATCTCTCGACTGTTTATAAATTCTCATTTATAATAGGTCTATCAATTATTTTTTCAGCAGGTTTGTACGAAGGGAAAACATATGAAATTATTAACATTTACAATACCGTGTTACAATTCACAGGATTATATGCGTCACTGCATTGAATCGATTCTTCCGGGAGGGGAAGATGTGGAGATTCTGATTGTGGATGACGGATCAAAGGATGATACCGCTGCGATTGCAGATGAATATGCCGAAAAATATCCAACGATTGTAAAAGCAATTCATCAGGAGAACGGGGGACATGGAGAAGCTGTGAATGCGGGAATCCGCAATGCAACCGGTTTATATTTTAAGGTAGTGGACAGTGATGACTGGGTAGACTGGAACGCTTATCAGGCGATTCTTGCAAAGCTTAGGGAGATTGCAGGGGGAAGTGTGGCACTTGATATGCTTCTGGCAAATTATGTATATGAGAAGGAAGGGGCAAAACACAAGCGGGTCATGCGTCAGACCGGTTTTCCGAAAGATCAGATCTTTACCTGGAGTGATGTGCGGCATTTTTATAAAGGACATTACATACTGATGCATTCCGTGATCTATCGTACAAAACTTCTCCGGGAATGTGGACTTGAACTGCCGAAACATACTTTTTATGTGGATAACATTTATGTATATAAGCCATTGCCGCATGTGCGGACGATGTATTATATGGATGTGGATTTTTACCGTTATTTTATCGGAAGAGAGGATCAGTCCGTCAATGAGAAGGTGATGATCAGCCGGATTGACCAGCAGATCCGTGTGAATAAGATCATGATTGACGATGTGGATCTGAATAAAGTGTCCAATTATAAATGTCGGCATTATATGATAAACTATCTGGAAATTATCACGGTTGTCACGACGGTTATGCTGCTGCGTTCCGGTACAGAAGAAAACCTTGAGAAAAAGCGTGAATTGTGGCGATATATCAAAAACAAGGATATCGGCCTGTTTCACCGCCTGCGCAGAGGCATTATGGGACAGACCATGAATCTGCCGGGAAGAAGCGGAAGAAAAATTTCGGTTGCGGCATATCGTCTGTCGCAAAAAGTGGTTGGATTTAATTAAAAAAGTTTACTGTCTTGTCACCTGTAAAGATATGTGCTATACTGCATGTCAAACACTATTGAAATATACATACAGAAGGTGGCAAAAATGAAAACAGATATTCTGATCGTGGGAAGTGGATGTTCCGGTTTATACTGTGCATTAAATCTTCCGCGGGAGAAACAGATTACAATTATTACAAAGTCAGATGTTAAGAGCAGTGATTCTTACCTTGCACAGGGAGGAATCTGTATGCTTAAGGATGACAGTGATTATGACAGTTATTTTGAGGATACGATGAAAGCGGGACATTATGAAAATGACCGGGAATCCGTATCGATTATGATCCGTTCGTCACAGGATGTGATTCATGACCTGATCGGATTTGGCGTGGATTTTGCCCATGACGAGAATGGCAATCTTGCATTTACCAGAGAGGGAGCACATTCGGACAAGCGTATCCTTTTTCATGAGGATATTACAGGAGAAGAAATTACAAGCAAGCTGCTTGCAGCTGCCCGCAAGTGTCCGAATATTACCATATTGGAAAATACCAGGATGGTAGATATTGTGACGAAGGATAACTGCTGTTACGGAGCCGTAATCCGCAGGGAGGACGGTACAATTGAAACGGTGGAAGCGGAGCATATCGTCTGGGCATGTGGAGGAATCGGGGGATTATATCGTCATTCGACCAATTTCCGTCATCTGACCGGAGATGCCCTTGCACTTTCCATCAAACATGGAATCCGTTTGAAAGATGTGAATTATGTACAGATTCATCCGACCACATTCTATTCGCCGGATGAAGAGGAACGCAGTTTTCTGATTTCGGAATCTGTCCGCGGAGAAGGGGCAAAAGCTTTTATGACAAGAAATATGAAAACGGGTTTTGTCAATGAGCTGCTGCCGCGTGATCTGCTGGCAGAAGAAAATTTTATAAGCAGATGGCAAAAGATGGAACAGATCATGTATGGGAAGATCTGCGTACCATTCCAAGAGAAGAATTGATGGAACATTTCCCGAATATTGTGGAACATTGCCGTGAAATGGGGTATGATGTAACCAAAGAATGCATTCCTGTGGTACCGGCACAGCATTATTTCATGGGTGGGGTATGGGTAGATCACGAAAGCCATACGTCCATGGAACGTCTGTATGCTGTGGGAGAGACGGCATGTAACGGAGTACACGGAAAAAACCGTCTGGCAAGTAATTCTCTGCTGGAAAGCCTTGTATTTGCAAAACGGGCGGCAAAGCAGATGAGTGAGCAGAAGGAAAAGATTTCCACAGCACCGGAACTGTTTGCGGCAATTGACCGGAGTATCTATGCGGATGCCGCAGCACTGGCGAGCCGGTATCATGAATATGTACGGGAAGCGATTATCGCGGCAGATGCAAAGATGCAGCAGGTACGGGATGCAAGGACAAAAGCAACGGTTGCATTTCGCAAGCAGTGTGCACAGGTCGGATAAAATAAAATAAGAAAATCAGGAGAGAGAGATGTACGATCAGGTAACTTTAAAATTAAATGTAGATCCATGGATTATTAGTGCTTTAAAAGAAGATATCACAAGTGAGGATGTCTCCACAAACAGTGTCATGCCTCATCCACAGGCAGGAGAAGTGGATCTTATCTGCAAAGAAGATGGCATTATATGCGGGCTGCAGGTATTCGAGAGAGTGTTTACACTTCTCGATGAAAATACAACCGTTGAATTTTTGGTGCAGGATGGAGCAGAAGTTCATAAGGGACAGCTTATGGCAAAAGTGCATGGCGATATTCGGACCCTTTTATGCGGAGAGCGTACCGCACTGAATTATCTGCAGCGTATGAGCGGAATTGCAACCTACACACATTCCGTGGCAGAATTATTAAAAGGAACTGGAATCAAACTTCTGGATACCAGAAAGACAACACCAAACAATCGTATTTTTGAAAAATATGCAGTAAGAATCGGTGGTGGAAATAACCACAGATATAATCTTTCCGACGGGGTATTGCTGAAAGATAATCATATCGGAGCTGCAGGCGGAGTAAAAGAAGCGATTGCTGCTGCAAAGGAGTATGCACCGTTTGTCCGTAAGATTGAGGTAGAAGTAGAAAATCTGGATATGGTAAAGGAAGCTGTGGAGGCAGGTGCGGATATTATCATGCTGGATAATATGGATACCGATGCGCTGAAAGAAGCCATCGCCTATATTGACGGACGGGCAGAGATTGAAGTTTCCGGAAATGTGACGAAAGAAAATATTGCAAGACTGACCGGGCTTGGCGTAGATTATGTTTCCAGCGGAGCACTGACACATTCGGCTCCGATTCTGGATATTTCTTTGAAAAATCTGCATCCGGTAGAAAATTAAAGAAGGTGGGATTCCAGAAATGAGCGGGGAAGAAAGGCGTGGAAAAATTATACAGGCACTAAAAAACAGTGACAAAGCAGTTTCTGCCACGACACTGGCAAAAGAATTTGACGTGAGCAGACAGGTCATTGTGCAGGATGTTGCACTTCTTCGGGCAAATGGAAAAAATATATTTTCGACCAACCGGGGGTATCTGATACAGGAAGATGAGGAGACAACCCGTGTATTTAAGGTACAGCATGAAGATGATGAGGTTGAAAAAGAGTTGACAACGATTGTGGATCTCGGAGGAACCGTTGAGGATGTATTTGTATATCATAAGGTATACGGAGTGCTTCGGGCAGAGATGAATATCAAATCCCGTATGGATATCCGCAATTATATGGAGGAGATCCGTTCCGGGAAATCCAGTCTGCTGAAAAATGTTACTTCCGGATATCATTATCATACGGTCCGGGCGGAACGCGTGGAAATTCTGGATATGATTCAGGAGGAATTGCAGAAGAAGGGGCTCCTTGCAAAACTACAGGACTATGAACCTGTTGATTTTTGGGGACAGAATAATTATAATGAGTAAATGACTACTATTGTGATTATTGATAAGAAGTCAGAGAAAGAATAAAAAGGAGAAGGATGGAATGAGCGACGAGTTTACAACAAACGAAAACGGTTCCGGAACACCGGAGGAAACAAACTTTCAGGATTATACGGCACCGGAAAATGAGATCGTACAGAATGAAACATCACAGATGACGCAGGAACAGCCGGAGACTTCTTATGGAGCAACATCGGCAGAGGAAAATCCGCAGCCGGACAATACGGCATATGCGTATGGACAGACTGCGTACCAGCAGGCATATCAGAGTGAACAGTCACAGCCGAATGCATATCAGCAGGCATATTACGGACAGACACAGGCAAAGGGAACAGGAACAGGATTTGGAATTGCCTCACTGGTTCTTGGAATTTTATCTGTTTTTACATTTGCATGCTGCATTAATTATATTCTGGCAGTGCTTGCGATTATTTTCGGTATTGTGCAGATTGTAAAGAACGAGAAAAAGGGGCTGGCGATTGGTGGAATTATTACAGCAGTGATTTCGATTGTTCTTGGGATTGCCGTTTCGCTTTATGCTGTGAATATTGCGGAAAAAATGCAGGACCCGGACAGTCCGTTTTATCAGTATTTTGAAGAGTATGAGCAGAAATTGGAAGAAGGAAAGAGTTCTTTCTAGCCGGGAGTTATAAAAAGGAGAACCTGTTTTACAGGTTCTCCTTTATTCGTATATCGATGTCTGTGTAGTGGAATTCTTCGCAGGAGATGCCCTCAATCAGATAACGGGAGAGCAATTCTACCGGAAGGTATCCCTGCTTGTATGGCTGCTGGCAGATGGTAGCAGTGATAATGCCATCATCGAGCAGTTTTTTTGTGGAAGGAACACAGTCGTAAGTAAAGATACGCATGGCATCGATCCGGCCGCTTTCGACTGCGGCACGGCATCCGCCTGCTACACCGCCGGCTGCAAAATACAGCACATTGATTTCGGGGTGTGAAGCCAGCATTTCTTTGACTTTTTCATAACTTTCATTATCATCATCATGATTTTCTATTGTTTCCACGATATGAATACGTTCGCCCTTTTCGGAAAGCGTTGAAGTGAAACCCTCGATACGATCGGAGTGACAGAGTACATGTGACGAACCGGTTACAATACCAATATGAATTTCCCCGAATGTCATCAGAGAAACCAGTCCGGCAGCAGTCTGTCCGGACAGGCGGTAATTACTTCCGACATATGCGATCCTGCGGGACAGAATATCGGTGTTTACGGTAATGACCGGAATGTTCATTTCTGTGAGGCGGTCGATTTCTGCGGCAATATATAAAGAATTGAATGGTGCGATAACTAATCCGTTGATGCCTTCCGCAAGCAGTGCTTCCATGGTATTAAACTGTTCGGTCTCATCAAATGGAACCTGACGGATAAGAACGGTGAAATTATAGGCAGATAATTCTTTTGCCTTGGCATTTACGCCTTCAAGGACTTCACTGAAAAAAGGATTGGAATCGGGAAATAAAATAACACCGATTTTCAGATTCTTTTTCTGTGCAGCAAGCATCAGTCCTGCTTTGTTGGGTTTATAGTTTAATTTTTCTGCAATTTCACGTACACGGGCTGCAGTATTGGCATTGACGGAACCGCGGTTGTTCAGTACACGGTCAACCGTACCGCGTGAAACACCTGCCAGTTCAGCAATCTGTTTTATAGTGGCCATGTCGTTCCCCCTTGTTGAATTTTTCCTGAATAACTCTTACAAGGGTAGCATTGATAATGTAAAATGTCAATTGAAATACAGAAAATGTGTGCGTGCACGACGAGAGTGGGGAAAGTTACTGTACGCTTTCCACAAAATAAGTGCAACCGGTTTGGAAGAAATCACGAAAAAGAGAAAAAATTTCGGAAAACAGTTGAAAATATCAGCGCATCGTTGTAGGATATGAGTAGAACGTGCACGAGCACAAAATTAACATTTCAGAATTGAGGGTTATCATGAATTACATAGGAATTGATCTGGGAACTTCTGCTGTTAAACTTCTTTTGATGGAGGGCAGTGGAAAAATTTTAAAGATCGTCAGTCGTGAATATCCAATCTGTTTTCCAAAACCGGGATGGTCGGAGCAGAATCCGTATGACTGGTTTACACAGTCAATGGATGGACTGAAGGAATTGCTGGATGGTACAGACAGGAGTCTGGTAGCCGGCATCAGCTTTGGCGGACAGATGCATGGACTTGTAGCACTGGACGATAAGGATGAAGTGATTCGTCCGGCAATTCTCTGGAACGACGGAAGGACGACAAAAGAGTGCGATTATTTAAATCAGGTAATTGGGAAGGAACGTCTTTCTGCATACACAGCCAATATTTCATTTACCGGATTTACTGCGCCGAAAGTACTCTGGATGAAAAACAATGAACCGGAGAATTTTGCAAAGATTCATAAAATTATGCTGCCAAAGGATTATCTGGCATTTCGCCTGAGCGGCAATTACAGTACGGATGTATCGGATGCGTCCGGAACACTGTTCTTTGATGTAAAGAATCGCTGCTGGTCAGAAGAAATGTGTGAGATCTGCAGTATTAAAACAAGCTGGCTTCCAAAAGTATACGAAAGTTATGAGGAAGTTGGAACGCTGCTTCCGGAACTGGCGAAGGAACTCGGCGTATCGGATCAGGTAAAAATTGTAGCCGGAGCCGGAGACAATGCGGCAGCAGCTGTGGGAACCGGAACCGTTGGAGATGGTGCATGTAACATTTCTTTGGGAACGAGCGGAACCGTATTTATTTCTTCCGATAAATTCGGAGTGGACGAAAATAATGCACTGCATTCGTTCGACCATGCGGATGGAAGTTATCATCTGATGGGCTGCATGCTTTCCGCAGCATCCTGTAATAAATGGTGGATGGATGATATTATCGGCACAAAGGATTATGGCGCAGAACAGGAAAATATTACGAAGCTTGGAGAAAACCATGTATTTTTCCTTCCATATCTGATGGGGGAGCGGTCTCCGCACAATGATCCGAATGCAAGAGGTACTTTTATCGGTCTGACCATGGATACTACCAGAGCGGATATGACACAGGCGGTACTCGAAGGTGTGGCATTTGCCTTAAGAGATTCTTTTGAGGTGGCACGTTCACTCGGCATTCATATTGCCCGTACCCGTATTTGCGGTGGAGGAGCAAAGAGTCCGCTGTGGAAGAAGATTGTGGCAAATGTGCTCAATATTCCGGTAGATATTCCAGAAAATGAACAGGGACCGTCAATGGGTGGCGCAATGCTTGCAGCAGTAGCCTGTGGAGAATACCCGACCGTCCGCGATGCAGCAGAGGCAATTGTAAAACTGACCGATACGGTAGAACCGGAACCGGAGCTTGCAGCAAAATATGAAGAGCGTTATCAGAAGTTCCGTAAGATTTATCCGGCATGCAGGGATCTGTTTTTGGAACTTGCAAAATAAAATCATATCATCGTATCTAACAAAATTTAAAATGATTACATACAACAAGGAGGCAAAATCATGATTAATATTCCAGAAGTAAAAGTAGGTATCGTTGCAGTCAGCCGTGACTGTTTCCCGGAGTCTCTTTCCGTAAACCGCAGAAAGGCGCTGATCAAAGCATATACAGACAAGTATGATGCAAAGGATATTTATGAGTGTCCGGTCTGCATCGTAGAGAGTGAAATTCATATGGAGCAGGCGCTGGCAGATATTAAAGCAGCAGGATGCAATGCGCTGTGTGTATACCTTGGAAACTTCGGACCGGAAATTTCCGAGACTATGCTTGCAAAATATTTTGATGGACCAAAGATGTTTGTTGCAGCAGCAGAGGAGTCCCAGAACGATCTGGTTCAGGGACGTGGAGATGCATACTGCGGTATGTTAAATGCAAGTTACAACTTAAAACTTCGCAATGTCGGTGCTTACATTCCGGAATATCCGGTTGGAGATGCAGAGGATTGCGCAGATATGATTCACGACTTTTTACCGATTGCAAGAGCTGTAGAAGGACTTGCAAACTTAAAAATCATTTCCTTTGGACCAAGACCAATGAATTTCCTTGCATGCAATGCTCCAATCCAGCAGCTTTATAATCTGGGTGTGGAAATTGAGGAAAATTCAGAGCTGGATCTGTTTGAGGCATTCAACAACCACGCAGGAGATCAGCGTATTCCGGAGGTTGTTGCAGATATGAAAGCAGAACTCGGTGAGGGAAACAAAAAGCCGGAGATTTTAGAGAAACTTGCACAGTATGAACTGACACTGCTTGACTGGATTGAGGCACACAAAGGTTCCCGCAAATATGTTGCAATTGCAGGAAAATGCTGGCCGGCATTTCAGACACAGTTTGGATTTGTTCCGTGCTATGTCAACAGCCGTCTGACCGGAAGAGGCATTCCGGTATCCTGCGAGGTAGATATTTACGGCGCACTGAGTGAGTTTATCGGCACCTGCGTGAGCGAGGATGCTGTCACACTGCTCGACATCAATAACTCCGTTCCGAAGGATATGTACAAAGAGTCGATCGAGGGCAAGTTTGACTATACACATAAAGATACATTTATGGGATTCCATTGTGGCAATACCTGTTCAAAGAAGCTGGCATCCTGTGAGATGAAAAACCAGATGATCATGGCAAGAAGCCTTCCTGTCGAAGTAACAAACGGTACCCTTGAGGGAGATATTGCACCGGGCGATATCACATTCTACCGCCTGCAGTCCACTTCCGACAATAAGCTGCGCGCGTATGTGGCACAGGGAGAAGTCCTTCCGGTTGCAACCCGTTCGTTCGGAAGCATTGGCGTATTTGCCATTCATGAGATGGGACGTTTCTACCGTCACGTTCTGATCGAGAAGAATTATCCGCATCACGGAGCGGTTGCATTCGGACATTACGGAAAGGCTCTGTTTGAGGTATTTAAGTATATTGGGGTTCCGATGGAGGACATCAATTACAACCAGCCGGCATCTCTGCCTTATCCGACGGAGAATCCGTTCGCATAAAGAAAAATAATATGGGAATAAGCACCAGCTTGGGTCTGTAGATGTCTGCAGGTTAAGCTGGTGCTTTTTAAATGGGAGTTTCATCCCAAAGATACCCAGTGAAACAGGAAAACTAAAATCATTTGGCAGGTAATTCATCCGGCAGCAATACAGAAAATGACAACAGTACAAAGTAAAATTTCAGATTTTCAAAAAAAGAAAAAGTATGGTATTATAAAACCGGCATCACGGATGCCGGTTCTATAATAAAAATCTGAGGTGATTGTACAATGAAACAGGAAAATTATATACGTGGCATGATAATGATCATTTTGTCGGCATTCTTTTTTGCGTGTATGAATGT